>Ga0335081_10010406_pt1 | contig 15035 bp, 11 predicted proteins | sample Lox_Sample_35_FD_206713 | JGI IMG/M metagenome (GOLD analysis project Ga0335081, IMG submission 206713) | Soil microbial communities from Loxahatchee National Wildlife Refuge, Florida, United States - Lox_Sample_3.5 | ecosystem: Environmental > Terrestrial > Soil > Wetlands | place: USA...
GCCAGGCTGCTGCGCGAGGAGCACTTCAGCCTGCAAGGCAACGTCAAGGCCGCCGAGGGGCGCCGGCACCCGGACCGGGACGCGCAGTTCCGGTATATCAACGGCCAGGCCAGCGAGCACATGGCGGCCGGCCAGCCGGTGGTCAGCGTGGACGCCAAGAAGAAGGAGAACGCCGGCAACTTCAAGAACGGCGGGCAGGAATGGCGGCCGGCCGGGGACCCCGGGCGGGTGAACGTGCACGACTTCAAGGACAAGGAGCTGGGCAAGGTCACCCCCTACGGGGTGTATGACATCGCCGCCGGCGCCGGCTGGGTGAGCGTGGGCACCGACCACGACACCGCCGCGTTCGCGGTCCAGACGATCCGCGCCTGGTGGCAGAACGCCGGCCAGCCCGCCTACCCCGATGCGACGCGGCTGCTGATCTGCGCCGACGGCGGCGGCTCCAACGGCTACCGGACCCGGCTATGGAAAACCGAGCTGGCGGCGCTGGCAGGACAGGCCGGGCTGGAGATCACCGTCTGCCACTTCCCGCCCGGCACCAGCCCGGCACCTCCAAGTGGAACAAAATCGAGCACCGGCTGTTCTCCCAGATCTCGATGAACTGGCGCGGCCGGCCGCTGACCAGCCACGAGGTCATCGTCAGCCTGATCGCGAACACGCGCACCCGCACCGGCCTGACCGTCGCCGCCGAGCTCGGCCCAGGCCAGTACCCCAAGGGCATCAAGGTCAGCGACCGCGAGATGCGGGACCTCGAGCAGAGCCGGCGCCTCCGTCGCCATGACTGGCACCCAGAATGGAACTACTGCCTCACCGGCCCGAGACCGCCATGACCGCGGCCAGAAGCAATCAGCGTGTTATTACTTTACAGGCGCTTAGCACGCATCGACAGTGAACGACATCGCCGTACTGGGCCTGCCTGGACCCGGGGCTGGCGGGAATCACCAAGACCGGGTGATTCCCGCTCATCAAGGCCGGGTCCAGGATCGCCAGTGTGCAACGGAGAGTTGCGCTGTGCTTCGAAGCTCAGGAGAAGAAGGCAATGACCGCACCGACGCCGCCGACCTCGGCCCTCGTCCGCCCGTTCACCGTCTCGATCCCGGATCCGGAGATCGACGACCTCAAGCAGCGACTGGCCAGAACCCGGTGGCCGGATCCGGAAACGGTGGGCGACTGGTCGCAAGGGGTTCGCGTAGAGAACGCCAGATCTCTGGTCCACTACTGGGAGCGCGGCTACGACTGGCGGCGCTTCGAGTCCGAGCTCAATCGCTTCCCCCAATTCCTGACCGAGATTGATGGGCTGGACATCCACTTCATCCACGTCAGGTCCAAGAATCCCAACGCGATGCCGCTGATACTCACGCACGGATGGCCGGGCTCGATCGCCGAGTTCCTGAAGCTGATCGGCCCGCTGACCGATCCGGTTTCGTTCGCAGGAGACGCCGCCGATTCATTCGACGTCGTCGTCCCGTCGCTCCCCGGGTTCGGGTTCTCCCGGAAGCCCACGCAGACCGGGTGGACTGTATCGCGCATCGCCAGCGCGTGGGTGAAGCTGATGAAGCGTCTCGGCTACACCAGATGGGCCGCGCAAGGCGGCGATTGGGGTGCCGTCGTCACCACCGCCCTCGGGGCCATGCAACCTGAGGGGCTTCTCGGAATTCACCTGAACACCCAGTACGCCTTTCCCGCGCAGATACCCGGCACCTTGTCGCCCGAACAGCGCTACGCCGTGGAGACCCTCGCCCTCTACACCGGCGATCTCGGCGGGTCGAACCACCTTCAGCGCACGAAGCCGGAGACTGTCGGATTCGCCCTGGCGGACTCTGCCGCTGGTCAGGCAGCCTGGATCTACGAGAAGTTCCAGTCCAAGACCGACAACCACGGGCTCGCCGAGGACGCCCTCAGCATCGACGACATGCTCGACGCGATATCCCTCTACTGGTTCACCAACAGCGCAGCGTCGTCTGGCCGCATCTACTGGGAGAACAAGTCGGCCAATTTCGCCGGCCCGAAGCTGACGCTTCCGGTCGCGGTGACCGTCTTCCCGAGGGACATCCCACGCCTGCCACGAAGCTGGATCGAAGACACCTACAGCAATCTGATCCACTACGGCGAGGCCGGCAAGGGCGGGCACTTCGCGGCCTTGGAACAGCCCGAGATCCTGGTCAGCGAAATCCGCACCGGCCTGCGCACCCTTCGTTGCTGACGCCAACGCGCGAGCTCAGGAGCGCACGCGTATCACTCGGGCTTCACTGAATCGACCAAAGGCGCTGGGGGTGCAGCATGCCTTACCAAAGGCGCGACGCATAACTGTCGCCGATGTCCTGATGCAGAACTGTTACCGATGTCCTGATGCATCGCAAAGCCCGTACATGGATGGCGCTCACGGCACCTCGTGCCCACATTTTGCCCACATTTCGGCCCCCAAACGGGGTGATTGAGCAGAATGCTGCTAATCGAAGAGAGTCGGCTGGCCTGGTCCTTCTTGTTCAGCGCTCGGGCCTGTCGAGACCGATGGCCGAGTTCAAATCCCACGCCCTCCGCAAGATTTTCCCTGTTCTCGTAACGGGTGAGCCGCCTGGTCATGATGAAGACGGCGGCCCAGTAGACCACGGCCTCGTGGTTCTGGGGACGGGAGCACTTATTCGGGACGAGCGGTCTTCCTTGGTGCTGGGGTGCCTACCCTTACCCGTTCGGCGAGGTAGGTGGTCCAGTCGCGGCGGGTGTGGCTGGCCAAGTTGACGGCGGTCTGGATGTGGACGCCGAGCAGGCTGGCCAGTACCGCGGGGGCAGGTCGGATGCCCATGCGGTGAGCGCGGCGTTGCGGGCTTGCCGGGCTCGATTCCGTGCTGGCGGAGTCTGCGGGTCAGGGTCTGGGGTGCGACGGGCCGTGCGGGCGAGCGGCCGGGGAAGAGCGGGCGGGGGCCGGGGTTGCGGGGGTGCGCGGGCGCTGCGTCGAACTGGGCGCGCACGAGGACGGCCAGCCGGGGCGGGAGGAGGACCGGGACGGTATCGAGCCGCAGGCACGTGTCGGGGCCGTGCTGCTCGACGTCGGCGGCGGTGAGCCGGGCCAGGCGTGAGACGAACTGGCCGTAGAGCAGCAGGAGCGCTCCGGCGGTCCGGACGTCGAGCGGGATGCCGGGGTCGCGGAGGCACCGGCTGAGCAGCTCCCGGCGGCTGTCTTCGGTGATGAGCCCGGTCAGCCCGGACGGGGAAATGCACGCTCAGCTCCGCCGTGAACGTCAAGCCGGCACCACGGCCTCCGCGGACCCTTGTCCGTGGCTCGTCCGTCGTCGCGGCCCTCGTCCGTGGCCGTCCGCGCAAAGCCGACGGTCCCGCACACCGCTCCCTGGCCCCGATTCCCGTCCGCTATGCGTCCGTGGACCCCGCGACACAGCGGTCTACAGCGCGACAAGGTGACACACGCCGGGACAGAGAAGAAACGCCCGCATAGCCGAGAATCCGCAGCAAGCGGGCCGTTTACGCTGGTAGTGGCAGGTGTTGGGTTCGAACCAACGTAGGCTGAGCCGACGGTTTTACAGTACGCTCCTGCTTGCACCTCCACATGCCTGCTGACCTGCGGAAACGACACTCCGCGAGGCTGACGGCCGGGACGCTGTCCGCTATACGTGCGCGCGGCTCCTGTGCCGCCAGTTCCACGGACAGCCACGTACAGGCCCGTACAGCTCGCCAAACCCGCAGGCAGAAGCGTCACGGCCGCCGAATGCACGGGCGCTGTGAACGACGACGCGGGGACCACCAAGCCAGATCCTCCCGCGCACCCCGGGATGCTCAAGCACACAACCGGCATAGTGGGGTGCATCGCGATCTCCTCGCATGGCCTGCAATCTCGGGTCGGGGGGTGGCCGAGACGATCATGACCTCGGCGCCTGCCTCGGCCGCCCGGGCCATCGTGCCGCCAGCGCAGAACGCCTCGTCGTCCGGATGCGCGAAGACGCCGGGCAAGCGCCGCGCCGAGCCGGGTGCGTTCTCCACAATGACCTCCTCCGAGCCGCGCGGCGGCTCAGCAGCCCTGCCGGGGTGCCAGGCCGGTGGTGCCGATCACGCGATCCCGGTAGGTCATCTCGATGAAGGACAGGAACCGCTCCACGTCGTCGACGTTGGAGGCCAGGCCGACCGATGCGCGAAGCGCCCCGCCGCTGGGCAGGCCGAGCAGGCCGAGGTACTGATCCATCGTGCGGGCGGGTCCCCGTAGCGCCCTGCGCCAATCTGCCTTGGTGAGCCCGAACGCGCCCTCGACGGCGCCCGGGTTGCAGAAGCACCCGGTACGGATCGAGATCCCGGCGGCGGCGGTATCCCGAGCGACCGCGCGCTCGTCGGCAACGCGGCCACGGGGATCGAGCAGGTTGAACGCGACGGTGCCGCCGCGGTCGCGGGTACCGGCGGGCCCGTAGATCCGCGCCATCGGCGCACCGTTGCCGTGGCGCAGCGCGGCGAGCCGGTCGAGGAGCCAGCCGGTCAGGCACATCACCCGGCGGTGGATCCGGTCGATCCCGATGCCGCCGATCCAGGACAGCCCGGATTCCAGGTCGGGGATCAGCTGGAAGCCGACCGTGCCGTCCTCGAACCCGGCCTCGCCGACGGCCAGTACATGCCAGCTGGCCTGCACGCTCGCCATGTACACCGACCCGCCGGCAAACCAGGGACGCCGCAGTCGGCCCAGCGCCTCCCGCCGCGCGATCAGGCAGCCGACGCCGGTCGGGTAGCCGAACACCTTGTACCAGCTGACCGCCACGAAATCGGGCTTGACCACGGATAGGTCCAGCCGGTTCGAGGGCACGTACGCGGCCGCGTCCAGCAGCACGTCGTAGCCCTGCTCGTGCGCGGTCTGGATCCAGGCCAGCGGGTGCTGCACCCCGCTGAAGTTGCTCTGCGCCGGGTAGGCCAGCAGCCCGCGGCGGCTGGGGGCGGCCGCTGCGGGCAGCGCCCCCGCCGACCGGTCCGCGGCCCTGACCCCCTCCCCGGCCAGCGGCCGCTGCCGCCCGGCGCGCGCTCCCCGGCCCGCCCACGGCGCCACCCCACCGCGCGCCACCCGTCGGGCCGCGCCCAGCGGGCCCGGCGTGGGCCGGGCTAGCGCCTGGCCGATCGCGTCGTCGTCGATCCGCAGCTCGGCCGGGCCGAACGGCACGTACTGGGTGACCGCGCCGCGGGAGGCGGCGAACTCCCGGATGCCGTTGACCGAGTTGTGGTTGTCCTGCGTCAGGACCAGCCGGGTCCGCGGGCCGAATGGGTAGGCCTCCCCGACCAGCCGGCACGCGCCGGTAGCGTTCGGGGTGAAGATGGCCGCGTACTCCTCCGGCGGCGCGTTGAGGTGTGCCAGGACCGCGCGCCGGGCCCGCTCGATCAGTTCGGTCGACGCGGCGGAGGCCGGGTTTTCCGAGTGCGGGTTCCCGAAGCACCCGCCGGCCATCCGCTCGGTATGCGCCCGGATCTGTGCCTGGGCCGGCAGGCCCGCGCCGGCGTAGTCGAGGTAGATGTGCCCGCCCGCATCCAGGTAGGAGTACTCGGCCGCCGCAGCCGGTCCAGCAGCGCCGTGCTCCGGTAGCCGGGGTAGGCGGATAGGAAGGCGGCCGGCTCTGTCGGCTGGCCCATCCGGGCGCTGCCGGGCGGGCCGGGCCGCTCATCCAGGGTTCTGGTCATGACGTTCCTCGCATGGTGAGTCTGTAGCTGGCCGAAAGTCGCGGCCGCGGCGGTGCAGCCTGCGTCGTTCGTCTTCGGTCAGGCCGCCCCAAATGCCGGCCTCCTGGCCGCTGGCCAGCGCCCAGCTCAGGCACATGGCGCTGACCGGGCAGCCGCGGCAGATCAGCTTGGCCGTCTTGAGCTGGGCCCGGGCGGCGGACCTGAGGTCGACGTCAGGGAAGAACAGCTCAGGGTCGGCCTTCCGGCAGGCGGCGTCGTCCCGCCAGTCCGGGCGGAAGTCGCGGGCCGGCCTCGCGGCCGTGGTGGACGTGCTCATGATGCTTGCCGTTATCCCTCCGCCGCCCAGCGGTCCGCACCAGCCAGCAGCCGGGCGCTGTGATCCGCCCGGTGACCGTTGTGCGCGGCCGGGGCCCGGTCCAGGTGGCCGAGGCGCCGCACGGCCGGGGTGACCTGCCGGACCGCGGTGATGCTGTCCAGCGGGCCGGCCAGCACGGTCGGCTGATACGGGCTGCCGGCGTCGGCCTCCTCGAAGCGGAAGCCGGGCGTGCCAGGACCGGCTTCCGCTCCGAAGCTCAGTGGGCCGATCCGGAACGAGCCTCGGACGATCCGGTGCCAGCCGTCGGCGAGCAGGACCGCGACCACCCTGGTGGCGGCAACGTCGTTGTCGCTCATACCGCGGCCGCCTCTCGCTCGTCGTCGCGGTGCGGAAGGGGGCTACCTGTGCTGCGTGCTCCCGCAGCAGCGCGGCGATCTCGGCGTGGCCGTTGCCTTCGGCGTCGGACAGCGGGGTGCCGCCCCAGCGGTCCTTCGGTCGCGGATCGGCGCCGGCCGCCAGCAGGTAGCGGACCACCTTGAGCTGGCCTTCGGCGGCGGCCAGGTGCAGCGGGGTGCGGCCGTCATAGTCGGCGGTGCCCGGCTCGACCCCGGTCGCGATCAGGGCCCGGACCTCGGTCAGGTCGCCCTGGCTGGCCGCCCAGGTCAGCGCGACCACGGCCTCGGTCTGGGTCTGGTTCTTCTTCCGCCGAGGGTCGCGCTTGGTGCCGGTGACCAGGGAGTCGAACGCGTGCACGGTGTAGGCGGCGACCAGCTGGCGGCAGAACTCGATGCCGCGCACCGAGTTGCCGTGCTCGTCCAGCCGCGGCGACCACACGCAGATGCCCATCAGGCCGGGGACTACCAGCATGATCGCGCCGGACACGCCGCTCTTGGCGGGCAGCCCGATGGTGAACGCGAACTCGCCGGAGAAGTCGTACATGCCGCACGAGGACATCAGCGACAGGCAGGACTGCACCGTGCCCGGGGTGAACACCGGGTCCTCGGTCAGCGGGCACACCCAGGCCTTGGCCAGCGACCCCGCCGCGACGGCCAGCATCTGCGCATCCACCTCGATCGAGCAGCACTGGAAGAAGAACTCCAGCGTGGCCACCAGGTCGGTGCCCGGGCGGAAGGCGCCGCTTTCCCGCATCGAGTAGCCGAGGGCGAAGTTGCGGTCCGCGGTCTGCCGTTCGGACAGGTACACGGCGTTGTTGAAGCCGGGCCGCCGGCCGCCGGCCAGCCGCCGCCAGGTCGCGGCGACCAGGTCGAACCGGTCGGCGATGTTGTCCTCCGGCCGGATCGGCCAGCAGGTCATGATCCCGCCGGCGTTGACCATCGGGTTGTGCGGCAGACCCTGGGGGTTCAGCGCCAGCTCGTTGAACGACCGGCCAGACGGCTCGCGGCCCACGTGCTGGTGCACCACCTCGGTGCCGTGCTCGTCCAGGGCCAGGCAGTAGCTGACCGTCTTGGACACCGATTGCAGGGAGAACGGGGTGGCCGCGTCGCCGACGGAGAACCGCTGCCCGTCCACGGTGCACACGGCGATGGCCAGCTGCTCTGGGCCAACGCGCTTGAGCTGCGGGATGTAGCTGGCCACCGCTCCGGACCTGACCGGAAGCAGTTCGTCGTACATCCGGGTGATGTCGGCGGTCAGCGCGGCGAAGTCGGGCACCGCGAGGTTGCCCTCCACGGCCCGCCTGATCAGGCTGCTGTTGTGCCGGGATCCGCCGTCCGCGCCGCCCAGCCCGGTCAGCGCCTCGGCGATGCGCGGATCGTCGGGCCGCAGCCCGGAGCGGTCCAGCCGGCTGAGCACCTCCAGCGGCGAGATCCGCCCGTCCTTGTCCCGGTCGAACGAGTCGAACAGGCTGCGGTATATCGCGTCGGCACCAGCCGCGGCATCCGGCCGGCGGGCTTCGGTGACCGCCTTGGCCATCATGATTTCCTCTCAGTTCTCGTTGCGGAGGTCAATGATTGGTGAGTTACTGGTTACGTCCGGCCATGACGCCGCCCACGTGCCAGACCACGCCGGTCACCCAGCCGTCCTCGTGATCGGCTCTGAGTGGGCATCCATCCGGATCGGCGGGCAGGCGCGCGGTTACCAAGAGCTCTTCGCGTCGCGGCCTTGGTACCCGCCTTCGGCCGATTCGGCATTGCCCGTGACGAGCGGGCGGGCTGCCGCGAGCCCGGCGTCACCGGCCGCCGGGCTGGCCGGTGACGCCGGGGCGGGCGGGTTTACCCGCCGGCGCCGGTGGTGATGGTCGGTGTCACGCTGATGGCGCGGCGGAAGTTGTTGAAGTTCGGGGAGTGCCGGACGGCGTGGGTGATGGCGGCGTGCAGGTCGGCGTCGGCCGCCGGGCTGGTGGCCTCGATGTGCACGTCGATCCGGTCGTAGCCGGGGTTGACGTCGGGGTCCAGGCCGAGGTAGCCGCGCAGGTCGAGCTGGCCGCTGGTGCGGATCTGCAGCGAGGTCAGGGCGATGCCGCGGGCGGCGGTGGTAGCGACGATCCCGGCGGTCATGCAGGCGTTGAGGCCGGCCAGCAGCAGTTCCTGCGGGTTCGGGGCGGTGTCGTCGCCGAGCAGGCCTGGGGGTTCGTCGGCGTCGATGACGAACTGGCGGGGGTGTTCCTGCCCGCCGAGGTGGTAGGAGCCGACGTGGGCGCGGCTGCGGCTGCCGCCCTGCCAGTGGGTGGTGACGGTGAAGCGGGCTTGGCCGGCCTTCGGGTCGGCCGTGACCGCGGCGGCGAAGTCGGCCAGGGCGGTGGTGTTGATGCCGTTCATGCGCGGGCTCCTCGATGGCTGGTGGCGGGTTACTGGTTGCGTCCGGCCATGACGCCGCCGTCGACGTCCCAGACCGCGCCGGTGACCCAGCTGGCCTGCTCGGAGAGCAGGAAGGTGATGACGGCGGCCACGTCGGTGGTGGTGCCGATCCGCCCGATCGGGTGGAAGTCGTTGAAGGCGGCCAGGGCCTGGTCGACCTCGGCGGGCGGGATAAACCCCTGGTAGATCGGGGTGGACACCACCGCCGGGGCGACGGCGTTGACCCGGATGCGGTGCCGGGCCAGCTCCATGGCCAGGTGCTGGGTCATGGCGTGCAGGCCGGCCTTGGCCATCGAGTACGCCGACGACGGGGTGACGGCGATGGCCTGCCGGGCCCACATGCTGCCGATGTTGACGATGGCGCCGCCCCGCCCGCCGGCGACCATCCCGCGGGCCACGGTCTGGGTGAGCAAGAACATGGCCCGGTTCAGTTCCAGGTAGCCGTCGTAGTCGGCGGCGGTGTGCTCCAGGAACGGCAGCGGCCTGAATACGCCGGCGGCGTTGACCAGCAAGGTGGCGTCGGCGTGCTCGCCGGCCAGCCGGGCTTGCACCTTGTCCAGTTCCGCGAGGTCGCGCAGGTCGGCGGCGACGCCCCAGGCGGCACCGGTCGCGGACAGCTCCGCCACGGTCTGCTCGACCCGGTCCTGGTGGTGCCCGACGATGACCGCGCTGCCGCCGGCGGCGACGACGTCGGCGGCGACCTGCCGGCCCATGCCGCTGCTGCCGCCGATCACCACGAGCTTACGGCCGTTGAACTGCTGTGCCATCTTCTTTCTCCTTACGTGACTTACCTACTAGTTGGATGGTTGATCGGGTGTGCAGATGCCCGCCCGGCGAGCGGGAGCCGCTGGAGCAGGGCGTCGAGCATCGTGGCCGCCACGTCCAGCACGACACCGTCCCCGGGGCGGGAACCGGGAGCCTCGCCCGCCCCGGGCGCGCCGGCCCGGGCGAGCAGCAGCGCACCTTCCAGCGCCGCCAGGAACGCCTGCGCCGCGGCGCGGGCCCGCGCGGCGGGCAGGCCGGCCTCGGCGAACGCCGCGGCCACCCAGCGCTGCTGATCGTCGAAGAACGCCGCGGTGGCGCGCCGCACCTCGGGCGGCAGGCTTGCCGCGTCGGCGGCGAACACGCCGCACAGGCACATCCGCCCGCCGTCGGTGAACACCTCCGCGTACAGGCGCGCGTAGCCGGTCAGGCGCTCCCGCACCCCCGCCGCGGCGTCGCCGGCCTCCTGCCGCGCGGCGTCGAACCGCCGCCGGTAGCGGGCGATCAGCGCCTCGGCGAGCTGCGCCTTGCTGGGGAAGTGGTAGTGGATGCTCGGCTTGGTGATGGCGAGCTCCGCGCTGATGTCGGCATAGGAGAAGCCGTTGTACCCCCGCACCTGCGCCAGCGCCTGCGCGGTGTCCAGGATGCGTTCCGCCGTGCTCGCCATGCCCACAGTTTTACCTTCTAGTAGGTAGACATGTCAAGTCACCAGCGCGGCGCCCCAGGCGACCGGGCCGACGGCCCACGTCGATCGGTTCCGAGCCAGGGCCGCCTGCATCAGCCGCCAGGATGACAGCGTCAGCCAGCGGATCGACGACGTCCTCAACCTTGGTGCCAGTGTGCCGCGACCATCACGGTGCGGGAAAGCGAGCGGTTATCCGCACCGTCGGAACCACTCCAGACCCCGTCCGCTATCTGTACGCGAACCGGCTCGATGTCCCGTGTATGACCTACCCTGCCGGGTCTGGCAGGCTCGCAACACCGTACGCGCACCCTCGCCATTACCATTGTTTTCGCAGGTCAGATGGAATCTGATGCCATCTGCGCCGAGGCGCGGCGATGGCCGGATCCGGCCCACGCACAGCCCACGGGACACAGCCGACGGTTTTCGTAACCTCTCGCTCTACACGGAAAGCCGGTGACGCAATTCCGCGTCACCGACTCTGACCTGGGCTTTTACGTGGCAGGTGTTGGCGCGCAGACCACTTACCCAGAAACCTCCCCAACGCCCGGAATGCTCAAGCACACAACCGGCCTACCCCACCCGATCCACCCGCCGTCGACCCCCGACGGACCTTCCGCGCACTTCTCACAGACCCGCGCACCCAGGCAGGGCCGGAACTCCCGGCACCTGCCCAGCAGACCCCCACGCACGGTAACCGCCACCAACGACAGGCCGCGCGCGTACCCGCCGATCTGTTCGGCCGGGACTGTCCGATATCTGGGCTCTTCGGCGCGGTGCAGCATCCATCGCCGCAGGTGAGACGGCATCTCGCGGTTACTGCCTGCGGCAGTTCCACCGTTTGCTGGACACTCTCGTTCCATCCGTTCCATCCCCGTCCTTCCGGCTCTTGCGCCGGGCTGGCAAGGCACCATCCCGGCAAGCAGACTATACACCATCTAGAAAGTGATGCAGATCATTAACTCTTATTGATGCCTTCCGCACCCCATATCAAACCGTGTAAGCTCGGGATGCTGAACAGTGATGCAGAGCGCCGCATGGAGGGCAAATGAGCAACGGGACTACTGAGCTGGACCGGCCGGTCCCGCTGTACATGCAGGTCGTCCGGCAGCTGCGCGCCCAGATCGCCTCTGGCGAGCTCCGCGACGGTGACCGGCTTCCGTCCCAGCGGGAGATGATGGCCCGCTGGCGCATCTCCATGCAGACCGCCTCCAAGGTCATCGGCGCCATGAAGACCGAGGGAATCGCCGTGCCCAGCGTCGGCCGCGACACCCTCGTCGCTCCCGGCGCCGGCGCCCGCATCGCCGCCGCGGCCCAGGGCGCCCTCCATGCTCCCGCCGTCAGCCTTCCGCCTGCACCGGGCGGCGCGGTCACCGCCGTGACAGCCGTGACAGCCGGGAAGGCCGCCGCTCCCGCGCCCGTCGCCGAGATCCTCGGCATCCCCTCCGGCCGCCGCGCCCTGCGCCGGACCGAGACGCGGGCCGACGACGATCAGGCCGCCAGCATCACCGTTTCCTGGTATCCCCCGGCCATCGCCGACCGGGCCCCCCGGCTCGCCGACGACCAGCCGCTGCCCGCCGGGAGCCTGGCGTACATCGCCGAGGCCACCGGTAGCCGCGCGGCCCGAGCCGACGAAGACAATGCCGCGATTGCCGCCGGGGATGCCACCGCCGCGGCGCTCGGCGTCGACCCGGGTTCACCGGTCCTGGTCACTCGCACCCGGCACTATGCCGCCGACGGCACGCTCATCGAGTCTGCCGAAACCACCACCGTCGGCGGGCACTGGCACGCCCGCACCTACGCCATCACCGGAAACTGACAGGGACGGCCTGCCGGACTCTGCCGCGATGATCCAGGCGCCTGACTGCCTTGCATCCGCGTGTCACAGCTCAATCTCCGGTTCGTCCATCTCGATCCCGGCCTGGGCCGAGCATTGCGGTGAGACATCAGCCGCAGGCGGCTGCCACGCTGACGGCTCCGCCCCCGCCCCGGCCGGGAACCCGGCGTGCCGCGCTGGCTCACCGGCTCCGGCCTAGGCGGCGCGCGCCGACCTTCCGGCTCCGGCCAGTCCCGGCACCGCAGCGCCGCAGCGCGCCCTCTGCGCGTGCGCGCCGGTTTCCTGAAGCTGTGCCGGTTCAGCCTGCACTGGCCCCGGCTCCGGCCGGGGTTCCGGCATCACGCCAGCCTTGACCCGGGTGACGCCCGGCTGCCGTTCTGCCCCTCCCCGGACCTGCGCCGCCCCCGGTTGACGGGCAGTGGCCTGCCTGGGAGCGCGGGCCGCCGCCGGGGATCGGGGCTGGCTGCTGTTGACGTCGGCCATGACCTGACGGGTGAGGCGATCCGCCGCCGCCGCCCGCTCCAGCAGCATCGGGTCTTTGACCCCGCGATCAAGAAGAACCTGCTCGAGCTCGCTGCGCGGCGTCAGGCGCCCCGCCAGCTCGGTGTGCCGCTCCGCGGCGGCCAGCACGCGGCTCGGCGCGCCTGTGGCTTCGCCAGCCGCCCGGCAGCGTGCAGGGCCGCCTGACTCACCTCAGCCGACCGGGCGTAGGTGACCAGGACCGCCTCGACACGTGACCCTGGTACCCGCTCGAACTGGCGATCTCGCAATTGAAACTGGTCACCACGCACGAGACCGCGGTATGCCGCATCGACTCAGCAGTCAGGTCCGGCGCCCACCGGGCACGCTCCGCGCCACCGCGCAGAGCGTGCCGGACCCGCTCGGCGGCCCCGGCCGTCCCCGCACACAAGGCCGGTACCTCGTCGCTAGCCGCCGGGACCTTCCGCTCCGGCGCGCTATTGAGCGGAATAGTCTTCAACAGCCGTACGTCGTCCTCAGGCACCGGCGCCCGCCACTGGGCGGCCTGCACCGCCATGCTGAACGACTCCAAGTCGCGGGCCGCGCGCCGGACATGCCGCCACAGCTCCCCTGCCGGACTGTTCGCCCGGTCGCCGACTGTGTCACAGCTTAGGTGGATCGCCTGGACCTGCCGGCCCGCCGCGGCGACGTAACCGGCGAGCCCGGCCAGCAGCGCCCGGTTCACCGGCGCCGAGGCGATCACCGGCGCCCAGTCAGAATGCTCCGCCCGCAGCCCGTCCGGGCCGACGGTGAAATGGGCGTGCAGCAGATCCCGGGCAACCGTCAAAGACCTCACCGCGGCCGCCAGGCGCCCGGCCAGGGAATCGGACCGGATTGCTCCTGGTCCGTCCCTCAGTTGCGGCCAGGCCGCCGCGCACCGTCCGCAGTCCAGGTCCGCCACAGCGCTCCGCACCGCTCCCCGGCCCACAGCAAGGGCCTGATTCCAGACGTCGGGGTTGCCGCGGGCGACACCCATATCGATCCGCGCATCATCCAGATACCGCCCAACGGTGCCGGCCAAGCCGCGCATCGCCACGGCGAGCTCGGGGACCTGCTGAGGTCCGGGAGGCGGACCTGGCCGGCCCGGCGGGCGCAGCAGCCCGGCGGCACGATCCCAGAAATCGCCGAAAACCGGCGTGCCTCCCGGCCACACGTCCTGACTTCCGGGGGGACCATCGGTCATAGCGGCTGACGGGTAAGCAGGCTGAAGATCCGCCAGGCCGCCTCAGCGCCGCACGCGCAGGCCGCCTGGTACCCGGCCGGGGCGTTCGCTGCGGCCAGGCGCTCCCACAGCGCGCGACTCAGAGCCGCCGTCTCATCAGCGACCTGCTCCGCGCCGCCCGCTGCCATCGGCGGTTCTGACGGTTTGGGCAGCGAAGGCAGCCGCGGAGCCCGGGCGACGGCATCCCGGCCGTCACCGGCTGCCGCCGCGGCCAAGACGAACGCAGGCAGCAGAAGCCCGGCATGGTCCTCGGCACCGCGCAGCGCCCGCAGCATGTGCTCGAACACGTCGTAAGCCACGGCAAGCAGCACCGGAACACCCGCGGCCTCCGCGAGACGATCCGTCAAATCAGCAGTCATGCGGTCATTACCTACTACCATGGACACGGCCCCGGCCGGTCTCCGGTTCAGCACGTCAGGCCTACCCTGACCGCACGCCTGAGACGGTGCGGCGATGGCCTTCGGAGCGGTTGAGGCCTATCTGGGCGATCACGCTGACCCCGAGTACGTTCACCGGTCCTACCGGGATCGCCCCCGCTCGCGGGAGGTCCCCCCTCGCGCGAGGTCCCCGCTCGCGCGAGGTCCCGCCCAAGGCCTCCATGACATCGCACTGATACCGCGTCGTTCATGCTAGGCATGGACTCCCACTGAGTACCATCAGCAAGCCGATCTAGATCACTTTTATGTAGTCTAGAGGTCGAGAGCGTGACATTCAAATGAGTCAGCGAAGGTGAGGTGCGCGGTCAGCCGCCACCCCTCACACCACGTCATCCGAAACCGCCGGGACCTCCGGTGCCGCGGCCAGAGGCAGGCGGCGAGCCGTGGCCGTCTTCCCGTGCTCCCGTGCGCCCGGCCGGGCCCGCGGGGGAATGAGAGGAGCGATGAGCGAGGCGGTCATGGCCGCCTCCCCGCGGGGAGGAGCCGGGGAACCCTGCGGCCAGCAGGCGGCCCGGCGTGTTCGAGTGATGCCTGGTTTGCGGGAAATTTCCCCGGTCTGCGTGGGCTAACGACAGAACTCGCTGACCAGGGGTTAAGTGTCGCTTGCGGGGTGCGGCTCCCGCGTTAAGCGGGCTGATCTCCCGGTGTTTTGCCCGTTTCGGCCTGGTTCGCAGGCCGGGGGCTGGTCCCGGCTTCGCCGGGCTGATCTTCCGGCGTTCCGGGTGCCGGGGGCCGTGCGGCGAGCTCGATGGAGACGGCTTCGAGTTCGGTGATGAGCTCGCGCAG
>Ga0335081_10010408_pt1 | contig 15035 bp, 15 predicted proteins | sample Lox_Sample_35_FD_206713 | JGI IMG/M metagenome (GOLD analysis project Ga0335081, IMG submission 206713) | Soil microbial communities from Loxahatchee National Wildlife Refuge, Florida, United States - Lox_Sample_3.5 | ecosystem: Environmental > Terrestrial > Soil > Wetlands | place: USA...
TCGTGGCCGGCGGAGGAGCGCTACCCACTCAGAACAGCGAGGAGCCTCTTTTCGATGGGAGGGGGCCGGGGTGCGATGCCTTCGTGGTTGCCAGACGCGTTCTCCTTCTCTGAATATATGGGTCAATATGGGTCAAGCGCCTGATCTACCAATATCAGGTGAGTGCTCAAAGCCCTTTGTTCATAGTAAGACCTGATTCGGTTATTTGGCGCTCTCGCGAAAAACACCAGCCTCCTAGACTAGGAAACGCTCTCAACAGCCCGGTCTCCACGTCGTCTCCACGGCTGTACCTGCGCACGGGATGAGCGGGCCGCAGTTCATCCGCAGTCACGGCAACGCAACACGGCCGACGCGCTGGTAGGCCCCGATGTCTCAGGTCCGAAGAGCGCGATCATGGTGAGCACGGTCGCAGGACGTGGCTGCACCTCGCGCGAGAGATCGCCCGATCGCAGACGGAAGTTGCGCGGCTGCGTGTGCCATAGTTGGCCGCCGTGGCAGCAGTGCGCGCGAGCGGCCTGGTGAAGCGCTTCGAGACCACGACGGCCGTTGACGGCATCGATCTCGTGGTCGAGGAAGGCGAGGTACGCGGCCTGCTGGGGCCCAACGGGGCCGGCAAGACGACTTTGCTGCGCATGCTGTTCGGGCTCGTGCGCCCTGACGCCGGATCGATTGAGCTGTTCGATCACCGGCTCGCCGGGGCCGATCCGGTGCCGATGGAGGGCGTTGCCGGGTTCGTCGAGGATCCGAGCTTCTATCCCTACCTTTCTGGCCGCACCAACCTCGAGCTGCTGGCAGAGCTCGACGGTCGCGGTGCGCGCGGACGGATCGACGAGGCGCTCGAGCGAGTGCAGCTGTCGCGGCGCGCGGAGGATCGTGTCGGCGGCTACTCGACAGGGATGCGGCAGCGGCTCGGGATCGCGGCCGCGCTGGTGCGCGCGCCGCGACTGTTGTTGCTCGACGAGCCGACGAGCGGACTGGATCCGCAGGGCACGCGCGATGTCGGCGCGCTGGTCGGAGAGCTCGCCGCCGCCGGGATCGCGATCTTGCTCTCGAGCCATCAGATCGGCGAGATCGAGGGCGTGTGCGACAACTTCACGGTGCTGCGCCGCGGCAGCGTGGTGTGGAGCGGCACCGCGGCGCAGTCCCGCGGGCGGGCGCCGGCGTCCGCGTACGCGATCAGCACCAGCGACGACGCGCGCGCGTTCGAGCTCGCCTCAGAGCATGCCGGCGTACGCGCGACGTGGTCGCGCACCGGCCAGCTCGCGCTGACCGTCAGCGAGGGGTCGCTCGACTCCTACGTGCTGGCGCTCGCACGATCAGGGGTCGCGGTGCGCCTGTTGGAGCTGCTCGTCAGCCCGCTTGAGTCGATGTTCTTCGCGCTCACGCAGGACCCGGACGAGCAGCCTGTCACTGTCCACGAGCTCGCCCAGCAGGCCCTGTTGCGCCGATGAGCACCACCGCCTTCACCCCGCCCGCACTCGGAGCCGTCCGCGAGATCGGGCGCGCGACGGCGGCCGGGCGCGCCTATCGAACCGAGGCGCGCAAGCTCGGCAACCAGGTCGCGACGCGCGTGCTGGCGGTGGTATGCGTCCTCGGTCCGCTCGCGTTCGCGGGGATCCTCAACACGCAGACCGGCGCGCCGGCGGACACGATGTTCGGCGTCTGGGTGCACAGCTCCGGGTTTGCGATCTCGCTCGTGCTGCTGAGCTTCGCCGGGGTGTGGGGGTTCCCGGTGATCGCCGGGGTGCTCGCCGGCGACATGTTCTCCTCCGAGGACCGCTACGGAACCTGGAAAACCGTGCTAACCCGCTCGTGCCGGCGCAGCGAGGTGTTCATCGGCAAGGTGCTGGCGGCGGCGACATTCGCGGTCGCGCTGACGACGCTCGCGGCGATCGCGACGATCACCGCGGGGGTTGTGTTCGTCGGCGATCAATCGCTGGTCAACCTCACCGGCACGCTGATGTCACCCGGCAAGTGCCTGGCGCTGGTGGCGGTCAGCTGGCTGGTCAGCATCTTCCCGATGCTGGCGTTCACCGCGCTCGCGGTCCTGTTCTCGGTCAGCACCCGCAACGGGATCTTAGGCGTGCTCGGCCCGAGCCTCGTCGGGCTCGCGTTTCAGTTGCTCCAGCTCGTCGGCACCGGCGTCTGGGTGCACACCCTATTGATCACGTCCGCGTTTGACGGCTGGCACGGACTGTTCACTACGCACCGCTTCTACGGCCAGCTCGTGCTTTCGATCGTGGTCAGCCTGCTGTGGACCGCGGGTTGCCTGGCGGCCGCGTGGCGGCTGCTGCGCCGGCGCGACTTCGCCGGCGCGCCGATCTCGCGCCGCCAGGGCTGGAGCGCGCCGGTACGAACCGTCGCCGTGATCGCGATCGTGATTGCCGTCCTGGCGCTCGCCGGCAACCTTGGCCCCGACAGCGTCACCGCGGCCCGCCTGCAGGCGAGCATCGAGCCGACGTTCAACAACCTGACGCTGCTGCAGCAGCGCGAGCTGGGCCGCACCGTGCCGGCAGGCACGAAGCTCAACGTGCTGACAAGCTGCACTCGCCGCTCGGGCAGCCACCGCGGGCCCGGCGATGACTGGGTCTGCACGCTCAACGTCCTGATCCCCCAGGCTGGCGCGGTGCCATTCCAGTACACTCCGGTTACCTACGACCTCGGCGTCAAGTCAAACGGCTGCTACAAGGCCGAGGCGCCGCCGACATTCGTCGGCCAGCTGCTGATGAAAGACGCCCGTGGACGCAACGTGGTCAACCCGCTCTTTGTGATCTACGGCTGCTTCGAACCGTAGATCTCGCGCAGGAGAGCACCTCAGCTGCCGGGCCTCTAGGTCGGTGGCAGGATGTCAGCGGCGTCGCGACCGGCGTCGGCCGGGCGGCTGGGCGCTCAACGGCCAGCGGCCTGCGCATTCGAAGCGGCGGCTGAGGCGCCGCCGGCTGCGGTCTGGCGGGCGCCGGATCAGCTGGAGAACAGGCCCTCGGCGATGTAGCCGTCGCGGCGGATGCCTGCCGGCACCGCGAACAGTGCATTGGTGCGGTGTTGGATGGCGGGCGAGCGGGCGGGCGATCGCGAAGCGCAACGCGAACAGGCCGATCGCGACCATCACCGACAGGAACATCAGCCGGCGGGTGATCAGCAGCTGCGGCGAGGTAGAGCTCGACGCGATGCTCGGAACTCTGAAGTGCGGCGCCGCCCCGGGGTTCGGTCCCGGCGCGCGGGCGCGTCACTCGCGTCGCTCACCGGTCGTCCTTCTTCCTTCCAGGTGCTCCAGCCGCCGCCGAGCACGCGCGACTCGGCGCCGTAGTAGCGAAATGCCCACGCCAGCCGGGCGGCGAAGATTCCGTAGTAGTCATCGTAGGTCACGACGAGATCCCCGTCGCCCGCTCCGAGCTCGCCCGCCCGCGCGCCAAACGCATCCGCGCCTGCAACCTGGACCGGCACCGGATCGGTCGGGTCGATGTCGTCGGCCAGCGAGTCGGCCTCGTCAAGATACTGCGTCGTGAGCAGGACGGTGGCGCCTTCCTGCCTCCGGTCGTCGCGTCCCGGCGCTGCGCTCGGCATCGCGGCTGGATGCGGCTCAGGTCGCTTTCCCGCGTCGTTGTTGCGTTGAGTTGATGAGGGTCTGGACGCCGTCGAGTATGCGTTCGAGGCCGAACTGGTACTCCTCCTGCTCGTCAAAGCCGGCTCGGTTGGTGCCGATCTCTTCAGCCCAGGCGATCTGGTGCAGGCGCGGGTAGGTGGGTTGGTCGATCAGCTCGCGCAGGAGCGATTCGAATGTCCAGTTCGGGCTGGGTGTGTCCCGGTCGGTCGGGGTGGGTTGGTTCCGCGCCGCGCGGGCGGCGTCGTGGGTCATGCGAGCTTCGCTGAGGGTGTAGGAGCTGATGAGCCCGATCACGCGGAGTTTGTCGGCGTCGGCGAGGCCGCTTGCGTCGAGCGCCTCGAGTCCTTTTTCCACGAATGCCAGTGAGTTTGGCGCCATAGGCGGCGCGGCCATCGGCATCTCGGTGATCCAGGGATGACGGTCGAGCATCTCTCGCTGGACCAGTGCCCAGTTTCGAAGCCTTGCTCGCCAGCCATCTCCTTGCAGCGCTAGCTCCTCGGCGCCCTCGGCGCTTGCGTTCCACATGAGCTGCAGCAGCTCATCCTTTCCGGTGACGTGGCGGTACAGCGACATCGTGGTGAAGCCGAGCTCGTTTGCGACGCGCGCCATCGACACGGAGTCGAGCCCTTCGGCGTCAGCGACAGCGACGGCCGTCCTGACGATCGCGTCGACGGAGAGGCCGGGTTTCGGGCCGCGCGTTCCGGCCCCGCGTCGGCCCCACAGCAGGTCGAGACCAGGTGGCAGGGGTGGCGTGTCCTCGGATCGCATCACGTTGCCTCTCATTCGGCTTGACAATAACTGTGTAGCGAGTATACAGTGGAGTGTATGGACTACACAGTTATTGCTCGAGGAATCTGCAAATCGTTTGGAGACCGGGTCGTGCTCGATCATGTCGAGCTCGCGCTGCAAACCGGCTCAGTCCTCGCCCTGCTCGGCCCCAACGGTGCCGGCAAGACGACGATGGTGCGCATCCTTGCCACCCTGGTTCGTCCCGATGCGGGCACGGCGACGATCGCCGGCCACGACTTGATCGGTGACCCCGTTGGCGTGAAGCGATCGATCAGCCTGACCGGCCAGTACGCCGCCGTCGACGAAATGCTCACCGGCCAGGAGAACCTCGAGATGATGGGGGCGCTGCTGCGCCTGCCCCGGCGAGAAGCCAGGATCCGCGCTCGGGCGCTGCTGTGCGAGTTCGATCTCATCGACGCTCGCGACCGCCGCGTGAAGACCTACTCCGGCGGGATGAAGCGGCGGCTGGACTTGGCGGTCAGCATGATCAAGCGACCGCAGCTGCTGTTTCTCGACGAGCCGACGACGGGGCTTGACCCGCGCAGCCGCGAGCAGTTGTGGGGCACGATGCGGCGCCTCGTCGCACAGGGCGTGACCGTCCTGCTCACGACACAGTACCTCGAGGAGGCAGACCAGCTCGCCGACACCGTCGCCGTGCTCGACCACGGTCGCATCGTCGCCAGCGGTGCGCCTGAAGAGCTGAAAACAGAGCTCGGTAGGGAGATCGTACGGCTCCAATTCGCCGATCCAGCTGATTACCAAGGTGCGCTCGAGCGCCTGCACCCCGCAAGCGCCGATGAGGTGCTGCGAACGATCGACGTCACCACGGGCGGCACGGCCGGCGAAGTCCTCGCGATGCTCGGCCGGCTCGAGGACGCGGGGACACCCGCGGCCAAGATCTCGACCTACCGCCCGACCCTCGACGACGTATTCCTCGCGCTGACCAGCGACAGCCATCCCGGACCAAAGGAGATCGTCCGATGACTCTGACCTACGCGCTCAAGGACTCGCAGGTCATGATCGCCCGTAACCTCCGGCGGTCCGTGCGCGATCCCGAGGCGTTCTTCACGGCTCTCATGCTCCCGGTCATCTTGATGCTGCTGTTCGTGTACGTGTTCGGCGGCGCGATGAAAACGAGCGGCAAGTACGTCGACTACGTCGTACCCGGGTTGATCGTGCTGTGCGCCGGATTCGGTGCCGGCACGACCGCGGTCGCAGTCGCCACCGACATGACCAACGGCATCGTCGACCGATTCCGATCAATGCCGATCGCAGGCTCATCGGTCCTGATCGGCCACGTCGTCGCCAGCCTGGCCCGCAACCTCGCCGCCACCACCCTCGTGATCGCCGTCGGGCTCCTGATCGGTTGGCGCCCAACCGGCTCGGCGCTGCACTGGGTCGCCGCCACGGCGATGATCGGGCTCTTGATCCTCGCCCTGTCCTGGCTCGCGGCTGGGGTCGGACTGCTCGCACGCACACCTGAGGCCGCCAGCTCGCTCTCGATGGTGCTCATGTTCCTGCCCTACCCCAGCACCGCGTTCGTCCCCGCGCACACGATGCCCGCCGCCCTGCACGCCTTCGCCCAACACCAGCCGTTCACGCCGATCATCGAAACGATGCGCGGCCTGTGGATGGGGCACACCTCCACCGGCCCTAGGACAGCCCACGAAGCGGTTATCGCAATCGCCTGGTGCATCGGTCTCCTCGCCCTCTCCAGCGCAGTCGCTTCACGCCTGTTCGGTCGCCGCACAGCCGCTTGACCCGCTCCTGATCGCCGCGCCCACGGCACTCCCGACCACCGCCACGTCCGACGCCTGGCTGCACGCAAAGGGGCCAGGCGTCCGGCGAAAGAGATCCGGTCGTCGTATCTCTGCTTGCCGGCACTCGTTCGCACGAGCAACCGTCCTCCCATGCTGAGTGCCCTGGCAGCCGCAAGATCGGCTGCGGTTCGACAACATGCGGTAAGACTTCGGCCGTGTCCTCTGCTTCATGGGTATTCCTTCCAGCGCTCGGTGCGCCGCTCGCGCACGCGCCGCTGCTCCGATGCGATCTTGCACCGGGGCTCAGGCGCCCGATCAGCCGGCGTTTGTTCGGTGAGAACAAGACGTGGCGAGGAGCTGTCTGCATGACCGGCGGAACCGTGTCAGCGGCGCTTGCCTTGCACAGTCTGCCGGGCTACCGCAAGCGCCTGCCTGCCGCGGTCGCCGAAGCCAACCCGGCACTCGTCGGCGCGCTCTTGGGAGTCGCATCCTGGACCGGAGAGCTTCCCAACAGCTTTATGAAGCGCCGGCTCGGGATTCCGCCCGGCGAGCATCGCCGCTCGCCGCTCGGGGTGGCGGTCTCGGTGCTCGACCAGGCGGACTGGGTTCTCGCGGCCTGCGTGCTGATGCGGCCCGTTTGGAAGATGAACGCGCGTGACACTGCTCAAGCGTTTGCGATGGTCGCCGCCGTGCACGTGCCGATCAATCTCGTCGGATGTGCGATCGGCGCGCGCGCCGCGCCGCTCTAGGCTAGCGGATGTTGGGCTATCAGCACAAAGATGAGTTTGACACCAGCCTCCTAGCAGCAGCCGGACGGCCGTCACGGGCCGAGGAGTCCGCGCGCTGGCTTCACCACGAGCGCAAGCGCTTGCTGCCGGGCGGTCTGGTGCGCTTCGGCGGCGAGACCTCGGCTCAGCGCTCGAGCGCGCGGCGACGAAGGCGGGTCGGATCACCGGCTGGTCCCGTGCGCGCTGTGAGCCGTCGACGAAGCGCCGCGCTCCAGCGAGCTGTCCGCGCGTCGTCTGAGCCGAGGAGCCGTCGAGGTGGTTCGCGAAAGACCGAAAGGTGAGAGCGGCGATCGTATGCATCGCAACGCCGGGCAGCCGCCTCGTGCACCCGTCCTGACTGCAATCGCGCTCACCGCGACCCTGCTCGGGACGCTCACCCGCCTGTTCGGACCGGCCATGTTCGACTCGCTTGCTCGCGACCCGACGGAGCTCGGGCACGGGCAGCTGTGGCGGCTCCTGACTCCGGTGCTAGTGCAGAGCGATCACTCACCGCTCGCGATCATCGGCGTCTTCATCCTCTGCGCGGTGATCGGAGTCACGGGCGAGTGGCTCTTGCCAAGGAGCGAGTGGCTGGCGCTCTATCTGCTCGGCGCATTGGCCGGCCATGGGATCGGCGAGACCTTCCAACCGCATCAGAGCGGAACGTCGGTCGCGTTCGTCGGAATCCTCGGCGGGCTCGGCGCCAGGATCCTGCTCGACCACGACCCGCGATTGAAGTTCTGGCGCATCCGCTTCGCCGCGCTCATCCCGCTGGCGATCCTCGACACGGCGCTGCGCGACATCCACGGAGCGCCGTTCCTCATCGGCCTCGCTGCCGGCTCGGCGTTCGAGCTGCGCACGCGTGCCGTGACCAAGCAGAGCTTCACGGCTCCAAAGCCCTAGCGGCATGGCTCCTTTGATGTCAATCACGGGCCCAACGCCGCCTGATCAGGCTGCGCCCTCCCCTTGCCGGAGAGCGCGCACGTCAACGAGGTGGTCACGGCCGCCGGCCACACCGACAATCATGGATTTCAGCGTCACCCGCAACCCAGGTCGCTGCAAAGCGCCGAGCGCGGCGACGGAGCGCAACGCCAGCGACGCCGGCACTGCAATCACGGAAGTGGCAGTCAGCTGCGCGTGCGGAACATGTCGGCGACGGTCTCGCGGACGAGCGCGATCCGTCGTTCGGGGGGGACGTCGTCGACGAGGCCGTCGCTGAGCAGGCCTCCGATCACCGCGCCGACCGAGCACGCCATGCGCACGCGGACGGCGGCTGGGATGTCGGAGCTGGCGAGCAGTCGGCGGACTTGGCGTTCGATGTCGTCGTTGGCGGCGTGATGGCGCTCGGAGTTGTGCAGGTCTTCGAACGCGCTTTGGTTGCGTTGGTGAAGCTGAACGAGCTCGCGGTTGTTGTCGACGGCGGTGATGAACTCGTCGAGCAGCGTCGGCCAGGCGTTGGCGCGGGCGTCGCCGTCGGGGAGCGCCTCGAGTTGAGCGAGCAGCCGCTCGCCGAGCTCGTGTAGTCGCAGGTGGAGCTCGAGCAGGATGTCGGCCTTACTCTTGAAGTGGTAGTAGATCGCGGCTTTGGTGGTGCCGAGCCGTTCGGCGATGTCGCGGATAGACGTTTTGTCGTAGCCGCGCTCGGTGAACAGCTCGAGTGCGATGTCGAGGATCCGTTCGCGCGTCGATCCTGCTGGCGCTGCCGGGGCCGCGGCGAGCGTGTCGGGGGTCGGTGAGGTTGTCGCGGGTATGGCGTGAAGTCTAGCGTGCTGCCTTACTTGACGATCGGTAGGTTGGTGATAGCGTTCCGCTTACTTGACGATCGGTAAGGAGATCTGATGACCACGATGATGATCGAAGCCGAGGGGCTTTGCAAGCGCTTCGGCGCCACCCACGCCCTCGACGGTCTGGACCTCACCGCGTCGGCTGGCTCTGTGCTCGGTGTCCTGGGGCCCAATGGCGCCGGCAAGACGACGGCGGTTCGGATCCTCACGACGCTCGCGCGCCCTGACTCGGGTTGGGCGCGGGTCGCTGGGTGCGACGTGGTAGCCGACGCGATCGAGGTCAAGCGCCATATCGGCGTGGCTGCGCAGTCGGCGACCGTCGACGAGGTGCTCACGGGCCGCCAGAACCTCGTCATGATCGGCCGTCTGAGCGCGCTGTCGCGCCGCCGCGCCCGTGTGCGGGCGACCGAGCTGCTTGACAGGTTTGACCTCGGCGATGCCGCCGACCGCATGGCGCGCACCTACAGCGGCGGGATGCGCCGTCGCCTTGACCTCGCGGCGACGCTCGTGATGCGCCCGCCGGTCCTGTTCCTGGATGAGCCCACGACCGGTCTGGACCCGACCAGCCGGGTGCGCATGTGGACCGTTATCCGCGGACTGATCGCCGACGGCGCCACGCTGCTGCTGACCACGCAGTACCTCGACGAGGCGGACGAGCTCGCCGACCGGATCATCGTCGTCGACCACGGCCGCGCGATCGCCAACGGCACCGCCGCCGAGCTCAAACGCCAGACAGGCGGGGCGCGGCTCGAGGTACTGCTGACCGCGCCCCACGCACGCGCGCGCGCAGCGCTCGCGCCGCTCGTCGACGGCGAGATCACCATCGCTCAGGACGGCCGCCACGTACAGGCGCCCGTGCGCGCAGCGGGCGGGCTGGCCACCCGGGTCGTGCGCGCGCTCGACGACGCCGGAATCGAAGTCGACGACGTCGAGGTCCGCCAACCGTCGCTTGACGACGTGTTCTTCTCACTCACCGGCCACCCCAGCGAGCAGGCCCCCACGACCACCGATGACCCTGAACTGCAGGATGCTCTCGCATGACCACCGCCACGTTTCCGCTGCGCACCACGCCGTCTCTGGCCGCCCGGCTCGCCGGCCGAGTGCGCGACGTCGCCGTCCTCACGACCCGCAACCTCGTGCACATCGCACGCGAGCCGCTGCGCCTCTCAGACGTGACGATCCAGCCGATCCTGTTCACGCTGTTGTTCGTCTACGTGTTCGGCGCCGGCGTGTCACTGCCCGGCGGCGGCAGCTACAGCGACTTCGCGATCGCCGGGCTGCTCGCGCTCAACCTCACGACCTCGGCGATCGGCACCGCCGTCGGGCTGACCTCCGACCTCGCCACCGGCGTGATCGACCGCTTCCGCTCGCTGGCGATGTGGCCCGCGGCGGTCCTCGTCGGCCGCTCACTCACCGACCTGCTGACCGCGATGCTCTGCACCGCGATCGTCGCCCTCGTCGGCCTGATCGTCGGCTGGACACCCGACGGGACCCCACTGCAGACCGCCGCCGGCTTCGCCGTCTTCCTCCTGTTCGGCTACGCGCTCTCGTTGGGTATGCGCCTGCCTCGGGATCGCCGCCAACGACACCGAATCCGCCCAGAACATCGGCCTGATCGTCCTATTCCCCCTCTCATTCGTCTCCAACGCGCTGGTCGCCACCCAGCACATGCCGGCCGTGCTGCGCACGATCGCCGACTGGAACCCCGTCAGCGCCGTCACCGCCGCCAGCCGCCAGCTGTTTCACAACCCCAACCCCTCAGCAGCGATCCACGCCTGGCCGATGCAGCACCCGGTCGCGGCCGCGCTGCTGTGGTCGATCGCGCTACTGGCCGTCTTCGCCCCGCTCGCCGCGTGGCTGTACAAGCGGCGCACGACCGAGTAGCCAGGATCAAGACATCAGCGACATGATCGACATGACCGCCAGGCGAACAAAACCAGGGGAGCGTGAAAGGGTAACCGCTCGGGATGAAGCCGTCGGCCCGACCGATAGCTCGCGGAGCGTGCGCTCGGCCGGCGGATCTGGGCCGCCGCCGAAACTGCGTCAGCGTCTGCGACTCACAGCCGCGCTCGCGATCGCGAGATCCGCCACCAACGCCGAGAGTCGTGCTCGGCGTATTCGTGCTCATCGCGTCCGTGCTGCTCCTCGGCGAAGAGATCTACCGCGCGGTGCCCGCGGCGGGAGCAGCGGTCGGCGTGGCCGCTCTGCTCGACGGCCGCGCCACTGCGCAAGCGGTCCACGCACGGTAGCTGCCGCGCAACCAATAGCTGCCCAGAGTGATCAGCGCCCAGACCCAAACGCGGGTGGCGCGGTGCGATACCGGCATTCAGCCTGCTCAGCCAAAGTCTGACGATCAAGGAGTGCGGGCTGTCATCACGCTCCGAGGATTGTTTGCCGGCCTGCTTATCGCGATCGCGGTGGGCGCGCTCGTCGCCGCGTGCGGATCCGCGAAGCCGTCGGGTGCCGCCACCGCCACTGACCCGGCCCGAAGGACCGGAATCGGCCTACAGAGGATCGGCGTGTTCAGACAGCCGGTCTACCTGACCGCCGCGCCGGGCGACCCCGCCCGCCTGTTCGTCGTCGAGCGCGCCGGACGGATCATCGTCATCGTTGCCGGCCGGCGCCAGGCTCGGCCGTTTCTCGACATCTCCCGCGAGGTCAAGTCAGCCGGGACCGAGCAGGGGCTGCTGTCGGTCGCGTTCGCGCCCGACAACCAGACCACCGGCTTGTTGTACGTCTACTACACCGACCGATCGAACAACATCCAAATCGTCCAGTACCGCCGCGCTCGCAATAGTCCGAACGTGGGTGACCCGAGCAGCGCCCGGACCGTGCTGACGATCGACCATCACAGCGAGACCAACCACAACGGCGGCCAGCTGCAGTTCGGCCCCGACGGCGATCTCTACGTTGGTGTCGGGGATGGCGGCAGCGAGGGCGACCCGCACAACTACGGCCAGAACACGAGCGTTCTGCTCGGCAAGCTGCTGCGGATCGCGCCGCGTCCCGGCGGCGGCTACGCGATCCCACCCGGGAACCCGTACGCGCCCGGGTCCGGCCGTCGTCCGGAGATCTGGGCCTACGGGTTGCGCAACCCGTGGCGGTTTTCGTTCGATCGCCTCACCGGAGCCCTGATCATCGGCGACGTCGGCCAGGACGCAGAAGAAGAGATCGATTTCGCCCGCCGCGGCCATGGCGCGGGCGCCAACTACGGCTGGAGCATCTTCGAAGGCGATCGGCGCTACAAGCAGGGCTCCGCTTCCGGCGCGGTCAAGCCAGCGGTCGTCGCTCGCCATAGCGACGGGTACTGCGCGATCATCGGCGGCTATGTGGTCCGCGACCCCGCGCTGCGCTCGCTCTACGGCCAGTATCTGTTCGGCGACAACTGCAAGCCGCAGATCAGCTCTGTGCTGCTCAGCGCCGGCCACGCCCGCGACAAGCCGCCGACGGGCCTGTCGGTCAGCAGCCTGTCAGCCTTCGGCGAGGACGACGCGGGGCACATATACGTCGTCTCGCTCTCCGGGCCGGTGTACCGGCTCGTCCAGCGCTGAGACGACTGACGAGGGCCGGACGAACGAGCAGGATGGCCGCCCGACGCTGCTGGCAGGTGCTGAAGGACGCCATCACGACGCTGCGCCGCCCGCCAGCCGATGACAACCAACCCATCAGGCTCCCTGCTGAGCGAGCGGTCCAGCAAGCAAAAGCAAGCCAACCACTGCGCGTGCGGCGAGCCTGCGACGTGTTCGCTTTATCGACGTTGTTTGCTCAGGCGGTCGCCAGGCAGAGCGTGCTGGCACGCCGGCGGCTGCGTATGTGCCGAGCCGGTGCTTGGACGGCGACGCGCGTCCGGCAGTTCGCGTGGGCGCGCCAAACCCACGGCCACAATGGTCGAGATTCGGCGGACGCGCGCGTCGGGGTAGCGCCGGCGCCGCCGGGCCAGCGTCGCCCGGACGAGAAGTCGAGCCCGGGCGACCGCTGACCGGTATCTCAGCAGCACGGCCTCGCTTAGCCGACCGCCAGCACCAGCGGTGCGGCGACGATCAACGCGGCCCCGGCGAACCCGGCCGCAAACGCGGTGCTCTGGTGCTTGGTGGCCGGGATTGCGCGCAGCACGGCAGCGCTCGCGAGAAGGCCGATGAGAGCGAGCAGCGAGCTGGAGATCAACTGCTCGATCGCCTGGACCGCCACCGATGAAGACCACGCGTGATCGAGCAGACCAAAGGTGATGTTGTCGGTGCTCAGCACGAACGGAAGAGCCCAAACCCACCGCGTCTGGGCGAGCCGGCGCGCGTACAGCGCGACGCCGAGCCAGTACACGCCCAAGCCGACCAGGACCGCTGTCTCGACAACATCGGCCGTGCCGTCCGGCATGCTCCAATGAAGCGCCGTCCCTAACAGGAATCCGCCTGCATCGCACACCCCGAAGAGCGCGGCGTAGGTCAGCCACGATCGACGGTTAACGAGGGCGCCGACGGCAAAGCAAGCGATCAAGCTGTCGACACCGAGGAGCAGACGGTGCCCTCGACGAGTCCACGCCCGACGACCGGCCCGGATTGCGCGCCGTCGAGGGGGGCAACGATGGACGCAACGGGCGCTCGCCGTGTCTCTGGTGGTCGACTACCGATCCGCCAGGGGGGAACCCCCTCGGCAAACAAGATGGGAGTTCTTCCGCGCCAGCAGCGACCCGGCGTAACCCGCGATAACCGCACCGCCTCGCGAGCGACAGCCGGGTGCTGATTGCAGCGTCGCCGCGGATTGGGCCGTTAGCAACCCCCTCGCCGACTTCCGCAACTTTGGCAAATTCTCGCCCGTCAGGGCCCCCGCGATGCGACGTTCAGCCGTGCCGTCCAACGGGACGAGGCACTGATCGGGCGTTGCGGCCGCTGTCAGTCAGGCGCCACTCGTGTTCGCTGACGTGGCCGTCGCGTTGCTCGGCCCAGCCGCGGTCCAGTAGCACGCGCGGGTTCCTGGAGGGGCTGCCGCAGCTTGTGTGGACGGTCGAGCACCTCGTTGACGAGCGCGAGCAGATGGTTACCGGCCCGAAGGATGTGACCGACGTCCTCGCCCTGGCGGGGCGACAGCCCCTCGAGCGCCAGCACCTCGCTCGGATCGAGTCCGGGCAGATCGCGATCTCACCTGGGCCGGTCGCGCTCGCCGACACGATCCGCGAAGCGGTCGCGCTCGTCACCCCATTGGCCAACGAGCACAACGTCACCTTGGGTCTCAATGCCGACGGGCTCGCGCGCGATGGGCACGTGCACGCCGACCGCAACCGCTTCAAACAGGTGCTGCTCAACCTGCTCACAAACGCGATCAAATACAACCGGCCTGACGGGCGAGTCGAGATCTCGTTCCAGATCACGCAGGCCGCACGCGTCCGCACGATGATCGCCGATACCGGTATCGGCATCCTCGCGAAGCTGTTCGAGCCGTTCGAGCGGCTCGGTGCAAAGCAAACAGATGTCGAAGGGACAGGACTCGGGCTTGCCCTAGCCAAGGGTCTAACGGAGGCGATGGGTGGCACGATCGAGGTCGAGTCGACCGTCGGCGTCGGAACCATGTTCACGATCGAGCTCGCGGCAGCCGAACGGCCGGCCGGTCAAGACCACCCCAGTCTTGGCGATCAACAGCCGGCTGAGTTGGGCGCCCTCGACACCAACCGGCAGCGGATCCTCTATATCGAAGATAACCTGTCCAACCTCACGCTCAACGAGCGCATCCTCCAGCGACAAGCCAACGTCGAGCTGATCTCGGCGATGCAGGGCACGCTCGGACTCGAGCTCGCACGGCAGCACCGCCCGGACCTGATCGTGCTCGACCTGCACCTGCCCGACATGCCGGGCGCCGACGTTCTCAAACGCCTCAAGGCCGATCCGGTCACCCGCGAGGCGCCCGTGGTCGTGCTCACCGCCGACGCCAGCGCACGCCAGTCAGAACGCGTCAGACAGCTCGGGGCTCCCGCCTACCTGACCAAGCCCCTGGACGTCCCGGAGTTCCTGAAGATCGTCGCCAACCACCTCCAAGAGCGCGACCCCCGCCGCCGAGCGTCTCGAGCCGACCTCGACACCGCGAGCCGACGGGCCCCGCCGCCAAGCAGGCGCGGCGCAAGAACATGTGGCGGGCCTGATCATGAGCCGGCCTCGCTCGGGGTGTGTTTGCTGTCAACCGATTCCGGACGAGCGCCGGGCCGCATGCCGTTTGCCTGCCGCAGCGGGTTGCGAACGCGATCGGCCCGGCGCTCGATCACTGAGCTGGCCCGCAAGGCCGACAGCCGGGTTCGGGCTCTGGGGCGGCGCACGCTGTTCTCGCGGGCTTGGGCGTGGGCGTGGGC
>Ga0335081_10010410_pt1 | contig 15033 bp, 13 predicted proteins | sample Lox_Sample_35_FD_206713 | JGI IMG/M metagenome (GOLD analysis project Ga0335081, IMG submission 206713) | Soil microbial communities from Loxahatchee National Wildlife Refuge, Florida, United States - Lox_Sample_3.5 | ecosystem: Environmental > Terrestrial > Soil > Wetlands | place: USA...
CGGACTGGACAAGGGCGAGTTCCTGCGCGCGTTCGGGGCGGACTTCTATTTTGACGACCAGCGAACGCACGTCGAGTCGGCGCTGAAGCACGTCGCCGCCGGCCACGTGCCGCACGGCATCGCCAACCCGTAACGTCGGCGGCTCGGTCGTCGCCCACCCAGCGCCCCGTCGGCGCGGCGGGTTGACTTCGATCAAGCCGCCGCGGTCGCGCGGGCCGATACTGTGCGCATGGAACCCAAGCTCGGCTTCGACGCCTACGCGCCGAAGGAGATCGCCGAGCGCCTGGCGCTGGTGTGCGTCGCCAAGGCGAAGACGCCGCTCTTGTCGCTCGTCATGCTCGGCATGCTCGCCGGCGGCTTCATCGGCCTCGGCGGGCTGTTCAGCGTGATCGTCTTCAGCGACGCCAACCTCGGCTTCGCCGCCTCTCGGGTCCTCGGAGGCGCCGTGTTCTCGATGGGACTGCTGCTGGTGGTGGTCGCCGGGGCCGAGCTCTTCACCGGCAACAACCTGCTGGCGATGGGCTGGGCGCACGGCTGCATCACGACCCGCGAAGTCCTCCACAACTGGATTGTGGTGTGCGCGGCGAACTTCGTCGGCGCCGCGGGGCTGGCGGCCATTGTCTTCCTGTCCGGCCACGCCGACATGAACAACGGCGCGGTGGGGCGCACTTATCTGCAGATCGCCGCGGCCAAGATGTCGCTGCCGTTCTGGACGGCGTTTTTCCGCGGCGTGCTCTGTAACGCGCTGGTGTGCATAGCGGTCTGGATGACGCTCGCCGGCCGCAGCGTGGTCGACAAGTTCTTCGCGGTCCTCCTGCCGGTGGCCGCATTCGTCGCCGCGGGCTTCGAGCACTCGGTCGCCAACATGTACCTGCTCACGCTGGGCATGATGCTGCAGGCGTCGGCGGGTCAGGCGGTGAATTGGCTGGGGCTAGTGCGCAACCTCGTCCCGGTGATCCTGGGCAACATCGTCGGCGGCAGCGTGCTGGTGGCGCTGGTCTACTACGTGATCTATCGTCCGCGGCAGGCGTCGGCTGTCGTGTCCGTCGTTCCGTCGGCAGACAGCGTCCGGCGGGCGTAGAAAGCTTCGAGGGCTCGCTTCAGTAAGCGATCGTCGCGATGGCGCGCGGAGCTCCTGTGGCGCGGCCGTGCCGAAGCCGAAGAACTCCAGACACGCCTGGATCGTCTCGAACAGTATGTCTGTGCTATCTCGACGCGAGAGACTGTGGCAACCTCGCGCGGCAATCGTCACTAGTCGCGAACTCGAACTTTCGACCCATACAGCTGATGGACCGCGCCAATACCCCAGGTAGCGATCAGACACAACTGGCGCCGTTCTCGCGGCGTGTTCCGCTGATCGTTGCCGCGGCCTTCTTCATGGAGACCCTGGATGGCACGATCGTCGCAACGGCACTGCCGGCGATGGCGCAGGACCTCCATGCATCCGCGCTAGCGCTCGCCGACAGCATCACCGTCTACCTCATTGCGGTGACCGTATTCCTGCCGGCCGCCGCCTGGGCGAGCGATCGCTTCGGCGCGCGCAATGTCTTCGCGGCAGCCATCGCCTGCTTTACGGCAGCGTCGCTCGCATGCGGCATGACCCATTCACTTGCGGCGCTTATCGCCGCTCGCGCGGTGCAGGGCTCGGCAGCCGCATTCATGTCTCCCGTTGGGCGGCTGATTGTGCTGCGCGACGCTCCGAAGCAGAGGATCATCGACGCAATCGGCCTTATCGTTTGGCCGGCCCTTGTCGCCCCGGTGATTGGGCCGCCGCTTGGCGGCTTCATCACGACCTATGCGAGCTGGCGATGGATATTCCTGCTCAATCTTCCCCTTGGCCTGCTGGGTGTCTCTCTCGTCTTGCGTTTCGTGCCGCGCCAACCGTCCGTGCGGCAGGCACGATTCGATGCCGTCGGCTTTGGATTGACGAGTGTGTCGCTTGCTACGCTGATCTATGGACTGACGCTGTTCTCCCGAACGGGCACGCCGCTGACATCCAGCACTTTCGTCGCGATCGCGATCGCCTGCGGCTTCGCCGCATTGCATCGCGCCCGTTACCATCCGGCGCCGCTACTCGATCTCGCCGCCATCAGGATCCCGACATTTGCCCTTAGCTCCATCACCGCCGGCCTGCTCGCCCGCATTGCGATCAGCATGACGCCGTTTCTGCTGCCGTTGATGTTCCAGATCGGCTTGGGTGCGAGCGCCTTCGAAGCGGGCCTCATGCTGCTGGTCTACATGGCGGGAAATCTGGCAATGAAGAGCACGACGACCCCGATTCTGCATCGGTTCGCCTTCCGGCGGGTCATTCTGCTGAATGGCGTGCTGTGCACGGTGACTCTGCTGACGTGCGGACTCTTATCACGTGGGGTGCCTCTCGTCGTGGCTTGTGCGGTGCTGTTCCTCGCCGGCATGACCCGCTCGATGAATTTCACGTCGACCAATACGCTCGCGTTCGCCGATGTTCCCGAACCGTTACGCGCGAGCGCCACGACACTTGCTGCCATCGCGCAGCAAGCGGCGGGCGCAATTGCCGTCGCGATCGCAACGTTGTCTCTCGGCTTGTTCCAACTACAGCGAGGCGGGTCGCAACTCGTCCTTGAGGATTTCCAGCGTTCGCTGTTTGTCGCGGCAGGTCTTATGGCCGTGAGCGTGCTCTGGTCGTTGCGCCTCGACAAGGGCGCTGGCGCCCAGCTCTCCGAAGGTTCCGCGCGCTGAGTCGCCCTGCCGGCAGTCCGGTCGAAAGCGCGTCGTGCGGCAACCCGTCACCCCTTGTACCCGAGCATCCTGGGAAGCCAGAGGATGGTGTCGGGTACGAAGGTACAGATCGCCAGCACGACGACCGCCGCAATGATGAATGGGGCGCATTCGCGGACGATGACGGCCAGCGGCTGCTTCGTCATGTTCGCCACGACGAACAGCAGCAGGCCGAACGGCGGCGTCAGAAGTCCGATCATGATATTGATCACGACGACGACGCCGAAGTGAACGAGGTCGATTCCCACAGCCTTCGCGGTCGGAACCATGATGGGCACGATGACCAGCAGGATCGTCGTGCCTTCCAGCAGGCAGCCGAGCACGAGCAGGATGGCGTTGACGAGCAGCAGGTAACCCGTCGCCGAAAGGTGGTATCCGCTCATGAACTGGGCCACCGATGCGGGAATGTTCTCGATCGTGACCACATAGTTGAACACCAGAGCGCCCGCGATCAGCATGCCAACGGAGGTGGTCGCCTTCGCGCTCGAAAGAAGGACGTCGTAGAGCTGGCGGAGCGTCATTGCGCGATAGATCAGGGCTGCAGCCAGCAGGGCGTATGCGGCAGCGGCTGCCGCGCCCTCGGTCGGCGTCATGGCCCCGCCGTAGATGCCGAAGAGCAGGATGACCGGGAGCAGCAACGCCGGGAATGCGGAGACGGTAACCTTCGGGATGTCGCGCAGGGGAACCGGCGGCTCGACCGGATAATTGCGCCGGCGGGCAATCACCGTGTTCATGATCATGAATGCGATCCCGAGCATCAGGCCGGGAATCACGCCGCCGAGGAACAGGTATCCGATCGACGCGTCCGCCACGAGGGCATAGATCACCATCGGGATCGATGGCGGGATAATAGGCCCTATGATGGCAGACGATGCCGTGATCGCGGCTGCATACGCCACGGGATATCGTCCCTCGCGCGTCATCATGCCGATGATGACCCGGCCGATGCCCACCGCGTCGGCGATCGCCGAACCCGACATGCCGGCGAAGATCACGTTCGAGACCACGTTGACGTGGCCGAGGCCGCCTCGGAAACGGCCGACCAGCACAAGGCAGAACTTGAGCAGCCGGTCCGTCAGGCTGCCGGTGTTCATTAGATCGGCCGCGAGGATGAACAACGGCACGGCGAGCAGGACATAGCTGTTGTATAAACCGTTGAGGATCTGCTCTGCGGCAGTACCCAGATCGAGACCCGCGAAGCTGAGATAGAACAAGGACGCCGCGAGCATCGAAAGGCCGATAGGCAGTCCGAGCACCGCCAGCAGCACCAGTACGACGATGCACATGGTGAAAGGCGTCATGCCCGGGGCTCCTGCGGCTTCAGTTCCTTTTCCGCTTCCCGCGGGCGGCGCAGCGCAAGCACCACCAGACGGACGTGCTTGACGATCACAACGGCAACGAAAAGCAGGTAGATCGAATACAGGATGTCGAAGCGTATGTGAAGATAAGCTGAGTGCTCGCGCTTCATGAACGCTATGTAGCGCCAGGTCGCGGGGACGGATATCGCGAGAAGCACGACGAGCGCAACGCTGGAGACGACCACGAAGACACGTCGAACCTTTCGCGGCACCGCCGAGTAAACGATGTCGAAGCGGACCTCTTCCGCGTCGGAAAGCAGGAATGCGGCGCTCCACAGCACTACCCAGACCCAGCAGAGCACGGTCACCTCCTCCGTCCACCCCAGCGGCCGGTTCAGCACGTAGCGGAAGAAGATCTGCAGCAGGAAGCAGACGAACATGGTCGCCATCAGCACTACGGCGACGTTGTCCATCAGCGACCGGAGCAGCCGCGGGAAGGCGGGGCCGCGCATGCGGATCACCTGATCCGAACGCCCCGGCGCGCTCGAGCGCTGACGCCGCGCTTCAGCACGGCGTCAGCAGCTTCGGTCGCGGCGCGCGCGCCGATCGCACCCACGGTGCGCTATGACAACAGCGGCGAAGGCGATTACAGGGCGTTGATCCGCTCGAGCGCGCCCTTGGGCCAGTCCTGCCCGTACTTGTCGACGTACTTCTTCTGCGCATAGGTTCGGAACGCGTTCAAGTCGGGCGTGTAGACCTTCTTGCCCTGCCCTTTCATGAATTCGACGACGTCCTTCTCCAGACCGATGTACTTGGCCGTATAGTCGTCCATCGCTTTCTCGGCCGCGGCCTGGAACTGGGCTTGCTGCGCGGGAGCCATCGCGTCCCAGACCTTCTTCGACACGGCCATCACGTCGTAACCGACCACGTGGCCGGTGAGCACGAACTGGGTTGTCACCTCGTAGAACTTCATGACTTTGGTGGTGACCAGGGGGTTGTCCTGGCCGTCGATGACGCCCGTCTGCAGGGCCGTGTAAACCTCCGCGAAGGCGACGGGCGTCGGGTTCGCGCCGATCGACTCGCCCAAGAACTGCCAGAACTCGCCCGGTGGCATACGCAGCTTGATCCCCGCGAGATCGGCGGGCGTGCGAATGGTTTTCTCAGGCTTGAGGTTGACGTGACGGGACCCGAAATAGACCGGCGTCACGATCTGAATTTCCAGCTGGTCGCGAGCCATTTTGATAAATTCGCGGCCAACGTCGCTCTTGAACGTCTTCCTCAGGTGGTCGACGTCGCGAAAGAGGTAGGCCGAGGTCATCAGCGACCACGCGGGAAGCTGCTTGGAAATGTCCTGCGGGGCGAGGTTGCAGACCTCGAGGTTGCCGCGCTGCAGCGCGACCAGCTCCGTTCCCTGCTTGAACAGCGTGTTGCCCCAGTACGGCTCGAAATCGAAGCTGTCCTTGATGGACGCCGCAAACGCCTTGTAGGCATCCGCTCGCGGATCCTGCTCCGTGAACGCGCACGAAAACCGCAGCTTGGTCTTCGCCTGGGCATGGGCGGCTGGCAAGACGCCGGCTGCCAGCAACGAGCCGCTCGCAACGAGAAATGACCGACGGTCGAATCGCGAATCCATAACGCCTCCTTTTCTCCATGAAGTCCAAGCCGTCGAATCCGATCGGATTCGCAGTCTCGGGAATCAATACGCGATCTTCGCCACAGCTCGCAACTCTTCGGGTGTAGTCGTGCCGAAGCCAAAGAACTCGAGATATGCAGGAATCATCTCGAAGAGCATGTCGGTGCCGACCTGGATTCGGCAACCTCGCGCCCGGGCCTCGGCAAGCAGCGGCGTGATCTCCTGTTTCATGACGACCTCGCCCACAAACGTGGTCGACGCAAGCTGACCGACCTCGAAGGGCAGCGGATCGCCTTCCTTCATGCCGAGAGGCGTGGCATTGACCACCAGATCGTAGCGCGCGGGATCGCTCGAGCGAATCTGCACGTCGATCGCCGGATAATACCGCCGCAGCCGTTCCGCGAGCGCCTCCTCGGCGGCCGGCGAGACGTCGGACAGCGCGATGCCCGCCACGCCCGCTTCCGCCAGCGAGGCCGCGATGGCGGAGCCGACGCCACCGGCGCCGACGACGAGGCAGCGAGCGCCGGCAAGGCGGAAATCTTTGCGCCTCAAGCCGCGCACGAACCCCGCGCCGTCGAACATGTCGCCCAGCAGCGTCCCGTCGGGGCGCTTCAGGATCGCGTTGCACGAGCCGGCGATCTTCACCGTAGTGGTCGTCTCGTCGACCAGCGCGACGGTGGTGACTTTGTGCGGCATCGTCACCAGCGCGCCGTGGACGTTGCTCATGCGGAAGATGGCCTTGAGCGCGGCCGGATAGTCCTCCGCCTTGACTCCCATCGGCACGACGACGGCATCGATGCCCTGCGCCTCGAACCACGGGTTGTAGATCAGAGGCGCCTTGAACGCCTCGGTCGGATAGCCGAGGTGGGCGATGAGCTTCGTTTTGCCGCTGATCATGGTTCTTGCATCCGGACGACGGCCGTCGCGCGGGCCGCTGCGAGCCCGGGCACGACGCAAACCGCGCGGCGGGCGGTCGGCCCGCCGCATCAGAGCTTCGGTTACTTGCCGCGGGCCTTGTCGATCTCGGCGTAGAGCTGCTTCACCAGCGCCGGACCGACGTCGGCGGTGTACTTGTCGACCACCGGCTTCACCGCGGCGCGTATCTTCGCCATCTCGGTCGGCGCGATCTCCGTGACCGTCATCGTCTTCTTGAGCTCGGCGAGCGCCTTACCGCTGGCTTCGCGCGAGAACTCGCGCTGGTAAGCGGTGGCCTCCTTGGCTGCGGCGGTGATGATGTCCTGCTCCTGCTTCGACAGGCTGTCCCAGGTCTTCTTGCTCATCAGCACCGACTGCGGGTTGTAGACGTGGTGAGTCAGCGCAAGATACTTCTGGACCTCGTTGAACTTGTTGGCCAGGATCACGGTGACCGGATTTTCCTGACCGTCGATCGTTTTCTGCTCGAGACCGGAGTAGACCTCGGGGAACGCCATCGGCACCGGGTTCGCGCCGAGCGCTTTCCACGTGTCGACGTAGATCGGCGACTGGATCACGCGCAGCTTCAGCCCCTCGATGTCCGAGAGCTTGGTGACCGGACGCTTGCTGTCCGTGAGATCGCGGAACCCGAGCTCCCAGTAGGCGAGGTTGACGAGGCCCTTGGCCGGCAGCTTCTCGGCGAGCTCCTTGCCGACGGGGCCGTCCATGACCGCGTCGGCTTCCTTGCCGTTGTCGAAGAGGAACGGGAAGTCCACGATCGCGAACTCCTTCACCTGATTCTGCAGGATGCCGGAGTTCATGGAAGTGATATCGATCGTGCCGCCCTGCACCGAGGCAAGGACCTCCACGTCGCCGCCGAGCTGCGAGCCCGGGAAGAGCTTCACGGTGATCTTGCCGCCGCTCTTCTGGTTGACGACTGCGGCGAACTTCTCCATGCCGGCGACGATCGGGTGCCCCGGCGGATTCACCGTCGCGAACCGCAATGTCCTTTCCTTGATCTGCGCCTGCGCGCTGACCGCGATCGCCAGGCCGCAGGCCGCCAATGTCACGCCCAGCAGTGTTTTCATCTTCACTTTGCTCTCCTCTGCGTCACGTAGTTAAGCGCTTCGATGAAATTGCAACCCCCGGCTCCGGCTATCCGGTGAACCACTTCGCGGGAACGGTGACGAGCCAGGGAAAAAAGACCAGCAGCAGCAGCACGATCGTGTGCGCCAGCAGGAACGGCAGGATTCCCTTCACCACCTGGCCCATCGAGGTGTGGGTCGCGCCCGCCACCACGTTGAGCACCGTTCCGACCGGCGGCGTGATCAGCCCGATCGAGCCGCAGACGACGAACAGCACGCCGAAGTACACCGGGTCGATGCCGGCCTGCTTGACCACCGGCATCAGCACCGGAGTGAGGATCAGCACGATCGGCGTCAAATCCATGGCGCAGCCGATGGCGAACAGGATCACCATGATCGCGAGCAGCAGCAGCGTCCGGTCGCCCATCAGCGGTTTGAGCAGCTCGACGACCTGACCGGGCAGGTCGGCGATGGTGATGAAGTAAGCCGACACGAGCGCCGCGGCCACCAGGAACATGACCACGCCGGTGCTCTTGGCCGCAGCGACGAACACCTCGAACAATTGCGAGACCTTGAGCTCGCGATATATGACAAGCGCGACGAACAGCGAATACACCGCAGCCACCACGGCCGCCTCGGTCGGCGTGAAGATGCCGAACTTCAACCCCAGGATGATGATGGCCGGCAGGAACAGTGCCCAGATGCCCTCGGAGAACGCCTTGCCCACGTCGCTCCAGGTCTGCTTCTCGTGGATGGCGTGGTCCTCGGTGCGGGCCAGCCACCACCAGGTCACCGCCAATCCCACGCCCATCAGGATTCCCGGCGCGATGCCGGCGAGGAAGAGCTTCGAGATCGATACGCCGCCGGCCACGCCGAAGAGCACGAACGGGATGCTGGGCGGGATGACGGGGCCGATGATGCCGCCCGCGCCCACCAGTCCGAGCGATCGGCTGCGATCGTGGCCGGCGGCCGCCATCATGGGCACCAGCAGCGTGGCGAGCGCCGCGGCATCGGCGACCGCCGATCCCGAAAGGCTAGCGAGCAGACACGAAGCGACGATCGTGACGTAGCCAAGACCGCCGCGCTTGTGGCCGACCAGCGCCATTGCCACCTTGACGATGCGCTTCGAAAGGCCGCCGACGTTCATCACTTCCCCGGCGAGCAGGAAGAACGGGACTGCGAGCAGCGTGAACGAATTGACGCCGTTGATCAGCCGCAGCGCGATCACCTGCGGCTGGAACTGGTCGAGCTGGAACATCATCGCCACGGCGGAGAGCAGCAGCGCGAAGGCGATGGGCATGCCGATCAGCATGCCGCCGAGGAGAGCGACGAGAAAGACGACGATGGTCATCTAGGAGCGTCCGGAGCGCGGCCCGGGCGGCGCGTGGTCGCGCATCTTGATCGCGTGCGCCTCGGCGGCACCCAGCGCCTCTCCGCCTTCGGATTCGACCATCACCAGCTCGTTGACAGAGAGCTTCCCGGTCAGCGTGCGGTAGAGGTCGTTGAGCAGGATGAGGATCCCGACAACTCCGAACAGGATGCTCATGCCGTAGACCCACCCGAGGGACGCGTCGAAGGCCGAGGCTCGGGTCTCGAGATTGATTCTCGTCTGCTCCCACCCGCCGATCAGAAAAAGGGCGGTGAGTACGATCATCAGCAGTTGCGCCAGTACCACGCAGGCCTTGCGCCCCGCCGGCGGCAGCGCCTTCACGAACGAATCGAATCCGAGATGGCCGTGCTCGCGCAGGGCGATCAGCCCGGCGAGATAGGTGATCCAGACCAGGCACCACCCGGAGAGCTCCTCGGCCGACGCGATGCCTTCGCTCGCGGCGTAACGCAGCACCACGTTGCCAAACACCAGCACGATCATCAGCGCGAGGCAGAGCGCGGCTGCGACCTTGATCAGGAAGAACAGCGCGTCGGCGATGCGGCTCACGGCGATACGCTCCTCGAGCGAGCGGCCTTCAGCGGCAGGTGCGAAAGCTGCGCCGCGCGCACGTCACGCGACCGCGTCGGCGGGCGTCTTCGCCGCACCGGACTCCGCCGTCGCGTGGGCGGCGAGGTAGCGCTTCGCCGCCGCCAGGCAGCGGCACGCGTGCTCGGCATAGCCCATCTCTTTCGCGCGCTCCAGATTGGGCTGCTCGATGGAGAACAGCACGGGCGGCATGTGGCTCAGGATCTCGGCGATGTCGATGCCGCCGGTGCCGGTATCGAGCCGCGCCTCGCGCAGGATGCGGATCATCTCGTCGCGATCGGGCGGGATCGCGGCCGGAGCATCGCAAAGGTGCGCGAAATGAAACCAGGCCCGGGGAAGCCGATCGAGAGCGCCGGGATTGTCGCGCGCGCGATGGAAATGGTGCATGTCGATCATCAGGCCGGCGTTGTCGCGCTGGATCGTCTTCAGCACCTCGACGGCCTCGGCCAGGTTGCGCACGCTCGCGATCGGCACGTATTCGAGGTCGACGGTCATGCCGAACGGCCGGGCGAGATCGCACAGCTCGGCGAACTTGTCGAGGTAGAACGCGCGGTCAGGCGTCCAGATGCTCGACAGCACCGCCCGAGCGCCGAGCTCGGCTCCGACTTCGAGCGCGGGCACGTAGCTCTTCGGGTCGACGCCGTCGATGATGCGCGCGAGCTCGATGTCGTGCACCCTCATGCCGGTCGAGAGTAAGGCCCTTTTCGTCTGCCGCAGCATCTGCGCGTTGTCGGCGAGAGAGTAGTTGGGTTCGCCCGGCAGTCCCATGTAGATCAGCCGCGGACTGACGTAGTCGTAACCTGCTCGCGCGGCGATGTAGACCATCTCCGGCGTGGGGCAGCCGAGCACCGTCAGATGGGCCAGCGAGAACTCGTGTCTCATGTCGTTTCCTCCTGCCGGCGTGCGGTCACGCATGCACCGCTCCGCCGGTCGCCACGTGGTCGACCTTCTTGCCCGGCGAGTAGATGTCCATGATGTTCCAGTGCCCCGCGGTTGGCACTGGCTCGTTCTGCATCACGACGTCGATGACGCAGGGCCGCTTGGAGGCGATGGCGCGCTCGAGTGCGGGCCTGAACTCGGCGGCCGAATCGATCTTCACGCCGTCGACGCCGTAGGCCTTTGCGATCCGCGCGTAGTCCGGCGAGTACGGCTGGCCGCTTTTCTCGAAGACCGTGCCGTAGGTCGTGCCGTAGTGCGCCTTCTCGAGCCCGGCGATCGTGCCGAACGCGAAGTTGTTCATGATCACCCAGACGACCGCGATGTCCTGCTCGAACGCGGTGGCGAGCAACGCCGGGTTCTGCCCGAAGCCGCCGTCGCCGACCAGGGCGACGACCACGCGGTCGGGCCGCGCGAGCTTCGCGCCGAGTGCCGCCGGCGCCCCGAAGCCCATCGTGGCGTAGCCGCCCGGCGTGAAGATCGTCCCGGGCTGGAGGATCGGAAACTGCTGGCCGACGCCATTCTTGTTCCAGCCCACATCGGTGGTGATCAGTGCGTCGCGCGGAAGCGCCGCACGCACGTCGGCGAGGATGCGCTCGGGCCGCATCGGGTAGGCGTCGCTCTCGGCGTGTCTGCGATTGCCTTCGACGAACGCCGCGCGCACCGCGGCGATCTCGCTCGCCAGCGCGGGCCGGCGGATGCCTTCGGGAACGAGCTTGCGCGCCGCGCGATCGAGCGCGGCAAGAGCGGGCTTGAGATCGGCGACGGCGCCGAGCTCGACAGGGTAATTGCGGCCGATCTCCGCCGGATCGATGTCGATCTGTATGAGCCTGGTGGGAGGGATGCTGAAGGTGTATTCGCGCTCCCACGAGGAGCAGTCGGCTTCGCTGAACCGGGTGCCGAGCGCGAGGATCCAGTCGGCATTCCGGCACTGCTCGTTGATGAACTTCGTTCCCCAGAATCCGGTCATGCCCAGAACGAAGGGATGGTCGTCGGGCAGCGCGCCCTTGCCCATCAGGGTGTGCGCGACGGGAATCTGGAGGTGATCGACGAACCGGCGCAGCTCTGCCGCGGCGTCGGCGAGCAGCACGCCGCCGCCGACGTAGAGGACCGGCCGCTTGGCGGAGACGAGCCTCTTCGCGATCTCGGAGGCCGTCTCGTCGTCGAGCGACGGCCGGCGCAGGCTCTTCGCGTTGTGCGAGATCCGCTCGAAGAGCGCGACGTCGATCTCCTTGCTGAAGATGTCCATCGGCACGTCGATCAGCACCGGCCCGGGGCGGCCGCTCTCCGCCAGCGTGAATGCCTTCTCGACGACCTCGGGGAACAGGTGCGGCTGGTCGACGCGCCAGGCGCGCTTGACGAACGGCCGGTAGATCTCGTACTGCGATGCGTCCGCGTGGAGGTTCACCTCCTGGTGCGGGTGCTTGCCGTGGTAGTGCGTCGGCACGTCGCCGGCGATGACGACCAGCGGAGTCGAGTCGAGCGCGGCGTTGGCCACTCCGGTGGCCGCGTTGGTGAGACCGGGACCGAGGTGCGAGAGCACGACGGCGGTCTGTCGCTTCGCCCGTGCGTAGCCGTCGGCCATGTGCGCGGCGATCTGCTCGTGGCGCACGTTGACGAACTTGATCCGGCTCTTCGCGAGCTCGGCGAGCACCGCGATGTTGGTGTGGCCGCACAGCCCGAACACGTGCTCGATGCCGCGCGCCTCGAGGTACTTCACCAGTTGACGTGAGATCAGATCCTTCATTTGCTCTAGCCTCCACTTCGCGGCAGCCTCGCGGCGCCGCTATGTCATCGTTGCGCCGACGCAGCCGCGGCGACCGGCGCCCCGGGCTCGACGCGCGCGTCGTGCAGCGGCAGGTCGCGTCGCGCCGGCCCGCTGTACCGGTAAGGAATCTCCCTCGGCATCGGTCCCATCATCCGCCGGCCGCGCTGCTTTTGCTCCCATGCGTGCGCGAGGATGCCGACCGAGCGCGACAGGATGAACAACCCGCGCCCGAGCTCCGGTTCGAATCCCAGCTCGCAGAACACGACGGCGGTGATGCCGTCGATGTTCATCGGGATGTGACGCTTGGTGATGCGATCGATCGCGATCTCGACTGCACGCCCGATCTCGGCGTACCGGCCGCTCACCGCGCCCGCAGCGACCGCCTTCGCGACCAGCTCGAAGAGTGGCGCGCAACGCGGGTCGACCGGGTGGAAACGGTGACCGAATCCCGGCACGATCCTGCGGCCCGCCTGCCGCTCGCGCTCGATCACCGAGGCGGCCGCTTGCACGAGGTCGCCGTCGTCGCCCGCGATCGCGTCGATCTCCCGGTACAGCTCCATGCACTGCTGGCCCGCCCCGCCATGGACGTCGTCGAGCACGTTGATCGCCGAGGCCATCGCGCCGTTGACTGGCAGGCCGCAGCTTACAGCCATGCACGAGATCGCGATCGACGGGGCGTGCGGACCGTGATCCACACCGGGAACGAGCGCGGCTTCGAGCAGATCGGCCTGCGCCCTCGTCGGCAGCTCGCCGCGCAGCATGAGCCAGATCATCTCGACGAAGCCGACCCGGCCGATCAGCTGCTCGATCGGATAGCCGCGAATCGCGATCTTGCCGGGATGGATGTCGATGATGGAGGTGTCCCACCAGGCGCTCGCATCGGCGAGCAGCTCCTCGGGCGTCTTGGTCGTCATGGCAGGCCTCGGAGTCCGCGGTGCGGCCGCTGTCAGGTCGTGATGGTCTCGAATTCCTCTTCGAGCGCGGGATCGTAGAACGGGCCGAAGAGCTCTTCGTCCGAAGGCTTGTCTTCCTTGATCGGGACCGAGACCCACGTCGTGTTCATGTAGTGCTTCAAGTGCACGTTCTCGGAGACGACGTTGCCGCCCCACGTGCCGCAGCCGAGGCTCGAAGTCATCGGCATGCCGTTGTTGAATGCGCCGGCGTTCGCCTTCGACTGGGGCTGCCGCACCATGATCCGCGACACCGGCGCCGCGAGCGCGAGGCGATCGATGTGATCCGGATCGAAGGAGTAGATGCCGCACGAGTGCCCCTTGCCGCCGACTTCGTAGATGCCGCGCATCATCTCCAGCGCCTGGTCGAAGCCCTGGTACTTGTAGATGGCGAGCAGCGTGGTCAGCTTCTCGCTGGAGAACAGGTGCTCCTTGCCGATTCCGTCGCCGCGGACGATGATGAACTTGCGATCGGCGGCGATGGAGAACCCGGCGATCTTCGCGAGCTGCTGCGGCGCGATGGCGACCGTGTTCGGCGTGCGGTGACCTTCGGCGTCCCACATCGCGCGTTTGAGCGCCGCCTTCTCCTCCTCGTTCGCCAGGTACCCGCCCTCGGCCTGCAGTTGCTTGAGCATCTTTTCGAAGACCGACGCCTCGATAATCAGGTTGCCGTCCGCCGAGCAACCGGAGCCGAAGTCGGAGGTCTTGGAGAGCCGCGTGTTGCGTGCCGCTTCCTCGATGTTCGCCGTCTCGTCGATGATCATCGTCGAGTTGCCGGCGCCCACGCCGTACGCGGGCGTCCCGGAGCTGTACGCCGCGCGCACCATCGGCTGGCCGCCGGTGGCGATCACGAGGTCGGCGCGCGCCATCAGCGCCTGCGACATCGGAATGTTGACCTTGGTGAGGCACTGCAGGATGTCTGCCGGCGCGCCTTCGCGCTCGAGCGCCTCGCGCATCAGTCGCACCGTCTCGAACGAGGTCTTCTTCGAGCGCGGATGCGGCGAGAAGATGACCACGTCGCGCGCCTTGATCGCGTAGATCGCATTGCCCGCCGGCGTCAGGTCGGGGTTCGTGGTCGGCACGATGCAGGCGATAATCCCGGCCGGCTTGCCGTATTTCACGATGCCCCTGTCGGGCAGCTCTTCGACCACGCCCACGCTCTTCTGCCGCAGCGCATCGCGCAGCACGCCTCGGATCTTCATGCGCTTGCCCATGCGGGAGACGGCATCGCCGAGACCGCTCTCCTCGATCCCCATCTCGACCAGCCGCGTGAACGTCCGCTTGTTGGCGACCGCCCATGCGACCGCCTGGCACAGCCGGTCGACGCGCGCCTGGTCGTAGGTCTCGATGACGGCGAGCGCCTTCGTTGCGCGCTGAAATGCCTGATCGAGCTCCTGCTGCTGCTCCTCGGTGATGCCCTTCCTCGGTTCGGTTGCGCTAGCCATGCAATGCCTCTTCCTGTGTTGATCCGTTGCGCCTTCCGGAGGCGCGCCCGCGCGCACCTGCCGACCGCGTATCGCTCCGCTTCACATGCCGGTCGCGCGATGCACCGCCGCGAGCACCGCGCGGAGATCCTCGATGGGGACCTGGCCAGGGGCCGAGCTCGCCTTGCCCACCGCGAAGGTCAGCGCGGAGCCGAACACCCCGCCGACCATCCGCGACACCGATCCGACCGGACCCATCGACATGCTGATGAGCGGGATCTCGAGCGTGTTGCTC
>Ga0335081_10010412_pt1 | contig 15031 bp, 15 predicted proteins | sample Lox_Sample_35_FD_206713 | JGI IMG/M metagenome (GOLD analysis project Ga0335081, IMG submission 206713) | Soil microbial communities from Loxahatchee National Wildlife Refuge, Florida, United States - Lox_Sample_3.5 | ecosystem: Environmental > Terrestrial > Soil > Wetlands | place: USA...
GACGGGGGCGAGCGATGAGCTTCAGACGCTGTGCGGCGGCGAGGACTGGGCGCGTGATCGTATGTGCAGCGGGCATCATCTGGGCAGCCGCGCCCGTGCACGCCGATAGCTCATCGGGCGGCATCATGGATGATGACTGGTTCGCCCGCTCCGATGCGGCCAAGGAAAGCCAGCCCCACTGGATGACGCCGGTGATCACGGTCACGCCGCGCCTGGAGCAGGAATACCGCTACGACCAGAGCTTCCAGGCGCGACCCAACGATGTCGACCTCACCAACTATGGGGGCGGTAAGGGCCTGGAGCTCATTCCGACTTCGAGTACCGAGCTCATCATCGGCGTGCCGGCCTGGCAGGTGCGCACCGCGCCCGGCAAGCCCACCGAGCGCGGCGCGCTCGATGAGACGTTTCTGCTGAAGCTGCGGCTCGTGTCACGCAACGAGGAGAGCGGCAACTTCATTGTCACGGCGTTCCTCGGCCTGAGCATTCCCACGGGCAGCGCCGCCTTCAGCAACAATCACGCGATCTACACCCCGACACTCGCAGCCGGCAAAGGCTGGGGCGACCGGCACCAGGGCTTCGACATACAGACCACGGTATCGATTGCCATTCCGGACTCCGGCATGAAGAAGCTTGGCGAGCCGATCACGTGGAACACGGCCTTTCAGGGACACCTGTTCGAGAAATTCTGGCCGGAGATCGAGGTCAACTACAGCCACTTCAAGGACGGCCCGAATGACGGCAAGGATCAATGGGCGCTCGCCGGCGGAATCGTGTTTGGCCGCTTCGAGCTCGGCCATCGTGCACGCTTGATCGTGGGAACCGCCTACCAGGAGACGGTGAGCTCCTTCAAATCCTTCCGCCACACCTTTCTGTTGACCGGGCGCGTGGCGTTCTGATTCAGAGCCGTCCGGGATCCGCCGCCGCGGGTGGCTGCGTCGCGGCGGGGCTCGGGTTTGTGCTCGCGGCGACCACCAACCGGTCGCCGTCACTGGCGTCGTCGAAGTTCACGATCGCACGTACATAGCCGGCGAGGCGCCGTGCGTGCTCGCCAATGTTCTCGAAGGACTTGAGGGCGAATGCGGTCGCGATCGCGCCGTCCAGGCGCTGCGAAGCATCGAGCGCGCGCGTGACCAGACGCCGCAGCCCCGCCGCGTATTCCGCATCGAGCTCGCGTTCGCTCGCGAGCACGCCGCCCGCCGCCTCCCCATCGATGTGGTCGAGGGCCTCCAGCGCATGGCGCAGCAGATTAGCCGCCAGGCCGGCGAGGTGACGCACGTCGGCGGTCGTGCCCCGGCTGGGTGGATCGAGCTCCTGCAGGACTGTGCGGGCGATCTTGCGCGCCTCTGCCGCGGCGAGATCGAGCTCGGCGGAGGCGTGAGAGAACGCCATCAGGGCCCGCAGATCGCTGGCGACCGGCTGGCGCCGCGCGATCAGCGAGCGCAGCTGAGCGGCGATGCTAACGTCGTACTCGCTCACGGCGCGCTCGCCCAGAATGATGCGTTGCGCGAGATGTGCGTCCCAGCGCGTGTAGGCGCTGCCTGCGTCGCGCACCTGCTGCAGCACGAGCCCGCCCATCTCCAGCAGGCGCAGGTGCGCTGCGGCGAGCGCGCCGTCGTAGGCCTTGCTGATATGACCTTCGAGCATCCGCTGCGCAGCCTCTTGCGTCAGCCGAACCGTCCCGTGATGTAGTCCTCGGTCAGTCGGTGCCGCGGATTGGTAAAGAGCCGGTCGGTCTCGCCCACCTCGATCAGCGAACCCAGGTGAAAGTACGCCGTGCGCTGCGAGACACGCGCCGCCTGCTGCATCGAGTGGGTGACGATCACGATGGCGTAGGACTCGCGCAGCTCATCGATCAGGTCCTCGATCCGGGCGGTCGCGATCGGATCGAGCGCCGAGCACGGCTCGTCCATCAGGATCGTCTCGGGCTGGATCGCGATCGTGCGCGCGATACACAGGCGCTGCTGCTGGCCGCCGGACAGTCCGGTGCCGACCTGATTGAGCCTGTCCTTGACCTCATCCCACAACCCAGCGCGCTGCAAGCTGGTGCAGACGATCTCATCGAGCTGCGCACGCCCGCGTGCGAGACCGTGCAGCCGAGCGCCGTAAGCAACATTGTCGTAGATGGACTTCGGGAAGGGATTGGGCTTCTGGAACACCATGCCGACGCGCGCACGCAGCTGCACCACGTCGAGGTGCCGGTCATGGATGTCACGGCCGTCGAGGCGGATCGATCCGGTGACGCGTGCGCCCTGGATCGTGTCGTTCATCCGGTTCAGGCAGCGCAGGAACGTCGACTTGCCGCACCCCGACGGCCCGATCATGGCGAGCACCTGGCGCTTGCCCACGTCGATGCTGACATTTTTTACGGCGTGCTTAGAGCCGTAGTACACGTCGACGTTGCGGCAGGAGAACACCGGGTCCTCGACCGCGATCGGACCCACCGTTTCCCCGGTTACCTCCTGCTCCATCCGCGACCCGGCAGGCATCCGGCCCGAGGGCTTCAGGTTCAGGCCCCCATCGGCCGCGGACGGCGGCGCAGTTACCGACAAAGGCCGCGCAGGGCTGTGCACGCTCTCGTGCTGGGTTTCGTTCATGGGAGCCTCAGCCAAAGCGACCGGTGACGTAATCATCGGTGCGTTTATCCCTCGGGGCAGTAAACATCTGCGCCGTCGGTCCCGCCTCGATGACCTCGCCCAGGTAGAGAAAGGCCGTGACGTTGGAGACTCGCGCCGCCTGCTGCAGGTTATGCGTCACGATCGCGATGCAGTACTGCTCGCGCAGGCTCTGAAGCATCTCCTCGATGCGCAAAGTGGAGATCGGATCGAGCGCGGCTGTGGGCTCATCGAACAGCACGACTTCAGGGCGCATTGCGATCGTGCGAGCGATGCACAGGCGCTGCTGCTGTCCGCCTGACAGCGAGCGTCCGTCCTGGGAGAGCTTGTCCTTCACCTCGTCCCACATGGCCGCATCGCGCAGCGCGGCCTCGACCCGCTCGGCGAGCGCGCTGCGGGAGATGCGCTGGGAGAGCCGCACGCCGAAGGCGACGTTGTCGAAGATCGACATCGGAAAGGGGGTCGGCTTCTGGAACACCATGCCCACGCGGAAGCGCAGGTTGGCGACATCCACGGTCGGACTGAGGATGTTCTCGCCATCCAGCAGCACCTCCCCGGTCGCGCGGTGGCCCGCGTACAGCGCGTACATCCGGTTAATGACTCGCAGGAGCGTGGATTTGCCGCAGCCCGATGGGCCAATGAAGGCCGTGATGCTGCGATCGTTCAGCGACAGGTTGATGTTCTTAAGCGCACGCGCGGCACCGTAATAGAAATCCAGATTGCGCACGGTGATCTTGGTCTTCTCTTCCTCCACCGCGGGGGGATCGACGGCCGCAGGCCGCGGAGCAAGGTTCACACTGGCGCGCATCTCATCCGCGGTACGCATCAGCGCCGCCTCGAGGGCTGCAGAGCCGACACGACGACGCGCGCAGTGATGCTGAGCAGCAGGATGGCGACCGTGATCAGGAGCGCGCCGGTCCAGGCAAGCTGCTGCCATTCCTTGTAGGGGCTCTGCGCGAACTGGTAGATCACCACCGGCAGATTCGCCATCTCGGAATTGAGGTTCGTGCTCCAGAACTGATTGTTGATCGAGGTGAACAGCAGCGGCGCCGTCTCACCGCTCACACGCGCCACCGCGAGCAGCAGGCCGGTCACGATGCCACTGCGCGCCGCCGGATACACCACGCTCACCACGGTGCGCCAGGGATAGGCACCGAGCGCGGTGGAGGCATCCTTCATGCCCTGCGGCACGAGGCGCAGCATATCCTCGGTCGTCCGCACGGTGACCGGCATGGCAATGACGGCGAGCGCGAACGCACCCGCGATCGCCGAAAAATGCCCCATGCGCACCACGATCATCTCGTAGACGAATAACCCCACAATGATCGAAGGTGCTGACAGCAGCACGTCGTTTACAAAGCGGATGACGTTGCTGATGCGTGCGTTGCGACCGTACTCCGCCAGATAGGTCCCGGCCATGACGCCGATCGGCGTACCGATGAGTATCCCGATTGCGGTCATGATGAGGCTGCCGTAAATCGCATTCAGCAGCCCGCCGGAGGAGCCAGGCGGTGGCGTCATCTGGGTGAACACCTGCAGCGACAGGCCGGCAAAGCCGTTCTTGATCAGTGTCCACAGAATCGCACCCAGGCAGATCAGGCCCGCGACCGTCGCAGCCCCAGAGAGCGTCAGCGCGATGACGTTGGTCGCTTTGCGAACAACGCTGCGGCTCATACCGAGGACAGCGCACGACGATCAAGGCGCAGCAGCATGATGCGCGCCGCGGCGATGACCGTGAAGGTGATCAAGAAGAGCAGTACTCCGAGGGCGATCAGCGAGGAATTGTACAGATCGCCCACGGCCTCGGTGAATTCGTTGGCGATGGTCGCCGAAATGGTCGTGCTCGGTGCGAGCAGCGACGCACTGATGCGGTGCGCATTTCCGATCACGAACGTCACCGCCATCGTTTCCCCGAGCGCACGACCCAGACCCAGCATGACGCCACCGACGACGCCGGCGCGCGAGTGGGGCAGCACCACGTTCCAGATGACTTCCCAGGTGGTGGCGCCGAGGCCGTAGCCGGATTCCTTGAGCACATCCGGCACGGTCTCGAAGACATCGCGCATGACCGAGGAGATAAACGGCAGCACCATGATCGCGAGTACCAGTCCGGCGGTGAGCACGCCAATGCCAAACGGCGGTCCGCGAAACAGCGACCCGATCCAGGGCAAGCCGCTGAAGTTCTCGATGAGCCAGGGCTGCACGTGCCGCTGCAGCAGCGGTGCGAGCACGAACAGGCCCCAGATGCCGAAGATAATCGAGGGCACGGCGGCCAGCAGCTCGATGGCGACACCCACGGGGCGCTTGAGCCAGCTTGGGCTGAGCTCGGTGAGAAATATCGCGATGCCGAAGCTGACCGGGATCGCAATCGCCATGGCGATCGCCGAGGTGACGAGCGTGCCGTAGATCGGCGCGAGTGCACCGAATTTTTCGGTCACCGGATTCCAGATCTCGGTGGTGAGAAAGCCGAACTTGAAGTGCGCCAGCGCAGGCCAAGCGCCCTTGAAAAGCGCCACTGTCACACCGCCCAGCAGCGCCAGCACCAGCAGAGCGGCGACGAAGGTCGTGCCGGCGAACAGTCGTTCCCAGATACGCTGGCGCGCGACATGCCGCGCGCCGATGAGACCGAAGTTCGCCTGATCCATCGCACCTGCCAATGAAGCGGCCGCGCGGTGCGCATTTTGCGGACACCGCGCGGCCGGCCCCGACTCAACTCACTTCGACTTGACTTGCAGCTTCCAGGTGTTCTCCACCTGCGCGATCAGACTCGCCGGCAGCGGCACGTAGTCAAGCTCGGCCGCCATCGGAGCGCCATTCCGATACGCCCAGCCGAAGAACTTGAGCGCCGCGCCGGTCGCGACCGGGTCCGGCGGCTCCGAATACACCAGAATGAAGCTGGCGCCCGTGATCGGCCAGCTCTTCGGGCCAGCCTGATCCGTGAGGATGAGATAGTACCCGTCCGCGTGCGCCCAGTCGGCATTTGCCGCAGCCGCCTGAAAAGCATCTGCGTTCGGGGAGACGACCTTGCCGGCCTTGTTGATCAGGTTGACAGCCGCCATCTTGTTCTGCTTGGCATAGGCATATTCGACGTACCCGATCGCGCCATCGGTCTGGGTCGTCTGGTTGGCCACACCCTCATTGCCCTTGGCACCGAAGCCGACGGGCCACTGCACCGAAGTATTGGCCCCGACGGTGTCCTTGAACTTCGGACTCTGTTTGGAGAGGTAGTCACTGAAGAGAAAGTTGGTGCCCGAGCCATCTGAGCGATAAATCGGTGCAATCGCGGTCGCCGGCAGCGCGAGATGCGGATTGAGCTTCTTGATTCGGGCGTCGTTCCACTGCGTGATCTCGCCCAGATAGATGCTGGCGACGGTGGCCCCGTCGAGCGTCATCTGGCCCGCGCCGATGCCCTTCAGGTTCACGACCGGCACGACCCCGCCGATGATCATCGGAAACTGCACCAGACCCGAGGCCTTCAGGTCATCCGGCTTCAGCGGCATGTCCGAGGCGCCGAAGGTCACGGTCTTCGCCTTGATCTGCTTGATGCCGGCACCGGAGCCGATCGACTGATAGTTCAGCCCAATGCCGGTCTTGGTCTTATAGGCATCGGCCCATTTCGCGTAGATCGGATAGGGAAACGTCGCGCCCGCCCCGGAGATATCGGCGGCCTGTGCCACCGCGCCGACTGACACGAGCATGGCGGTCGCGAGTATTAACCGCCTCAATCTTTCGACATGCATATCGTTCTCCTTGGGTCTGTCTGCTGGGTCGGTCTTGTGGGAGTTGGGGTGCTTTAAGCCAGGCAAGCGCGGCGACGCCTTCGTCTCTGGGCCCCGCGACGGATGTCATTGGGTCGTCATGGCCCGGACGCGATTATTTGAAGCTCGTATTTCGCTTCTGTGACTGTTAAGTGACAAATTGATGACAATGTGACTGCTCTCCCGCTGCCTGGCGGGCACGCTCATTTCCCCTCGCCCGGCGCCTCTCCGCCCCGCGGTGGCAGTGTCGTGTCGGCGCGTTGCAGGAAGGTGACATCAGTCGGATGAGCATGACGGCTTGCCGTGCAGCAGCGCGCACCGTATAACGCGTGCCCAATGTGCGCCCCCGCGCTCGCCGACCTCCTTACGCACCCTGACGATGTCGCAAACCCTTGAGCTGACTTGCAATCTGATGGCTCGTGCCTCGGTCACCCCGGCAGATGAGGGATGCCAGGACGTGATGATCGAGCGCCTGGGTGCGGTGGGATTTCAGATCGAGCGTCTGCGCTACGGCAATGTCGAGAACTTCTGGGCGACACGCGGCGCGGGGCGGCCGGTGTTCTGCTTCGCCGGACACACCGATGTCGTGCCGACGGGCCCGCTCGAGGAATGGCGGACCAGCCCGTTCGAACCGACGCTGCGCGACGGCCTGCTCTACGGGCGCGGTGCGGCCGACATGAAGAGCGGGCTTGCCGCCATGGTGACGGCCAGCGAAGAATTCGTCCGCTCACACCCCCAGCATCGCGGCACTCTCGCCTTCCTGGTGACGAGCGATGAGGAAGGACCCTCGGTCGACGGCACGAAGCGCGTCGTCGAGACTCTGCAGGAGCGGCGCGCGCAGATCGATTGGTGCCTGGTCGGCGAGCCCTCCAGCGAGAGCGTCATCGGTGACACGATCAAGATCGGCCGCCGCGGATCATTGAGCGGCCGGCTCACGGTTCACGGCGTTCAGGGACACGTCGCCTATCCCCACCTCGCCGAGAATCCGGTGCACAAGCTCGCGCCTGCGCTCGCGGAGCTGACGAGCCGAGTGTGGGATCAGGGCAATGAGCACTTTCAGCCCACCACTTTCCAAGTGTCGAATCTGAATGCCGGCACCGGCGCACCGAACGTCATCCCCGGTGAGCTCAAGGCGCGCTTCAACCTGCGCTACTCGCCGGTGCAGACGCTCGAGGGCCTCAAGCAGATCGTCGAATCGATCCTCACCAAGCACAAAGTGCGCTACTCGCTCGAATGGTACGTCTCGGGTGAGCCCTTCTACACCCAGCGTGGAGCGCTCTCGGATGCGGTGGCAGCCGCGGTGAAAGATATCGCCGGCGTCACCCCCAAGCTCTCAACCGGAGGCGGCACCTCGGATGGGCGCTTCATCGCCCACCTGGGGGCGCAGGTGGTGGAGCTCGGCGTCGTCAACTCGACCATTCACAAGGTGAACGAGCACGTACGCGCCGAGGATATCGACGCGCTGCACGGCATGTATCTGGGAGTCCTGCGCCGCCTGCTCGTCTAGGGGCGCGCGGCCATTCTCAGGCCGCCGCGAGCGCCGTCGGCGCGCACATTCACGAACACCCCCACCCCGCCGAGCAGCGCCGCCCAGATCAACACCCAGGCGGGCATCGCGAGCCCGAGCACCTTGTCGACCTGGGCACATTCCCCGCCCGCATGCAGCACTTTGCGGATCGCTTCCCAGATCGAGAACATCTGCATGAGCACGTTGAAGGGCGCCCCGCACGCGGGGATCGAGCCGGGCGGCTGGCTCTGAATATAGAGGTGGCGGGTGGCCACGCCCATGGTCGCGAGCGCGGCGAGCGCGATGAGCACCGCATACACGACCGCTCCGGCGCGCCGCGGATGCTGGATGGCTGCGGCGAGGAAGATCACCCCGAGCGCCATCACGCCCACGCGCTGGAAGATGCAGAGCGGACAGGGCTCGAGGTGCTGCACCATCTGCGCGTACCCGACCGCGTACGCCATGAGCCCCGCGCACACGAGGGCGCAGCCCAAATTCACCAGGCGACGGTTGCGCAGCATGGACAATCCGGCCGCGCTCAATTACTGGAGCTGGTGGATTCTTGCCGGCCGGAGATTTCGCGCTCCACGTCCTCGAGCGCGGTATGGCGCACGTCCTTGCCGTGCACCATGTAGATGACGTACTCACCGATGTTCTTGGCGTGATCGCCGATGCGCTCGAGCGAGCGCACCACCCACATCACATCGAGCGCGCGGCGGATGCTGCGCGGATCCTCGAGCATGAAGGTGATCGTCTGGCGCTGGATCGACTCGTATTCCTCATCGACCGCCCGGTCCTGGCGCGCGACCTGCAGCGCCGCCTCCGCGTCCATGCGTGCAAAGGCGTCGAGCGCGCTGTGCACCATCTCCGAGACCACGCGCCCGAGATGCTTGATCTCGCGATACTTATCCGCGGGGCGCTCCATGGTGGCGAGGCGCGAGGCAATGTAGCCGATCTTCTCGCCCTCATCCCCGATCCGTTCCAGATCCGTGATCGTCTTGATGATGGCCACGATCACGCGCAGGTCGCCGGCCGCCGGGGCGCGGGTCGCGAGGATGCGGCTGCACTCCTCGTCGATCGAGACCTCCATTTCATTGACCTTGAAGTCATCGACCGCCACCGATTCACCGAGGGTGCTGTCGCCCTCGATCAGCGCGGTAATGGCCTTCTGCAGCTGCTGTTCGACGAAGCCGCCCATCGCGAGAACCTTGCTGCGTACGCGCTCCAGGTCCTCGTTGAAACGACGTGAGATGTGATGCGACAGATCGGCGGTTTCCATCGGCGGCTTCCTATACGCATGCGACTGCGCCTGCGCCGGGTCGATCATAGCCGAATGCCCGTCACGCCGCGTCCGCGAGCAGCGGCACGGGCTCGATGCGGCTCGCGGCGCCGTGATGGAAGCGGCGCAACTCGAGCTCGCCATCGAGCCGCTCCACCAGCGCCGAGCAGGACTCGACCCAGTCGCCGGTGTTGGCGTAGATCGAGCCGTCGATCGAGCACAGCCGGGCGCGATGGATGTGACCACAGACGATGCCGTCATAGCCCTGCGCCAGAGCGTGCGCGGCGGCGATGCGCTCGTAGCGCTCGATGTAACGGGCGCTGGTGCCAATCGACAGCTTGATGCGCTCGGCGACCGGCAGATAAGTCCAGCCGAGGCGGCGGCGCAGGTTATTGAGCGAGTGATTGGCTATCAGGGTGCCGGTATAGAGCGCATCGCCCAGCCAGTAGAGCCAGGCCGGACAGGCGACCGCCTCGTCGAACTGATCGCCGTGCATGACCAGCAGGCGCTGGCCGCGCGCGGTCTTGTGCACCCATTCCCGATGCACCTCGAGCTGGCCGTGCAGCATGTCCGCGAGGATGGCGAGCCCGGCATCGTGGTTGCCCGGCAGGTACACGATGCGGGTGCCCGCCCGGCGCCGGGCGAGCAGCAGACGCAGCACCTCCGTGTGCTCGGTGGCCCAGAAGAAGCGCTTCGCGAGGCTCAGTCCATCGACGATGTCACCCACGAGGACGATGTATTCGGCCTCGATGCGGCGCAGAAAATCGATGAGTTCGCGGACTCGGGAGTGGCGGTATCCGAGGTGAATGTCGGAGAGAAACAGAGCTCTGGCACGCTCAGGGCGGGCTCGTCCGATGGCGGGCATGATGTTCCGCTGGTGGCTGTCGGTTGTCCGCAGCCTCGGGTACCGGCGTGTCCGTTATGTGACAGCCACGCGAACTATTTCTTAAGCGGTAATACGTTACGAGCGAAAGTTAAACCGCAGCCGCGTGCTCGGCGGGCTGGCTCGCGCCGACGCGATAGAGCGGAAAGTGGCACGCAAAGGTGCTGCCTTTGCCGGGCGTACTCATCACTTCGAGCGTGGCACCGTGACGCTGCAGGGCGTGCTTGACGATCGCAAGCCCGAGTCCGGAGCCGCCGGTGCCGCGCGAGCGGCCGGCATCCACGCGATAGAAGCGCTCGGTCAGGCGCGGCAGGTGCTCCGGATTGATGCCGATTCCGGTGTCGGTGACGGAGAAATGGCCACCGTCCGCATCGACCCACCAGCGCATCTCGAGGGAGCCTTCGGCCGGCGTGTACTTCGCCGCGTTGTCGACCAGATTCGAGAACGCGGAGTGAATCTCCGACTCGTTCGCAATCAACGCCGCCGGCGAATCGATGCGCACGCGCACCTCGCGCGGGTGATGCGGCCGCGCGAGCACATCCTTGCGCAACAGCGCCGATAGCGCCGCCACATCGATCGGCTCGCCCACCACCTCGCCTTCGGCGGATTCCAGGCGCGAGAGCTCGAGCAGGTCGCGGATGATGGTCGTCATGCGATCGGCCTGGCGGCGCATCTCGGCGATCGGCCGCAGCGTCTCATCGTCGAGCGTGGGATCCTGACTTAAGGTCTCGAGGTAGCCCGAGATGACCGTGAGCGGGGAGCGCAGCTCGTGCGAGGCGTTGGCGACGAAGTCCTTGCGCATCGCCTCCAGTCGCATCTGGCGCGACACATCGCGCACCAGCAGCAGCAGCTGGCCCTCGCCGTACGGTACGACCTGCAGCGACAGATACAGCCCCTCGGTCGTGCCGTAGCGGATGATGACCGGATTGGCGTACTGACCGGCATGCAGGTAGCGCGCAAACTCCGGCTGGCGCACCAGGTTCTCGATGCGCAGCCCGAGATCGGCCGGGCGGCGCAAGTCGAGCAGCTGCGCGGCCATGCGATTGAACCAGACGATCTCCTGCTGATCGTTCAGGATCACCACACCGTCGGGGAGCGCCGCGGTGGAGCGCTGGATCTGGCGGAACAGCTGGACGAATCGCTGCTTATGGAAGCGCTTGCGCCGGTGCAGGCGCACGATCTGGGTGATCGCATCGCCCCACAGTCCACCGATGTCGGGCGGCTCGGAGAGGCCGCGGTGGCGCAGCCACCACTCGATCCGCACCAGGTTGACCAGCTGCCAGGCCAGATAGATCGCCAGCGCGCCGGCCACGAAGACCCACAGATGACCAAACAGCCAGCCGACGAAGAGGCCCACGAGGACCACTCCCAGCAGCCGGGTAGCGGCGAACCACAGCGCCTGCAATCCAATCGTCATGCTGGGCCAGCTCCAAGACCGCGGCCTGCGACCTCAGCCCGTGCGCGTGGAGAAGCGGTAGCCCGACCCGCGGACGGTCTGAATAAACCGATCGTACCCGAATTCCTCGAGGGCTTTGCGCAGGCGCCGGATGTGCACATCGATCGTGCGTTCCTCGACGTATACGTTGCCGCCCCAGATGCGGTCCAGGAGCTGATCGCGGGTATAGACCCGCTCAGGGTGGGTCATGAAAAACTCGAGCATGCGGTACTCGGTGGGACCCAAGGGCACCGTCTGATCCCCGACCAGTACCCGGTGGCTCGCCTGATCGAGCGCGAGCCCGCTGAAGTCCACCCGCTCCCCGTCCGCATTGGGGCCGACGCGGCGCAGGACCGCATTGATGCGGGCCAGAAGCTCGCGCGGCGAGAACGGCTTGGTGACGTAGTCGTCCGCCCCGCCCTCGAGCCCGGCGACCTTGTCGCCTTCCTCGGCGCGCGCCGTGAGCATGATGATCGGCAGCTCGCGGGTTTCCCGGTCACGCTTCAGGGCACGCGTGAGCTCAAGTCCGCTCATGTCGGGCAGCATCCAGTCGACTAAGACCAGATCGGGACGGCGGTCGGCGAGCAGGGCGCGGGCCGCACGACAATCCTCGGCCTCGCGCACCTCAAAGCCGGCGCGCTTCAGGCCGAACGCGATCATCTCGCGGATCGGGCGCTCATCCTCGACGATCAGGACTTGTTTCGCGGACATTCGATGCAGACGGTCATGGCGCGCGTATGTTTAGGCCACATCATTACAGATTGATGACTATCCGGGGCTTACAGCCGCATTCCTTGTCATTTCCGTGACGGCGGCTCGGCAACCCTATCGCGCAGGTACACCGGCACCGCATCCTGGGGCTCGAGCGTTCTGCCCGCGGCGACCTCGCTCACCGCCAGCCGCGCGACGACGCCGGCGGCCGGTAGCCGGTCGGGATGCACGGCCGAGAGCGCCCCGGCGAGCCGCTGACCCAGCTCGGGGTAGGCCGAAAAGCCGCGGCCGGTACCGTGGCAGGGCCAGGCGAGCGCGTCCGGCCGATCGACCAGCGCTGGCGAACCCACCGACTCAGGTCCCGCGGCTTGCGCCTGCCCTTGCGGATCGCGCCCGAAGTACCCCCAGTACACCTCTTTCAGGCGCGCATCCGCGCACACCAGCACGGATGCCGCTTCGGGGGCGGCATCCAGCTCGGCCTGCGCGAGCGCCCGCAGATCGGAGACCGGCACCACCCGACGTTCGGCCGCAAAGGCCAGGCCCTGCGCCACGCTCGCCGCCAGACGCACGCCGGTGAAGGCGCCGGGTCCTCGCCCGAAGGCAATCGCATCGAGCTCGCGCAGCTGCACGCCGCTCTCGCCGAGCACGTCATCGACCATGGTGAGAATGCGCTCCGCATGGCCGCGCTCTATGGCCTCGAAGCGCGCGAACACCTTGCCTGCTACCAGCACCGCCGCCGAGCAGGCCTCCATCGAGGTGTCGAGTGCGAGAATCTTCATCGCTGCCTCAACGGTGCCGCCGCAGGAACTGCGCGGTCTCGTCGGCGTCGCGCGTACGTGTCATCGGCGGCAGCACCGACAAGAGCGCGCGGCCGTAGGAGCGCTCGGAGAGCCGGCGATCGCAGATCACGACCGCGCCGTAGTCCTCTTCGCTGCGGATCAGACGGCCCACGCCTTGTTTGAGCGCAAGGGCTGCCTCCGGCAGCTGAAATTCGCGGAACGGGTTGCCGCCGCGCGCTTCGATGTGCTCGATGCGCGCTTTCACCAGCGGATCCTCTGGCGAGCCGAAGGGGAGCTTGTCGATGATGACCAGGCGCAGCGCCCCACCCTTCACATCCACTCCTTCCCAGAAGCTCGCCGTACCCAGCAGCACCGCATTACCGTCGGCGCGGAAATCCGCGAGCAGCCGCTCGCGCGGGGCCTCGCCCTGCACGAGCAGCCGATAGGGCGGCTCGCGACCCCAGCGCTCGCGCAGCTGCGCGGCCGCCTGGGCGAGCGCACGATGACTGGTGAAGAGCAGGAAGGCACCCCCGCGCGAGGCTTCGAGCAGCGGCAAGGCGGTCTCGAGCACCGCCGCCGCGTGCGCGGGAGATGCCGGCTCGGGCAGATCGGGCGGCAGGTAGAGCAGGCTTTGACGCTCGTAATCAAACGGACTCTCGATCCGCAGGGTGGGCGCATCGCCCAGGCCCAGCCGCGCGGTGAAGTGCGCGAAATCCTCGCCCACCGAGAGCGTCGCGGAGGTAAAGATCCATGCGCAGCGACGGCCCGTGACCAGACCCTGAAAGCGCTCGGCGACATCGAAGGGGAGCAGGTGCAGGACGAAGCTGCGATCGGAGCATTCGAAGGAGCGGGCGCCCTCGAGCGCCGTGGTACCCGCGATGCGCTGCAGCTGCACGGCGAGCTCATTGGCGCGCTCGGCAAGCCCGCCCATCGGTTCCTCGGGCTCGCGCGCGCCCAACGCGGTCGCCAGTGACTCGAGCCGGTCGGCGAGCTCGTGCGTGGGCTCATCGAGCGGACGCGGTGATTCATCCCACGCAACGCGGCCAGGCCGGCGGGGCAGCGCTGCGGCGAGCTCAGCCAGCGCGCCCTCCACCGCCGTGAGTGCGTTCGCCACCGCCTCGGTCCGCTCGCGCTCCTGACGCAGCGTCGCGATCAGCGTCTCGATGCCCCGGCTGCCGACGTTGGCGCCGAAGAACTGGGCCGCGAGATCCGGCAGCTGGTGCGCCTCATCGAGGATGATCGCATCGGCGCTCCCCAGGATGTCGCCGAAGCCCCCCTCCTTCAGCGCCAGGTCCGCCAGCAGCAAATGGTGATTCACGATGACGATGTCGGATTCCTGCGCCTCGCGCCGCGCAGCGACGACGTGGCAGCGCGCGAACTCCTCGCAGCGCACCCCTAAGCAGTTATCGCGCGTCGAGGTGATGCGCGGCCACAGCGCATCCGTGTCAGACAGGCCGGGGACTTCGGCGAGATCGCCGGTCCGCGTCGTGCGCGCCCAGCGTTCGATCAGGGGCAGCTGCCGCTCACGCGGGGCCGCCGGCAGCAGGCCGAGCTCCTGGGATGCGCGCGCCAGACGATGCAGACACAGGTAGTTGGCCCGGCCCTTGAGCAGCGCGATGCGTGCGGGGCGGCCAATGGCGCCGGCGACGAGCGGCACATCCTTATTGAAGAGTTGATCCTGCAGGGTCCGTGTCCCGGTCGAGATGATCACCCGGGCGCCCGACAGCAGCGCCGGCACCAGGTAGGCGAAGGTCTTGCCGGTCCCGGTTCCGGCCTCGACGACCAGCGCCTCGCGGTGTTGCAGCGCTGCGGCTACGCGCTCGGCCATGTGCACCTGCTGGCGGCGGGCAATGAAATCGGGGAGTGCGCGCTTCAAGGCGCCATCGGGGCCGAAAACGTCGTCAATTTGCAGCATAAGCGTCTAGAGTGCCACGAACGTCGCGTTCCAGGACGCTCGCTCAGGATGCGGCTTTAGCCAGATATGATGCATGTTGCGCTGCAACGTTCCCGGACGGCAAAGGAGTCATGCGACAGCTGCGACCCGGGGCCAAAGGGAACACCCGGGAA
>Ga0335081_10010414_pt1 | contig 15030 bp, 14 predicted proteins | sample Lox_Sample_35_FD_206713 | JGI IMG/M metagenome (GOLD analysis project Ga0335081, IMG submission 206713) | Soil microbial communities from Loxahatchee National Wildlife Refuge, Florida, United States - Lox_Sample_3.5 | ecosystem: Environmental > Terrestrial > Soil > Wetlands | place: USA...
GCTAACGAACCAGTGAATCTCCGCAATGTACTTCCATAAATTCTTTGAATTCGGCGATGAGATGGGAATGCCGATGGTCATGGGCGCCATGTCTTTGGGTGGTTAAGAAGGGACAAACAGATGAGAGGAATCGCCGCCCTCGGTGACCCTGTGATCTGGAGACAAGAGTCTGCTTACATTCGATGGCTGGGGCACGATTCTGCAGATGCCGATTGATCGAGAATCCGGTGCTCGCTTGCGGATTTCAGAGTCGCCGCGAAGCCCGCGGCATGGCCTCGCGTTGCATTGTCTTAGAACGGGCACCGCTGCCGGTGCCGGCTAACGAGGAGGTCGATCCCGCCACCGTCGGTACCCGGCATTGAAATCGGCCCAACCCATAAGCCGCCGTGACCCGGTCAATCTTGACCCAATATCATTGAACCGGGCCCAATTTGCGCTCGGCCCGGATTGCATTCCGGATGAGTGCGGAAGCGGGCAAAACGGATGGACGTCGGGAATCCCCTACTTATTCTGAAACTTCACGGAACTCGATGACATCGTCGCTCGGGAGGCCAGCGTGGTTTTCCAGATGAGCAAAACCCAAGCCCTCAAACGTCTTCATACCGAAGCCGCCCGCCGCGAACGGGTGTTGCGGGCCACTCGTGCCGCTGCCGCCGCCGTCGGCAACGACTTCCTGCAGTCCCTGGTGAAGCACATTTCGAACGCGCTTGGCGCCGATTGTGTTTTCGTGGGAGAAGTGGTCCACGGGGCCGTCACCCGGATGGTCACGATGGCCTTGTGCCTGGATGGCGAATGGGGAGAGGGCTTCGAACAGGAGCTCTCCGGGGTCGCGTGCACACTAGTCGTGGCAGACGGCAATTTCGTGTGCAGTGAGAATGCCGCCGAATTGTTCCCCATGGATCTCGAGCTGCAACGCCTGGCAGCGCAAGCCTTTGTGGGATATCGCCTGAGTGGTTCCGACGGCAAGGCGTTAGGCGTCCTCTGTGCCGTGTTTCGCGGTCCACTCAAAGATATGGAACTTGCCAAGTCGGTACTGGAGGCCTTCACATCGCGCGCGGCGGCCGAACTGGAGCGCAAGTGCGATCACGACAGACTGCGTCGGGCCGATGAGCGTCACCGGGCGTTCATCGCCTCCAGCATGGACGCCATGTGGCGGATCGAGTTCGAGAAGGCGATCCCTGTCTCTCTAGACGAAGAGGAGCAGATTCGGAGGATTTATCGCGACGGCTACGTGGCGGAATGCAATGAAGCCTTTGCCCGGCTTGTCGCGAACACGCCGGCCGAGGAACTGGTCGGTGCGCGATTCGCCGTCGTCGTTCCGCCGGATAACGCCCAGTTGCTGGAGGAACTGCGGTCGGCGGTCCGTTCGGGATATCGCGCCTCGCTGGTCGAAACCACCACGATCGACTCGCTCGGCCGGCGCACGTATCGTCTGCGGAGCCAGTTCGGCATCGTGGAAAATGGCGAGTTGCAGCGGATCTGGGGCGTCACGCGAGATATAACCGAATTGAAGAGGGCGGAACTTGCTCTCGACGCTTCCGAGCGGAGGTGCCGAGAGATGCTCGAACGCTTGCAATTGCCTGCCGTGGTCGTGGATCCGGCAGGACAGGTCCTGTTCGCCAATGAGGCCCTCCTCGAGTTGGGTCGTTGGTCGAAACAGGAGTTGGCCGCTAAGAACTGGTTCGACGTGTTCGCCGACGAGGAGAGCCGCGACCATTGGAGAGCGGCCCTCCACTACGCGGGCTCCGGCCCAACGTTCACGCACCAGGAAAGCCGCATTCTAACTGGAGATGCCCTCCCACGATCGGTTTCCTGGGACACTACTCTGCTGCTGAACACCGATGGTGGGGTAGAAGGCATTGCCGCGATAGGGTCGGACATTACAAGGCAGAAGGTGGTCGAGGCGCAAATCCGGCAGGCACAGAGATTGGAGGGAATCGGGCTCCTGGCGGCCGGCATGGCCCACGATTTCAACAATCTGCTCGCAGTAATTATCGGGCATGCCTCGCAGCTGATAAGTGAAATCGGCAAGTCCCACGAGATGTACGCGGGCCTCTCAGCCATCAGCGCCGCCGCCATACAGTGCGCCGGATTGACCGAACAGTTGCTTGTGGTCGGCCGCCAACAGCGCCTCCAGCCGGTCATTGTGAATCTGAACGTCATCATCAGCGACGCGGAAGCGGTCATTCGCGGCATCCTGGGCAAGATCGAGTTGAAGCTGCAACTCGATTCCGCCCTGCGGCCTATCCATGCCGATCCAGCCAGGATGGAACGTGTGCTCGTCAATTTGGCCGCTAATGCACGCGATGCCACGCCGAACGGTGGAAAACTGGTGATCGCCACGGCTAATGCGGAACTGGATGAGCCACCTGATCCCGGCGCCGTCAACTTCAAGCCCGGGTCGTATGTGCGACTCACTGTAACCGACACCGGCGTCGGCATGAGCGAGGACGTCCAGACCCACATCTTTGATCCATTCTTCACAACCAAACCCGCCGGTCACGGTACGGGGATGGGCCTCTCCACGGTCTACGGAATCGTGAGGCAAAGCTGCGGATGGATCTCCGTTCAAAGCCAGCCCGGCGTCGGATCGTCCTTCCAAATCCTCCTGCCGGCCGTGAAACCTGGAGAGCGTCCACACCCCGACTCCAAGTAACACATTTCAGCGCCGCTCCCTGGCTGACTTTCGGCATGGACAAGCGCACAAGGAAAATGAGGCGTTCGCACGGCCCTTGCATCAGTGTTCTCGAAGAGCAGAGTGTTCATTCGGCCTGGCTGGACCCGATTGCCGAAGTCGAAGGCGAAAGCGACTGGACCAACTTAAGATAGGGAGCAGATAACAATGAAAAGGATGATCGGCCTGACGTTGGCGGTTCTCGGGTTGGCTGCAGTTGCCTCGCGCCAGGATATCAAGTTCAATATCGACGCAAAAAAGTGATATGACCCTCACTCGCGCCGCGTGGATCTTGTGTTTGGGCGCAGTCCTCATGCCGGTCCGGCCGGTCGTGGCGGCGTGGACGGCGCTGGGACCCTTCGGCGGGTCCGCTGCCATTGTGGCTACCGACCCGCACAGTTCCAAGACCGTGATCGTGGGAACGCGCAATGCCCTCTTGTTTCGTTCGAGCGATGCCGGCGAGTCCTGGACTCCCCTGCCGTTCCCTGCGCAGTTGCGCGCCGTCCTGGAGGCGCTGGTCGTCGATCCGCGGAACCCAGGCGTCTACATGGCGGGCCTCTCCAGCGAGTTGCCCCAATACTCGGGAATGTTACGCAGCACTGACAGCGGAGTGACATGGCAGCAGGTGCCTGCGTTGCGTGGCCTGCAGGTCCGTGCGATCGCTTTCTTCCGCGGCAACAGGCAAGTCCTCGCGGCTGGTACGGACCATGGCGTTTTCCGAAGTCGCGACGGGGGGATCGAATGGACCCCTATCTCCCCCGCGGATAACCCGGAGTTACAGCCGATCGTGTCCATCGCATTCGATCCGAAGGACGGCGCCGTTCTCTATGCCGGTACCCCGCACCTGCCTTGGAAGAGTGAAGACGATGGCCAAACCTGGCACTCAGTCTATTCGGGGATGATCGACGACTCCGACATTTTCTCTATCCTGGTGGACCGTAACCGGCGCCAACGCGTGTTTGCCGGCGCGTGCAGCGGTATTTTCCGAAGCCTGAACGGCGGCTCCACGTGGACCCGCGGATCTCCGGTTGCCTCGGGCCGGACTTATGTCATCGTCCAGGACCCCCAGTATGAGAACGTGCTGTTTGCCGGCGCAGCCGACGGGATGATGCGATCTGCCGATGGAGGGGACACCTGGCAGAGAATCCTTCCTCACGCGACACGCTCCATTGCGTTTGACTTGGGCCACCTGGGACGGATCTACATCGCCACGGATGAGATGGGCGTTCTCCGGAGTGAAGACAACGGAAAGACCTGGCGTCCGGTGAACAACGGCTTCTGCAACCGGCGCCTGACGTCGCTGGCCACTGCGGGAAGTACGCTCTACACCGGCGCATTCGATGGTCTGGCCGACGGCTGGGCATTGTCGCTCGAAAAAGGGACTACGCAGTGGCAGAGAGTCCTGCCCGCGTCGCGGCTCATCGCGAATCAGCACACACCGGTAACGATCGTGTCCGGTTCGGCCGGCAACCTGTTTGCGGCCACGCCCGGCGCCATGCTGGTTTCGGCGGACGCCGGCAGGAATTGGTCGCGGATGAGGACGCCCGACGCCGAGTCGCCCCTGACCGGCCTGATTGCGCCGGCGTGGGCGCCAAACCTGCTGGTGGCCGGCAGCGCATCGGGTCTGTTTATCAGTGAAAACTCAGGAGCGAGTTGGGAGAGCGTGGAACTCTCCGCGGCGAAGACCGGTGTCCGGGCCCTCGGAGCATCAGGCTCCCCATGGATTGCCGCCGTGGGGACAGCCGGCTTATTTCTCTCGGCTAACGGAAAGACTTGGAGGAGTGGCACGCTGCCGCCAGGCGTGGAATTGTATGAAGTGGTCGCGATCGGCGGTTCCAGCTTGCGGGCGGCTAGTTCCGGGGGTCTGCGCGCATCGGAGGACTTGGGTGCCTCCTGGGAACCAGTTCCGGGACCACTGGAGGGGAATACGGTCCAGGCGCTTGCGCGCCATGCACTCGAGCCCTCCGTACTGTTCGCCGCCCAGTTCGGCATCATTTACTCCAGCCAGGACAGTGGACGCTCCTGGACCCGCATCTCACCTCAATCCTGGCCGGTCACTTCCGTCAAACAACTCGTCATGGTGCCGGGAGTTCCCGATCGGCTCTTCGTCCTCACGCCGCAGCAAGGCGTTTTTGCGGTGGATCTGGAAACGGGAATAGAAGCGGCATCCGCCGGCCGATAGGCGGTATCGGGGTTTTGAGGTTAGCCGGTCGCCTGACCCCCCTGGGTCAGCCGGATCTCTTGGTGTCAGCCTGGCCTCTGGTGTCAGCCTGACCTCCTTGCGGAGTGTCGTCGAGACTGCGCCGCGAAGCACTTTGTCATCTCCGACCTCGTCTTTGGCTGGTTCTTCCTAAGTGCCACCACATCGTTTGGTCCGCGTGCCTCGATCCGGCGCTTCAAATTTCGAAACTTTTGCCGTCTGGGGGCATCGTTTGCCATCCGAGCACAGCGGGATCTCAATCTCAAACGGATTTCGGTTCCCGCCGATGGCGGGTGGAGATCACTTAATGAGAGGTCATATGAAAGAATTAGTGGTTTTGACGGCGGCCCTGTCGTTCGCGACGGTTGCGGGCGCCCAGGAATTCCCGAGGGTGGAAACCGCGCCCGGGTTCATGTACATCCATACCACCCCGTTTACGGGGTTGGACCACAGCATAAACTGCGCTGGCTTCGGAGGCACGATCGCCGTAAACGTGACGAGCGTTATCGGCTTGGCGGCTGACCTAGGCTTCTGCAAATCGTTCAGTTCGGAACTCAGTGCCATCGATAACGGCACAGTGAACGGGTCGGGAGGAACGTATTTGTTTGGGCCGCGTTTTACCTTCCGAAACTCAAGCAGAGTAAGGCCATTCCTCGAAGTCAGCGGCGGCATCGTCCGGGCGAAGCTAAGTTGCGCGAGCGGAAACATCGGGAACTATTGCAACAGCACGGGGGCCACACAACTGCCAGCGGGGACCATCCTCACGGCGGGATATCATCCCTCCGATACCAGTGTGTCCACGAACGCTCCCGCATTCTCGATAGGCGGGGGATTTGACATCAGGGTGAGCAAGAAGTTCTCCATACGCCTCGTCCAGGCCGAATACCTCTACACTGCTTTCGGCAACGACTGCCACTTTGCTATTTGCAACACCGGCACGAACAACAGCCAGAATAGTTTTCGCTTGAAGAGCGGTATCGTCGTGGGCTGGGGCGGTGAGCGGGAGACGCCTGTTCTTCCGCCTGCCCCGCCCCCGACCAAAACCTGCTGGGATGGCAGCACCGTCCTGGTCAGCCGGGAGTGCCCGAACAGAAACATGGCTCTGAGCCTCTCAGTTTCCGAGCCGGAGTTATGCCCGGGAAATGTCGTCACCATCAAGCCCTCCGAGGGTGTGCCTGGGAACGCGACGTATCAGTGGAGCATTGACGGGCAACCCATCAGCAAGGCTGCTGCTCTGGAATTCGGCACCAACGGCCGCGAACCGCGGACTTACAAGGTTAGCCTGACGGCGGGAGCGGCTGGCTACAATGATGCAACTACTGAAACCGCGATCACCGTCCAGCCGTACCGTGCGCCGACCGGAAATCTGGATATTTCGCCGTCCGAGATCTGGTTCGGTGAAAAGGCTACAGTTTCCGCCCGGGTGACGCCAGGTCAATGTGGCGGAGCCCTGCGTCCGCCGGTTATTTCCGCCTCCGAAGGTTCGGTCACCGACAACGTTTTCGATTCCTCCACCGTTCAATTCGATCCTTCGAATTACAAGGAACAACGCAAGACCATCAAGCTTGTCGCTAACGTGTCGGACCAGAGGGGTTCCATCGCCGCCGAGGCGTCCGTGGTAGTCAAGAAGAAGGCGACTGCCAAGCGGCTTCCCGACATCATCTTCCCGGAAGGCAAGGCGCGTGTGAACAACTGCGGCAAACGCGTGCTGCTCGAGGAACTGAAACCCTACATTGATAATGACCCGACGGGAAAAGTCATCCTGATCGGGCATATCCGCGAAAAGGAGGGCGGCGCCGCCGGTTTGGACCAGCAACGGGCGTTGAATGCCGCGGCCGTGATCAGCGCGGGTCAGGGCGTTTGCTACAACTTCGCGGCCAGCCGGATTATGGTGGGTCTGGCCGGGTCGACGGAGCCCGGAGGCGATTTCCAGTCGTACTTCTGTGGGACATCTACGGTTCCCCGGACCGTGGAAACCGCAGGCAACCAGGTGAACGAGAGCGATCTGAACGCCAAGTACCGGCGCGTCGAAGTCTGGTTTGTTCCCACTGGTGCTGAGCCTCCGGCGTTTGCGAACGGTTACAAGGACGCCGCCTCGATGTCAGTGGCCAGTTTGGGCTGTCCGCGATAGAGACCACGCGGGCAGTTCGGCCTGAACGCGGCAACCAGCCCTTCCCCAAACGGGCGGGCGGATTGCCTACGGGCCGTGCGCCGGTGGGGCTGGTCCTCGGGAACGCAACCCGGGGTTCCGAGGCAGAGGAACCCGCCCCCGGCGCGACTTGGCAAGCCTTGCGGCTGGCGCAGCGCTTCGGAACGGCTGCCAGCAAGAGAAATTGCAACGCAGCCCGGCTGCCCGATGATCTCTTCCATCTGTCGATACTTCGAACTGACAGATCGGCATTGGATGAAGACCCACTGCGGCCGGCGGGCAACCAAACCGTCAGCATGGTCGCCGTATGCGCCGCGTCCCGCTATCGACACGCTTCACACAAGAAAATGAGGCGTTCGCACCGGCCCCTGCATCAGGGTTCCCGAACAGCAAGTGCTTTCACCCGGGCTGGTTGGACCTAATTGCCGGGGGTCGGAGGCGAAAGGTCACCAAAACCAATTGAGAAAGGGAGCAGATAACAAATGAAAAGGACGATCGGCCTTACTTTGGCGGTTCTCGGATTGGCGGCAGTTGCCTCGGCCCAGGATATCAAGTTCAATTTCGACACCGAAGCGAACTTCGCCAAGTTCAAGACCTACAAGTGGGTGGAGATATCGGGCGGCGTGAAGTTGGACGATCTCATCACCAGGCAGTTGACGACCGCGCTCGAGTCCGGTCTCAGAGCCAAAGGCCTGGCCAAGGTCGATGGAGACACTGCCGACCTGTACATCGGTTACCAGGCGGCGGTCTCGCAGGAGAGACAGGTCGATCTGTATGGCACCGGCGGTTTCGGGATGGGACCGCGTTGGGGCGGTGGAATGGTTACCGCCACAACCTCTACCCTCACGATCGGCAGCATTTCGCTGGATATGTACGAAGTAGCAAGCAAGCACCTGGTGTGGCGCGGCATAGCCACTAAGACCATTGATCCGAATGCCAAACCGGACAAGCGCCAAAAAAACATCGGTAAGGGCGTTACCAAGCTTCTGAAGAACTATCCGCCGACGAAGAAGTAGGCGGCATCCGCCGCTTTTTTAAAGAAAGGAAGGCTTACTTTGAGAAAAACAACAAACTACCTTGCCAGCCTCGGCATCTTAGCCATCGCATGCCCCCTGGCCATGGCTCAAGAGCCGCCTACGGCTCAACAGACCCAGGAAGCCAACATCAAGGCCTACATTGAGCTATTGCGGAAGGACGTGAAGAAGGACAAGGTGTCCATCTTGACTGAGTTAATGGATTTCGGTCCTGGCGACGCAGCCAAATTCTGGCCGGTCTACAACGAGTACGACCAGGCCCTCACCAAGCTGGGAGACGAACGGATCGCGTTCATCCGCATGTACGCCGAGAACTACAGCGCGTTGACCGACGAAATGGCAACCAAGATCGCAACCGGCATGATGGACATCGAGGGGCGGAGAGTGGAACTTCGTAAACAGTATCTCCCGCGCATGATTGAGACCCTGGGCGCAAAAGCCGCCGTTCGGTGGCTGCAGATCGAGGCGCAGCTCGAGAAGGTCCTGGATCTGCAGATCCTGGCTAGCCTTCCCATCGTCGACTAACTAAGGAAAAATGACATGAGAACCAAAATCAACCTCCTGTTGGCAGTACTCGTGACTGTCGCTGTATCCAAGGCGGACGTACTGAAGTTGAAACAAGGTGGAGGGATTCAAGGAATCCTCGTCAGCGCCAACTCCAGCGAACTCGTCTTCATGGGCGTCGATGGAGCACAGAAGACGTATCCCACAACGGCGGTTTCCGGGATCGACTTCGCACCGCTTCCGCCGCCGCCTTCTCACCCACGGCCTCCCGCCCAGGTACCGAACGTAGTTACGATTCCGACCGGGACGCAGATTACCGTGCGCACTATCGATGCGATCGACGGCAAGACAGCCAACGCCGGAGCGCGCTACCGGGCCAGCCTCGACGACCCCGTCGCTCTCGGCAGTAAGGTCGTAATTCCGGACGGCACCGACTGCACTCTTGAGGTGGTCAACATCGAGAGCGGCGAAGGCATGGCTCTTCGCATCCGGAGCATCAGTGTGGGCGGAAAGGTGTACAGCACCTCCACGCAATATGCCGAGATTGACGCCACCGGAACCAGCAAGGGCAAGAAGGCCGCCCGGCGGGGTATTGGGCTGGGCGCTCTGGGTGCGGGCATCGGCGCGATCGCCGGCGGCGGTAAAGGTGCAGCCATCGGAGCAGTGGTCGGCGGCGGCGCCGGCGTGATTTCGGGTGCGGCTGCGAAGGGAAAGCAGATCAATGTCCCGACCGAGACTCGTTTGATCTTCGCCCTCGCCGCGCCGCTACCTCTGAACTGACCCAAGGAGATCACATGATTCGACAAACCATCTCTATATTGGTCCTGTCCGCCGGGGCGGCCTGGTCGCAAGATGCCGGCGCCGACAAAGCTGCTCTCCAGGATCGTATCGGTGAGATCAAGCAGTCCATCGCGCAGAACCAGGCAGACCTCAGGCAATATTCCTGGACCGAGACCACGGAAATCGCCCTGAAGGGAGAGGACAAGAAGCGCTCTCAAGCGGACTGCAAATACGGCCCCGACGGTAAGGTACAAAAGACGCCGATCGGCTCTGCGCCTCCGCCTGCCAAGAAGGGCCGCGTCAAGACCAAGATCGTCGCCAAGAAGGTCGGCGAGATGAAGGAGTACATGGACCGTGTCGGTAGCCTGATCCGCCGTTACGTTCCGCCAGACCCGCAGGATATACAAGCGTCGTTCCAGGCAGGCAAGGCGACGCTGGATCCGGCGGCCGGACAGTTGCTCTTCACCGACTACGCCAAGCCCGGCGACAAGGTCACACTCACCTTCGACCCCGCGACCAGGAAGCTCCGTTCCTTCGTCGTGGCGACTTACCTTGACGACAGGAAGGACGTCGTGACACTCAATGCGAGTTTCAACGGCCTGCCCGATGGGACGAACTACGTCGAGACGACAGTGCTGGACGCGACCGCAAAGCAGATTCAGGTCACGACGACCAATTCCGAGTACCGCAAGGCCGGTGGGTAATGCGGCTGGCCATGCCTCTGAGGATCGCCATGGTCCTGCTTACGGCAGCCTCCGCCTTGAGCGCCGGCGATTTCTTCGAGCAGTTCTGGCCGGAAGTGAACCTCTACGTAGGAGCCGGCCAGAACACGCGTTTCTTTTTCGTTGCATCCGGAACCCAGGTCAGGGAACAGGGGCGCTCGGACGGCCAGTTGGGCGCTCACATGGACTTCTTTTTGGCCCCCGTGTTTAAGAACAGATCGCGCAGGCACCCCGAGGTGGGGCCGAACAAGTTTCTCATGGCGCGGGTCGGTTACCTCTACAACCGGACGCCGGCAACCAGCACAAGCCCCTCGTCTGGCGAGAGTACGGTTGACATCGAGTTGACGTCCCGCTTCTACCTGCCGGCGAAGATCCTCTTGACGAACCGGAATCGTGGCGACCTGGTTTTTTCTCACGGCGCATTTGAACCCCGTTATCGAAACCGGATGCAATTCGAGCGTACATATGAACTCGGCAGGACGATGTCCCTCACGCCCTATACATACGCAGAGGTGTTTTATGACTGGCGCTACAACGCATTCAGCCGGCAACGGTACGCGACGGGGAATGTCATGCAATTCAATCGGCACGTCGCGCTGGATGGTTACTACATTCGCCAGGAGGATTCCAGGGCGCAGGAGAGAAGCACGAATATCGCTGGACTGGCTCTCCAGTTCTTTGTTCGGTGAAAGACGGCCGCGAGGAAGAAGCAAGTGACTTCGACTCATGGGTACAGCAACGGCAATGCTCACCTTGACGCTACCCGGCGCATCGACGGAAGATGCTGCCGCGCTCTGGCACGAGGCGCAGCCCTGGTTTGCATTCTCGCCAGATGCCTGGCGGCGCAGGAATTGCAGCCGCGGGCCTACGTTCCGGCCCCTTCCGGCCTCACCTTCCTCGGTGTTTCCTATGGCAATAGCGCGGGCGGCCTGCTCTTCGATCCCAGCCTCCCGGTGGAAGACGGGCACGTCAATGCCAATGTGGTCGCTCTATCGGCCGGGCAGACCTTTAACGTGTTCGGGCGCACTACGCAGGTCCTCGCCATTGTCCCGTATGTGGTGGCGAACTTAAGCGGCACCCTCGGCGGCGGGGACAAGCAGTTTCTGTATCGTTCTGGCCTGGGCGACATGGCGTTCCGCTACAGCATGAATATCTACGGCGCGCCGTCGATGACGTTCAAGGAATTCCCCGGTTACCGGCAAAAGACCGTTGTGGGAGCCAGTGTAACCGTGAGCGCCCCTACCGGCCAGTACGACCCCAACAGGTTGATTAACATCGGCGCCAATCGCTGGGCCTTTAAGCCCGAACTCGGCGTTTCCCATGGCTTTGGCAAGTGGACGTTGGAGGGCGATGCCGGCGTCTGGCTATTCACAGCAAATGACCGGTTCTACCCAACCCAGACCCGCACACAGGATCCCCTGGTCAGCCTTCAGGGACATCTGGTACGCAGCCTTCCACATCGAATCTGGGTGGCGTTTGACGGGGTCTACTTTGCCGGCGCGATCAGCCAGATCGATGGGCACACTAAAGACGACCGCCAGAGTAACGTCAGGATTGGCGCCACTCTCGGAGTCTCCGTCAGCCGCCGGCAGATGATCCGCGTTACCTTCTTCGACGGCGCCATGACGCGGGTCGGCGCCGATATCCGCTCGATCGGGATCTCCTACAGCGTCACCGGACGGAAAGGGCGCTTTAAATGACATCCGAGTCCAAATGCGAGTGACAGGGAATGAGTGATGAATATCGACCACACATCACCGCTCGTAAATTCCTTTAACCGCCGCGGGGCTTGCCGGCCTCGTGTGCCGGTTCGCAAGTTTCCTGACCAATCTGGGGCGGACGCCCTCGTCTGCGCCGGACCCCTGGTCCGGCTTCCCGCTGCAGGAAAAGGCCCACGGGGCGTCGGCCGCAGTCCAGGGGGACTGCCCCACGTCATCCAACGCTCAAGCTCCTTCGGAGACACAACACTAGTCTCAACGTGTGGTCTTACGAATGCGCAAGACGTGCGGGTTGAACCCGCGGAAAGTGGCACGGGAAGAAACATATGACCGAACGTTGGCAGTCAACTCCGCTGCCCTATCTGCAAGCTGCCGCGTGTATCGTGGTCCTAGCCTGGGGAATCGGGGCGGCGTCGCACCTGATTTCGATTCTCCTCCTCTCCCTGCTGCTGGCTTACTGCATCTTGCCGCTGCCCCTTTGGCTCAAGCACCGGTTTCGGCTCGGCAAGGGTGCGTCCATCGGGTCGGCGGTGGCGATCATCACCCTGGGCTATCTGCTCCTCTCCGCCTATCTCGTGCAGGCCGGCTATCGGATGATGGCCAAATTGCCGGTGTACCAGGAACGCCTGACCGCGGTTTACGACAGAGTCATTCCGTTTCTGGTATCCCATGGCATCCCGGCCTCGAGCCTGTCCACGGAGACGCTCTTCAGCCCAGGCCGGATCATTGGGTTCGCCCGCGTTTTGCTCCCCATGGCGCTTGGATCTCTGACGGACGCCGTGCTGATCGGGCTCTTGTCACTGCTCTTCGTTCTCCAATTAATGGATGAGCCGCCCCGGCAGAGCCGCCTGGTTGCGGGCCTGATCTACTATGGTCACGACGTGCAGACCTACGTCGGCATATCGGCCAAGTCGGGAGCGTTGACCGCGTTGGTTAACCTGGTGCTGCTCCTTGTCCTGGGCGTAGACTTTCCGCTGCTTTGGTGTGTCCTGTACTTCTTCCTCCAATTCATTCCCAACATCGGGGCTATCATCGCAGTGGTGCCCCCCGCGTTGGTGGCCCTCCTTATGTTGGGATGGGAGCGTGCCCTCATCGTCGCCGCCGGCATGATCCTGGCCAATGTTCTGGCTGCGAACGTCCTCAATCCGATTCTCTTGAAGGACAGTGCGCACATCACCTTCCTCGAAATCATGCTGTCCCTGATCGTCTGGGGGGCGCTGCTCGGCTTCTGGGGAAGCATCCTGGCGATCCCGCTCACTCTCGTGATGAAGAAATTTGTGGAAAACCGTGCGGTTGAAGAGCGGGTTGCGGCCACCGCTTCGGTGTGACAATGGATGACCCGAATTATGACAACTCTTTTAGCCGCCATCACACGGGGCCGGGAGTCTCCGAAGATGCTTTGAGTCCCCGGTCGCCGTCTTCATGGTTTGCCGCGGCAGAGCGGCATGGTCTCGCGGGTGAAGTTCACGGCAGGCGCGGGCTGGCCGAACCCCGAAGCCAAGTCCGCACGTAGATGCATGAACCTCCGGATTCCGAAACCCGCCACACCAATCTTGCCGAACCGTTCGATCTGGCTTGATGCCATGCCGGTGGCCACGAAGGCCGCGAGTTGCACTCTGCGTAAGAATTGAAACCCTTGAAGATCGGCTGAACACGATTGAATACCTGTACGAACTGGTCACGGTATGCCCCTGGGTCGCCATTCGGTTTTGCGCCTCTCTAGAGGTAAATGCCAAACCCGAAGATCGGACCATGCATGGTTTGATCGATGGTCAAGTTCCGGCTTGCAACCGTGTCGCTGATCTTGAAGTGCAGCAGTCCGTATCCCAGGGCCATGCCGAAATGCTTGGAGAAGCGGCAGTCCATCCGGCCGGTGAGCGCGTACGTCACATCTGAGCCGACCCCAAAGCCGCCTCCATCGCCGTGCAGGCCGAGCTGCCATCTCCTGCCCAGCGGCTTCCTGTGTGAGGCCGGCGAGAGGATCCCATACACGCGGCTTTCTGCTTACCTCGGGGGAGTCACCCAAGTGCGTGGACATGTTCAAAGCCAGTCTTCGGGCGCCACCTTTGACCGTTAGGCCGGGCGCCACCTCAGGCCCTCCCGTCACTTAGCAAAAAACCACATTCAGCCCGATCTTCACCTTCGGATCATCTCTGTTCGCGTCGAGGTCCGCCCATAAGCCGGATGCCTCCACGAGCCATTTACTCTTCTCGATTCGGAATGCTGCGAAGGCCGCACCGCTGACGCCGGTATCAGCGCTATCGGACGGCCGGGATCCGGCTCCATTCGGCAGGTCTGGCACATTCGGCCTATTGGGAAAACTCGGGGGTGTCGCGCTCGCGCCCATGAACGGTGCCCAGACGTACACCGGATAAATCTCCACGTTCTAATCTCTCGGGTGCTTCTTCCACAACGACTCATCGGCTGCGCAAGCTGCACCGTGAAGCCGATAGCCAAACCGGCGGAAAGCATCATTTGCGCTGCTGTTCTCACTGTTTTTCTTCTAGTCTCCGGAAACAGGTTGTTGGGTCTCCGCGTGGTACAAAGGCTGCCGGCTGCCAAAACCCTGCACATCAGCCACCCGCGCCAGTGCGCGGTCCCCGGCATCCGGGTAAGTTCTCTCGATGGTGCGAGCCAATAGCGCCTTCTCGGTATGCAGCGCCGCGAGGCGCTCGGCGGGAACCACCTTCAGGAGATGCTCAAACATTTCCTCCAGGCGCCGTGTAATCTGTGGGCTGCTGGCGCCGCACAGCCGGATCTCCGTCACGGCGAGGGTGACGAAGTCCTCCCAGTCCGGCGTCCGGTAAAGGAGCCGTGCCTCTCCAGCGGAATCCCGTGCCACACCTGATCCGAGTTGTCTCCCGCCAAGCAGATGGAGCAGGTGATCGAGTTGATCGATGGAGAGGGCACCGGTCGTGGGATCGTTGATCGCCGGCGAGAGGGCCTTGATCGCGATGTCCACAACAATTCGGAAACCGAAGGCCGGATCCTGGTCCAGTTTGCGCTCCGGACCCAGCGCGACGCAATTCCGCAAGGCGGAATCGTCGATGCTGCCCGGGTCTCCGCCGTGGATACGAAATATCTCGTTTCCAATGGCCAGAAAATCTCCCACCTGCGGAATGAATTCGATCACGCAACTCGCCCTGGCCGCGATTTGCACCAGACCAGCAGTGTCGATTGCCAGCACCGCTCCCGGGGGGCCGGAGTGAACCACACTCCTCGCGGCTGGTTTCGGGACGGCCTCAGGCG
>Ga0335081_10010415_pt1 | contig 15030 bp, 22 predicted proteins | sample Lox_Sample_35_FD_206713 | JGI IMG/M metagenome (GOLD analysis project Ga0335081, IMG submission 206713) | Soil microbial communities from Loxahatchee National Wildlife Refuge, Florida, United States - Lox_Sample_3.5 | ecosystem: Environmental > Terrestrial > Soil > Wetlands | place: USA...
CGGTCCGGGTAATCACAGAAGCCGGTTCTGAGGAGATTGAACTGGAGGTGACGGATACAGCCCATCAAGGCCATGTGGCCATCCCGCACGGGTTTGGCATCGTCTACAATGGCGATAAATACAAAGCGAACGTGAACCGTCTGACGAAGAACACGAATCGCGATCGCTTCGGGACTCCGATGCACCGTTATGTCCCATGCCGGGTAGAGGCTTTATGAAAAAAGAATCCTCCTTTCCTTTTTCCTTTGAGGAATACATTAAGGAGGCTGACGCCTTTCATGGTTTTGCCGCGCCCGGGCTCCTGGTCGGAGGATTTATGGTCCGCAAAGCAGTGAGAGATTTTCCTCCCGGCGTGCTATATGAAGCCCTTTGCGAGACTTCCAAGTGTCTTCCCGATGCCATTCAGTTATTGACCTCATGTACCATAGGCAACGGCCGGCTCAGGATCATCTCTCTGGGCCGTTTTGCACTAAGCCTCTTTAATAAAGATACCGGATCAGGAGTACGGGTTTTCCCGAACCCGGCCAAGGTTGAATCCTGGCCGGAGCTGAAGGCTTGGTATATGAAGCTTAAAACCAAGCATGAACAGGACCTAAATTTGCTTATTTCTCAAATTAAGCAGGCGGGGGAAGAAATCCTCGAGCAACAGCCGATTCGGATCAAGCCGGAGGTTTACAGGAAGATCAGCCGGGGACCAATGGCCCTTTGCCCCGTTTGCAGGGAGACTTTCCCGGCAGCCGCAGGTAGGTCGTGTTTGGCATGCCAGGGAGAAAGCCCCTACGTCATTTAGGCGGATATTTGTAGTGTTAAAAAAATTTTTGAGGTGAAGAGGTATGGAAACAATGAATGAAAGTCCGAAGGGAAAGCCCTATTCCGCAGACACGATCAAAAAAATCTGCCTCGAGGCCGTGGCCGATAATGTGGGTCTGGAGTTAGTCCATAGACTTATTCTGGAAAAAGGAAGATATTTTGTCTTGGAAAGAGAGAAATGATGTCAAAGTTATTTGAAGTAACAGAAATCAATGGAATGCAGCTATCTAATCGGTTCGTTCGTTCAGCGACCTGGGAGGGGATGGCCGAGGATGACGGCTCTGTAACCCCTGCACTGGTGGACTGCATGAGTCAATTGGCCGAAGGCCAGGTCGGGCTGATCATATCCAGCCATGCCTACATCAAGCCGGAAGGGCAGGCTGGACCTAAACAGATAGGTGTCTATAAGGATGTCTTGATGAGTGGGCTTAGACACATGACGCAGGCCGTTCAAGGTCGAGGCGGTAAGATCGTACTCCAAATGTCCCATTCCGGTTGCTTGGCCAATCCTAACCTAACCGGTCAGATGCCTCTGGCCCCCTCGAACGTAGAGGGAATCTCCAAGTCTCCCTGCAAGGAGATGACGGCGGGCGACATTCAGGAACTTGTTGAGGCTTTCGGTCTGGCCGCTCAGAGGGCCCAAAAAGCGGGGTTTGATGGGGTTCAAATTCATGCGGCCCATGGCTACTTGATGAATCAATTCCTCTCTCCCCTTTTCAATAAACGCACTGATGCCTATGGAGGTTCGGTGGAGAATCGATACCGGATCCTTAGAGAAGTCCTGAAAAAAGTACGATCAACGGTAGGTAACGGGTTCCCTGCCCTGATCAAACTCAATTCGCAGGATTTCATGGAAAGAGGGCTCACCTTGGAAGATTCCTTAAAAATCGGAAGGCTGCTGCAAGAGGATGGCATCGATGCCATTGAACTCAGCGGTGGGACTTTTCGATCAGGCCAATTAACCCCTTCCAGAATAGGAATTACCAACGAAGAAAAAGAAGCCTATTTTCTTGAAGCGGCAAAGGTCTTTAAGGAAGCAATAAAGGTTCCATTGATATTGGTGGGGGGTATCCGTTCTCTGCCCGTGGCGGACCAGATCATTGAGCAGGGGTGGGCCGATTACATCTCTATGAGCCGTCCCTTCATTAGAGAACCCGGACTCATCAAACGCTGGAAGTCCGGAGACCTGCGGAAGGCTTCTTGCCTTTCCGATAACCAGTGTTTTGGACCGGCCATGGCTGGCGAAGGGATCTATTGTGTGGTGGAGAAAAAGGAAAAACAAAAGGGGACAGAAAGAAGTTGAGGTGAAATCATGCCGGTACTGAGTGAGGAGCAAGCGATAAGGACTTATTCCGCAGACACGATCAAAAAAATCTGCCTCGAGGCCGGGGCCGACGATGTGGGTCTGGTGGATCTGGAACGTGAGTCGATTCAAAAGGAGAAAGAGGGGGTCTTGTACGTTTATCCCATGACGCGCAGTATTATTGCGATCATCACAGTAAATAACCGCGAGAACATTCAGAGTCCGGCCCGTTACGTGGCCAATGAAGAGTTTCATCATACGGGAGATAGAACTTCCAGCATTTCTCGGGAGATACTTCGACGCTTAAACCGGCTCGGTATCCGGGGGGTTGTCGTCAACAAAGGATGGCCTATGGCTCTGGACCGTTATCCGGGGAAGATCTGGGATGTCAGCCACAAGATCATGGCCGTGGAGGCCGGGCTCGGACACATGGGAATAAACCGGCTCGTTCTCCATCCGAAGTACGGCAGTTGCGTTCAGCTGGAAAGCATCCTGATCAATGCGGTGCTGGATAAATATGATCTTCCGCTTGAGGAGAACCCATGTTTCAAGTGTAATCTGTGCGCTGCTGTCTGCCCCACCGGGGCCGTCACCAAGGACCAACCCTTCGATTTCTTAGCCTGCATGACCCACACTTATCGAGACAATGCTACCGGGTTTCAGAACTGGGTGGAAGCCATGGTTACCTCTCACGACATGGGGGAGTACCGCTCTCATTTCGATGATCGTGAGACAGCCCTCATGTGGCAGTCTCTGATGTTTCGGATGAGCTATCGGTGCAGCTACTGTATGGCCGTTTGCCCTGCAGGGGAAGAGGTCAAACCGGTTTACCTTGAAAACAAGAAGGAACATGTTGAAAGGGTGCTGAAGCCTCTCAGGGATCGTCAGGAGCCGGTGTATGTGATGGCAGGATCCAAGGCGGAAGAAAGAGCCCGCCGAAATCCCAACAAAGAAGTCCGGGTGGTGGCGGGCATGATGCGGAAGCAACCGAAATAAAACGAACCGGATGAGTGTAGGTAGCTAAATCCCGTTGATGGTTTCTTTAATGAACCCATGTCAAAACAAACTCTATACAGGAGGTAAGGAAAATGGCCAAGAAGGTGTATCACGACCTATGCGAAATATTGTCTAAACGGGGGGGGACATACCCGGGCAAGGATATCCCCGAGTTTTATGCCCTCGTAGAAGAGCTATTTACCCCGGAGGAGGCGGCGGTTTATAACGCCATACCCAAAGGATTTCATCCGGCGGAGACCATTGCCAAGGAAATGAGAAAAGAGGTGAACGAGGTCAAGTCTATTCTGGAAGACATGGCGAACAAAGGGCTTTGCACTGCCGGTTCCATGGGCGGAGCAACCTTCTACAGCGCGCCGGTTTTTGTGCCCGGGATCTTCGAATTCCAATTCATGAGGGGCACCAAAACCGAAAGGGACAAAAAGTTGGCTCCTCTGATCCATGCATACAAAGCGGCACTGGATGCCGGCAGGAGTGCGGTGAAACTAACCTATCCGATCAATCGGGTCATCCCGGTGAACAAAAAGATCGAGGTCGGAAACACCGTCCGTACCTATCAGCAGGTGGCCTCCTACATCGACAAATATCAACCTCTGTCGGTTTCCACCTGTTTCTGCCGCCACGAGGCCAAGCTGATCGATGAAAAGGACGACTGCAGAAAACCCGACGAAGTCTGTATGCAATTCGGAATGGGCGCCCAGTTCGTCATCGACCGGAAGATGGGTCGCCAGATCTCCAAAGAAGAAGCGATGGAGGTTCTTAATAAAGCCGAAGAAGCCGGCCTGGTCCATGCGGCCGTCAACCGCCAGGAAATCGACTTTCTATGTAACTGTTGCGGCTGTCATTGCATCATCCTGAAGACGGCCCTGTCCCAGCCCAAACCCGGGCTGATCTTGAACTCCGGGTTTAAACCCCGGCATGACCGTGACCTGTGCACCTCTTGCGGGACCTGTATCGACCGCTGCCCCACCCAGGCCCTTGCCATGGACAATGAAGACAAGCCGAAATTGAATTTAGACCGATGCATCGGATGCGGCGCTTGTGCCACCGGATGTGCTTTCGATGCTGTGACCTTGGTGGAAAGGGCCGGTATTTTAGCGCCGCCGATGGACCAGAAAGCCCTGCGGGAAGCCATTAAGGCCAGCCAGGTTTAAGTGCGGGAAAACGTGATAAGGCACGCACCTGACCAAGAAATATACCCACTTGCAATTGGAAGTCTTCAAATCTTAGAGACAGCCAATTGTCACTCTTTGGCGTAACAAGGAGCTTACCACTTTGACTCCTCATTTCTGAAAGTTTCTGAAAGTTTCGGTTGACCAACTCCTATAAAATTTGTATATTTCAATCAGCAATCAGCAATCGCCAATCAACAATCAACTGGGCGGCGGATAAGGGGTCTCCCCTCGCCACAGGATAAAAATGACGAGGCCAATAAAATCGTTTGTATCTAATTGTTATTGGCCGGAACGTGCTCCGCAAGCCCCGCCTCGCAGGCGGGTTAAGGGGCACAATATGAATGATATCGTGCAATGCCGGGAAGCCCCGCCGTGTGGGCGGGGAGCTTCATTCAAATTATAAGAACCGTCCCCAATATACCAACATATTAATGATTGTCTTATCTTATACTTCTTTGGCTGTTTTTATTAACTGTAAGTTTCTGGAAATTCTGTAGAAGGATGTGCCCATGACGAAAAAGGTTATTTTCTGGGTTTTCATCATTGTCTTCAGCTATATTGCAGGCTTCGCTGCTGCCATGTATTCATATCCGACCAGGGAATTTGGCCGAACTTGGAAAAAAATTGTCCATGACGGCGGAATCAATAGATGGCTTCACATGAGGAATCTGGCCGATGATACATCGAAAATGATCGTAAGGCCGAACAATGACACACTTTACTCATATGCAGCCGTGGATATAGATTCAGGCCCTTTTGTCATAGAGATGCCGGCTTCGGATCGGTACTGGAGCGTGGAATGTATGAAGGAAAACACCGATGTCTTCACCTACATCGGGTCTCGAGAATATGGCCTCAATAAGGCGGTAACGGTAATTTTAGCGCGACAAAATTTTTCCGGTGACACGCGAGGCTTGCCCGTATTGAAGTGCCCCTGCAAGAAGGCTTGGGTGCTGGCGCGGCTCCTCGTCGATGGGAACGATGATCTTCCCCGGGTCCATCAACTGCAGGACCGGATGAAAATCACGTCGTTGAAAGATTATGAACTCAATTCACACAAATGAGTTGAGAGAAGTCTCAAGGGATTCATGAAGAAAGCAATCATCATTACATCTGTTGCGGTCGCGTCCTTTCTTGCTGGATGGACTCTCATGGCACCATCGCTGGATTATTTCGTTAAACATCCCCTGGGGATGCTGACCGCGGGCAAGGGAACAGTCAGGAATGGATCATGGATGACCCGCTTTGATCTCGCCCGGAGCAATACGCCGCCCCTGATTCGCGCTTATATTGTGCGCATCGGCATAGCGGCGAATCAGGCGGAGGAGGCATTATACTGGAACGCCTATACTGATAACATGGACCGTCTGCTTGATGGAAGCCATTCTTATAATGTCCATTTTAAGGAACGCCCGCCAATACAAGACACCGGTTTCTGGAGTCTTACCGTATATGATAAGGATAGCTACTTAGTTCCCAGCAAAGAGAAGCGTTACGCTGTGGGCGATCGGTCTCCTATAACAAAGAGCCACGATGGATCCTTCATTATTCATATTTCGTCACACAGGCCAAACAACGCTAATAACTGGCTACCATGCCCTTCATCGGGAGCCTTTTCGCTCACCTTGCGTATGTATGTTCCATTGAAAGACGCGCCCAAGCGCACTGAAGCGATTTCCATGCCTGAGATCGCTTGCTTGGACTGCCGATGACATATCATCGGACCTAGAATAATCACTTCTAGGGAAACTAAGGGACGTCTATGATTTCATGCTTTAAATTTAATAACTTCAACCAGCCCACTTCTTTGACTCTCTCTTTCTGAAAGTTTCGGTTGACCAATTTTCATAAAATTTATATCCAATCATCGATCATCAATCACCAGGACGGCGGTGCAGATAGCTCTTCGTTTTCAGGGAAAAAAGTTCAGCAATAAAAGAAACAATCTACCCCCACTTGTAACAAAAATGCCGAGACCAATAAAATAGTTTGTATCTAATTGTTATCGGTCAGAACGTGCCCCGCAAGCCCTGGGGGCACGATATGAACGATATTATACAATGCCGGGAAGCCCCGCCGTGTGGGCGGGGAGCTTCCATCAGAATATAAGAACCATCTCCGAGATAGTCCCCGAGATACAGGTAAATGTCTGCTGCCGTAAGGGAATTCTACCGCAAAAGGTATGCCGCAAAGGAACCTACTTGACTTTATCTGGCTAAATCGTATGATAAATCATCAAATCTCTCGAATAGTAAAAAGACCAAAGGGATATGACAATTCATATCGTGAGGCAGCGTGTCACGGGAAAAGAGATAGACGAAATGCTGGAAGAACTTAAGACCTATATCAAACTGGCCGTCGACGTGGAACGCGACATACTCGCAGGAGGAGGCGAGTATCATGCCGATTGCGAAGAGGCGCTGCTTGAAGACGGGAGCCGACAGAAAGACATCTGGGGGGCTGATTGGTATCCTGAGTATCGCAAAGTGGAATTCGGGGCATTGATCAATATCCGTCCGCGTCAGGGAAACCGATCAATGGAAATTGAAGACCCGAAGCTGCGAGTGAAGATCGAAACGACGATACGCAGATTGTTAGAGACGGGGTCCACGTGAGAGATCTAAAAAGAATGCGTGAACGTTTTATTCGGGACCGGAGCCCTATCCGTATAGGCAATCTAGCATCTGATCTGCTGCGCCTTAGCAAATGGACCCAGGCGAGGCACAACGATGAGGCAATCGTTGATTTGATGCGTGAGATTGCCTGGCTCATGGAATGGAGTGGCGATCTGGCATCCCCAGAACTGGCTGATATGCAACGGGAGATTTGTCGATGGCGTCGCGTCTGGCCAGTCGAGCAAGCGCGGAGCATCCTCGTGTTTCGCGCCCTTCAGATGTCGAACCGGATCTTGGAATGGTCAGGGCTTCTTGAAAAGACTACACCCGGGCCGAAAAGACTGGATTCCCCCGTATCAAGTACCCCGTATCAAGCAGAGGGCAGGCTGAGGCGGGCATATCGAGTCCGGAATGACAAATAAAGGAAAGGGAATTCTGAATCACAAGAGGGGCGTCGATAAAATTATAAATTTCTGCTTGTTAACGATCCGCTTCTCTGCCGGGTAGGCGGATTTCTTCCCCTACCTCTTCCTGGTCAGGCGAACTTGATCTATGGCAACCAGCCCGTCTCTTTGGCCCACCCTGAAAGTTTCGGTTGACCAATTTTCATAAAATCTATATACTCCGATCAACAATCATCAATAATCAATCACCAGGGTCGCGGTGTTGATATTTCTTCGTTATCAAACGCAAGGATAAAGATTCAATCTCACCCTAGCGATAAGAAGGATCAAACACCCAGGAATGAATGGAGACAACACGATGCCAAAAGCTAGATTTGCCGCTTCTGTTCTGACCATTGTTTTGTTAGTCCTCGTTCTTTTTGTTTATGGGTGCAACCGCTCAAATCTTCGTATCCCCGGTGCCTCCCTACCCTTTCCAGAGACCCCAACCGGTTATATGGCGAAGACAAGCTACCCCCAACGTCTCGCCGTATCCACCCCAGTCGATCAGCGTCCCCAGCATTATGGAGAGGGAGTGGCTGGCACGAAATGGAAGGCCTGCTCAACTGATCCTTTTTGAGGTTCAGATGCCCCGCACATAATCCAGGTGAGGTTAGCCAAAGAGTTCCAATTCTCGAACCTTTTCTCAGATGTTTCGACGACACCCACAGGCATAGAAGATCTCGTTATGAGGACAGAGATTCATGCATTCTGTTCGCAGTCGGTCGGCTTTTTGTTTGTCCGCGTGGCTGGAATCACTTCCTTGCGTGTGATCATCGAACGGAACGGTAAGATCCTCCTTGACCGCAAATTCGATAAGGTAGTGACAGACGCGGATAAGGAATATACAGGGTCACGGGCAGGAGTCCTCGAACAAGCAATGAAAGTGACTATGGCAGATAGCCTGCGCGAGCTACTGAAAGATATGCTGAAGGAAATTGAAGCTGATTCGAAATCTTGGTAAAGGACAGCAATAGAACTTCTAAGGGGGCATCAACGATGAGAGCGTTCTCAACCGTGTTTCTGACTCTTTCACTTGTTCTTGTGCTTTCATGTACACGTGAAGTGCTAAGACAAAACGAAATTGATCCGTGGCTCAATACTATATCAGGTGGCAAGCCGCCAGAAATAGACATCACTGGAAGATGGCGTGATACGCAAGGGAGTGGTTTATTCAGCTGGGGCGATGGCTACCTACACCAAGAACAAAACAAGATCAGCGGGGTCATCGGTGATTTTGTCATAACAGGGATTGTTTCAGGGAAGGTAGTTTATCTGGTTTTTCTGTATGACAACATTCCTCATTATACGGCCCGTTTGGAAATGTCCCGGGATTTACTTACTGGAAGATGTTTCGATGTGGACGATAAGGAACAGAAAAAGGGCCGTCCGGTGTCTTTCATAAAAATACAATTCCCAGTTACGCGATAGAAGCGGATCCCGGCGATGGATATAAAAGGAGGCCTTAACTCATGGAAAAGATTTTAATTGTAAGCACTTGTGTACTCAACTTTCTATTATTCGGATGTACGATAAGATATACGGCAAATCCGATATCCATCCCGAAAGTGGATCGGAAAGAGATATGTGTTATTGAAGCTGAAGCGTATGGAAACTTTCTGGTGTCGTATAAGAAAGCCCTTGAAGAGAAGGGCTTCTCAGTAAAGCTCCTGAGCGGTGAATCTGATGTGGCTGCCTGTCCACTCAGTTCGACGTATCAAAGTGTATGGTCTTGGGATCTCGTGATGTACCTGTCAAGGGCTCAGATTTTTGTCTTTCGGAATGGTATTTTGGGGGGGGAATGCATTATACGCCTCTTCAGGCCTGGCACTCAAAAAATATGGAAGAACCTACAAAAAAATTGCGAAAATGGTTGATCAATTGTTTCCCGATACCGAAAAACAGGACAAGAAATAGAAAACATGACGTCTATTCACAACAACCGGCTTCACCGCCAATAAATCCGGCCGCCATGAGCCTCAGCATTGCACTTTCTTTCTTCCCGTAATCATCAACGTTTTAGGTTAGCTCACATCAAAGACAAGTAGGTGTAACAACTAACCCCCTTTTAACTATCCCTTTCCGAAAGTTTCGGTTGACCAATTTTCATAAAATAGATATATTCCAATCGGTAATCCACGGGGGGGGAGAATATTCCTTCGTTTTCACCAATGGAAAATATTAATCAGTCCTTGATCAACTTTCAATAAGGGTTCGATCCTGGTCGGTCTTCGTCAACGATGAAAGAGGCATAAAATGGAGTGTGTGCTTCATGGGTCAGGGGGTATGATGCCGATGCCCGACCGGTTCCTTACCTCGATAGTGGTAAGGCTCCAAGGGCAGCTTTATCTTTTCGATGCCGGCGAAGGGTGTCAGATCAATTTGAAAAAAACAAAGCTTGGGATCAAGTCTCTCCGGGTTGTGGCTGTCAGTCATCTTCATGGAGATCACTGCCTCGGGTTGCCGGGACTTCTGATGATGCGGGCTCAGGTGCCGGAAGTAGGTCCACTCACGATTCTCGGGCCGCCCGGGATCGAACGCTTCATCCGACAGGTTCACGAATCCCTCGCTTTTTTTCTTAATTATCCCCTGTCCTTTCTCGAATGGAATGAAGGATGTCCGGAGGTGGCTTATGAAGACGCCCTAGCCCGTATCCTATGGGGGCCTTTAAAACACACCACCCTATGCCTTGGGTATCGTTTTGAAGAGCATCCTCGTCCGGGAAAGTTCAAGGCAGAGACAGCCAAGGCCCTGGGGATACCCTACGGTCCGCTGTGGGGAAAATTACAGCGCGGGGAAACCGTTACCCTTGACCAAGGAGATACCATACCTCCCAACCTTGTGCTCGGACCCCCAAGGCAGGGGCGGAAAATTTGCTACGCCGTGGATACGCGGCCCAACAAAGTTCTCTATCGACTATGTCGGGATGTGGATTTGGCGTTCCTCGACGGAATGTTCTTACCCGAACATCACGAGGAAGCAGAGGCGAAGGGACACATGACGGCCGACGATGCAGCGCGAGTCGCTGCCAGAGCGGGTGTGCGGCTCGCAGTGCTTGTCCACATCAGCCCGCAGTACACGGGAGATGATATGCAAAAGTTCGATGAGGCGGCGAAAAAGCGTTTCGGAAATACTGAAATAGGAAGTGACTTACAGCAATTCACGATTCCCTATCGGGAAGAGGATCCAAACCTGCCACCGAAAAACTGACACACAGCTGCCTGCCATTCCGAAAGTTTCGGTTGACCAATTTTCATAAACTTTGTATATTCCAATCATCAATCATAAGGTGGCAGTGCAAGATATTTCTTCATTTTCAGGAAAAAAGCCCAAGGGTAGAAGAATAACCACTAGACCCCGGAAATCTCAAAAAGGAAAATGGGATGTGTCCCTATTTTAAAGTTTTTCTAAGAACGCAGCCGCATTCAGAACGTCTATATTGAGGTAATTATTTAGCTTCAGAAGATGAGAATCTCCGGTAATGACATAGTCCGCCTTGGCTGCTACCGCACATTCGAGGATCCTGTTATCCTCCTGATCTTCCAGCACAACGTTAATGGTCACCGATGGATCCACGAAATCTGCAATACCCGTAAGTTCCGTGAGTATGAATTGAATCATCTCTGGAGAGTAGTTAAATTTCGACCTCTGCAAGACCCCTTTAAGTTCTTCCAGCATGGGTTCTGACAGACACAATCGTATCTCCCCACGGATGGCTTTCTCAAGAATCTGCCTGGGTTTGCCTCCAAAAAGAATGGCTGAGATCAGAACGTTCGTATCCAAAACGACTCTGAGCACCTATTTCCTCTTCTCTCTGCGGTAGGCTGCAATTTCAGTGTCGATATCGGACTCAGCAATCCCTTTCTTTCTGGCGTTTATTTTGCCGAAATCAAATATCTGCTTCCACCGGCGCTTTCGGTCAATGTATCCCCTCGCCGCCTCCCGGATGAGCTCGGACCGTGACCGAGACTCCTCTTGCGCCACTTGGTCTATCTTCTTCAAGAGGTCATCGCTGAAAGAGATATTCACAGTACTCGACTTCATCTTCTTGCCTCCCTTTGGACAAAGTATACATACAAACTTTGTATATTGTCAAGATGTCCTTCTCAAAGTTTCGGTTGACCAATTTTCATAAAATTGCTACATTCCAACCATCAATCATCAATAATAAGGGCGGCGGCGGATATTTTACCTCCTTGCCAACGCTATGAGTTATTGTGTATAATGTAATGTATAAAGATTCTAAGGAGAATGACGTGGCAGAAATGGTACGCAAACAGATCTACGTTGAAGAGCGCCACGAGCGGCTACTCAAGCGAATTTCCAAAGCCCGTGGCGTCAGCGAAGCCGAACTCATTCGCCAGGCGATTGAACGGGAGACGGTGGGTGAAAAACCTCTTTTAGCGCCTGATCAAGAGGCCTGGGACAAGATTCTTCGCTTCGCCAGGAGCCGGAAAGCCCTTCGACCTGGTGTTCGGCCCTGCCGCTGGAGCCGCCCGGACGCCTACGAGGACAGAGAAAGACGTTTCACCAGACGCGCAAAAGAATGAGGGACCAATGCCGCCAATATTGATAGATACAAACCTTCTGATCTACCTTTACGATCCAAACCAACCTGATAAGCAGAAACAATCGGAGCTTGTCCTTGAGCAGCTGGAGCTGACGCGCAACGGGCGTTTGAGCGTTCAGGCACTCGCCGAATTCTTCAGCGTGGCCACACGAAAACTCTCTCTCCGAGCCTCACCTCAGCACAGGCTTTGAACCAGGTAACGCTTTTCACCCGTCTCTGGCCTGTTTTTGATTTAACCCCTATGATTGTGATGGAGGCTGGACGAGGCGTCCGTGATCACAAACTTTCCTACTATGACGCGCAGGTATGGGCGACGGCGCGCCTGAACCAGCTGTCGGTTGTGTTCAGCGAAGATTTCCGGGATGGGTCGATCCTGGAGGGTGTGCTTTTTGTGAATCCCTTTTCTCCTAAGTTCCTGCTCGAAAAATGGCTTTAATCATCAACGGCAGTTCAAAGATTCGGTTGACCGATTTTCATAAAATAGATATACTCCAATCAGGAATTGGATCCAGAGGGCCTCATCCGTTTCCCTTGTTGAGTGCCTGGAAGAAAGGATGAAAATATGGTCGAGGAAACAATTACGCAGATTGAAACAAGAATCAAAAAGGCTAAGTCTTTAAATGACGAAAAAAAGAAGGAATTACTAGATCTGCTTTCCACTTTGAAGACCGAAGTTTCTAAACTCTTCAAGACCGACGCCGAGAACGCCCAGAGTATTACCGGTTTTACCGAAGTTTCAATTCACGAGGCAATCCGTAAGGAGAAGAATCAGCAACTTCTCAAGCTATCCTTGAAGGGGCTTTCCACCTCTGTGGAAAGGTTCGAGGATTCACATCCTAAGCTCGTGGGGATTGTCAATTCGATCTGCAATACCTTAGCGAACATTGGAATATGAAAGAGGCGACAAGGACTGCCGGAATTGAGAATCAGGAATCACTTCATCTAAAGATCGTCAAAAAATAAAAAATGCAACGGTTCTATTTTGGGAATGTCTGCAACGCACGGCTAACATGGTGCAAAAGACAAACGTTAAAACCCTTCACGCTTCTTTTGCACCAAGAGCGTTATACTACATTGCAACCCGTAATCTTCTATTCTTGAGTATGGCCTCCGATAACGACTTGTACTGGAACAAACAGCACACTTCTTTGACTCTTCCTTACTGAAAGTTTCGGTTGACCAATTTTCATAAAATATATATACTCCAATCAACAATTAGCAATCATCAATGAGATGGGTGGCGAGGCAGATATTTCTTCGTCTTCAAACTGAAGAATAAAGGTTCGACCGGAGTCATTGTATCATTGCAAGCCCTGACGCCGGTCCTCCCGACGTTTTTGGAAAACTGGAGTAACAAACGCGAAGAACTAAAGAAAGGAGGCCGCCATGTTTAAGAATTTTTGTCTTAGAAAGTCTATCATGTTGGTTAGTTGCACTTTGGCGCTGTTTTTACTTTCAGCTTGTGGAGTAACCTTAAAACATGTCTCCAGCCAAAATCTTAACGGAATAGTTATTCAAAAGCCTTTGAGTATTATGGTATCGGATATAGGAGATGAGAGGGAGGGTTATGGAGACTACCCGGACAGGATAGGCCAAGGGGTATCCTACTGGTTGCCAGTAATTTTTGACGCCACAGATGATAATGGAAAGCCATTACCCGTATCATATTATATCGCCCAAAGTCTCAGTGAAGATCTTGCCAAAATTGGATACCGCACAAAACTCGCTAATGATACTGAAAAACGCATTCCATTGACTCTTGAGCAATCTATTGCGACTGCCAAGGAACAAAATATGGACTATTTGGTAACAACAAAGGTAAAAATCGGTAAAACAGGTTTTTGGGGATTTTTGTTCATTCCATTTGTTGAACCAGTATGGACACATATTGGATATGATTCCCAACTTATTAGTATGAAAAATGAAAATGATATTATTCCTTTAAAAACATTCCACAAGAAGACCGAGTGGCATTTCGCTAAAATAACGATATTAGATGCAATATATGATGCGGGTATTTTTGGTAAATATTGGCACAGTACTGCGTGGGGGAAAACAGTCGTATCGGATGCTCTGGCGGAGACTACTCAGAAAATATCCGAGAAGGTCCAATCTAAATGACATATTAAAAGGAATCTAACCAAGTGCTGGACTGAATGGATGACAAAACGTTTTTTTTATGAATCCGAATTGTTCTTTGGTTTTATCGGTATGCATGGTACGCCCTGATTTACGAGTATACTAACGTCTAGTTTCGGTTGACCAATTTTCATAAAGTTTGTATATTCCAATCATCAATCCGGTGAATTTATGAAAAATGCACCAAATAAAACAATCTGGATCATCCTGCCAATCGTTCTTTTCTCTCTATTCTCTTGTGGGAAAAATGATAAGTTCTATTTCAACCGTGGGAATGACCATTCTAAGAGAGGCCAATATGATGAGGCGATCTCGGATTTCACCAAGGCTATTGAGCTAAACCCGAGGCTTGCTGAGGCCTATTACAATCGGGGACTTGCCTATTACTTTAAGAGAGAATATGACCAAGTGATCTCAGATTCCACCAAGGCTCTCGATCTAAATCCACGCCTTGCTGAGGCCTACTACGATCGGGGGAATGCTTACTTGATGAAAAACCAGCTCGATCAGGCGATCTCAGATTATACCAAGGGTATTGAGCTAAGGCCGAGGTATGCTGCGGCCTACTATAATCGAGGCTCTGCCTATGATGACAAGGGCCAATATGATGAGGCGATCTCAGATTTCACCAAGGCTATTGAGCTAAACCCGAGGCTCGCTGACGCCTACAACAATCGGGGGACTGACTATGCCCGTGAGGGTAAACTTGATCAGGCAATCTTAGATTTCAATAAGGCCCTTGAGCTAAACGAAAACATGGCTGAGGCCTATTACAATCGGGCGGCTGCCTATTGCCTTAAGAAGGAATATGACAAATCGTGGAGGGACGTTGAAAAAGGACAAAGTTTAGGCCTTGCAATGCCTCCCGAATTTCTTGATAAACTTCGTAAGGCGTCGGGAAGAGACAAGTAACAATTTTTTCCAGTCGTCATCAATCCATTCAAATTCTCAGAATGAAGAT
>Ga0335081_10010416_pt1 | contig 15030 bp, 16 predicted proteins | sample Lox_Sample_35_FD_206713 | JGI IMG/M metagenome (GOLD analysis project Ga0335081, IMG submission 206713) | Soil microbial communities from Loxahatchee National Wildlife Refuge, Florida, United States - Lox_Sample_3.5 | ecosystem: Environmental > Terrestrial > Soil > Wetlands | place: USA...
CGAGCTGCGCCAGTTCGCGAAGAAGTACCTGGCGCTTCCCTTGTGCACGACCTCGAACAGCGTGCCCGCCACCACGAGAACGATCATGACGACGACGTACCACTGCATGACCGCGGGCGAAATCGACGCCGACAGGGCGGCGAACGGATTGCTGGTGAACATCTGTGCTCCTCCCGGTTGGAGAGAGATTCTAAGCGCCGCCCGCAGGCGCTCTTCTCAGAGTTCGCTATACGGCTATAGAGCCGCCATATGCTCGCGCCCGAGCTCGCGCAGTTCGAAACGCATCGTCGCAAGATCGCCCAGCGCCCAGGTCGCGGGCGCGGCGAGGCCGGCCACCGTTCCGGGATTGACCAGCCAGGTTTGGCCGCCTTTCACGTTCGGGATCCTGCGCGCCTCGGCCTTGTGCGAGTGTCCGCAGCACACCAGGTCCCAGTCACCGGTGCAGGCCATGGCGTAACCGTAATCGTCGTAGTGCACGATGAATATCCTGCGGCCGGCGAGCTCGATGCGCGCGTCGGCGCCATGGTAGCGCAGCTGCCCGTCGCTTTTGGCCATCTGGAAGTGCAGCGCCTGCGTATCCCCGACGTTGTTGCCGTGGATCAAATGTATCGGCAGCCCATGCGCGAGCGCCGGCTTGACCGTCTGCGCCCCGATCAGGTCGCCGCAATGGATCATCGCCTGCGCGCCGGCGGCCTTCGCCTCGCGCACGGCCTGCGCCAGCGCGTCGGCGCGGTCGTGGCTGTCCGAAACGATGCCCACCTTCATGCCGCGGCCCTCACTTGCCGCGCGCCGGGGAGCTGGCGTAGAGCTGCATCTCGCTGCGCTCGGCCCAGCTTTTTTCGTCCAGCACGCCCGCGGGCAGGGCGAAGCGCTCGGCGCTCGGCACTGCGGCCTGCTCGACGATGCGCTCGACGTCGTCGTAGGCGATCTTGCGCAGCAGGCCGTCGCCGCTGGTGGAGCGCGCGAGCATGAACTTGTCGTATACGCGGTAGACGTACACGTTGGCCGGGCGCGGCGTGCGCCTGGCGTCGTATACGGTGAGCACGTAGCGGGTGTCGGGCTTGAAGCTGCTCTTGTCCATCATCGGTCCTCGCTCGGCCGGCGCGCATGATAACCCATAAGGAGGGTGTGGCCACCGCTCTTATGGGCGAATCAGATTATCTCGTTGGCAGCCCCGCCGGCGCGTGCGGACAATGGGGCCTTCTCCGCCGACGGACGGCTCCAATTGAGCGCCACTGTGCCCGCCGAGGTCAAGACCACGACCTGCTACATGTGCGCCTGCCGCTGCGGCATCCGGGTACACCTGCGCGATGGCGAAGTGCGCTACATCGAGGGCAACCCCGAGCACCCGATCAACCGCGGGGTGATCTGCGCCAAGGGCTCGAGCGGGATCATGAAGCAGATCTCGCCCGCGCGCCTGACCCGCCCGCTGAAGAGGAAGGCGGGCAGCGAGAGGGGAGCTGGCGAGTTCGAGCCGATCTCCTGGGAAGAAGCATTTTCCCTGTTGGAAAATAGATTGAAAAAGATCAGGTCGAGTGATCCGAAGAAATTCGCGCTCTTTACCGGGCGCGACCAGATGCAGGCGCTCACCGGTTTGTTCGCGCGCCAGTTCGGCACCCCGAACTACGCCGCGCACGGCGGCTTCTGCTCGGTCAACATGGCCGCCGGCATGATCTACACCATCGGCGGCTCGTTCTGGGAGTTCGGCGGCCCGGACCTCGAGCGCGCCAAGCTGTTCGTGATGATCGGCACCGCCGAAGACCACCATTCCAACCCGCTCAAGATCGCGCTCTCCGAGTTCAAGCGGCGCGGCGGGCGGTTCGTTTCGGTCAACCCGGTGCGCACCGGCTACTCGGCGATCGCCGACGAGTGGGTGCCGATCCGGCCCGGCAGCGACGGCGCGCTGCTGCTCGCGCTGGTGAACGAGCTGATCGCTCAAGGGCTGTACGACCGCGAGTTCGTCGCGCGCTACACCAACGGCGGGCAGCTCGTGGTGTCGGACCCGGCTGCGGCGCACTTCGGACTGCTCGCGACCGACGAGGACGCCGACCCGATCAATCCGCTCTACCCGCAGAACCAGCTGTGGTGGGACCGGCACTCGAACGGGCCATGCCTGACGCACACGCCGGACACCGATCCCTACCTGTTCGGCGAGTTCACCTTGCCCGAGGGCACGCACGTGCGCCCCGCGTTCCAGCTGCTCGCCGAGCGCGTGGCCGAGTACACGCCGGAATGGGCCGAGCGCATCACCGGCATTCCGGCCGCGACCATCCGCCGCCTGGCGCACGAGATGGGCGTCACCGCGCGCGACGACAAGATCGAGCTGCCGATCGCCTGGACCGACTGCTGGGGCAAGGAGCACCGGAGCGTGACCGGCAACCCGGTGGCGTTCCACGCCATGCGCGGCCTGGCGGCGCATTCGAACGGCTTTCACACCGTGCGCACGCTCGCGATCCTGATGAGCCTGCTCGGCACCATCGACCGCCCTGGGGGGTTCCGCCACAAGGCGCCGTTCCCGCGCGCGATCCCGCCCTCGGCCAAGACGCCGACCGGGCCCGAGGGCGTGCAGCCCGGGAAGCCGCTCGCCGGGCTCGCGCTCGGCTGGCCGGGGTCGCCCGAGGACCTGTTCGTCGACGACGACGGCGAGCCGGTGCGCATCGACAAGGGCTTCTCCTGGGAGTACCCGCTGTCGGTGCACGGGCTGATGCACAACGTGATCACCAACGCCTGGCGCGGCGACCCCTACCCGATCGACACGCTGCTCATCTTCATGGCCAACATGGCCTGGAACTCGACCATGAACACGGTCGAGGTGAGGAAGATGCTGAACGACCGCGGCGCGGACGGCGAGTACCGTATCCCGTTCATCGCGGTGTGCGACGCGTTCCAGTCGGAGATGACCGCGTTCGCCGACCTGGTGCTGCCCGACACCACTTACCTCGAGCGGCACGACGTGATGTCGATGCTCGACCGCCCGATCTCCGAGTTCGAAGGCCCGGTCGATTCGGTGCGCGTGCCGGTCGTGCCGCCGCTGGGCGAGTGCAAGCCCTTCCAGGAAGTCCTGATCGAGCTTGGCAGCAGGCTGAAATTGCCGGCGTTCACGGACGCAGACGGGAAAAGGAAATACGGGAATTATCCCGATTTCATCGTGCGCCACGAGACGGAGCCAGGCTCGGGGATCGGGTTTCTGGCCGGCTGGCGCGGCAAGGACGGCGAGAAGTCGATGCTCGGCGAGCCGAACCCGAAGCAATGGGAGATGTACGCGCAGAACAACTGCGTGTTCCATTACCGCCTGCCGCACTCCTACCAATACATGCGCAACTGGAACCGCGGCTACATGGAGTGGGCGCAGCGCATGCGCATCCGGCGCTGGGGCGACCCGGTGATCATCCACCTCTACTCCGAGGTGCTGCAGCGCTTCCGGCTCGCGGCCGAGGGCAAATGGCCCGGGCGCCAGCCGCCCGAGCGCCTGCGCGCGCGGGTGCAGAAGCATTTCGATCCGCTGCCGTTCTACTGCGCGCCGCTCGAGGCGCAGGTCACCGACCTCGAGCAGTACCCGCTCGCCGCGATCACCCAGCGGCCGATGGCGATGTACCACTCCTGGGATTCGCAGAACGCGTGGCTGCGGCAGATCCACGGACATAATTACTTGTTCGTCAACCCGCGCACCGCGCGCGCGGCGGGGATCGCCGACGGCGCCTGGATGTGGGTCGAGTCGCGCTGGGGCAGGGTGCGCTGCCTGTGCCGCGTGAGCGAAGCGGTCGAGCCCGGCACGGTGTGGACCTGGAACGCGATCGGCAAGCAGCCCGGCGCCTGGGGCCTCGCGCCGGAGGCCAACGAGGCGCGCAAGGGCTTCCTGCTCAACCATCTGATCAGCGACGAGCTGCCGCTCGAAGGCGGCCGCACGTCGAACTCGGACCCGATCACCGGGCAAGCGGGCTGGTACGACGTGAGAGTGCGGATCTACCCGGCACACGAAACTGAAACTTCACCTCAGTTTGAAGTTCTTCCTCCCGCTCCCGGAACCCGCCCCGCCCCGCTCAAATGGCTCGCCTACGTGGCCGGCGGGAGGATCGAGCGATGACGCAGCTCGCGCTGGTGATCGACCTCAACGTCTGCGTCGGCTGCCACGCCTGCGTGACCAGCTGCAAGCAGTGGAACACCTCGGGCGCGGCGGGCTACCTGTCGGACGACAACCCGTACGGCGCCGATCCGACCGGGACCTTCTTCAACCGGGTGCAGACCTTCGAGGTCGGCCAGTTCCCCAACACCGAGACGGTGCACTTCCCGAAGTCCTGCCTGCACTGCGAGGACCCGCCCTGCGTTCCGGTGTGCCCGACCGGCGCCTCGTACAAGCGCGCCGCGGACGGCATCGTGCTGGTCGACTACGACAAGTGCATCGGCTGCAAGTACTGCTCCTGGGCCTGCCCCTATGGCGCGCGCGAGATCGACGAGCACCAGAAAGTGATGAAAAAGTGCACCTTGTGCGTCGACCGCATCTACGACCAGGCGCTGCCCGAGAGCGAAAGGAAGCCCGCCTGCGTGCTCGCCTGCCCGACCAGCGCCCGAATCTTCGGCGATGTGCACGACCCCGACTCGGCGGCGGCGAAAGCGATCCGCGAGCAGGGCGGCTACGCGCTGATGCCGGAGTGGGGCACGCAGCCGGCGAACCACTACCTGCCGCGGCGCCGCACCGAGATCCGCATCCACCCCGACGAGCTAGAGCGGCACGACAACCCGCTCAAGGTCGACGGCCTGCTGCCTCGCCCTTCGAGCAAGGACCCGGCGCTGGACGACGTCACGAGCTGGTAGCCGTGCGCCCCGCCCTGTCCGTGATCCTGCTCACCACGCTCATCGGAACGGGGCAAGGACTGTTTCTGGCGCTGGTGACAGTCGAGACGCTCGCAAAGGCAAGCCCGCAATTTTTCTGGTTTGGCGCGATCATCTCCCTTCTCCTCCTCGGGGCGGGCCTGGTGGCCTCGTTCTTCCACCTCGGCCATCCGGAGCGCGCCTGGCGCTCGGCGGCCAAGTGGCGCACCTCCTGGCTGTCGCGCGAGGTGATCGCGTTGCCGGCGTTCATGGCGGCGGTTTTCGCCTGGGGCGTGGCGCACTGGCTCGGCTGGCCGACGCTCGCGCTGGGCGCCGCGGGCGCGCTGCTTGCGCTCGCGCTCTACGTCTGCACCGCGATGATCTACGCCTGCCTGCCCTTCCTGCAGGAGTGGCACAGCCCGCTCACGGTGGTGAACTACCTGGTGCTCGGCTGCGCCTCCGGGTTCACGCTCGCCGCCGCGTACTGCAGCTGGATGGCACATGAGCTTGCCGCGGTATTGGCAGCAGGGGCCCTGGGTTGGACCCTGCTCGGCTTCGCCACGCGCGGGGCATCGCTCGCGCGCAACGCGCGCCTCAAGGCGCGCTCGAGCTTGCAGAGCGCGATCGGGGTCAAGCACCCGCGCATCGCGCAGAAGGCGCAGGGCGCGATCGCGGGCTCGTTCAACACGCGCGAGTTCTTCCACGGACGGGGCCCCGGAACCCTGCGCAAGGTGAAATGGCTGTTTCTCGTCGGGGCCTTCATCTTGCCTGCGGCGCTTCTCGCGGCAGGATTTCCGAATCTTGCCTTTATCGTTCAATTCGCCGGCTTGATGGCCGAGCGCTGGTTCTTCTTTGCGCAGGCGAATCACCCGCAGAATCTTTACTACCAGGCGGTGTCGTAATTGTTGCGCTGCCGCTTGCCCGCGCGCCGCATGCTGGTATATTAAAGAATACTAATATTCACCCTTCCGTCAGGCGGGTCTTAGCGCAGCTCAACGGCGGGTTCGATCGAGGTGGTATAAGCGCAACACCACCCATTGCGAGAAAGGAAACGTGAAATGAACTTCGACAAGGAACTCGATGCGCGCGGGCTGAACTGCCCGCTGCCGATCCTGCGCGCCAAGAAGGCGCTGACCGAGCTGCAGTCGGGGCAGGTGCTGAAGATCGTCGCGACCGATCCCGGCGCGGTGAAGGATTTCCAGGCCTTCTCCAAGCAGACCGGAAACGAGCTGCTGTCGCACGCCGCGGAAGGCAAGGAATTCACTTTCTTCATGAAGCGCAAGTAGCAAGGCGCGCAGCGGCCATGGCGACGTACGCGGAAATGCAGGAGATCTTCGAGGACATCAAGAAGGATTTCCGCTACGAGCACGAGCTCAACGGCTGCCTCAACTGCGGTATCTGCACCGCGACCTGCCCCTCGGCGCACTTCTACGATTACAGCCCGCGCGAGATCGTGCAGCTGCTGTGGACCGAGAACGTCGAGCAGGTGTACGACGCGATGCAGGAGAAGATCTGGGCCTGCGCCCAGTGCATGACCTGCGCCGCGCGCTGCCCGTTCAAGAATTCCCCCGGCGGGCTGGTGGCGATCATGCGCGAGGTCGCGATCGGCCACGGCCTGCAGTCGGCCAAGGACGTGCTGCGCCCGTTCGGGCGCGTGATGCTGAAGCTGATCACCACCGGCAACCAGCTCTCGCCCGACATGATCCAGCCCGACCATTTCCCGGACTGGGGCCCGAACATCCAGAAGGTCGATGGCGACCTGAAAACCTTGCGCAAGGCGATCCCGATGAAGACGCTGCAGACCACCGACACCGCGTGGGAAGTGGCGCTCAAGACCTCGGTCGAGATGTACACCATCTGGGAGATGACCGGCGTGCTGAAGCAGCTCGAGACGATGGACGAGAACCTGTTCGACGTGATCGAGGACTTCATCGAAGAGAAGCGCGAGGAATACGAGGAACTGCTCGAGGAACAGGAGGAGGCGAAATGAGCGGCATCGCGGGACACGGAGAATTCTTCCAGCCGACCAATTTGTCGGCGGCGGACGCCGAGAAAGCCACCGCGTGGGTCAAGAAGCGCGTCGACCGGCGCGAGCTCGACCTGGGCGAGCGCATGGAGGACGTGCGCGAGCACATGTGGCAGCTGGAAAAGGAGGGCGAGATCATCGTCCACCGCGTCTCCGACGCGCACAAGCCGGCGATGGTCAAGACGCTGTTCGGCTGGGACAAGAAGATCCCGACCATGCAGCTCTGGCACCACAAGTCCTGCGGCCAGTGCGGCAACATCCCGGGCTACCCGACCTCGCTCTTGTGGACCATGAACCAGCTCGGCATGCAGCCGGGCCGCGACTACCTCGACGAGACCGACCAGACCTCGTGCACGGCCTGGAATTACCACGGCTCGGGCATCGGCAACGTCGAGTCGCTCGCCGCGGTGTTCCTGAGGAACTTCCACCAGGCCTACGTCTCGGGCAAGCGCCTGGGCCATGAGCCGGGGCACTTCTTCCCGCTGGTGCATTGCGGCACCTCGTTCGGCAACTACAAGGAAGTGCGCAAGTACCTGGTCGAGAACGCCGCGCTGCGCGAGCGGGTGAAGAAGATCCTCGGCAAGCTGGGGCGCCTGGTCGACGGCAAGATCGTGATTCCGGAAGAGATCGTGCACTACTCCGAGTGGGTGCACGTGATGCGCAACCGCATCGCCAGCGAGCTGCAGAAGATCGACGTCTCGCATCTGCGCACAACGGTGCACATGGCCTGCCACTACTCGAAGATGGTGCACGAGGACGCGATCTACGACCCCGAGGTGCTCGGCGGCAACCGCGCCGCGGTGGGGACCTCGATGGCGCAGGCGCTCGGCGCGCAGGTGATCGACTACTCGACCTGGTACGACTGCTGCGGCTTCGGCTTCCGCCACATCATCTCCGAGCGCGAGTTCACGCGCTCGTTCACCATCGAGCGCAAGATCAAGGTGGCGGCGGAGGAGGCCAAGGCGGACGTGATGCTCGGCATCGACACCGGCTGCGTCACGACCATGGACAAGAACCAGTGGATCGGCCGTGCGCACGAGAAGCAGGTCACCATGCCGATCATGGCCGACATCCAGTTCGCGGCGCTCGCCTGCGGCGCGGACCCGTTCAAGATCGTCCAACTGCAGTGGCACGCCAGCCCCTGCGAGGACGTGGTCGAGAAAATGGGCCTTTCCTGGGGCGATTCGAAGAAGAAGTTCGAGGCCTACCTCGAGGAAGTCAAGGCCGGCAAGATCGAGTACCTCTACAACCCCGAGCTCGCGCTCAGCGTCTGACCCGCATGAACGACGCCATCCTCGTGGTCGGCGCCGGGCCGACGGGACTTTCCGCCGCGCACGGCATCGCCTCGGTCGGCCGCAAGGTCGTGCTGGTCGAGAAGGAGGACCGTCTCGGCGGCGCGCCGATCCTGTCCGGCTACGCCAAGCTGGTGCCTTCGGGCGAGTGGGCCAAGGACGCCATCGGGAGAATGATCGAGCGGGTGGAAAAGAACGATTTGATAAAGGTTTCCAAAGGCACGAAAGTAACCGGACTCGAAGGCGAACACGGCAATTTCACGGCGACGCTCTCGAACGGCGAGACGGTGAAGGCCGCGGCGGTCGTGCTCGGCACCGGGTTCACGCACTTCGACTCGATCAACAAGCCCGAGTGGGGCTTCGGCACCTTCGAGGACGTGGTGACCACGACCCAGGTCGAGCAGATGGTCGCGGCGGGCAAGATCGCCTGCCCCTCGGACGGGCGCGCGCCCGAGCGGGTCGCGATCCTTCTGTGCGTCGGCTCGCGCGACCGCCAGATCGGGCGCGAATGGTGCTCCAAGATCTGCTGCACGGTGTCGACCAACCTGGCGATGGAGATCAAGGAGCTCTCGCCCGAGACCGACGTCTACATCTACTACATGGACATCCGCACCTTCGGCCTGTACGAGGACAAGTTCTACTGGAAGTCGCAGGAGGAGTTCGGCACCAAGTTCGTCAAGGCGCGCATCGCCGAGGTCACCATTGCGCCCGACGGCAAGAGGCTGCTGGTCAAGGGCGAGGACACCCTGGTCAAGCGCCCGATCGTGATCCCGTTCGACCTGGTGGTGCACGCCATCGGCATGGACCCGAACGAGGACAACCCCGAGATCGCCAAGGTGTTCGGCATCGGGCTCGAGCACCACGGCTTCGTCGAGCGCGGCGAGCACTACACCAGCTCGTTCGCTTCCACCCGGCCGGGGATCTACGTCGGCGGCTCGGCGCTCGGCCCCGAGGACATCGACACCTGCGTCTCGCACGGGCTGGCGATGGCGATGCGCGCGGTCGGGGACCTCGAGGCGCGCGCGCGCAAGGCCGCCTGAGCCCCGGGCGCGAGATGCAGCAGCTCGACGCCCAGCGCTTTGCGGTCCATTTCTCCGGCTTCGTCTCGCTCGCAGACGCGGGCGCGGGCCTGCAAGCCTACGTCGAGGCGCTCGAGACCAAGCACCGCCTGTTCGCCGCCGCGCTCGCCGACCCCGCGCGGCTCGACCTGGAGCGGCTCGAGGCGCTGCTGGGGAGCGTGTTCACGGCGCGGCGCAAGCTCTTTCCGCTCATCGAGTCGCTCGGCGCCGCGGCCTTCGCCGAACAGCTCGAGCGCCTGCGCAGCGGTACGAGCACGCTCGACGGGTTCTGCGACGCGCTGCCAATGCCCGAGGAGCGCGCGGCGCGGCGCAAGCTGCGCGGCGCGGCGCACGACTTCGCGGCCGAGCTGCTGCACTTCGGCGATCCCGCGCGCTACCCGCTGATGACGCGCTGGGTATGGGACGCGGCGAGCGCGAGCGGCGCGCTGCGCGAGCTGATGCGCGAGGAGCGCGCAGGCGACATCGACCACGCCGCGGCGCGCGCCTGGCTCTACGAGCGGATCGCCGAGCAGGGAATCTGGCGCGACCGGCACTGGCACGCCGACCTGGTGCTGGCGATGGCCTACGTCAGCTATTTCCGCGCCATGACCGGCGGCGTGCTCGGCTCGGACTTCACCCGCGCCAGCACGCCGGACGAGCAGCTGCACAAGCTCTTGGGGTTGGACGCCGGCCGCGTGCGCAAGAGCGGCGCGACGGTTCACTAGGGAACAGGCATGCCGATTCATGAAAAGTCGCTGATCGACCCGAACCAGATCCTGTCCGCCGAGAAGCTGGTGATCGAGGGCGTGGACGTGTCGGGCCACTGGAACACGATGATCCTGCCGCGCACGGTCGCGGACTACGACCCGGAGTTCCAGAAGAAGATCAAGGCGCTGCCGGGCGGCGAGAACGTGCACCGCTGCTGGCAGTGCGGCTCGTGCACCAACGCCTGCACCATGTATGCGATCAACACCGACTTCAACCCGCGCTACTGGATCTACTGCACCAACCTCGGCCTTCAGTCCGAGATCGTCAAGGACAAGGACATCATCTGGCAGTGCGTCTCGTGCAACAAGTGCACCAACATCTGCCCCAAGGACGTCAAGCCCGAGGGCGTGATGAAGGCGCTCTCGCACTGGCTCGAGATGGAGGGCCATACGCCGCCGTCGCAGTCGACCCGGTTCGACCAGGAGTTCACCCGCCAGTGCCTGGAGCGCGGGCGCATCGAGGACTCCGAGGTGATGTTCAATTTTTTCAAGAAGACCGGCGTTGACGTGGTCGAGCTGCTCAAGAAGGGCTGGCTCGGGGTATTCCTGGCACGGATGAATAATTTGCCGCTGCTGCGCGACGGAAAAGTCGGCAAGTTCATCGCCCGGCTGCCGATCGCGGGACCGCTCAAGATGGGCTGGGCGATGATCTTCAAGCCGCGCACGCGCGGCTGGGGCAAGACCGGCGCGGTGCTGCAGGCATTTATCGAGGAACGCAAACATGGCTAAGGTGGCCTACTACCCCGGCTGCGCGCTGGAAGGCTCCGGCGGGCCCTACGACCGCTCGACGCGGGCGCTGGTCGACAAGCTCGGGCTCGAGATGCAGGACCTGTCGGACTGGAACTGCTGCGGCGCGATGGAAGTCAAGAACGTCCATCCGATGCTGCAGACCTACATGTCGGCGCGCAACCTCGCGATCGCCTCGGAGAAGATGGGCTTCGACACCGTGATGGCGCCGTGCAACGGCTGCTACCACAACCTGAAGAAGGCCGAGTACGAGTGCGCCACCTCGTCCGAGACGATGCAGACGGTGCAGGAGCTGGCGCACAAGGCCGACGACCCGGTCTACAAGGGCGACGTGCGCACCGTGCACCTGCTCGAGTGGCTGATGGAGGAGCTTGGACCGGAAGGCATCAAGGCGCGCCTGAAGAATTCGCTCAAGGGCGTCAGGATCGCGAACTACTACGGCTGCATGTACACGCGCCCGCGCCAGATCTTCCCCGAGAAGGACCAGGGGCCGGGCTCGGAGTCGAGCTACAAGCCGCACTTCATGGACGATCTGCTGGCCGCGGCCGGCGCGGTGAACGTCGAGTATCCGCTCAAGACCGCCTGCTGCGGCGGAGCGCACACGCTGTCGGATTCCGACACCTCGACCCAGCTGGTGTTGAACCTGTTGCAGGCGGCCGAGGACTGCGGCGCCGAAGTGATCGCGACCGAGTGCCCGACCTGCCACTCGGGCCTCGAGATGCACCAGGTGCGGGCCGAGATGAAGTTCGGCATCAAGACCAAGGTCAAGATCCTGTACTTCACCCAGCTGCTGGGGCTCGCGCTCGGGCTCTCGGCGCGCAAGGTCGCGATCCATGAGAACGTGAGCGACTCGATCGATTTGCTCGAGGAGAAGGGCATAATCTAGCGCATGAGCGTCTGCCATGGCTGCGAGGTGCGTCCCGAGCTGTACTACGACGCGGAGTTCCAGATCTGGGCGCGCGTCGAGCCCGACGGGGCGGTCAGCATCGGCATGACCGACCTCTCGCAGACCCGGGCGGGAAAGATCATGCACGTGCGCGTGCGCCGGCCCGGCAGCCTGCGCCCGCGCGGCAAGCCGGTCGCCACGGTCGAAACAGGCAAGTGGGCCGGCCCGGTGCCGAACCCCTTCGACTGCGTGATCGAGAGCGCCAACGACGCGGTGCTGGACGACCCGCTGCGCATCAACCGCGATCCCTACGCCGAGTGGATCGCGCGCGTGCGGCCATCGGCGCCGCTCGAGCAGGCGCTGGCCGGGCTGCTCACCGGCGCGGCCGCCGAGGCGGGCTTCTGCGAGCGCTGCCGCGCCGACCGTCTGGAGTGCAAGCGCGCGTGAGCCAGGAACGGTATCTCGATCACGAAGCGAAAACGGTGGTCATCGTGATGACCAGCGGGCCCGCGACCCGTGGGCGCTGCGCGACCCCGTTCTACCTCGGCGCGCTGCTCGCCTCGATGGACGCGCAAGTGACGATCTTCTTCACCATGGACGGCGTGCGCCTGGTGCAGAACGGCGTCGCCGAGAGCTTGACGGCGATGGAGGGCGGGAAAACAATCATCGAATTCATGCGCGACGCGAAGGCTGCGGGGGTCAAGTTCCACGCCTGCCGCCCCGCATTGCCCGGCTACGACATCGAACCGGTCGACCTGATCGCCGAAGTGGACGAGGTTTCGAGCGGCGGCGTGCTCGCCGACATGATCCTGTCCTGCGACAAAGTGCTGTTTTTCTAGACAAGGAGCGAATGATGGCCTCGGTCAAGAACTGCAACCTGCCCGACGACCTTTACTACAACGTCGAGAACAACGTCTGGGTGCGCAAGGAGGCGGACGGCAACGTCACCATCGGCATGACCGCCTACGCCTGCGCGCTCGCGGGCGAGGTGGTCGCCTACACGCCGAAGAAGGTCGGCCGCTCGGTCGAGCTGAACAAATCCGCCGCCACGATCGAGTCCGGCAAGTGGGTCGGTCCCGTGAAGACGCCGGTGTCCGGCGAGGTCGCCGCGATCAACGACGCGGTGAGCGCCAATCCCAAGAGCATCAATGCCGACCCTTACGGCAACGGCTGGCTGGTCAAGTTGAAGCCGGCCAACTGGGACGGCGACGCGGCCGCGCTGGTCACCGGCGCGGCGGCGATGTCCGCGTTCGAGGCCAAGATGGCGGCCGACGGCTTCGCCGGCTGCCCTTGAGCGTGGCCGACTGGGCCGAGCTCGCGGCGGGGATCGAGGCGCTCGAAGCGGCGCGCCTCGACCTCGAGCTCGTTCAACGCCTGGCGGGGGCGGGTGGGGTTGCGCGCCCGATCAACTTCTACACCCCGACGTTCAAGGCCTACGCCTCGAGCGAGATCTCCTCGTGCGGCAAGAGCGCCTGGCCGGCGGTGTCGATCACCGGCGGCGAGTGCAAGCTGCAGTGCGACCACTGCAAGGCCAAGATCCTCGAGCCGATGATCGCCGCGACCTCGCCCGAGGCGCTGTGGCGCGCGGTGAACGAGCAGGTGGCGCAGGGCGCGAGGGGCATGCTGCTCACCGGCGGCTCGAACCACCGCGACGAGGTCGAGTACGGGCCGTTCCTGCCGACCGTGCGGCGCGTGAAGGACGCGCACCCCGGATTCCGCATCGCGATGCACACCGCGCTGGTCGACGGCGCGATGGCGCGCGAGATCGCGGATGCGGGCGTCGACGCGGCGATGCTCGACATCATCGGCGCGCAGGACACGGTGTCGCAGGTCTACCACCTGCGCCGCCCGGTGCAGGACTTCGAGCGCTCGCTCGAGGCGCTGGTCGCCACGCAGATGAAGGTCGTGCCGCACATCGTGCTCGGGCTGCACTACGGCCGAATGCTCGGCGAGTGGCGCGCGCTCGAGATGATCGCGCGCCACCGCCCCTCGGCGCTGGTGCTGGTGGTGGTGATGCCGTTCTACGCGCCGGCCGGGCGCCCGTTCGCGACGCCGTCCTCGCGCGAGGTGGGGCGCTTCTTCCTCGATGCGCGCGCGGCGCTGCCCGAGCTGCCGATCCTGCTCGGCTGCGCGCGCCCCGCCGGTCGCGCCAAGCTGGAGATCGACGCCTACGCGGTGATGGCCGGGCTGCGGGGGATCGCGCACCCGGCCGACGGCTCGGTCGAGCTCGCGCTCAAGCTCGGGCGCGAAGTCAGGGTGACCCCGGCGTGCTGCTCGATCGCGCTCGGCGAGGAGGTGCTCGCGCTCGAGGACCCCGCCGCCGCGCGCATCGACCCGCGCCTGGTGGTCGAGGCGCAAAAGCGCGCCGCCGCGCGCATCTCGCGCATCCCCGTGGTCGCAGGGTGAGCCGGGCATGAGAGCCTGCGACGTGCTCGTGATCGGCCTCGGCCCGGCCGGCGCGAGCGCGGCCGCGGCCGCCGCGCGCACCGGCTGCCGCGTGCTCGCGATCGAGCGCAAGAAGGTGGTCGGCCTGCCGGTGCAGTGCGCCGAGTTCATCCCGCTGCCGCTGGCCAGCTATGCCGGGGCCGGGGTGCGCGCGCAGCCGATCGCGGGCATGGCGACGATCCTGCCCTCGGGCGCGCGCGCCGAGCGCGCGTTCGGCGGCCTGATGATCCGGCGCGACCGCTTCGACCAGGCGCTTGCGCGCGCGGCGGAAAGCGCGGGCGCGGTGCTGTGGACCGACGCCGCGCTGCGCGCGATCGACACCGAGGCGCGCTGCGTGCGCGTGAGCACCGCGGGCGGCCTGCGCGAACTGCACTACGCCGCGCTGGTCGCGGCCGACGGGCCGCTGTCGCAGGCCGCCGCCTGCCTGGGGCTGGCGCGCCTGCCGGTGGTCACCACGCGCCAGTACACCGTGCCGCTGCTGAAAGGCCAGCGCGATACCGACATCTGGCTCTCGGCGCGCTACCCCGGCGGCTACGCCTGGCTGTTCCCCAAGGGCGGGGTCGCCAACCTGGGGCTCGGCCTGGACCCGGCGCTCGAGGACGACATGAAGGCGCCGCTCGACGAGCTGCACGCGAGGCTCGCGCGCGAGGGCCGCGTGGGCGCGCAAGTGCTGCTGCGCACCGGCGGGCCGATCCCGGTCGGGGGGCTGCGCGAGCCGATCGTGCTCGGGCGCGCGCTGTTTGCGGGCGACGCGGCCGGGCTGACGCACCCGATCACCGGCGCCGGCATCGCGCCCGCGGTCACCTCGGGCGAGCGCGCAGGCGCGGCCGCGGCGCGCGCCGCCGGCGGCGACGAGGCGGCGCTCGCCGAGTACGAAGACGAGCTGCGCGAGGAATTCGGCCCGGCCCTGGAGCGCGCGCTGGCCGCGCGCCGGCGCATGGCCGGGGTCTGGAACACCGAGCGCGCCGCGGACGACGCCGCGCATCGCAGCGGCTGGATC
>Ga0335081_10010417_pt1 | contig 15029 bp, 10 predicted proteins | sample Lox_Sample_35_FD_206713 | JGI IMG/M metagenome (GOLD analysis project Ga0335081, IMG submission 206713) | Soil microbial communities from Loxahatchee National Wildlife Refuge, Florida, United States - Lox_Sample_3.5 | ecosystem: Environmental > Terrestrial > Soil > Wetlands | place: USA...
AGCGGCGGGCTGGCCGGACGGGGAGCGCTCACCGGCTCGGCCGGCGGGGTAACGCTGCGCTGCGGCTCAGGGGTGGGAGTGGGGGTGGTGGGGGGATTTGTAGGTTTCCACATGTCTGCTCTTAAATCCTTTCCAAGGAAGTACGTGCTGCTACCCCAAAACCGGCGGTCCCTGGCGGACCCCGAGATTAGAGAGCACCTGTTTTGCCAAACCGAAACCCCACAGCTCCTGGTTGCGATCTGCTGGTTTGGTGCGGCGATTCTCAACTCATCGCCCAGCTCGCACGCGTCTGCGCGGACCGGCACGCGATGTAAATATTGCTAACATACAGCGAGTTTGTGGATCAGGGAATCCCCCTGGGTACTTTTTCCTGACCGCCTGGATACCATTCCGGCAACGGATTACGGGAAAGGGATTAGAGCAGTCGGCGGTAGCCGGTTTCCGGCGCGCCCAGCCCAGGGGCGGGACAACCTGACTCCCCTTCAGAAGCGGTAGTTTCCGTTATTCTTATCCCGAATCCTGAAAATTCCGGAAAATTCATGATTACCGATCAGGCCATCCTGCGGCACATCGAACGGCAGCCGCATCATTCGGCGGGATACAAGCAGCTGGTGCGGGAGATGAGCCTGCGCGGCGCGGAGCGCCAGCAGCTCGCCGAACGGCTGCAGGCGCTGGTCAGGAGCGCGCGCCTGGTGGAGACCGGCCGCGACCGCTACACTTTGGCCGAACACGCCGCCCGGCAGTCCCAACAAACGCAAAGTCGGCGCTTGTCGGGGGCCCCGGTTATCTCACCCCAGCCGCAAAACAAGCGGTCGGGGGCCCCGAACCTCATCGCCGGCCGGCTTAGCATGCATCGCGACGGTTACGGCTTCGTCATCCCCAATCCCGGACAGCGTACGGAGGTTGCACGGACAGGCCGTGCTGGAAGTTCTTCGCCGACAGCCGGGCCGATCGCCGGCGACATCTTCATCCCGCCGCCCGCCATCGGCTCGGCGATGCACGGCGACCAGGTGCTGGTGGAGCTGACCCGCCGGCGCGAGGTTCCGGGGTCCCCAGCAGGCGCCGGTCTTGCGCGTGCTGGGGTGGCCTATGGCCGCGCCGAAGGCCGCATCCTGCGCGTGCTCACCCGCGGCAATCCCACCGTGGTGGGCACCTTCCACTACGCGACCCCACCGCGCGCAACTTCGGCGCGAGCTGGGGGCCGCGATTACGGTACCCGGCAGAACTACGTCATCCCGATGGACGAGAAGATCACGCAGCAGATCGTTATTCCGCGCGGGATGGAGTGGCCGCGCGGCGGAGAGACAACCCTGCCCCGCCCTGGCCAAAAGAAGGCCAGAACGGGGCACCCAGCAGATGAGGCGAAGGTCGCCTCCGGGCGTGATCGCGTCCTCGGCAGGGAGGCGCGGCAGCGCGAATGGAGCGATCTGGAGAACGTAGTGGTCGAAGTCGAGATCACCGAATGGCCTTCGCCGGCGGAGAGCCCGCGCGGCCGCGTGCTGGAGATCCTCGGCTATGAAGACGACTTCGGGGTGGATGTCGAGATCGTCATCCGCAAATTCCATCTGCCGCATCAGTTCCCGGTGGAGGCGCTGCAGGAAGCGCAGCAGTTCGAGCCGGTCATCGCCGCCAGCCAGTTGCGCCATCGGCGGGACTATCGCGCGCTTCCACCCCAGCCGGCGCACATGCGGCGCGAGCCGGGGACGCCGGTCATGCCCATCGTCACCATCGACGGCGAAACCGCGCGCGACTTCGACGACGCAGTGACCGTAAGCCGCATGTCGAACGGCAACTTCGAGCTGCAGGTGCACATCGCCGACGTGGCGCATTATGTGCGGCCGGAGTCGGCCATCGATCTGGAGGCGCGGCTGCGCGGTACTTCGGTGTACTTCCCGGACCGCGCCGTGCCCATGCTGCCCATCGAGCTCTCCACCGACCTGTGCAGCCTGCGCCCGCAGGCCGATCGCATGGTGCTGTCGTGCGTGATGGAAATCGATCACCGCGGCGAGATCGTGGGCTACACGCTCAGCGAGGGCGTCATCCGCTCCGCCGAGCGCATGACCTACACCAACGTCAACCTGATCCTGGAAGGCGACGCGGCCCTGCGCCAGCACTATCACCGGCTGGTGGACGTTTTCGAGCTGATGCGGGAGCTGGCGATGGTGCTGAACCGCAAGCGCGTGCGGCGGGGCTCCATCGACTTCGATCTGCCCGAGCCGGTCATCGAGTTCGACGAGCATGGCCTGATGCAGAGCATCACTCGCTCGGAGCGCAACATTGCCAACCGCATCATCGAGGAGTTCATGCTGGCGGCCAACGAATGCGTTGCCAGCTATCTGGAAAACTGGGGCGTTGCCTCGCTCTATCGCATCCACGAAAAGCCCGAACCGAAGCGGGTGATGGATTTCGAGACGATCGCGGCGCGCCTCGGCTACTCGCTGGGCGTGGGCGCGCTGCCGGTCAAACGCGTGCAGTTCAAGGCAGAGCGGCGCGAGCGCTACGGCACGGGCCGCGGCGCAACCACGCTGGAGATCCCCGAGGACGTTCACATCACACCGCGCATGTATCAGAAGCTGACGCAGAAGATCGCCGGCAAGCCGGAGGAGCGCATACTGTCGTACCTGATGCTGCGCTCGCTGAAACAGGCGCGCTACTCGGAGAAGAACGAAGGCCACTTCGCGCTGGCTGCGCCCACCTACACGCATTTCACCTCGCCCATCCGCCGCTATCCCGACCTGATCGTGCACCGCATTCTGAAGGAGGTGCTGCGCGAGTCGGCGGAACGGGAAGAACACGGCGTGCCGGTCGGCGTGGGAGAGGTGGCGCACAGCGAAACACCGTCACCATGGTCGGAAAGAACCGGGTCCGAAAGCGCGGGTGGGGCACCGGACAAACGGGCGGGCAAGCCGCTTGCGCCCCGCTCCCCGTGGCAGGAGGCGAGTTCAGCCGCCAGGCTTTCCCGCCGGAAGACGGCGCCCGCCGCACCCGGCGGCCCGATCTCCGAGGACGAGCTGCACGACATTGCCGAGGAGTCCAGCCAGGCCGAGCGCCGCGCCGACGAGGCCGAGCGCGAGCTGATGGAATGGAAGAAGATGAAGTTCATGGAAGAGCGCATTGGCGAAGACTTCGACGGGCTGATCGTGAGCGTCACCAAATTCGGCATCTTCGTCGAGCTGACCGACATGTTCATCGAAGGGCTGGTGCCGCTCTCCTCGCTCGCCGACGATCGCTACGTCTATCACGAGAACACGCGGCAGATTATCGGCCAGCGCAGCCGCAGGACGTATTCGCTGGGCGACCCGGTTCGTGTGCTTGTGGACCGCATCGACCGCATGCAGCGGCGGATCCAGTTCGCCATCGTGGAGGAGCGGCCCTCGCGCGGCCGCGGGCGGCGCACGCGGTCCTGAAACCGGCCCGGAAAGCCGCTGTGAACCCAAAACCCGCGCCGGCCTGCCATTTGTAATGTCGGCATCGGGCGGGTGTGGGTCTCGCCCTACGCGTGGACAGCGCGGAGCCCGTTTGGGATGGCGTTCCCGGGACGGGCGGCCTGCGGTAGTTCCAGCGGTGCCGTGCCGCGTACTAGGATTACGGCGGGAGCTTCACGCGCACGGTTATAATCCGCGCCGTGCAGCCTAGCGAGCTCAACTGCCGACGCCCTGTCGGGATCACATTGCTGGTGATGTTCTTCGGGTTTGGCTGCTGCGCAGCCGGCCTCACCGTTATCCTGCTGCTTTTTCCCGGGACTGAGCTCGACACTCTCTGGATGCTGAATCCCGGCGCGCGGGAGGGCTTCTCATCCATGGGAAGCTGGGCCGTTTTGATGATGGCTGCGGTTTCAGCGGCTTGCCTGACTGCCGCTGTTGGCCTGTGGCGACTTGCAGTTTGGGGGTTGTGGACGGCGGCGGCGATTCTCGCGATTAACCTCGTCGGAGACACGGCGAACGCGCTAATCGCACGCGACTACCGAGCTTTGATCGGACTGCCCGTCGGGGGTGGAATGCTGACTTATCTGCTGACACGTAAAGCGCTCTTCCGTTGAGCGCTGCTTTGAAGGATGTAGTAGCCGACACCTCTCGCCGGGATACTCGGTGTTGCCGGCGCAAGCCGAGCGGAAGCAGGAGAATCTCACGAGTGGCAGGGGCGCGGCAGCGCATATAATGTTCGTCCTGGGCGGGGGTGAGTCTCGCCCTGGCTTGAATCCCCGCAGTAATCGCTTGCATCAACGCCAACTGGAGGAAGATACAGAATGGCATTCGAAGTTCCGCCGCTGCCCTACGACTATGCTGCCCTGGAACCCCACATCGACAAAGAAACGATGCACCTGCATCACGACAAGCACCATCAGGCTTACGTGACCAATCTGAATGCCGCGCTGGAGAAGGCGCCGGAGCTGCAGAAACTGAGCGCCGAAGAGCTGCTGAAGGGCCTGGGGAACGTGCCCGAGGCCATCCGCGCCGCCGTGCGCAACAACGGCGGCGGCCACGTGAACCACACCATGTTCTGGAAGATCATGGCGCCCAAGGCCGGCGGCCCGCCCACCGGCGCCATCGCCGACGCCATCAAGCAGACCTTCGGCGACTTCAACGCCTTCAAGGAGAAGTTCAACGACGCTGGGCTGAAGCAGTTCGGCAGCGGCTGGGCCTGGCTGGTGCGCGACCACGGCGGCAAGCTGCAGATCGTCAGCTCGGCCAACCAGGACAATCCCATGAGCCTGGGCTTCTATCCCATCATGGGCAACGACGTGTGGGAGCACGCCTATTACCTGAAATACCAGAACCGCCGCGGCGACTACCTGAAGGAGTGGTGGAACGTGGTGAACTGGACGGAAGTCAACAACCGCTTCCAGCAGAGCCAGCGGTAGAGCGCAGGAGTTGTCGAATGCAAAAGGGCGCGAGCAGCGCCCTTTTTCGCTGCTCTGAGCTCGGCGCCGGATCTTGCGGCTCCAGATTCGGGCAGGCGGGAAGTTGGCGGCTGGCATGTCCATCCTGATGGGAGTAAGCGCTGATGTACTCTAAACCAGGCGAACCAACCGTTTGCGGCGGGCTGCTTCAGGGGGCAGAACCAGATGGCGCAGTTCGCACAGATGGCTGATAGGGATGCGGAATGACGACAGGAGCGCTCGAGCTTCTGCTGGACCGGTGCGGTGATCGGCTGACCCTCATCGATATTGGGGCACGGTGGGGCGCCCACGAACGATGGCTGCCGTTGGCCAGGGTGGCGGAGATCCTCTGCTTCGAGCCGGACCCTGAGGAATGCAGACGCCTCGAGGCTGCGACGCCCCCGAACGTTCGTTACCTGCCCATCGGCCTATCCGATGCCAATGAAGAGCGGGATCTGTTTGTTACCCTCGAGCCGGCGTGCAGCTCCAACTTCGAGCCCATCCCTGAGCTTCACGAGCACTATCCAGGGCTGACAATCATCCGCCGCATCAAGAAGACGACGATGTCGTGCCGGCGGCTGGACGACGTCCTGATGGAGCAGGGGGTTGGGCCTGTGGCTGCCATGAAGCTGGATACGCAGGGGTCGGAACTCTCCATAATGAAAGGCGGTAAACGTGCCTTGGCGAAGTGTGCGCTGGTCGACATTGAGGTTGAGTTCAACCCGATTTACAGGCGGCAGCCCCTGTTTTGCGATGTTGACCGATTTCTGCGCGACCACGGCTTTGTACTGTGGCGCTTCGAAAACCTGGTGCACTATCCCACCGAATCCCTGCCGTCCGCCCAGGCCGCCATGCTGATTGCGGGAGACCCGGGACCGCCGGCGATGGCACAGGCCCCCAATGGCCAGCTCTACTGGGCGCAGGCGCAGTATGTCCGGGCGGAATACCCAAGAACGGGCGCTGAGCGGATGGAACCCGGAGAAGCGATTGTGCCGGCAATACTCGCGGCCGTTTACGGCTGGTGGGACCTCGCGCTCGAATTGGTCCGAAAGACTGGAGACGTTGACCTGCTGAAGCGTCTGAGGGCGAGTCTCACACCCGAACTTTGAGTTTTTACTGGCCTCTCAGTTTGGGTTCACCTGGATTTTCGCCATCATGCCGCCGTCTTCGTGGTCGAGGATGTGGCAGTGATACACGAAGGTCCCGGCAATGTCGGGATCGCGGAAATCCATACGCAGGGTCACGCTGGGAAACGGCCCGTGCCCTGACCAGTTGGGGACGATGATGGTATCGGAGAGGTAGGGATTGGCGAGTGGTACGCCGTTAATGGCCATCACCAGAAAATGGATCTGGTGAATGTGGAAGGCATGCACCTCGCCGGAGTGGTTTTCGATGGTCCAATCCTCCACGGCGCCTACATGGGTCACGATGGCCGGCGGATCGTCCATGTGGAACAGATGTGGTACCTGCCCGGAAACCGTGAGATAGAACTGCGTTCCCCCTGTTGTGCCGATGTTCTGCTCGGAAAAGTACAGGCTGCGAGCGGTCGTGGGACTCTGGTTCAGCAGTCCGGAGAAGCGCAGCGGCTGCCTGGGCGGCTTGATCGGGTGCGCGATTTGCGATTGCGGATGTCGGCCGCCGCGGGTGGTGAGCTGCGCCAGAATGTGCGCTTCGTTGCGGTCTCCTACCGGTCCGGTGTCGAAGCCGTTAGTCAGGAATGTGCCGCTCTGGCCCGCGGGCAGCCCGGGCACGATGAACTCCATTCGTCCGGCGGGTGGAATGTAGAGGGTGTCGGTGACGATGGGCGTTTGTAACTGCACGCCATCGATGGACAGCACCTGGAATTGCTGAAGCTGGTCCCCGTACATCAATTGCAGTGAGGTGAACTGCCTGACGGAAGCGTTCAGAAAGCGCCAGTACTCCTGGGCTCCCGGCTGCATGGTGATCATGGCCGGCAGCCCGTGTTCGGGAAAGATGGCCGGCTGGAAATTCAGCGTGACCTGGGTATTCTCGTCGGGATCGCGTGCCGGGCCGGTTTTGGTCTGCTCGCGCATGATAAGGATGCGCTCGTTCAGTCCCTGAGGGATAGGGCCCTCTACGATGAGGGCTCCCGAGGCGCCGCCGTCCACCTGGGTTGTGGTATTGCCGTGAACGTGGGGATGATACCAGTAGAGGCCCGGCGGTTCATTGGCGGGAATCTGGACGGAGTACTGAAAGGCCGGCTCGCCGGATTCGATCACGGTATTGATGATCTCATCCTGATGACAGACCGGAGGCACATTCAAACCGTGGAAGTGAATGTTGGTGGAGGAAGGCAACACCTCGTTGCCGCTACAGTCGTCGGCCGGCCCGTTGCCCTTCTTCGCCGCATGCGTGTGCATGGGCGTGGTCTTGCCCCGGTTCTGGCGGTTGTACGGCGCCTGGATGTTGTCGGTGAAGTTCAGCACCAGGCGGTCGCCGGGGTTCAGGCGCAGCGTGGGAGCTTCGATCAGTTGCCCCTGGTACATGTAGTTGTAGCAATAGTGCATGAATCCGCTGTCATCCACGGCGTTTCGCAGCGTAAGGTTGACGGTGAGCACGCCGTTCTGGCTGTAAAGGTCAACCGGATTGTTGACCGGGGAGCCGGGTTGCGGACGCGCCGGACAGACCGGCAACTGGGCCCACGCGCTCGTCAGCGAAACGCCAAATAAGAAGACAGAGAAGATTCGCAGCATTGCTCGCATTCCACACTCCGCGGAAGTAAGAAACCTGCGTCCCATCAGAACGGACGCGGTGGAAACACCGTGATGGACAGCAATCCGTCGCTCAGCAGGTCGGGCACTTCGGAGGCCGGCGACTCGGTAAGCGTGCACAGCGTGCCATCGGAGGCGATCTTCACGATGCCGATATAAGAGGCGGTAAAACCGTATTCGGCCACGTACAGCACTCCCCCGGTGCCGGTGTTGTCGCGCGTGGCCACGGATCCGACAAAAGCCCAGGGATTGTAAAAGCCGCCCAGCGGGCTGGAGGTACATCCGCCGCTGACCCGGCCGGTGCGGGCGTCGAAAAAGGCTGCGGCCACCGAGCCGCCATCGTTGTCGCCCAGAAATATCATGGTTCCATCCGGACTGAGGCGCAGCGCCGCGGAGTTGATGCCGACTCCCACAGCGTGGGAGACGCCGCTGACCGTGTACTCCAGCGTGGGAGTCAGCCTGCCCGAGGAAATGTCCGAGACCTCAATTATGGTGGCGAGAGAGGAGTCGCCGAAGATGGCGAAATGTCCGTCGGGGCTGATGTCCACCGACTCGGGAAAATAGATTCCCGAGCGGATATAGGCGGTGGAGTTCTGCGCGTCACCGTTGGACTGCGGCAGGCCGTTGGCGATATTGAATGACTCGATCGAGCCATCGGCGTAGGCGACCACCAGAATGTCGCCGTGCAGCGCCATGCCGGCAACCGAGCCGCCATTCAGTCCGGCGGCGGAGACGTCCTCCAGGAACGAAAGCTGGCATCCGGGCTGGACCGAGAAGGTGGCGATGGTGTTGGATGCTGTATAGGCTGCGTAGAGATAATTTGCGTTCAGCACAATGCCGATGCCATTGCTGTCGCCGGCGTCGCCGGGCGAGGCGGGGAAGTTGCCCGCCAGCTGGTTCGTCGTCAGATCGATGGCGGAGATTTCCCCGCTGCCGGCGTTAGAAGCGTAGACGCAATGCGTGGCGGCATCCGGCAGCAGGTTAATCCGCTGAGTGCCGAAGAAGCCGCCGCCGATGCCGCGCCCGCGCGTGATGATGTCGCTTGCGAACGTCAGAGTGGGCGCCGCCGGTGTCCCACCGGCCGCAAAGAAGCTCACGTAATTGTGCGAGACGCCATCGTCATTGGTGATGACGTAAATGGGCGATGACGGGGACGGCAGCGAGCGCTCGGCGGCCAGCAGGGACACGCCCCCTCCGACAAGCATGGCTGCTGTCAGTAACAACTTCAGCGTAAACCTCATATGGCGTGGTCCTTCTGGAAGCACAAAGCGAAGCGTACTGCAATGCTATACCAGCGACAGAGATACCTGCAATGCGCGCGACGTATGGTTTGCGGCCGCAGTTGCAACAGCACACAACTGCCGGTGTTTCACTACTATGGTCGATCGTATTCACACACGACCGGGAGTTGGTGGTCTGCCCGGGCCTGGTCAAAAGCATGCGCCCTATTTTGACGATGGAGCTCGGGTAGCCTGTGCCTGGTTAGGTGCCAGCCTAAGGACGAAGCTGTGATTCGCCCTTAAGAAGCGGAGTCCGGCGACTCCTATTCAGCCGTCACCAGGTTGGGCTTTAGTTCACGGACGGCAGGTTACACACTGGTGGACCGGGATGGCGAGCAGGCTGAAGACGGTGCCATAGCCGCCCGCTCCTCCAGCGGAGGTTGTGCCGTAGAAGAACCCGTTCGTCGCCTGCAAGAGGCCGGCGGTCGGCCCGACGCCGTCCGTCCCGTTGAAGCTGTGCAGCGTGGTCAGCGTGCCCGCGAGGGTGATTCTGAAGACCGTTCCACAGCCGGAGCTGGAGCAGTAGCTGCCGGCGCCTCCCGTCGCCGTCGTCCCATACAGATTGCCGTCGCTGCCCTGCGCCAGAGGCGCGGTGGGCCCGGAGCCGTCCGCGCAGCCCGGTTGCGAGCAGAAACTGTACAGCGTGGTCAGCGTGCCGGCGGAGGTCATCCGGAAGACCGTACCCTGGTTATTGGCGCCGCCGGCGGAGGTTGTGCCGTAGAAGTCTCCGTTGCCGGCCTGCACCAGCCCGGCGTCGGGGGCGGCGCCGTCGATCATGTCGAAGTTGTGGATGGTGAGCATTGTCCCCGAAGAAGTAATCCGGAAGACGGTGCCACAGCCGCTGATCCCGTTTGGACTACAGGCGTTGCTGGTGCCGCCTCCAAACGTTGTTCCGTAGAAGTTGCCGTCGCTGCCCTGCACCAGAGGGGCTACAGGCTGGTAGCCGTCCGTACAGTCGCCTTCAGAGCAGAAGTCATGCAACGTGGTCAGCGCGCCCGCGGCGGTGACCTTGAAGACGGTGCCTGCGGAGTAGATGCCGCCGCTGCCGGAAGTTGTTCCGTAAAAGTTGCCATCGCTGGCCAGAGTGAGGGCGGCCTCAGGAAACCTGCCGTCAGTGCAGCCTGACTGCGAGCAGAAGTTGTACAGGGTGGTCAGCGCGCCGGCCGGAGTGATGCGGAATACGGTGCCAACCATAGGGGGAAAGACACCGCCGCCATACATCGTGGTGCCGTAGAAGTTGCCGTCGCTGCCCTGTAGGAGCCCGGCCATGGGCATTGCGCCATCGGCGCAGTTCGGCTGCGCGCAAAAATTGTAGAGCGTGGTCAGCGTGCCGCCCGGAGTCATTCTGAACACCAGACCATAGCCATACGCTCCGCCTTCAGCCGTGGTGCCATAGAAGTTCCCGTCGGCGCCACGAACCAGGGCGGTGTAGATGGGGTAAGCGCCGTTCGTCCAGTTGAAATTCGCCAGCGTGCTGAAGGCGATGCTCTGGGCGGATAGGCCGGTTACCGCCGCAGCACAAAATAACAGGAGGATGACGCCGAATGCCGCAGGTTTCCGCAAACAGCCGGCTCCGGGGCGCTGCGCCGGCACGAAGGTTCGTGGCTTTGTCATGGGGCCTCCTGAGTGCGATCGGCTGTCGGAAGAAGATCGAGAGCTGCGGAGAGTTGGAGTCGTAAGGGGCTCGACAACCGGGGACGGTGAGCCGGCGGCAGATCGATCGTTTCTGCCGTAGCTTTGCCCACTTACCAGGCGCACGCAGGCTTCCATGGCAAAGCTAAGCGCCCATTCAGCGGAGTTCAAGGACGAATGGGCGAAGTTGTTCCTTTTGTTGGCGGGAAATTCCCAGGTTGAAACCAAACGAGGTGTGAGGTCGTGGCGTTACGCGGCGCTGAAGAGCCGCACTGCCCGTGAACGGCGGACCGCGGTTACTCGTACACCGAGCAGCCGCATCCCGGCGAGGGCACGTGCACCTTCAGAAAGTCCGAGACGCGCTGGTAGGCGTCGATCTGGTTGGAGACGCGGGCGAAGCCGTGGCCCTCGTCGCTGTAGATCTTCAACTGCGCCGTCCCGCCGCGCTTCTTCACCGCGTCGGCCACCTGCTGCGCTTCCTCGGCCGGGCAGCGCGGATCGTTGCCGCCCGCCAGCAGCAGCAGCGGCGCCTTGATGTGGTCGACAAAATTGATGGGCGAGCGGTCTTCATAGAGCGCCTTATTCTTCGCCGGATCGCCCATGGTCGCCAGATCGTATTCGCGCAGTCTGGGATCTTCGTTGGCGATTTCGGTAAACCAGTTCACGAAGGGCACAAGGGCCACACCCGCGGCCCACATGTCCGGGGCTTTGGTCACCGCCATCATGGTGAGATAGCCGCCGTAGCTGCCGCCCATCACGATGAGCTTTTTGGGATCGACGAAGGGGCTCTTCCTGATCCACTCGGCCGCGTCGAGCACGTCGTTCAGCTCCTGGCCGCCGCCGTCACCCATGTTGGCGTCGGTGAAGGCCTTGCCGTATCCGGTTGAGCCGCGGTAGTTGGGCGCGATGACCAGATAGCCCTGGTTGACCATGTACTGGATGAGGCGGTTGAAGGAGTCAACCGACTGGGCCGCCGGCCCGCCGTGAATGTACACGATGGCGGGGAACTTGCCGTTGGGCTGAATGCTGTTGGGGACGTAGGCGAAGGCGGAGATGGTCCATTTGCCATCGCGGCTGGGATAGTGCACCAGATACGGCTCAACCATGTCGGAGCTGCGCAGGCCGGCCACCAGCGAGTGGGTGATCTGCTGCGACTGCTTCGAGGCGACGTCATAGACCCAGAGATCGCCGGGAGCGTCGGCGCCGTTGTGGTAGTAGAGCAGGCGCGAGCCGTCGCGGGTGAAAGCTGTGGGATGACCGGCGGGCGTATTCACTCCCGGACTGATGGGCAGCGCCTCGACGCGGCGGGCGGCGAGGTCGCACGTGTAAATGTTGGTCGTGCCGTCCACGTTGGCGGTCCAGGTCACGGACTTGCCGTCAGGGGAAAAGCTGCCGGCGCTGAGCTCCCATTTCTCTTCGGTCAGCCAGTCGATTTTCCTGGTGGCAACGTCCAGCAGTCCCACATTGTTGTAGCCGTTGCGCGCGTCGGAGGTAATCAGCACGGTTCTGCCGTCGGGCGAGATGTCGGCAGCATCGTAGTTGTGCCAGCCCTTGTGCGGCGTGAGATTGGTGCTCTGGCCGCTCGCCAGATCGACCACGAAAACGCCGGAATCCTTGCCGGTGGCGTGCCGCTGCGTGTAGACGATGAACTTCCCGTCACGGGAGAAGATCGGTCCCGTGTTGCTCAGCTCCTTTGGCGTGTTCCTGGTCAGGTGGCGGAGGTGGCGGGTGGCGATGTCAATCAGCTCGAGCTCGTAGCTGGAGCCGGTTTTGGGCTTGGTGATGTAGGCGAGCTGTTTGCCATCGGGCGACCACGCCGGGTTGATTTCCGCCGAGTCGGGCGAGAGCGTCAGGTTGGTCACCTCGCCGGTCCTGGGCGAGACCAGAAAGATGTCCCACTGCTCGTCGCCGTCGTGGTCGGAGATGTAGGCGATCCAGGCGCCGTCGGGCGACCAGGTGGGCTGCGCCTGGCGCTGGTCGCTGATGGTCAACTGCGTGGGCCAGCCGCCGGCCGCCGGAACCAGCCACAGGTTGTTGCGCCCGCTGATGTTGGAGATGAAGGCCACCTGTTTGCCGTCGGGCGACCACGTCGAGCCGCCCATCAGGCGCGTCATGTAGAGCTTCTCGATGGAGAAGGACTGCATGTCGGGAACCGTCCTGCTGCCGAGTTTGCCGGCATCGGTGATGGCCTGCGGTTCCACTGCAACCGCCGATGTTGCGGTGGTTGGGGTGGAAGGGCCGGGGTCCCCAACGACCGCCGATGTTGCGGCGCCTGGGGTGGACTCAGGAGGCTGCTGGGCGAATGTGGTAAGCGTTATGGCGAGAACAGTTGCGGCAAGAAAGAGCCTGATCACAGGGCTCTATTGTAGATTGTCTCGTGAGCATGAAGCGCGAAGAGTTCAACCGTCTGGTGGAAGAGGCGCTGGATTCGCTGCCCAGGGAGTTTCGCAGCCGCATTCAGAACGTCGCCGTTCTGGTCGAGGACCTGCCTCCGGGCCAGAAACCACCCGAGCCGGGCAAACCGATGACGTTGCGCCTGGGTCTCTTCCATGGCGTGCCCATGACCCACAGGAGCTTCTTCAACCTGCCGACCGGTCCCGACTACATCGTGCTCTATCAGAAGAATATCGAGGCGGTCTGCCGCACTGACGCCGCGGTGCGCGAACAGGTCCGGCGGACCGTCATCCACGAATTCGGACACTACTTCGGAATGACGGAAGAGCAGCTGAAGGACGTATAGCAGCCGTTGTCAGTGATGTCCGTCACCGACCGCCGCAGTCGAACGCGGCGATACTGCTCTCCTGCCGCAGGAGGCTCAGGGTATGAAATCCCGCAAACCATTCATCGCGTCGGCCACGGTCCTGGGAGTTGTGCTTCTTGTGAGTTGTCTTCTTTCTTCTCTTGTCCAGGCCCAGACGTTCACCGTCCTTCACAACTTCACCGGAGGAGCCGATGGAGCAGGGCCCTACGTAGGCCTGACCATGGACCGCGCGGGCAATCTCTACGGAACAACCAATTATGGCGGTAACACAGCCGGCGTTTGCAGTGGTCAGGGATGCGGTGTGGTTTTTCGAATGACGAACCCGGGAGGCGGTTGGGTCTTGACGCCGCTGTACAAGTTTGCCGGTGGTTCGGACGGCGTGGAACCCCAGGCGCCGGTGACCATTGCCCCGAACGGCACGCCGTACGGAACGACCTTCGACGGGGGCGGCGCGAGCTGGTGTGGTGCCGGATGCGGCACGGTTTACAATGTGCGGCCGCCGGCACATGCATCAGCCAGCGTTCTGGGCGGCTGGAATGAGAGCGTCGCCTACGCCTTTAACGGTGACACCGATGCCGCTTATCCCGGATATGGCGGGCTGTACTTCGCGCCGGATGGCAACGCCTATGGCACCACCATGGGCGGAGGCGCCGGAAACCGCGGCGCTGTCTACGAACTCACGCCCTCCGCCGGCGGGTGGACGGAAACCGTCATCTACAGGTTCATGGCCGGTAACGATGGTTTGGTCCCCTTCGGCGGAGTCGTCGCCGACAGCAACGGCAATCTGTACGGAACCACCATCGCCGGCGGGGGCGCGTCCGCCTGCGCCAACGGGTGTGGCACGGTTTACCAACTGACGCCCTCCGGTTCGGGATGGACGGAACACGTCATCTACAGCTTTACCGATGGCGACGATGGAGAAACTCCCATCGGCAACCTCATCGTGGATGCAGCGGGAAACCTGTATGGAACCGCCAGTGAAGCTGGAATCAATGGCGGCGGCACGGTCTTTGAGCTGTCACCTTCCAACGGTGGATGGACCTTCACCCTGCTCTACGGCTTTTCCGGGAATCCCAACGGCTCAGCCGGACCGTGGGGCGGTCTGACGCGGGACGCGGCGGGCAATCTCTATGGCACCACCGGCTACGATGGCGTCCTGGGGCAGGGCACGGTGTTTGAGTTGCAGCCGGTCGATGGCGGCTGGAACTATGTTGACCTGTACGAGTTTCAGGGCTCGAGCGACGGTGCTCATCCTTACGGCAACGTGACCGTGGACAGCAACGGCAATCTCTACGGCACCGCCTCCGGCGACGGAGCCTACGCCCATGGCGTCGTCTGGAAAATCTCTGGCGTCAATGGAGCGCAGAGCCGCTAGCGCTCGGGTGCACCTGGCAGCGCAGGCCGGCCCCGTCCAGGATGCCGGCCGTGCCAGGCGAATCATCTTCATTCTTGCGTTCTTCTTACGGCGTGATCTCGAAGACGACACCGCAGCCGGTGGGCTGGCAGTTATTAGCTCCGCCGCCGTACATGGTTGTACCGTATAGGTTGCCGTTCGCATCCCGGTACAGGCGGCCCATGGGCTGAGCGCCGTCACTGCCGCCGGTAAAGTTATGAAGCCTGCTGTAAATCCATTCGCTCTGGGAGAGGCGTTTCAGCTGGTAGACCCCGCCATAGCCATAAGGGCCATCGTCGCGGGAGGTGCCGTAGAGAACGCCGCTTCCGGCCATAATCAGGCTGGCCATACT
>Ga0335081_10010418_pt1 | contig 15029 bp, 13 predicted proteins | sample Lox_Sample_35_FD_206713 | JGI IMG/M metagenome (GOLD analysis project Ga0335081, IMG submission 206713) | Soil microbial communities from Loxahatchee National Wildlife Refuge, Florida, United States - Lox_Sample_3.5 | ecosystem: Environmental > Terrestrial > Soil > Wetlands | place: USA...
ATACTCCGACGACGAATGCGACAGCGTCGCGTTGAGCGCATACGGCAAATCCGTCCCCGTCACCAGCGCCACCGTGAAAAACACAAAAATCAACGTCGGCTCGACCAGCGTCGCCACCGACTGAGTACGACTCGACCCAAGCGCCGCGTACACCGACCCCGAGTCCACCCCCGCGAGCGCGGTCACGAACCCCGCCAGCCCGAACAGCAGCGCGCCGCCGAGAATGTCGCCGGCGGTCCCGAGCGGCAGCGGGAAGTTCGTCAGCACCGGGATCAGCAGCGCGATCGAGCAGTACGACGCGAACGCGATCAGCGGCGCCAGTTCGAACAACGGCGACGCCGTCTGCGGCCGCACCGACTCCTTCCCGAACAACTTCCAAATGTCGTAGTACGGCTGCAAGATCGACGGGCCCGTGCGCCACTGGACCCGCGCCTCGACCTTCGCGATCACGCCGCTGATCACCGGCGCGAACACGAGCAGCGCCAGCACCTGGCACACCTGGACCCCCCATGACGGCAGCATGATCCGAAGAACTCGAACTCCTACGCGGGCGTACTAGCGCTGTTGCGTAGGAGCCATCAGCCCGAAGGCGGTTCGACCAAACGGCCCGGCGAACTCCATCGCCGCACAACCAGCGAGTATGCAATATAGCGGGGCGGCCGGGCGTCCCGGCGCTGGCGAGAACCGGTTGCCGTGCGGCTGAAATCGATACGATCGCAGCGAGCGATGAGGCTCGCTCGAATCGCGGCCCTGCCCGCTGATGGCCTCTACCCGACTCGTTGCCGATTCAGTGGAGGTCGTTGTGCCGCCGATCGCGAGACTCCGTCGTGCCCGCCGGGCGCGCGGGCTCTGGGTTGCTGAAGCACGATCAGGAACCCACGGCACCCGCCGGGGGGCAGTCGCGTGAAGAGCAGCCTCGAGATCGCCCAAGACCACCAGCTGATCCGAATCGAAGAAGTCGCGGTTCGGCTTGGCCTGCGACCCGAAGAGATCGAACCGTACGGACGGTATAAGGCGAAGATCTCGCTCGAGGTGCTCGACCGGGTGAAGCCATCGCCGGACGGCAAGCTCGTATGCGTGACGGGCATGACGCCGACCAGAGGCGGCGAAGGCAACACAACAACGGTTGTGAGCTTGACGGACGGACTCGCCGGGCTCGGCAAGCGGCCCGTCGCCTGTCTGCGCGAGCCGTCGCTCGGTCCGGTGTTTGGGATCAAGGGCGGCGCCGCCGGCGGTGGCCGGGCCCAACTCGTCCCGATGGAGGAGCTGAACCTTCATTTCACAGGTGACATTCACGCGATTGGAGCCGCGAATAACCTCCTGGCGGCGATGATCGATGCCTCGATCCTCCACGGTAACCCTCATGACATCGATGGCCTGCGCGTTCCTTGGCGCCGCGCCGTGGACATGAACGATCGCGCTCTGCGCAAGATCACAATCGGTCTTCGCGGCCGCGCCAACGGCTACCCGCGAGAAACGGGGTTCGACATCACCGCCGCATCCGAGGTGATGGCGATCACGGCTGTGGCACGTGATCTGCGTGATCTCCGTCGGCGGCTGAGTCGGATCACTGCGGGCTACTCGCGAGGTGACGGTAACCCCGTGACCGCGGAGGATCTTGGCGCCGCCGGCGCGATGACGGTGTTGCTCAAGGATGCACTCAAGCCGAACCTCGTTCAGACGCTCGAGGGGCAGCCAGCCCTCGTCCACTGCGGACCTCTCGGCATCACGGACCACGGAAACAATTCGTTGATCGCAGACCTGATCGCAATGAGGCTGGCGGACTATGCGGTCACTGAGTGTGGCTTCGGCTCCGACATGGGATTGGAGAAGTTCTTCAACGTTGTGTGCAGAGTCGGCGAGCTGACGCCCGCAGCCGTGGTGCTAGTGACCTCGGTTCGCGCGGTCAAGCATCATGGCGGCGTTAGCGAGGACTCGGACGTCGATCGCCCGACAAGCCTCAACGCGGTCGAAGTCGGGATGGCGAACGTGCGGCGGCACCTCGGGATCATCGAGACGTTTGGCGTTCCCGCCGTCGTGGCAATCAACCGGCGTGCGGCTGATACCGGCCAAGAATTGGAGCTCCTTGAGCGTCGGGCCGTCGAGGCTGGCGCGGTCGCCGCTCACGTGAGCGACGGCTTCGCTGGCGGCGGATCCGGCGCGACTGAGCTCGCCAGAGCCGTCATCGACGCGTGTCAGCGGCCGTCTGACTTTCACCGACTGTACGCCGACGACGAGCCAATTCAAGACAAGATCGAAGCGGTCGCGCGGCGGGTCTATGGCGCCGGGGATGTGTTCTTCTACCCTGAGGCCGAGCAGAAGATCGCGCAGTTCACCCGCCAGGGACTCTCAGGTCTTCCGGTGTGTATCGCAAAGACGCACATGTCGCTGTCCGCCGACCCGTCGCTGCGGGGCGCGCCCGAACGGTTCACGTTGCCGGTAAGGGATATTCGGGCATACACGGGGGCTGGCTGGCTCGTCGCGCTCTGCGGCGAGATCACTCAAATGCCGGGGCTCGGGAAGGCGCCGGCAGCACTCGGAGTCGACATCGATCCCGCAGGCCGAACGGTCGGCCTCTTCTGAAACCACGGCGCTGGCTGTCCTAGGCGCGTTCGCTCAACCGCGATCAACCCGCGATCAATAGTCCTGCTCGGCAGCAAGGCTGATCACGATCCCGGGTACGGGGAGTCCGTCGCCTTGCGGTCGACGACCGCTGGTGCGACATGGTCGAGAACCCACCCCAGTCATCCGGTCATCGAAGTGCTTGGTGCGCGACTTCGCGCACCATGAACGAGTCCCGGCGTGCTAACTGCTCGAGCCAGTCGCGAAGTGCTTCCGGTCCGGCGATCGCGATCGCGCTGCGCAAGGCCGCGACCGCGAGGTACGGATCACGATCCTCGTCGACCACCCTTCGCAGGGCCGGAAGCGCGGACCGGACCCGGCGCGTGCCCAGCGTCTGGGCCGCGAGCACCGCGCGATCGCCGTCGGGGTGGCCCAGCGCCCACACCAACTGGTCGTCGAAGCAGAGCCCGGGCGGACCCTCGACCGGCTGGCCGCAGCGAACGCAGGGCCCAGTCGGGCGCGGGTTTACGCCGTAGCAGAAGTGGCACCAGTGCATGGCGCACAGGCTCCTACGGTATGGGTTGACCCTGGAAACCGCTCTTTGCAGATCATGGGGGCTACGGTCGCAGCGTTGCGGACAGCGCCTTCGGGTCGAGCAGCAGGTCGAGCGCGTCGGCGGCGCTCGCGCACACCACGTCGGCGGAGCGCAGCGCAGCGGCGCTCGCGCCTTCAGGCCCGATGACGGCCAGGCCGACCGCGGCCGCCTCGAGCACGAGCGCGTCGTTGGATCCGTTGCCGATGATCGCGCAACGCTCGCGGCCGAGCTCGTCGAGCAACCGCAGTTTGTCCTCGCCGGTGGATGCTCGCACGGCACTTGCGCCCAGCCGCGGGGCGATCGTGTCGAGGGTTCCAAACGTGTCCGCGGAGACCAGGCGGATATCGAGGGCGTTGCTCAGTCGGCTGAGCCGCGCTTCGACGTCGTCCAACAGTTCGCCGCGGTTGGTCAGCGTTCCGTTGAGGTCGACGAGGAGGTGCTCGAGGCTAAGGTCGGCGAGCCCCGGGATCGAGACCAATAACGTCATGCGGACGTCTCCCACCGGTCGGGGTAGAACGCGCTCAAGCCGGCGAACGTCGCGTCTGATCCGAGCATTTCCTCGATCCGGAGCAGGCGGTTGTACTTCGCGACCCGCTCTCGGGACGGAGCGCCGGCCTTGATCTGCGCCGCGCCGGTCGCTACCGCGAGATCGCAGATGCTCGTGTCCTCGGTCTCGCCGGAACGCTGGGCGATCATTGTGGCGTATCCGCTCGCCTGGGCCAGCGCGATCGTCTCGAGCGTCTCGGTGAGCGTGCCCACCTGGTTTGGCTTGATCACGATCGCGTTGGCGACGCCGGCGGCGATCCCTTGATGCAGCCGCGACGCGCTGGTCACGAACACGTCGTCGCCGGCGAGCTCGAGGCGACGGCCGAGATGCGTGGTCAATTCCCGCCACCCGTCCCAGTCATCCTCGCCCATCCCGTCCTCGAGCAGCAGCACCGGGTAGCGGTCGGTCAGCTCGTCGTAGTACCCGGCGAGCTCATGCGCCGACAGATGCCGGCCCTCGTGCGCCAGCAGGTAGCCGCCGTCCTGCTGCAACTCGCTGGCGGCGACGTCGACGCCGATCCACACGTCCCAGCCTGGCTCGTAGCCTGCGCCTCGGATCGCCGCGACCAGGATCTCGAGCGCGCTCTCGTTCGACTCCAAGTCGGGCGCGAAGCCGCCGTCGGCGCCTGTCAGCGCGCCGCGCCCACGCCCGAGCAGCGTGTACCGCAGCTCGTGGTACACCTCGGCGCCGATCCGCAAGGCGTCTGAGAACGTATCGACGCCGGCGGGGACGATCATGAACTCCTCGAAGTCGAGCTTGTTCGCGGCGTGAACGCCGCCATTGAGCACGTCGAGCAGCGGCACGGGCAGCTGGACCGGCCGATCGCCGGCCAGATGCCGCCACAGCGGCGCCCCGGCATCGGCAGCGGCTGCGCGTGCCACCGCCAGCGAGGTTGCCAGCAGCGCGTTGGCACCGAGACGCGATTTGTCAGGAGTTCCGTCGAGCGCGAGCAGCGCTCGATCCACCGCGGCCTGGTCGTGCGGGTCCCGCCCGCGCAGCGTCGCGGCTATCTCACCGCGCACTGCCTCGACCGCGGCGCTGACCCCCATTGCTGACCATGTCTCGCCGCCGTCGCGCAGCTCCGCGGCTTCGAATCGGCCGGTCGAGGAGCCCGCGGGGACCGCCGCCCGACCCACCTGCGCTGTGTCGAGCGTCACCTCGACCTCGACGGTGGGGTAGCCCCTGCTGTCGAGGATCTGGCGGGCATGCGTCTGCGTGATCGCGCTCACTCGGGGACCGGCCTCAGGTGCGCCGGTGTCGGCTCCTCGCCGGGCCACGCGAACACCAGACACAAGAGCGCGATCGCTGCGAGCTCGGAGCGTTGCGGACTTGCGGACGGGAGCGATGGCTGCGAGCGACTGTTCCCGACCGGCTCTTGCGGAACTCTTGAACGGGGCTGCATCACGACCTCCACATCGAACTCGTTCTAGAGGCCATCAGCGGCTTGCCCGCGTTCCGAGCGAGCCTCATCGCTCAGGGGAAGCGTACCCGACGTTTGCCTTGGGCCGAGCAAGGCGGCAGCCACGCCGCTCGGCGATTCGTTCAATCCGTCGCCGCCGGTATGGTTCAGACAGGCGCGATGAGGCTCCGCGCGTAACCGCCCTCGGGCTGATGGCCTCTGGTCGACCGAGGACGCCGACGGAGGATTTCAATGGAGCCGACCAGACCTCGCGCTACCGATCGCCTGACTGCTCACGGTGCGGGCCGGCCCCGCGGACCCGCGAGATTTTCGCCCGCGGTCAAGTTCGTGCTGATGGTCGGCGTGATGAGCTTCTTCGCCGACTTCACCTACGAGGGCTCGCGGAGCATCGTCGGCCAGTATCTGGGCCTGCTCGGAGCCGGAGCTCTGGCCATCAGTGTTGTCACCGGCCTCGGCGAGTTGCTGGGGTACGGCCTGCGCCTGTTCTCGGGACGCGGCGCCGACCGGACCGGCCGGTACTGGCCGATCACGATCGGCGGCTACATCCTGCAGATGTCGGTCGTGCCGCTGCTCGCGCTCGCCGGCAGCTGGCAGGTGGCGGCGCTATTGATCATCCTCGAACGCGTGGGCAAGGCGACGCGCAACCCGCCCCGCGACGCGATGCTCTCGCACGCCGCCAGGGAGATGGGTTACGGCTGGGGATTCGGCGTCCACGAGGCCCTCGACCAGTTCGGAGCGCTGTTCGGCCCGCTGGTCGTCGCCCTGGTCGTCGCGACCAGCCATCAGGACTACAAGACCGCGTTCGCGGCGCTGGCGGTTCCCGCGGCGATCACGCTCTCGCTGCTCGCGATCGCCCGATTCTTGTATCCGCGCCCACAGGATCTCGAGGCCGGACCGGCCCATGTCAGCGCCGAGGGGCTTCCAGGCGTGTTTTGGATCTACCTTGCTGGAGCGGCGCTCGTGGCTGCCGGGTTCGCCGACTTCCCGCTCATCGCCTACCACTTCCAGCGGTCCGGCACCGTTCAGGCCGACGTGACGCCGGTTTTCTATGCCGCCGCGATGGCGGTCAGCGGCGTCGGATCACTGGTGTTCGGCCGTCTGTTCGACCGGCACGGCATCGCGATGCTCGTCCCGTTGACGTTGGTGTCGGCCGCGTATGCGCCGCTCGCCTTCCTCGGCGGGTTGTGGGCCAGTCTCGTCGGCGTCTGTCTGTGGGGCCTCGGGATGGGCGTCCATGAGTCGATCATCCCGGCCGTGGTCGCGCCAATGATCTCGCCAGCGCGACGAGCGTCCGCCTACGGGCTGTTCACCGGTGCATACGGAATCGCGTGGTTCCTCGGCAGCGTCGCGATCGGTGCTCTGTTCAACGTCTCCCTCGGAGCGGTCGTCACGTTCGCCGTGGTAGCCGAACTTGCGGCAGTTCCGCTGATCTTGCTCGTCCGCCGACAGACAGCTGCCGGTACGAAGGCGGAGCACACTCACTCTCAACCCAGGAACGCACGATGACTACAGGCAGCTGGCCGTATTTCCCGGAGCAGTGCTCTCACTGCCGTTATTTCGAAGTGGCCGCACCGGCCTTCATCGACGACTCCGGTTACGAGATCCTCGGTTTCTGCTTGCACCCGCGAATTGCAATGGAGCTATTCCAGCCGAAGAAGCTTGACCTCTCGAAGGCCGAGCGATGTCCGCTGTACGTCCGCCAAGTGCCGGAAGGCCGCGAACAGACTCGACCGCGTGCCTAGTCCGGGCCCGCTGACGGCGAACATGCATGGGGCAGGGGGGCGTCCCGCGCCGTGGGATGATGCCGGGGTCAGGCCGTTGCCCGAGAGCTCGATGCCGTCGTGCGGCATGCCCCGACCGGCTCAAAGCCCCATTTCCTGCTGGCGCTCCGGTCCCGCCGGGTCGATGAACCAGCGAGCTGGGGAGTTCCCGGTGGCGCGATCCAGGACGGGCAAGTCGCCCAAGGCGGCCGCTCGGCGCGAGCTGGGCGAGGCGATCGGTCAGCTGCCGACCTCGGCCCCGGTAGTCTTCGTTGTGAGCGATGAGGCTCGCTCCGACTGCGGCTCGGACCGCTGATGGCCTCTACGTCAACCGCATCGATCGACGTGGAGGTGGTCAAATGACAATCGACGTGCTGCAGTCTTCCCTCGAGCAGCTTTCCACCAACCGGATCCGGCGACTCGCGGGTCGCCTCGACGTGGATCCTGATATCGAGGTGACGGTTGACGGCTGGCGAGCCCGGTTCCCGATGGCCCTCGCCGGGTTCGACCCGCAATCCGTGCCTGCCAACCGGCCCGAACGTCGTTTCGCCGCCGTCTCGGATCCCTTCGCGAACTCGGATGCGAAACGGTGGTTCCCGCTCCCGTCAGCCGGTCGCACCGCGCGGCGCTCTGACGTCCAGCCACTGGTGCGCGGAACCAACGCCGTGCTGGCTTGTCGGGCCGCACGCGGTCGTTTGGATAAATCACGCGTTCGCAGTGTTCGGCAAGTACCACGTGGAAGCGAGAGCCGGTCATGAGCGCGATCGAGCGGCTTCACGCGCGGCAGATCCTCGACAGCCGCGGCAACCCAACCGTCGAGGTCGACGTCCGCTTGGAATCCGGGGCCAGCGCGAGGGCGGCGGTGCCGTCCGGGGCGTCGACCGGAGAGCACGAGGCGGTTGAGCTCCGCGACGGCGGGGACGCGTTCGGCGGCAAGGGAGTGCTGCGTGCGGTCGCGAACGTCAATGGCGAGATCGCGAACGCGGTCGTGGGCAGGAATGCAGCTGATCAGGCCGGTGTGGACCGGGCTTTGATCGAGCTCGATGGCACGCAGACTAAGTCACGGCTCGGCGCGAACGCGATCCTGGCGGTGTCGCTTGCGGTCGCTCGGGCGCGTGCGGCTCACGCGGGCGTGCCCGTGTGGTCGTACTGGCGCCAGGACCACGCGGTGCTGCCGATGCCGATGCTGAACGTTCTCAACGGCGGCGTGCACGCCGACAATCCGGTCGACTTCCAGGAGTACATGATCGTGCCCGTCGGCGCCGACACGTTCTCGCAGGCGCTCCAGATGAGCGTCGAGACCTACCAGCATCTCAGGCAGCAACTTCAAGCCCGCCACCTGAGCACCGGCGTCGGCGACGAGGGGGGCTTCGCGCCGGCCTTGGAGTCCAACGAGGCGCCGCTGGAGCTGCTCACGGAGGCGATCGCCGCAGCCGGGTATGAACCAGGACAGGACGTCGCGATCGCGATCGACCCGGCGAGCAGCGAGTTCTACTCCGACGGCAGCTATCACCTGACCGGTGAGGGAAGGACGCTGGCTTCGGATCAGCTGGCCGACTACTACGAGCAGCTGCTCGACCGCTACCCGATCGTGCTGCTCGAGGACGGGATGGCCGAGAACGACTGGGAAGGGTGGAAGCGGTTGACCGAACAGCTGGGAGACCGCATCCAGCTCGTCGGCGATGACATCTTCGTCACCAACCCCACGATTCTGCGCCGGGGAATCGACGAGCACGTCGCGAACTCGATCCTGATTAAGCTGAACCAGATCGGCACCGTCACCGAGACGCTCGAGACGATCAAGCTCGCCCGCGACGCGGGGTATCGCGCGGTGATCTCCCACCGATCCGGGGAGACCGAGGACACGTCGATTGCTGACTTCGCGGTGGCGACCGGGGTAGGACAGATCAAGACCGGTGCCCCGGCGCGTACCGAGCGTGTCGCGAAGTACAACCAGCTTCTGCGAATCGAGGAGGAGCTCGGAGACTGGGCCACGTTTGCCGGACGCGCGGCAGTAGAGCGCTGAACTAGCTCGCGGGAAAGTCCAGTTGCCGGCGCAGCTGCACGCTCAAGCGGCTGCTCCCATATCGTCCCTCGATCGCGTCCAGGGTCGCGCGGTAGTGAGCGAGCTTTCGGGGCGCGGGACGCGACTGCGCGTGCTGCAGCTTCGCGACCTTGTCAGCAAGGGATACGGTGGCCGTTTCGGGGCCGGCGTCGAGGATCTGCCGTCGGAGAGTCGCCTTGCGTTCTCTGTATCCGCCGACCGACGAATCCTGGGTGAGCGCACCGACCAGACGCGCGACGTCCCCCCCGAAACGATCCTCGAGCTCAGCGGGCGTCGCATCGGTGTCCTCGAGCACGTCGTGAAGGATCCCCGCGACTACAACCCGTGGTGGCTGCCCGTCGTTGGCCAAGAGCCGGCCGACGGCGATCGGGTGCTCCGCGCCCCTGCCCTTACGTTTCAATCGCGTTCGGTACGCCTCGTTGAGGAATGTGAGTGCCTCGTCTGTCCCCGAGATATCGGTGAGCTCCTCGTGCACGAGACGACCCTTCAGGTTCTCGACCCGATGCTGGCGCGGACCGCCTCGACGTCGCCGAAGATTCGCCGGTAAGAGTCCTCGCCGTAGCTGGTCGGCAGCGGCTCGCCCTCGAGCAGCTTGAACGTGCGCCGGCCGTCGGGCGCGCGTTCGGCGCGCAGGTATAGCGCGGTGTCGAGCCGCTGGTCGAAGAAGCCGTGGGCCAGGTCATACAGGTGCGTGACGAACAGCACCCTGATGCGCCTGTTGAGCATCGCGCGAACAACGTGCCGCGCAATCTCGGAGCCCTCGCGCTCGTTGGTTGAGGCGAACGCCTCGTTGCACAGCAGGATCGCACCGGGTTTGATCCGGTCGACGATCTCACTCATGCGAGCGAGCTCCTCGTCGAGCTTGCCGCTTTCCATCGCTGCGTCCTCTTCGCGCTTGTAATGCGTGAACACGCCCGCACAGACATCGGCGCGCAGCGATTGAGCGCCGACGAACATCCCGCATTGCATCATGAGCTGGGCGAGGCCAAGGCTCCGCAAGAAGGTAGATTTGCCGCCCTGGTTGGCGCCGGTGATCATCACCAGCGACTTGCCGTCCGCGTTCACGTCGTTGCCGACGACCCTGTCCTTGACGTGGAGACTCAGGCAGACGTCGTAGATCCCGCGCGCGCTGAGCGCGAGCCGGCCGTCCGGGGCCGGTTCGGGCATACACGTTGGCTGGCCGTTTGCGTGCAGGCGTGCGTGCAGGTTCAGGCAGCCGAGGTAGAACGCGAGCTCGAGGCGGAGCATCACAAAGAAGCTCTCGACGTGACCGGCGGATTGCACGAGCGCGTCCGCAGCGGGTTGGAGTCCCCTGGACTTGATCTCCGTGAGCGCCTTGAAGCCTGCCTCGTCGCGAGGGTGAAGCTCGAAGCTGTAGCTCGGCGGCTGTTTGCTTCCGAGCAGCCGCTGCTTCCAGCTCGGCGCCGGCGGCGCCTTGTGGAACGTGTAGCCCGTGCCCTTGTCGCCCTTGGCGAGCCTGGCGCTTTCCAGCACGCCGCGTTTCAGCTCGAGCTCACGGAGGTGCTGCTCGACCGTCTCGAAGTAGCCGTCGCCGAGCTCTTCGCGCACCATCGCAAAGAAGCGTCCGAATCCGTCCGAGCGGAAGCTCTCTCCATGTTCGTCGGCGATCTGCCGAAGCTCCCGGAGTACCGCCAGATAAAGCCTGAGTACCCGCACCGACCTGCTGAGGATCCAGTCGGCCCTCGCTCCGCTCCAGAACGAGCCCACCGCCTGCTCGCTGGCGAGCGCTTCGATCGCGAGCCGGTAGAGCCGACGGACCAGTTCGGGGTGCTCGAGACAATCCGCCAGCACATGCTGTCGATACCGGATCTCCTCGGGTGCGGTCAACCCGGAGAGCACCGCGCGCTTGGCCATTTCATACAGGAACAAGTCTTTGCCTGCCATGGCGTTCCACAGAGTCTCCAGCTCGAGGTCCTGGGCGAGCCCGTCGTACGATCCCGGCGGCGCAGACAGAGACGCGGACCGTCGCTGGCGTTCGAGGTCACGCATCGCATTGAAGATCGCATGCAGGTTCCCGCTCAACATGGCCTCGAACATCGAGTCCCGCAGCTCAGGCTGAACCTCGAAGTCGCGGTCGCGGTGCAGGAGAAAGACCTTCATGTCCCGATCCGCTCGATGACCCGCTCGTAAGTCAGGCCATACTTCTCAGCGATCGCCCAGGCGTAGGCGAGCCCGTCGGCCGGACGGCGCAGCACCTTGAATGTGCGCACCGTGGGGTTTTCGGGAACGATCTGGGTGACCATGCTCACGGTGGCGTCGGCCAGCGACGCGAGCTCGTCGACGAAGGTGACGTACACGCCGAGGCATTCCAGCTCGAGGATCCGCCTGATCACCTCGGAGCCAACGAACAGCGCATCGTTCAGCGTCGTCGAACTGAAGCTCTCGTTCATGACGATCACGCTGCTCGCGGTCGCCCGATCGAGGATCTCGTGAACTCGAACCAGCTCGTCCTCGAACTTGCCGCGTAGCGTAGAGATGTCCTCCTCCTTCTCGAAGTGCGTATAGATGCAGTCGGGCAGGAACAGTCGGGCCTCCCGGCCGGGAACCAGGAGGCCAAGGCCCGCGAGGTGGTGAAGCTGTCCGAAGGTGCGCGCGAACGTCGTCTTGCCGCCGTTGTTGGGGCCGCTGACCACGAACATCCGCTCGGGTCCCTCGAGGTAGAGGTCGTTGCGCACTACCGGTTGTGGCTCGCGCACGAGCTTGTCCGCCAACGCGATGTCGAACGTCTCCACGGCGGCGATCTCCTTCGACTGCGTCGAGACCTGCGGGTAGCAGAACGGCAGCCCCGCTGCCCGCGGGCGGCCGATCAGCTCGAGGTAGGCCACGTAGAACTGCACCTCCCGGTCGAAACGGGCGATGGTCTCGTCTAGGTAATCGCCGTGTCGGACGCAGTAATTAGCGCGCCTCGCGAAGACCTCCGTGTGGAGGCTGGCCACGCCATCGAGAATCTGCGCCTCGACATGGTTCATCTCGACCGTGTCAGGAGACGCGGCCCGGTAGCCGCTCACCCTCCCCTGCCGGAACCGCGCGAACGTGTCTTGAACCTGCTCGCTGTAGTCGGCATCACCGGCGTAGTCGGTGACGGTCACTTGCCCGCCCTGAATGAGGACCGAGTAGCGGATGGCGCCGAAGGCTTGTCTGAGCCGTGTGGTTTCGTCGACCAGTGAGATGAACCCTGGCGACGCGACGTACTCCGCGAGGTAACCGCAAAGCCCGATCAGTCCTTCAGACCTGGGCTGCTGCGCCGGCAGCTCGTCCGCGAGCGCGCGGACCGCGTCACAGTAGACCTCGACCGCATCGACGAACCACGATTGTCGCTGCAGCTCGTAGTACAGATGGTCCGCCCGGTCGAGGTGAGCGCGCATCTGCGTCATGCGCTCGGCGAATCGTGCGATTGCCTGGAGCACGCCTGGCCGCTCCAGGTCGCGCAAGACCTCATGCCGGTACCAGACGGCCGCGACGTCGTGCAGCAGGGAGTAGAAGAGAGGAGAGAGGTCGTACTCCTCGCGGCCCGAGATCATCGACTGCAGCACCTGGTCGAGGTTCAGGTCGCGAAAATAGTCCGGCTCCTCCTCGGCGTGTACGGCACTGCCGCCCTCAGACCGGCGAAAGAGGACGCTGTGGAAACGGGGTGCTGCGGCGCGTCGCTCAACGTTCATCGAGCAACATCCAGTCCGACTCGTCTGCCAGCTGACTCATGCGACGCGCGATCCGGCTCAGCTCATCGCTGCGCTCACGGGCGGCCCGCTCGCCCCGCGCCTGGCACCGCGCTGCGCGCTTGATCTGGGCGCGCAGTGTCTCGATTGCCTCATCGAACTGATTGATGACCCGGTCTCGAAACAAAGCGATCGATCGGGCGGCCGCCGTCGCGAGCTCGTCGGGGCGCCGTCGGGGAGTGCCCGCGGAGCCGTGGTGGGGTTCGAGGCGGGGAGGGACCCGTGACTCCCGCGTGCACAGCAATCCACCGGCCGGTGCGCCGACCATCGCGTGCGCGGCCTCGGCGAGATCGAGCAGCAGCCGGCCGATGCGGTCGGCGAACGCGCGCAGCGCCGCTGCCACGTCCTCGGTAAACCGCTCCTCGTGAAGGAGCGAACGGCGTGCGACGCCGGGGACACCCCCCGGGGCCGGCTCCTGCCGGAGCTCGGCAACCATCCTCTTGGTTTCGCGGTCCAGTTGCGCGGTGGCCTGGGCGCAGCGGCCGCGGAAAGCAGCGAAGCGAGCCTCGAGCTCGGCGCCGGCTGCCGTCAGCTGCGCGTCTGACAGGTTCAGCAGCCGGGCCTCGAACTGCGCCGCGAGGGCAGACTCGCTCGCTGCGGTGGAAGCCAAAGCACGGATCGAGCGGAGGGTCCAAGCGTCGCTCTGGGCGCGACCCGAGCGGAGGGTCCAGGAGTCGCTCTGAGACCCCGCGATCTGCTGCACCGTCGCCCTCGCCGCCTGCAGCTGGCGTTGCCACGGCGGCGCCAACAGCTGGTCGTAGCGTCTGATTTCCTCGAGCACATCCAAGCTCTCGCACGCCGCGGTCTGCAGGGGTGAAGCTGACGCGACCACGATGCACTCCTTGGGTTCGGATGACCAGATAGAGGCCATCGGCGACGCTAGCCGCGGTCGGAGCGAGCCTCACCGCTCGATGGACAGGATACCCCTCGGGGCAATCGCCTCTTACGCGGTCCCGTCAGGTGAGGGGGGTGGCTGAGACGCGGGCGGCGGAGGGGCGAGGGGCGGCGCGGCGGCGAACGGTCCGGATCGCCGCCGGACCAGCAGGACGATTGCTACGAACGCCAGGACGGTGGCAAGCGCGCCCAAGGCGGTCAGCACGAGCGACCGCGGCACCGCGGCGGTGACCGCGAGCGCCGCGACGGCGGACAGGCACGCGCCGATCGCCGCCACCGCGAGCGTCGCGCCGACGCGGGCGACGATCACCCCGGCGGCGATCTCGCCGACCCCACTCAGCTCCATCGACCGTATCGCAAGGTCGTCGATCAGCAGCAGGCCCGCGCCGTACAAGGGAGCCAGCAGCAGCCGAGCGTCCTGGCGGAGCAGGAAGATCGTGCCGAGCACCGCTACCGCCGCGTGCACGGGGGCGGGCGACTCCGCGGCCATTCCTGCCGCTACGAGGAGCGCCGCGGTGCCGGCACCGAGCCACGCCAGCTGACTCGCCGCTCCGGCGTCGGCGATCACGAGCGCCGTCAACGCGACGAGCAGCAGGATCGCGGCGAGCGCGATGGCTAAGCGCGCAGGGCGGGCCGGGCGGAGCGTCGGAATGCGTTCACCTCCTCGAGCGCCGGTCCGAGGGCGGAGCCCGGCTCCGAAATCGCGACGCCGACGCCCAGCGACTGCAGGCGTGCGCGCAGCGCCTCCCGTGCAAGGCGCCAGAGCGCGTACGCGACGGCATCGGACGCGGTCGGACCGGGCGAGACGTAGTCTAACGGGGAGACCTCGACCACGGTCAAGTCACATCCGCGCTTGCGGAGCTCGCTGACCAACGCGATCGAGCGCTCGTCGAGCAGGGGCGTGATCGCGAGGATCAGCGCCCCGGGCGGCAGAACCCGCTGGGGGAGGCTGTCGACGTTTCGCCATGCGTAGCTGAACGCGATGTTGCTCGAGAGGAGCGCGTCGACGATGCGGTAGAGCTGCCTGGTCCCGAAGGCCGGCTCGAGCCAGTGCAGCGTTCCCCCGAAGTCGACCACGCCGACCCGATCGCGCCGGGCAAGATGCGCGCGGGCGAGCGAGGCGGCCGTCCGCACCGCGGAGTCGAGCGTTCCGCTGTCCTGGTCCCGCGCCTCCTCGAACGTGTCGAGGAGCAGCACGACATCGCTCGAGTGCTCGGGATGGCGCTGGTTGACCTGGAGCGACCCGCGCCTGGCGGTGGCCCGCCAGTTGACCTGCCGCACCCGGTCTCCGACCGCAAATGGGCGGATGTCGGCGAACTCGATCCCGTCGGCACGGCTGCGGGCGACATGCGCGCCGAGGAACGGCTGCGTGCGCAGCGGCGCCACGAGCTCTCGCAGCCGCTCCTCGCGCGGAAACGCGCGCATGTCCACCCGTGCGCCGAGCCGCCC
>Ga0335081_10010419_pt1 | contig 15029 bp, 13 predicted proteins | sample Lox_Sample_35_FD_206713 | JGI IMG/M metagenome (GOLD analysis project Ga0335081, IMG submission 206713) | Soil microbial communities from Loxahatchee National Wildlife Refuge, Florida, United States - Lox_Sample_3.5 | ecosystem: Environmental > Terrestrial > Soil > Wetlands | place: USA...
TCATGGGGTGGCTGGCCAAGAACATCGCGCCCGCACGCTCCCTGCACCCGGAGGATTTCAACCCGGTGCGCGTCTGGCAATCGGTGGACGACCGCGTTTATCGCGGCTGGCAGCGCACGGTAAAGTTTTACGAGAGTCTCAAGGTCGTTTACCAGATTCAGACCAAGCTGCGCGATTGGCAGCAGCAGCAGGAAGAAGAACCAAAGCCGGCGGGGGAAACCGAGAAATCGGGCCGCAGTCCGGACCGGCACCGGCTGCCGGTCAAGGGAACCGAGGACAAGCCAGGAGGCTTGTCTCACTAAAGTCGAGGGATACGTTATGAATTGCTTCAACCATTCCGATATACCGGCCGTCGCGTACTGCCGCGCCTGCGGCAAGGCGCTTTGCAACGACTGCAAGCGCACCGCCCAAGGCACGATTTTTTGCGACGAGCATGCGCCGGCCGCCGCCATCGAAGGGGCCATTCGCCAGGCTGTAGTGGACCGCATCGCGCAGGAAACCGCCGCCGCGGCCGCCCCTCCGCGCGCCGCGGGACCGTCCGTTGCCACCAGCGACGTATCGCCGAGCCTCGCCTGCCTGCTGGGCTTCATCCCCGGCGTCGGCGCCATCTATAACGGCCAATATGCGAAGGGCCTGGTGCACGCCATCATCTTCGGGCTGCTGGTTTCGATCACCAGCTCGGGTACGGCGGGCGACCTGGAACCGCTGTTCGGCATCTTGATCGGCGTGTGGGTCATGTACATGGCGCTGGAGGCCTATCACACCGCGCGCAAGCGCCACGCCGGCGAGCCCGTGGACGAGTTCTCCAGCATCCTGGATGTGCATGGCCGCCGCACCGGCTTTCCGGTCGGCGCCATCACTCTGATCGCGCTGGGCGTGCTGCTGCTGCTGAGCACCACGGATGTCATCCAGCTTCACCGCTTGTTGCCCTACTGGCCCGTTCTGCTGATCCTGGCGGGCGCCTACATGCTGTACGTGCGGATAGAAGGCGGCCAGGGCCCAGTGCAGCCGGAGGTGCGTCATGAACGCCAATGATGTCAACCTGGTTCGCGCCATTCGCTGGCCCCTGACCCTGATCACGGTGGGTACGCTGTTTGTTCTCAACAACTTTACGGATTACGGCTTTTCTCAGACCTGGCCCGTGCTGCTGATCGTGTTCGGCCTGTTGAGCCTGCTGGGACGCACCACGGGAATCCCGCCCGCGGGGGTACCCCCATCCGGAGGCGGAGCGGGAGGCGCGCGATGAGACGCCGCTCGGTGACCGGCCCGATCCTGCTGATTCTGCTCGGCGCCGGATTCCTCATCTACAATCTGCGGCCGGATATCCAACTGTTCGACCTGTTGTCGCAGTATTGGCCGTTTCTGCTGATCGCCTGGGGCTCACTGCGGCTGATCGAAGTGCTCGTGGATTATTTCCGCGGCAGCCTGCAAAACGCGTCCGGCTTCACCGGCGGGGAAGTGGTGCTGATCGTGTTCATCTGCTTCATCGGCTGGGGAGCCTTTGCGGCCCATCGCGAAGGCATCCACTTCCGGCCCGCGTGGGAGGCCTTCGGCGAACACTACGATTACAATGTCGCGGACCAAAAGCCCGCGGGCAAAGCGACGCGCGTGGTGTTCGAGAATAACCGCGGCAATCTGAAAGTCATCGGCACAGATACCACCGATATCAAAGTGACTGGGCGGAAGTCCGTCCAGGCCATCAATCAGGGCGAGGCGGACCGTGGCAACGACGGCACGCCGCTGGAGATCGTGGCGCAAGGCGACACTATCACGGTGCGCACCAACCAGGATCACAATCCCACAAGGAGCAAGATCTCCGAGGATCTGGAGGTCACCGTTCCCAGCCACGTCAACGTGGAAGTGCATGGTAACAATGGGGACTACGACGTCAGCGAATTGAACGGCAGTGTGGAAGTACTGGCCGACCGCTCCGATGTGCGCTTGAACAAGATCGGCGGTAACGCGCGCGTCGAGCTGCAGCGCAGCGACTTGATCCGCGCCGCGGATCTGACGGGCAAGCTGGACTTGCAGGGCAAAGGCTCGGATCTCGAACTGGAAAATATCGCCGGAGAGGTAACCATCAACGGCTCCTATTCGGGCAACCTGGAGTTCAAGAACTTGGCCAAGCCGCTGCATTTCGAGTCGCCTAACACGGATCTGCGGGTGGTCGCGCTGCCCGGCCAGATCAGCATGGACCTGGGAGAGCTCACCGGCAATAACTTGGTGGGGCCTGTGCACCTAGTGACCAAGTCCAAAGACGTGAAGATCGAAGACTTCACCAACGCGCTGGATCTGGAGACCGACCGCGGCGATATCGAGCTGCAGCCTAAGCACCTGCCGCTGGCCAAGATCGAGGCGCGGTCGCGCAGCGGGCAGATCAGCCTGGTGCTGCCGGATAAGGCGGGCTTCCAACTGGTCGCCACCACGGACCACGGCGAGGCCGTGAACGAATTCGGCGCGCCCATTCAGAAGGAGACCGATGGCCGCTCGTCGTCGTTGAAAGGCACGGTGGGGCAAGGCGCCGCCATCCACGTGGTCACCGAGCGGGGCACCGTGACAGTGCGGAAGGCTGGAACCGAGACCGAGGACACAGAGAAGCCGGGAAAACCGGAGGCACCGGAGAAAACCGAGACGTAAGAGCGATCGGCTTTGAGCGATCGCACCAGGAATGCCGCGTTGGTCGACAGGACTGCGCCGGGTGTGACCACCTTCACTGCGTCGGCGGTCGCGCCCGTCTGATCCGTCCCCAGAATCTTGACGCTCGCTCCAACTCCACCGAACGTTGGCAGAGTTCTCACGAAGGGGCGCAGGCCTCCGGATAGGCGGAAGACCGTGCCGGCGGCGGACCTTCCCCGTGAAAGCGTCCCGCAAAAGCTCCCGTCGGTGCCTTCAACCGGGCCGGCGTACGGGTTGGTAGAATCGGTGATGTCGAAAACAATGCAGGGTGGTAAGTTAGCTTGCCGGTGGGTGTGATCCGAACGATCGTGCCGCAGCCGAGGGTGTCGCAACTGCTCTGCCTCCCGGGTAGGTGGTCCCGTAAAGGTTCCCAACGGTGCCCAGAACGACCGCCGACCGGATCAGCGCCATCAGTACCGTCGAAACTGTGCGGGGTGGCGTGCCAGTAGGCGTGATTTGGAAGACTGTACCACAGCCAAATCCTGAAGGGCATAGCTTGGCCCCGGCGTTCGCAGCGGTACCGATATAGTTTCCGTCGGTGCCTTGGATCAACGCCGACGGCCCGGAGCCGTCAGTACCTCTGCAGGGTCGTGAAAGCCCCGTTTGGCTCATCGCGTAAATGCCATTGTCGCCGTCCGCCACCGTTTTTCGTTATTCCGTAAAAGCAGCCCGTCGTTGGCCTGGACTAGCACTAGCCCGCCAGAAGGGTACGCGCCGTCGCTCCCGCCGGAGCTGTTCAGCGGCGTCCCGATACGTTGTGCACCCAGTACCATGGTTTCCCCGTAGCTGAACCACTATCCTAAGCAGGATGAAAGCGTACTGGCTTCCGTTTTCAAGGTGCAGTTGCCCGGTGTGACCGGCGCCATGTCCATGAACTACGGCTGAGAGCTGAAAGCTTGCCTCACTTCAGGGTTGGGTGCGACGACGGGTCGCTCCACTTGCCGGGCGATAGCCGCTAGATCGTGGGACATGCACGAAGCGGCACCTTTGTGGGACTGCTTTACCCGGTTCATGCAGCGGTCGGCTTCGGCCAGGAGTTTTTCTGCGTTGGCGCCGTCTTGTGGAAAGAAAGCTGCGCCGGCGCTGACCGCCAGCAGGCGCTCACCGCAGCCCGCTACGACAGCATCCCCCACAACCTTCTCCAGGGCGGCCACCTTCTCGGGCAGATCGCACGCCTTGAGGCCTGGCAGCACCAGAACAAATTCATCTCCGCCCATGCGCGCCACGTAATCGTGTTCCCGGCAGTTCTGCTGCATTCCGGCGGCCACCAGCTTGAGCACTCTGTTTCCCTCCAGATAGCCGAAGCGTTCATTCACCTGTTTGAAACCATCCAGATCGCAGGCCAGCACGGCTGCCCCGGTGTCGCTTCGTTTGCAGCGGGCCAATTCGCCATCCAGGTGCAGGAAGAGCGACCGGGCGTTGGGCAGACCGGTGAGCTCGTCGTTACTAGGCGGCACGGGCGCCTGCCGGAGCTTCAGCGCATTCTCGAAGGTGAGCGACACCTTTGAGCTGACCGAATCAAGGACGCGAAGATGATCCCGGCTAAAGGCATCCTGGCCGGTGTGGTAGAGCGCCAGCACGCCGGTGATACTCGCGGCGCTCTGCAGCGGGACCGCCAGCGCGGAAAGGAGAGTGCCGACTTTGGTGGGGTCGTAACCCGGTTCCACGGCAGGGTTGCCGTTGACCATGGGCTTACCGGTTTCCGCTACCCAGCCCGCCAGGCCCTGTCCCATGGGGATTTCGAGGGAAGCGAAGAGGCAGGAGTTCTCGCCATTCACGAAGGCCGGGACCATGCAGTCGCCCTTGCGCGCATAGATGGCAATCGTACGGAAAGGAATCAGGCTGTGCAGGCGGTCCTCGAGGACCAGGAGGGTCTCACGCAGGCTAAGCGGGTTTCCCGAATCTTGCGTCCGCTCGCAGAGCATCTGGAATTCCTGGCGAGCCGTTGCAATGGAGGCCAGGAGCTCGGACTCGGGTACGCCCGAGCGTTTCGATGCCTCGAACCCGGCGGCGGGGGCTTGGCTGTTAGTGACGTTCACAGCCTTGGGTGGCTTGGGTGGCACTGCGGATTGGGCAGGCCGGGCCGTCGCCAGCTTTTCCCAAATCTTGTAATTCTGGCGCAGACACTCGACCACGCGCGGGTCGTAAGATTTGCCAGACTCGCCTACCACCACTGCCATGGCTTGGTCGAACGGCAGAGCGCGACGGTACTGCCGGTCCGAAGTCAGGGCATCCAGGCAGTCCGCCGCCGCCAGGATGCGCGCGCCAATAGGGATCTCCTCGCCCTTCAGACCATCCGGATAGCCGGTCCCGTTCCAACGCTCATGGTGCGCGCGGACGATGGGCGCGACGGGATATGGGAATTCGATGCGCGCCACGATCTCGGCCCCCACCACCGGGTGAATCTTCATTTGCTCGAACTCTTCGGGCGTCAGTTTTCCGGGCTTCGATATGATGTGTTCGGGCACCGCAAGTTTGCCGATATCGTGCAGAATCGAGGCGGCCCGCAAGGCCTGTAATTGGGTATCGTCCAGTCCCAACTTCTGCCCCAGGCCCAAGGTGAAAGCCGGGACGCGCTGCAAATGCTCATGCGTGCCGGCGTCCTTGGTCTCGATGGCCAGCGCCAGGGCCTCGACGGTGCGGAGGTGGACGGCGGCCATGTGCTCGGCGTGCTGTTTTTCCGACTCCAGCCCACCTACATACAGGCGGTACGAGCGGAACATGATGTAAAGCAAGGGCAAGACTAGGAAGGGAGCCTCCCATCCGAGACGGCGGCCAATCAGGCTGACCAGGCCGGCCGCCGCGGCTCCGGCCAGGTAGTAAGCGAACACCCAGAGACAAGAGCCGCGCCAGGTCGCGAGGGCGCTCTTCCCTTCGGTGAGCGCAATCACGCCGGCAACGGAGAAGCTGTTCATCAGGAAATAACTCGTAACTGCGGCAGCCAGGGCCATGATGTCCAGTTTGCCGGGCACGCCGAGGAGCCGATACGCCGCGCAACCAGCGGAGACGTACAGCGCCATACCCGCACAATTGAAGAGGAAATGCACCGGTTTGGTGCGCTTAGTCGCGCGCCAGACTGTTTGCACGGCAATCGCTACGCACGACAGTACCATCGTCTCTCCGTAGCTGAATTCCACTATGCTCAGGAAGACAAATGGATAATTCACCGACGTGGCACCGGTCACGCCGGGCAACTGCACCTTAAAGATGGAGGCCAGCGCGGCCACCGCGAAACAACAGATGTATTGGCGCGGATCTCGGCAGGTCCATTCGGAAACGGCGTACGCAAAGCAGATAGCGCCCGCACCGATGACCGCGCCGATGTACAGCTTGGCCTTCCAGGGGATGCTATACTCACCGATCACACGTCGTCCCGCTGTCTCTATCGGCAGTTTCAGGATCCTGCGACAGGCCTCAGGAAACCGGTGGCGTCCGCCGATATGTAGATGTGGCCGTTGAATACCAGCACTGCTTCCTGGGAATGCCGGCGATCATCGTCAGCCCAGCCATGCTCCAGGTTCTGGAAAGCGCCCGGCGCGTGGCCCGCTGCGACGTGTCCGTGCTGATTACCGGCGAGACGGGCTGCGGCAAGGAAATCGTCGCCCGGGCCATCCATCATCACTCGCTGCGCTGCTCCAAACCGTGGGTGGACATCAACTGCGCCGCCCTGCCGGAGCAACTGATGGAAAGCGAGATGTTCGGGCACGAGAGGGGCGCCTTCAGCGGAGCGGACTCGGCCAGGGCGGGATTCTTCGAACTGGCGCACACCGGCTCGTTGTTTCTGGACGAAGTGGCCGAACTCGAGCCGCGCCTGCAGGTGAAGCTCCTGCGCGTGCTCGATGGTGCGCCGTACTACCGGCTGGGCGGCACGAAAAAGGTTATGGTGGACGTGCGCATCATCGCCGCCACGAACCAGGATTTGGAACGGGCGATTGTCCAGGGCAAATTCCGGGCGGACCTCTACCATCGGCTCAAGCAATACCATGTGCATGTACCACCATTGCGGGAGCGGGTAGCCGACATTGTCCCTCTGGCCGAATATTTCCTGCACAAGCACTCGCAGACGGCCAGCTTTTCCGAAGCTGCCAAGGCGGCCTTGCGGTCGCATCCCTGGCCGGGAAATATCCGGGAATTACAGAATGCGATCGTGCATGCGGCGATCACCGCGCGGGAGTACGAAATCCAAGCCGAAGATCTTCCGCCGCTCGATAGACCCGAGGCCATGCGCGCCTCCCCGGCTTCCGATTTCAGCCTGGATGGGATCGAGCGGCAGACCATACTCGACGCGCTGGAGAAGACCGCGGGGCATCACCAGAAGGCGGCGGATCTGCTGGGGATTTCGCGCCGGACGCTCAGCCGCAAGCTGAAACTCTACCGCCTTCAATCCGTAGAGGAGCTAGCTTATTCCTAGGAGCACACACATGTCGGAGCGTCGTAATGAGCCGCGCGTCGCGGCCAAAGGCAAGGTCCGGCTGCGAGCCGAAGCTGCCGCGTCGCCGGCAGTCAAAGGAACTCTGATGGACACATCCGCCGGCGGATTCCGCGCGCGGCACGATTGCTTCGAATTCAGCTCGGGACAAGTCGTAGAATTCGAACACCGCTTGGCGGAGGGACGGGCCCGCATCATGTGGACACGGATCATCGGAAACCTCGTGGAGAGCGGATTCCTGATCCTGCCACCGGCCTGTTAGTTCAGCAACCGGCCCTGCCGCATATAGGCTGGTGTCTCCAGGTCGTCCGGATCGTAGGGCGGCTCCGGTTCCCCGTTCACCACAGCTTCCGGCTCCGGCTCGGGTGGCGCTGCCGCGGCGGGTTCGGACCAGAATGGCTGCGGCTGCGGAGCGGGCGCCTCTTCGGCGGCGGGCGCGTACTGAGGTTGAAACCCGGTGGCAATCACGGTGATCTTCACGGCGTCGGCCAGGGATTCGTTCATGGTGACGCCAAAGTTGATCTGCACGTCCTCGCAATCGGCGGCTTCGCGGATGATGGAGCAGGCTTCGTTCACCTCGTGCAGGCCTAGGCGGCTGGACCCCGTGATGTTGATCAGCACGCCCCGCGCGCCCGAGATGCGCGAGTCTTCGAGCAGCGGCGAATTGATCGCCTGGCGGGCGGCGTCCACCGCCGCGTTTTCGCCGCGTCCCACGGCGGTGCCCATCATGGCGTAGCCCATGCCCAGCATGGTAGCTTTCACGTCGGCGAAATCGCGGTTGATGACGCCGGGCGTGTTGATGATGTCGCTGATACCTTGCACGGCCTGGCGCAGCAGATCGTCGGCCAGCTTGAAAGCTTCGAAGAAGCTGGTGCCGCGCGGGACCAGTTTCAACAGCCGGTCGTTAGGAATGGCGATGACCGTGTCCACCGTGGACGCCAGCTTGGTCAGGCCCTGATCGGCCAGGCGCATGCGGCGTGCGCCCTCGAACGTGAACGGCTTGGTGACCACGGCGATGGTGAGCGCTTCCAACTCCTTGGCCAACGAGGCGATGACGGGCGCTGCGCCGGTGCCGGTGCCGCCGCCCAAGCCGGCGCTCACGAACACCATATCCGCGCCTTGCAGCAGCTCGACGATCTTGTCGGTGTTCTCCAAGGCGGCCTGGCGGCCGATCTCCGCGTTGTAGCCCGCGCCGAGCCCGTTGGTGATCTTGGCGCCAAGCTGCAGCTTGATGGGCACCTCGCAGGCGGCCAGCGCTTGCGCGTCGGTATTCATGGCGCAGAACTCCACGCCGGGCATGCCTTCGCGGTACAGACGCGCCACGGCGTTGCAGCCGCCCCCGCCCACGCCAATGACCTTAATGCGCGCCCCGCCGCTGGCTTCTTCTTGAATCTCGTACTTCAAATCGTCGTTTTCGGAATCGATCAGCCCCATAACATGCCCTCCCGCACTGCAGAATTTCCTGACTCCTTCACTTCAAAATCTTTCCCAGCAGCCCGTAGGACTGCCTTTCCATTTCGCGCTGCGATTTCAGCTTGGCCGAGTACATGGCTAGTCCCGCCACCGTGGTCCAGGCAGGGTCGCGGAGATCGTCCGGCCAATCCTGGATCCCCACGGGCCGCGCATTCGAAGCCCGGCATCGGAGGACCTCCTCGGCGATTTCGCACAGGCCTTCCAGGCGGGCGCCGCCGCCACACAGGAACATGCCGCCCATCAGCGCGCCTTCCATGCTCACGCGGGCCAGCTCCCGCTCGACCATCTGGAACAGATCCAGCGCGCGGGATTCCAGGATGCAGTTCATCGTGTGCCGCGGCACTTCACGATCCTCGCGGGATGGCACTTCGACGAAAGAATTCTCCGCCGTGACATCGGCCCTGGCGCAGCCGAATTCGTGCTTGAGGGTGGCGGCGTCCTCGAAGCCGATGCACAGCCCGCGCGCCACATCTTTCGTGAAGTGATCGCCGGAAATGGGCAGGCTGGCCGCCAACTGCAGGGCGTCCCCGTAGTAGACTGCCAACTCGGAGGATTCCGCGCCGATGTTGAGAATGGCTGCGCCTTGGCGGCGATCCTCCGCCAGCACGGCGGCGTAGGAGGCGGCCAGCCCCTCGGAGACGGTCTCCTCCACGGCCAGATGCGCATGGTTCACGGCGGTGACCAGCGATTCGTGCTCCCTCTGCGAGGTCATCACCAGGTGCACGTTGGCTTCAATCTGGCCGGCGATCATCTTGCGCGGATCGCGGTGGCCGGGATGGCCATCCACGAGAAAGTCCTGCGGGAACATCTGCAGGATCATGGCGCCTTCCGGCAGCCGCACGCGCTGGGCCCGCGCCACGGCGCGGTTGACATCGCGCTGTTCCACGGAGCGGACCCGCCCAAGATCGTGCAGGCCGCGGCAGTTGGCCCCGCGGACCGTCGTGCCGACTCCCACTACGGCGCCCTCCACGGAAACCTGCGCGCTTGTCTCGGCCTCGCGCAACGCGGCCAGCATACATTCCGAGACCGCGGTTGGGCCGTCGATCAGCCCCTTCTTCCAGCCTTGGGAGGGTGCCGATCCGCAGCCCAAGAAGCGCAGGCGGTTATGCTCCAGGCGGCAAATGACGCAGCGGGTCCAGGCGCTTCCAGCGTCCAGCCCGACGGCGTCGAATGTGTGCGGTGTGCTCATGGTTGGTGCGGCTGCTCCTTCGCGGTTACGATGCGGTCGTCCAGGCGCAGATCGAAGGCCGTGACGTTGGCCGCGTGCTTGCGGATCTCCGGGTAGTGGAGCAGGAAATTCTGTAAGCGCCTTGCATAATTGCCGTCGCCCAGCTTGAGTTCGAGCGGGCGGCCCTCCACCTGGGCAACTACCGTGAGGTCCTCGGGAGCGGCGGCGTCGATTTCGGAAATGTTCTGTCCGGCGGGCCCCAGATCGTCCATGAGGCTCTGCATGGCGCGCACGCGGACGCGGCGCTCGGCATCGGTTTGATCGTCAGTGAGGCCGGTCAGCACGGGGAAAGCGAACTGCGCCCGCAGCGGGGGATCCAGCAGGACGCCCTGCGCATCCACCAGCAGAAAGCGCGCAGCCGATCCGGAAGCGCCATGCAACGGCAGGCTGACGAAAGCCACCGGCTGGCGCTCGGTAATGCGCACCAGCAGGCGGTTTGGCCAAACGCGCGAGACGGTGGCGTCTTCCACCCAGTCCACCGCCAGCAGCCGGCGGCGGCGCTCGTCGAGCGGCACGGCGAAAATGCTGCGGCCCCAGTCGCCGGCGAAAACGCGCAGCAGCTTGGAGCGCGCGGCATAGTTGACGCCCTGAAGGGTCAGGGCGGCGCGATCCTCGCTGGAGAGGACAAACTGCGGATCGCGGAGCACATAGCGATGCGCCTGGCGGGCCGCCAGCGCGCTGGAGATGAATAGCGCGCACCAGGCGAAGACGGTCAGCCACAACCGCCAGCGGAATGGGGGACGAGCTTTTTCGCGCGGCATCAGGTTCGCGTGGCCTCCGGCTTCCGCTGTTTCAAGCTGGCCAGCACCAGATCGCCCGCCTGCCAGACATTACCGGCACCCAGCGTCAGCACCAGGTCGCCTTCCTGCGCCACTTGCAGTAGCGCTTCGACGCCGCGTTCGATCGAACCCACGTACTCCACGCCACGGTGTCCGAACTGCCGGATGCGCTCGGCGAGCGCTTCGGCATTCACCCCTTCGATGGGGCGCTCGGAGGCAGCATAGATGTCCAGGATCAGCACCGTGTCCGCCTGATGGAAGGCGCGGCCAAAATCGTCGAGCAGGTGGAATGTGCGCGTGTACCGGTGCGGCTGAAACAGCACGTGGACGCGCCGGAAGCCGCACAGCCGCGCAGCCGCCAGCGTGGCGCGGATCTCCGTGGGGTGATGCCCGTAGTCGTCGATCACGGTGATGCCGCGCTCCTGGCCGCGCGTCTGGAAGCGGCGCTCCACGCCGCTGAAACTGGCCAAGGCCTCGCGGATTTGATCGGGGGCGACCTCCAATTCCAGCGCCACCGCCGCCGCCGCGGTGGCATTCAGTACATTGTGCCGGCCAGGGATGCGCAGGTGGAAGCGGCCCAGCGCGGTTTGCCGGTAGTGCAAGCTGAAATCGCTGGCGAACGGGCCGCAGCAGATCTCACCGGCTTCCAGATCGGCCTGGGTGCTGGCGCCGTAGGTGATGGTGCGGCGGCGGATAGAAGGCAGGATGGTCTTCACGTTGTCGTCGTCCACACAGACGATGGCCGCGCCGTAAAACGGAACCTTATTCACGAACTCGACGAACGCTGCGCGGATGTCGTCGAGCGAGGCGTAGTGATCCAGGTGCTCGCGGTCGATGTTGGTGACGATGGCCAGGATGGGCGCGAGCTTCAGGAACGAGCCGTCGCTTTCGTCGGATTCGACCACCAGAAAATCGCTGTGGCCCACGCGCGCGTTGGAGCCGCCCATCGTCGCGACGCGGCCGCCCACCATGACTGTGGGGTCCAGGCCGGCGTGGTTCAGAATTGTCGCGGTGAGCGATGTGGTGGTGGTTTTGCCGTGGCTGCCGGCGATGGCGATGCCGTATTTCAGGCGCATCAGCTCGGCCAGCAGCTCGCCGCGCGGGATCACCGGGATCTGCAGGCGGCGGGCTTCCTGCACTTCGGGGTTCTGCTCGTCGACCGCGGAACTGACCACCAGGGCGCGTGCTCCGGCGACATTCCGTGCGGCGTGGCCCTCGTGAATGGTGGCGCCCATGGCGGAGAGACGCTCGGTGATGGGGCTCAGCTTCAGATCCGATCCGCTGACGGTGTAGCCGAGGTTAAGCAGCACTTCGGCGATGGAGCTCATGCCGATCCCGCCGATTCCCGTGAAATGCAGGTGCTGCCGTCTAAAAAACATTATCTCCTCGTATTGTTTCGGGTTTTTGAAGCCCGTGTCAATGAAAATCGTACTGCTTCAGGCACGTGCCACCTCTTCCAGCACGTCGGCGGCGCGGCGCGCGGCTCCGGGATGCGCTATACCGCGAGCGGCGGCTCCCATGCGCTCCAGCCCGGCGGGATCGGCGGCCAGGGCGGCGACGGTTTCGAACAGTTTTTCTCCGGTCATCTCCCGATCCTCGACCAGGCGCGCCGCTCCCGCACGCACGAAGGCCTCCGCATTGCGCAACTGGTGTTGATCGGCGGCGAACGGAAACGGCGAGAGAATCGACGCCTTGCCCGCGGCCGCGAGTTCGGCCACTGCGCCCGCGCCAGACCGGCATACGACCAGGTCCGCCTGTGTGAAGGCGGCAGGCATGTCCGCGATAAACGGCAGCACCTCGCCATCGAGACCGGATCCCGCAAAAGCCGCGCGCAATTCTTCGCAGTCCGGCGGGCCGGTCTGATGCACGATGCGCACGGCGAGCGCCGCCCCGCGAAACAGCGGCCAGCTTTCGCGCGCGGCCTGATTCAGCGTGCGCGAACCCTGGCTGCCGCCGGTGATCAGCACAGTGAACTTGCCGCCGCGCGTCTTGGGTGGGATCGAGAAAAACTCCTCGCGCACCGGCAACCCGGTGAGCTCGGTGCGGCCGTCTGGGAAATAGCGGGCCGTCTCGGGAAAGCTGATGAGCGCGCGGCGCACATACATCGCAATGCGGCGATTGGTGAAACCGGGCACCGCATTGGGCTCCATAACGACGACAGGCACTTGCCGGACCAGCGCGGCAATCACGGGCGGTCCGGCGACGTAGCCACCCATGCTGAATACCGCCGCCACGTGCCGGCTGGCGAGGAGCCGGCTGACATGGAGCGTGCTGACGGGCAGTTGCAGCAGGGTTGCGGCTGTTTGCCGCAGGCCGACGCGCTTGAGTCCGCCGATCTGTATCAATTCGAGCTCAAAGCCCTCGCGAGGCACCAGCTTGCCCTCCAGGCCGCGCTCCGTCCCGATGAAGAAGGCGGCATGCCCGCGCTGGCGGAGCTCGCGGGCTACTGCCAACCCAGGTATGACGTGGCCCCCGGTTCCGCCCCCCGCGACTAGGAAAGCCCGGGCGTGGTTGGTGGCTGGTGGCTCGTAGCTAGTGTTTAGCCCGCTCCGCTCGCTCATTTGCGCGCCTCCAGTGCAGTACGCAGAGCGTGGAGTTGTTTGCCGAGTTTTTGGACGGCCTGGGCAGCAGTAGTTACTTGGCTCGCGGCGAGATACTTGAGACGAACCGAGATTTCGAGTTGTGTTTCGACTTCCGCCAGTGAGGCTTGCGCCATCGATAAGTGATTGAGGAATTCCTTGGTGGATGCGCGTGACTGGCCTTCCGCAATATTTGAAGGAATGGACACAGCGGCCCGTCGTATCTGCGCCCTCAACCCGTAGTTCTCTTCGGGCGGAAATGCCGCAGACAGCCGGTACACACTTTCGACCAATTCCATAGCGCCTTGCCAGACCCGAAGCTCCTTAAAATTCCGAATCGTTTCCGTCACAACCACCAGCCACCAGCCACCGACCACGAGCCACGGCGCGCAAAGCGCGCCTCAGCCAGCGTGTTCCGATACATTCATCAAAATCCCCAGCGACGCCAGGGTCGACAGCAGCGAGCTGCCTCCCGAGCTGATCATGGGCAACGGGATGCCCTTCGTCGGCATCAGGTCCAGCACTACGCTGATGTTCATCAAGCCCTGCACCACCACCACGGTGGTGATGCCCAGCGCCAGGTAGCGGCCAAAATCGTCGGGCATGCGCAGTGCGGCGCGCAGGCCGCGCCAGAGTATCCCGATGAAAGCCAGCAGCAGCCCCGCCGACCCCACCAGGCCCAGTTCTTCGCTCGCCACCGCATAGATGAAATCGGTATGCGCCTCCGGGAGATAAAGGAGCTTCTGCTTGCCCTGCATGAGTCCCGCGCCTATCACTCCGCCCGTTCCCACCGCGATCTTGGATTGCTCCGACTGGTACTTGGTGTCGCGCGAGGTGAGCGACTGGTGCATGTATTGCTCAATACGGCCGCCAGGATCGATGCGCGATATGACCTTGGCATTGGGGTCTACATACCCGACGATGCGCGCCAGCCGGTAAGGCTTGAGAGCGATGAAAACGATCAAGCCTACCAGCGCGCATCCGGCGGCGATCGCGCAGAAGCGCCACTGCAAACCCGCGACGAAGAACACGACCGTAGCTGTGACCCCCAGCACTACGGCGGTGCCGAGGTCCGCCACCACCACCGCCAGAATCACCAGCCCGGTGGCCAGCGCCGCCGGGTACAGCGTGTAGCGCGTATTGATAGCCGGCGCGCGCCAGGCGACGAAGTACGCCAGAAAAACGACCAGCGCCGGCTTAGCTAGTTCCGAGGGCTGCAGACCGACTGGACCCATACGCAGCCAGCGATGGTGCGCCGAGTCCACGAAGAACACCAGCCCGAGCAGCATGAGCGCCAACCCAATGGCGGCGAACGCCACCGTCGGATTCTGCAGCTTCTTGTAGTGCATCCGCTTCAGGAACATCATCGCCAGGAGCGAGGGCGCCATCCACATCGCCTGCCGCAAAACGAAGTGCCAGGAGGAGCCGAACTTCAGCTCGGCGATCACGGAGGACGCGCTGTACAAGATAACCACGCCGAAGGCCGCCATGCCAACGGTGATGCCAAAGAGGGTCCAATCGGTTTTGAGTTTTTGCGCCATGTTAGTCTGCGGGCTCCAGTTGTTGTACGAGGCTTTTGAAAACCTGGCCGCGATGCTCGTAGCTTGCAAATTGGTCGAAGCTGGCGCAGGCCGGGGCCAGCAGGATGGTATCGCCCGCCTGGGCGTGCGCATACGCGAAGCGCACGGCGTTCTCCAGCGTTTCGGCGCGCTCCAGCGGAATCGCGCCGCGAAGCTGTTCCGCGATCTTGGGGGCAGCCGCGCCAATCAGCAGGGCGGCGTGCGCCTTGGCGGCGAGCGGCGCGCGCAGGACCGAGTAGTCCAGGCCCTTGTCCTTGCCGCCCAGGATCACCCAAAGGCCGCCGG
>Ga0335081_10010420_pt1 | contig 15028 bp, 11 predicted proteins | sample Lox_Sample_35_FD_206713 | JGI IMG/M metagenome (GOLD analysis project Ga0335081, IMG submission 206713) | Soil microbial communities from Loxahatchee National Wildlife Refuge, Florida, United States - Lox_Sample_3.5 | ecosystem: Environmental > Terrestrial > Soil > Wetlands | place: USA...
CCCAAGAGTCCGTGCGTGCTCGTGTGGAAGGCGCCTTTCCATTGCCAACTCAACTGTGCTGCCCGCTGCCCTCTTGACCAGCTGCCACGGCGATAATCGAGCCGGAAGTGTTTTGCTCCAGCACGCAATCTTACGTTCACTTATTCGGAGGCCGTCATGGCAATTTCCAAGCAGGATGCACTCGACTATCACTCCGGGCCACGACCCGGGAAAACGGAAGTCACTCCCACCAAGCCTTGTCTCACGCAACGCGATTTAAGCCTCGCCTACACGCCAGGGGTTGCGGTCCCCTGCCTGGAGATTGAGAAGAACCCGCAAGACGCATTCAAATACACCAATAAGGGCAACCTTGTCGCGGTCGTAACTAACGGCACCGCAGTACTTGGATTAGGTGACATCGGCGCCCAGGCCGGGAAGCCTGTCATGGAAGGTAAAGGTGTCCTGTTCAAGAGGTTTGCCGGTATCGACGTATTCGATATCGAACTGAATACGCATGATCCCGACGAGATTATCAAAGCCTGCCAACTGCTGGAGCCCACCTTCGGCGGCATCAATCTGGAAGACATCAAAGCCCCGGAGTGCTTCCACATCGAGGAAACCCTCAAAAAGACGATGAAGATCCCGGTCTTCCACGACGATCAGCACGGCACGGCGATTATCACTGGCGCGGCGCTGCTCAATGCAGTGGAGTTGACGGGCAAGCGCCTGGACCAGATTAAGGTGGTCGTCAACGGCGCCGGCGCCTCCGGCATTGCCACCGCTGAACACTACGTCTGCATGGGGGTGAAGCGCGAGAACATTACCCTGGTTGACACCAAGGGGGTCGTCTACAAGGGCCGCAAAGAAGGAATGAATCCCTACAAAGAGCGCTTCGCCAAGGACACCCCAATGCGGACGCTGGCTGAGGTCGCCAAGGGCGCTGACCTTCTGCTGGGTCTTTCCGTCAAGGGCGCATTCACACCGGAGATGATCGCGTCGATGGCCCCGAATCCGATGGTTTTTGCGATGGCGAACCCCGACCCGGAGATCACCTACGAAGAAGCCCGCGCCGTCCGTAAGGATCTCATCATGGCCACCGGACGCTCCGACTATCCCAACCAGGTCAACAACGTCCTCGGCTTCCCCTTCATCTTCCGTGGCGCGCTCGACGTATATGCCACTACGATCAACGAGGAAATGAAGCTGGCAGCGACCAATGCGCTGGCCGCACTTGCGAAAGAAGATGTTCCTGACTCAGTGTGCCGTGCCTACGGTGTGGAGACGTTGAAGTTTGGCCGTGACTACATCATCCCCACTCCGTTCGATCCGCGCGTGCTGGTTTGGGAGGCGTCGGCCGTAGCCAAGGCGGCCATGGAAACCGGTGTGGCGCAGAAGCCGGTTGACATCGACGAGTATCGCGAGCAACTGGAGAAACGCCTGGGCAATGCGCATGGGCTGATGCGCGCGATGATTCATAAGGCGCAAGCGAATCCCAAGCGCGTCGTCTTCCCCGAGGGTTCGCACCAGAAGATCCTGCGCGCCTGCCATGTACTGGTGGAGGAGAAGATTGCCACTCCAGTGCTGTTGGGACGCAAGGCAGAAATCGAGCGCACAGCGAAGGAGTTGGGAGTGCCGCTCGACGCTGTAACCATCGTTGAGCCGCAGGCCGCGCCGCGCCGGGCAGAGTACGTGAAAGAGCTGTATCGCTTGCGGCAACGCCGCGGCGTGACCCTCGGGTCGGCGGACGAGTTGATGAACGAGCCCAACGTTCTCGGCTCGATGATGGTACACATGGGGGATGCCGATGCCATTGTCTCGGGCGTGACCCAGAACTATCCCGACACGATTCGTCCGGCCTTGCAGGTGATCGGGGTGCGCGAAGGGATCCACAAGGTCTCGGGCGTCTATCTCATCATCACTCGCAAAGGCGATCTGTACTTCCTGGCCGATGCCACGGTCAACATCGAACCCACCGCCGAGGAGCTGGCGGAGATCGCACTCTGTACCGCGCAGGAAGCGCGCCGCTTCGGCATTGAGCCGCGCGTGGCCATGCTCTCCTTCTCCAGCTTTGGCAGCACCAGGCATCCGCTCTGCGAGAAGATGAAGCGGGCGGCAGAGCTGGTGGGCTACGCCGATCCCGCCCTGATCGTCGATGGCGAGGTGCAAGCCGATCTCGCCGTCAATGCCAAGAAGCTGGAGGCGGCCTTCCCGTTCTCCTCGCTGAAGGGGGGAGCCAATGTGCTGATCTTCCCCAATCTGGAGGCCAGCAATATAGCTTGCCGCCTGCTGACTAGCATCGGCGGAGCCGAGACGCTAGGGCCTATCCTTACGGGCATGGCGAAGCCGGTGCATCTGTTGGCGCGCGGTGCTGAAGTGGAGGAAATCGTCAACATCACGACCATCGCGGTGGTGGATGCACAGGACGTAGCCTTCACTCCGGCGGCTCGCGCAGCTCAGGCCGCGGCGGCGGTGGGCGTCTAGTCGAAGAAGTGGGAGTGCTGTTCAGGCGCGCCGGCAACGGCGCGCCTTTTCTTACCGCGAACCGATCGGCTGAGGTAACTGGTTGCGTAATTCACCTCAGCGGCTGAAGCCGAATTCTTAATGAGCGCTCCTTTATGCACGCCTGTAGGGTGTGCTCCCTCGTTGTCCGATGCAGCAATTGTGGAGACCTTGTCACTCGGTCTTTGCTCTTATCACATCCGGACGTGACCCGCGTCCTTGTGACAGTGAGGCTCAAAAGCCCACATTGGTTAGTCATCAGACCAATGCCATGGCTGCCACGCACGTAACCGCGCGAGTCAGGTTTGAAGCAATCCCGAAGAACAAAATTTACCAGGCTGTTGCCCGGCAACTGGAACGTCACATCGCGGAACAGTTGAAGCCCGGCGACTTGCTGCCGCCGGAACGACAGCTTGTACAAATGCTCGGGGTCAGTCGCGGCTCGGTGCGCGATGCCATCCGCAGCCTGGAAATGATGGGTCTGCTGGAGCCACGCCAGGGTATCGGCACAGTGGTTTGCAATCCCGGGAGTGTTCCAGCCGGCCGCCTGGCTGACGCCCTCCGGGACAAGCGGAAGCTGGTTGCGGAACTGATCGACGTACGCAAGATGATCGAGCCGCCTCTGGTGCGGCGCGCCGCTTTGCACGCTTCCGCCGATGAGATCGCCGAAATGGAGGACATTCTTGCCCGCCAGCAGGCCAAGGTACGCCGGGGCGAACTGGCGGTCGAGGAAGACTCCGAGTTTCACTACAGCATCGCTTTGGCGTGCAACAACAGTGCGGTCTTGAAGGTGGTGGACGAGCTGATGGATTTGTTGCGCGAAACCCGGGAACACTCGCTACAGGGAAAGGGACGGCAGGAAAGTTCTCTTGCCGGTCACCGTCGAATTCTTGCGGCGCTGAAGCGGCGCGACCCCGCGGCCGCTGAGGTGGCCATGCGCCGGCATTTGCAGGAAATCGAAAACATTGCACTCAAGAAGTTGTAAAGGAACGGAGGTTGTAAACATGGGCCAGCTATTCGCGGTCGAAGTCATCTACCGTGGGGTCTTTCAGAAGACCCTGGCTAAGAACATTACTCGCGGCATAGTCTTGGCCGCGCACAACCAAGGCAAACAGGGCATCTCCTTCGGACGTTATGGAGATTCTCCCGAGCGCAACGGCATTCCGGCCAAAAGCTTCGCCATCGTCGCCAGCGACGAGCAGACGCTCGAAGTCGGCATGGCGCAATACGAGCCGAAGCAAGTCGACCTTACCGTGGTTCTCGACGACACGCTTTGCAAGGGCGCGGAGTCGTGGGCATGGTACGGCTTGCAACCGGTGCATCGTGCTCTGAAATCCGGCCGCACGCTGGTCGTGGTTTCTCTGGACGACACACCCGCTCTACTGCAAAACATCCATCGCCGCGAACAGCCTTACCAGCTGGGAGTGGTGAAAGGCGCAGCCAGCTTCTCAGGCATGTGGGTCTACAAAGACGACCACACCGACGTCCGCATCCTCGGCGTCATCGCCAAAGTGCTGCCGGAACTGTTCAGCCTGAAGGCGGTCGAGCAATTCATCAATGACAAGCTGAAGAATCCGCTGAAGGTGACATCGGCCCGCGCCGCCTTCGAGCGCTTCACTACGGTCGACGTAAAAGCGGGTCAGGGCAATCCCGACCAGCTATTCAGTTTCACGCTTCCGCAATGGCAGAAGATGCGGGACGCCGTCTCCATCACCGGCCAGCCGCAGGGCGGACCGTATGCCGATCCCACAACCGGCGAAGTCGGTGGCTTCCGTCCGCACCGCAATGAGCTGTTCAAGAAGTACGCCACCCGCACCATGCGGCCGGTCGTCAACTTTAAGACCTGCACCAAGTGCACGCTGTGCTGGCTCAACTGCCCGGATGCCTCCTTCGACGTCACTCCGGACGGAACCTACGACGCCAATCTGGAGTCGTGCTGCGGTTGCGGCGTTTGCGAACAGGTTTGCCCGGTGAAGGACTGCGTCTCCATGGTGAATGAGTCGGAATTCCACGACAACAACAGCCAGTGGGCGGAGTTCAAGAAGGACCCGGATGCCTATTTGAAATGGCTGGAAACCACCATTCAGAAGGCCGAACCGATCGCGAAGCGGACCCATGGATTCCGTTATCGCGGCCAGTATCAGGAAGAGGTACCCAAGGCCCTGGAAATCGCTGCAAAAGCCTAATGGCGCGCTTACCCCATCGCACCCACAACGGGCGCTGGGGACCCCGAGCCCTGCGGCAAGCCTGGAAGACAAGGAGATATGAAGATGGCGACTTTAACCGTACCTGTCGAGGAAAAGAAGAAGCTCCAGGAGCAGGAAGCCCTGATTACCGGCGCCGAAGCCATTGCGATTGCATGCAAACTGGCCAACGTGGACGTAGTCACGGCTTACCCCATCCGGCCTTACGACACGGTCATGCAGTACATCAGCCAGCTGGTAGCCGACGGCGAAATGGACTGCGAGTACATCGTGGCGGAAGGAGAACATTCACAAGTCGAAATCGTAAAGCACGCGTCGGTGTGCGGAGCCCGCGTTTTCTGCGGCTCCAGCGGCGTGGGGTGGATGTATGCCATGGAAGCGCTGACCGTCAGTCCGGCGCTGCGCGTCCCCATGGTGTGCATGGTGGGCAATCGCGCGCTCGACGATCCCGGCGCCTTCGGGGTGGAACACAACGACGCGCTGGCGGTTCGTGACCTGGGCTGGCTGCTCACCTGGGTCGACAGCGCGCAGGAGGCGCTGGACACCGCGCTCATCGCCTATCGTGTGGCGGAAGACCGCCGTATCTTCGTTCCGCTGGCGCTCAGCTGCGACGGCGCATTTCTTACCCACTCGCAAGCGCTGGTCAAGATCCCGACGGCGGAGCAGGTCAAGAAGTTCCTGCCTCCCTACAACCGCGGCGATCTGCTGATGCACCCCGATAACGTCATCTCCATCGCACCTCAGGCCAACGAGGATTGGGTGATGGAGATTCGCCGGCAGAACTACGCCGTCACCGAGATCGCCTGCGACGTGATTCGCGAGGTCTATGCCGACTTCGAGAAGACCTTCGGGCGCAAGTACGGCAATCCCTTCTTCGAGGAGTATATGACCGAAGATGCGGAAGTCGTGCTGCTGGGCATGGGCACAATGTCTACGCCGGTAAAGGTTGCGATCCGGAAGATGCGCGAACAAGGTCTGAAAGTGGGGTTCGTGCGGCTGCGCTGGTTCCGGCCGTTCCCCGGTCCCGAAATCGCGAAGTGTCTGGAACGCTTCAAAGCAATCGGCGTCATCGATCGTGACTTCTCGTTCGGTTCTCCCAATCTTAGCGGTGTCGTGGCCACCGAACTCCGCTCGGCCATGTACACCGGCGCCGCTACCCGGCCGCCTGTGCTGGGCTTTATTTGTGGGCTGGGTGGACGCGAGGTGACGGTGCCGGACGTGGAGACGATGACCGACATCGTGTTCCAAGCCGCCAAAGGTAAGGCGCAACCCTTGACACAGTGGATCGGGCTGCGGGGATAACGCCCGTTGCGTTATCCAGAGCCGGAAAGGACAACCATTATGAGCACTCTTGTAGAAGAAAAACCGACGCAAAACCTGGAAGCCTTCCATGGAGTCAAGAAGGTTCCACATGAGGAGTACTACACGTCCGGCCACCGCACCTGCCAGGCCTGCGAGTCTGCGCAAATCATGAAATTGATGGCGAAGGCTGCCGGTCCCAGGACCATCGTTCTGGGCAGCACGGGTTGCATGTATGTGGCGAACACCTCTTACTACGCGACGCCCTGGGGCGTTCCCTGGATGCACACGCAGCTCGGCAGCTCGGGTTCAGCCGCGCTGGGAGCGGCTGCCGCCTTCCGTGTCCAGATGCGCAAGGGCGTCATGAAGGACGAGCCCATCAATGTCATCGCCTTCTGCGGCGACGGCGGCGGTGCGGACATGGGCCTGGGCGCCATCTCGGCTACCCTCACCCATCCCGACTACAACCTCCTGATCCTGATGTACGACAACGAGTCGTACGCCAACACCGACATCCAGATCTCCGGGACGTCGCCCTATGGCGTCAACACCTCGTTCAGCACGCCAGGAAAAGTGAAGCGCATCATGAATCAGCGCTGGAAGAAGAACATGGCGCCCATGATGATGGCCGGTCATCCCACCTGCAAGTATGTAGGAACCATCTCGACCTCCTATCCGCTGCAGGCGATGAACGCCGTTCGCAAGGCGCTGTCCGCCGGTGGTCCCACCTTCATTCATTGCCTGAATCCCTGCCCCAAGGGCTGGGACTTCGATCCTGTGCTGTCGGTCGAACTCGGCGAACTGGCCGTCAACACCGGCGTTTGGCCGCTGTATGAGATCCAGAACGGCAAGCTGAAGCTTTACGGCAAGACCAAGGACATTGCCAATGGCAGGTTCAAACGTCTGCCGGTTCGCGATTATCTGCTCAAGCAGGGAAGATTCGCGCACTTCGTCGAGGAAGACATCGAGTTCTTTCAGAGCAAGATCGACGAAATGTGGAACAACTGGCTGGTGCCGGGAGTTATCCCGCTCCAGAAGGACATCGAAGCTTAACCTACGCCCGCCCCATAACCAGGGCGGGCTTTTCATTTGGCCGTGAAGGGCGCGGCTTCAGCCGTGCCGAAAAGGGCAATATCAGAAACCGGCCTTTAGCCGCGGTATGCGCAGCTAAAGCCATTTTCTGCGGGCGCGATTTCGCCGGGCTAAGCCCGTCCCTTCCACCGGTCAGATCGAAGCAAAGCCGCGTTTGCGCCAGGCACGAGACACATAGCGAAGTACGAGGGGCGGCCGTCCAGGAGGCGGCCTATATGGCCACGCATGTGACCTCCTTACTTCGTACCGGACCCAGGAGCCTCAACTTCCGGATCCAGATGTGTAGCTGCAGATTCGCGATGGTGTTGATCGCGAATCTGCGGCATGCCTGGACGTTAGTCCTAAGACCCCTCACTGTAAGCCTGCACGCTTGCCTCCCTGGCTCCAGGTTGCAACCGGCGTGCTTATCCCGGGCGAAAATCCGGCTGCTATCAGTCGAGTGTGCGCACCTTTACCTCACTACAGAGAAAATCCGCCTGGCTTCACTAGGAAAATAGGAGGGAAGAAGTATGACTCCCGGAATTGTGGCTGCGGAAAAACCAGAAAGCGCGAGGGAAGCGTACGGCAGGGTCGCCGGAAATCGGTGGATCCAGTTGGTGTGCGGCATCATCGCGATGATCGTGATATCTAACTATCAATATGCCTTCACGCTGTTTACCCCAGGCATGAAACAAACCTTCACCGGAGTACCCTACGCGAAAATAGCGGCGGTGTTCTCGGCTTTCATTCTGTTTGAGACTTGGCCGATGCCGGTGGCCGGCTACTTTGTCGACAAGTTCGGTATCCGAAAGCTGATGACGCTCGGCGCGGCATGTATCGCGCTGGGATGGGTGCTGGGTGGGACCATCGCCACCTCGCCGCTTCACCTCTACATCTATTACGGCGTGATTGCCGGAACTGGTGCCGGAATTATCTACATTTCCTGCGTGGCTAACGCGGTGAAATGGTTCCCGGACAGGCGGGGACTGGCGGTTGGGTTGACTGCCGCGGGATTCGGCGGCGGTGCCGCCCTCAGTATCATGCCCATTGCCAGCACCATCCACGCCATAGGATGGGCCCACGCCATGGCTATCTGGGGGCTCGGCCAAGGCCTAGTCGCATTCGTTGCTGCGGCCGTATTGCGCCATCCGCCGGATGGCTGGGTTCTTGCCCATGGGCACCATGCCAAACACACGGTTGTGCAATCGAAGGTGAACTACAAATGGAATCAAACTTTGGCCAGGCCGGAGTTCTATTTGCTCTATGCGATGTTTTTCTTTGCCTGCGCCGGCGGCCTCATAGCTACCGCAAATCTTTCACAGATTGCCAAGTCCCTCCATGTGAGCAATGCCAAGATACTCGGTATGGCGATTGTTCCGCTGACGGCAACCTTGGCGTCAGCGTGCAATGCTCTGTCTAGGATCTTGTGGGGCTCGGTCTCAGACCGACTAGGCCGGGAAAATACGATGTTCCTGACCTTTGGCGTCGAAGCGATACTGGTCTTCTTGGTGACCAGAATAGCGGGAGCTCCGATCGCTTTTCTGGTGCTGTTCTCGTTTATTTTCCTGTTCTGGGGTGAGATATTCTCCTTGTTTTCCGCGACCGTGGGTGATGTTTTCGGCCCGGCCAACGCCTCTGCCGACTATGGCATGTTGTATACCTCGAAGGGATTAGCTTCGGTTTTTGCCGGATTTGGGGCAGCCGCGCTGGCGGCTTACTTCGGCGGCTCGTTTGGAGTGCCGTTCTACATTTCCGCAGTATTGTGTTCGATCGCCGCGATCCTCTCCTTGTTTGTCCTGAAGCCGTTGATTCGGAGCAGAATTGCAGAGGAAACTCGGCGGGCCGAGGGCGCGGCGCTATCCGCGGCATTGGCGCAAGCCTCTACGACCGAAGAGACCCGGCACCACAAACATCTGACGGGAGTTCGGTAGTCACTGTTTTGGAGCGCGTAAGGACAAGCAAGAGGAGGCGGGATTACAGTTGTTGTGGCCGCAAAGGTACGGGCGCTCCTGATCGGTGCGCCTTCCTGGCGAAAATGGCAAGAAGCAGATCGAGAGCATAAACGGCAGCGGGACCGATTGCCAGCGTATGCATTTTCTCTGGCGAACCGGTGGGTGTGGGTGTGCTGGCGGAGAGCGGGTGCGCGCGAAGGATCAGAATCCGTCAGTGACGAGACTCACTTCTGACGCTCAATCGCCCCCGTTCGCCCACCTTGGCGAAATGTGTTCCTACAGAATCCGCAGCCAGCGTGACTTCGCCACTTTGATCAGCAAAATCTGAGGCGGCCAGTCTTCGTCCTTCGTATCGCTTCGAAGAGAATTCCGCCAGCTTGGGTCAGTGCGACCTTTTTTCCCAGCCGGTCAAACAATGGAGTTCCGCCGGCCCTTTGCCTTTCGAAATGGACTCGTCGGGAGTGCCGCCAAGATCTTCTTGCCTTCGAAGATAACGACCAGCCATTCACGAACGCGTACGGCATGCCCGATTGTGGCTTCCTGGCCGAAGGATAGCCGCCTTGGCTTCGCGCTTCCATGACCAACTCTCACGTTCAGGTGTGACATTATGGAACTGGCCGGTGACGCAAATCTGCCATTCGTTTGCTGCTGATAGGACGGGCGTCAATCTCTGATCCGGACCGACAATAGAGAAGCTCATCGGAGGGGCGTTGCATTTAGGCCAGGCCATCTTCTTGTTCTTTGCGGCAGCAATCGCCGGAACGCTCAACGCCGTCGCCGGGGGTGGGACTTTTGTTTCCTTTCCGGCACTGCTAAGTGCAGGAGTGCCGGCGGTCCAAGCCAACGCCACCAACACAGTTGCGCTGTGGCCTGGGTTAGCCGCCAGCACTGGCGCTTACCTGAAGCGGCTGGACGTTCCCCAGTACTTGTTAATCCCATTGCTGCTGACGAGCGTCGTCGGAGGGTTCGCTGGATCGTTGCTGCTGCTCAAGACGCCACAACACGTGTTTCTACATCTCGTACCCTGGTTGCTGCTGGGAGGCACTTTGCTCTTCGCCTTCGGCAACAAGATCCGCACCTTGGCCGGCAGGACTGGCGTGGTGGAGGATTGGCGCAAGTCTTCATGGCGGGTTGTCGCCGTCGTGTCATGCGTTGAATTGCTGATTGGAATTTACGGGGGATATTTCGGCGCGGGAATCGGATTCATCACACTGGGAATGCTGGCGGCGCTGGGTATGCGGGACGTCCACGCCATGGGGGCGATACGGACCTTGCTGGCCGCGGTAATTAACGCCGCGGCGGTATTGATGTTCGTTCTGGCACGGGCCGTGTTTTGGCCGCAGTGCCTGGTTATGATTGTGGGGGCGATGACGGGCGGCTGGTTTGGAGCGCACTTCACGCAAGAGGCGGACCCTGCGAAGGTACGACGAGTCGTCATCGGCATTGGCCTGGCAATGACTACGTACTACTTCGTCAAGGTCCACTGACAATCTCAGACGCCGGACCTGAAGGCCCGCTCTACCCGGATACAGCAAGAACCAAACTGCGGTAGGCTCGCCGAATCCGGGCCTTCACGGACCTGATTTCGATCTCGCGGCAGCGACAGATTGCGCTAGTAGCTTTGTGCAGTCGTAAACCGTTCGCGTGTACGGCATGGCCACACCGAGTCGCTCACCCAGTTCGACAACCGCGCCAACTAGCGCTTCGAGTTCCATCGGCCGGCCCGCCTCAAGATCCTGCAGCATGGAAGTCTTGTGCTCCCCCACTTTTTCCGCGCCGGCGATTCGTTGATCAATGGAAACGGGCAACTCCATCCCCAGCTTGCCGGAGACTGCCTCTACTTCCTGCATGATGTTGCGAATCAGCGAACAGACTCCCGGGTCGCGCACCATCTGCACCAGTGTGGCGCGCGTCAAAGCGCTAACCGGGTTGAAAGAAGCGTTGCCCAATACCTTGACCCAAATTTCCTGCCGAATGCGGGTGGTGATTGGGGCGCGTAAGCCTGAGGCGATCAGCGCTTCGGCGATGCGGCGGCAGCGCTCGGAGCGGGCGCCATCCGGTTCGCCAAGCGAAATGCGATTTCCCTCAATGTGCTGGACCACTCCGGGTGCGGTGATCTCGGTCGAAAAGTAAACGATGCTGCCGAGCACGCGACGCGCTTCAATGGCGTCCGAAATCACACCACCAGGATCCACGCGCTCCAGACGCAGCCCGTCGCAATCGCCGCCGAAGCCCTGGAAATACCACCAGGGAATTCCATTCTGCGTACTGACAACCGAAGTCCCGGGTCCCAAGACCGGCGCCAATTGAGGAGCGAGTTGCGGCAGTCCGTGCGCCTTGACCCCAAGGAAGACTACATCGACAGGCCCAACTTCTTCGAGAGAGCTGACGATCCGCGGCCGAACAACGAAATCTCCTTCGGCACTTCTCACTTGCACACCATGATCCTGTATGGCGCGCAGATGCGGGCCTCGAGCAAACAGTGTGACATCGAAACCGGCGTGTGCCATTCGGGCGCCGATGTACGCTCCGATTGCGCCTGCGCCCGCGATCAGGAACTTCATTTTTGGCTACCCACAAGCGCGTCAGCAACCGCGCTGCGGCGGATCTTTCCCGTCGCCGTGGTGGGAATGCTCTTAACCAGATAGATCTTCTTGGGACACTTATACTCCGCGAGCAATTCCCTGCAGTGCTTAACTAGCGCCGACTCCGTCGCGCCGTGAGGTTCGTGCAGGACCACGGCCGCAGCTACTTCTTCGCCCAGCGTGGGATGGGTAAAGGCGAAGGTCACGGCTGCCGCAACCGCCGGATGCTTCAGCAAAACTTCATCGACTTCATGCGGGGCGATATTCTCGCCGCCGCGGATGATGATGTCCTTGATGCGTCCGCTCAAGTGCAGATAGCAGTCGCGATCCAGCCATCCTTCGTCCCCGGTGCGGAACCATCCATTCACGAAGGCCTTGGCGTTGGCCTCCGGGTTGTCGGCATAGCCGCGGAAGACATTGGCGCCCATAATCGCCACTTCGCCCCGCCGGTCGTTGCCCAGGTCATTGCCATCTTTATCGATGATTCTGACGCGCAGCCCCGTTCCAACTCCAACCGAACCGGCTTTGCGATGCCGCGGAGGCAGGGGGTTTGAGGTCATCTGATGGGCTGCCTCAGTCATGCCGTAAGCTTCTACAAAGGGCACGCCAAACAGCGCCTCGATCTTGTGAATGAGCTCTGCTGACAGGGGAGCGCTGCAGGAACGAATGAAGCGCAAAGACGCAGCCTCGGCGGGTTTGTGATGAGCACGCGCCAACAGGACCTGATGCATGGTCGGCACTCCCGAATACCACGTCACATGATGTTCCCGTACGGTTTTCCAGAACGTAAGCGCATTGAACTTGGTGGGGACGACAACCGTGCCTCCCGAAACCAATGTTGACATGGTCGAGCCGATCAAGCCGTGAACATGGAATAGTGGCATGATGCACATCGAAACGTCATCTTGCTTCAGGGCGTAGGTGTTCGCGATGTTGGCCGACGAAATCGCCAGGTTGAAGTGGCGCAAAGGAACGCGTTTCGGCCTTCCAGTGCTTCCGCTGGTATGCAGGACTAAGCCGATATCGTCCGCTGTGGGCTCGGTCGCCGAAGCTCCCCCGGGAGCTCCTTGCAGGCTAACCTCACCCTGTTGGCTCATTTCAACCGAGAAGATCGGGATGTTGGAGTCTGCGGCCGCGCTGCGTGCTATTTCCGCGCCTACCGGAGGACAGAGCAGAACGCGAGCATCGGTGTCACGCAAGAAAAAAGCAAACTCCTCGTATGGATACGCCGGGTTCAACGGCGCGGCTGTTCCTGCAATCGACGCCGCTAGAAAACTCACAATTGCAGGCAGACCATTTGGCAACGCGATTGCCACCGCGTCGCCACGGCGGATTCCAAGCGAGGCCAAAGCATCTGCCATGGCCATGACCTGGTGCCGCAGCGAATCATAGCTGACATGGATGCCAACCTCGGGAACGATCACTGCGGTGTGACTATCAGCAAAGTGAAGAACGTCGAGAAGTGTATTTACCGACTTCAGGGTCATTCGCCGCCTCTGGACAGGTTATTGATTCTCAAGCCTTTGATCTTGCCCGTGAACAAAAACAATATGTAGTGGCAAGCAGAAGCAATGGAACGTGATCCGGTTTCGCACCATTCGCGATTTTACCGTAGCCTTCATTGAAATAAACGTGGAGGGCGCCGCGGAACGGGGAATTTCCAGGATCACGAAGTGTCACCGGCCTGTTACATTTGAGAACGCTTCGGCAACGCCCGTCTTCGAGCACCACTCTTAACAGTCTCTGGCAAACGTCGAGGCTCTAAGAAGACCATTCCTTCGCAGATAAAGCCGCGCTGATTCTTAACCGCTTACGGCGCAACTAAATTCACGCCCTTCAAGAAGTGTGCTTACATCACAGGCTGTTCAACGTGAGAGAGCAGGCCGCACTGTTCAATTGATGTCCGCGAGGATCCGGCGGAGGGCCGGAACAGGCAGGCCAGACCGTTCGACAAGTTCCTTAAGCTCCTTTGCCAACTGATGCATCTCGTCGGGCGCCTGTGAGCAGTGCCAGGCCGCGCCGATCTCGCCGTATTTGGACGCCAGAAGAAGGCGGAAGATGGCGGCGAGCACGAATCGCGGGAGTGCGCCGATGACTGCGTATGCGCGCGGAACGATGTGGCGTCCGTTGGCGCGGAGCACGGCCTGAGTTTCGGGAACTGAAGCGGCGAGCAGATTCAAGTCACTTCCGGATCGGGCCAGGGCATAGTTATCGCAACCGTGCTTGAGTATGAGCATTGCAAGCGGCGCGACCATGGCTGCATGGCTGGCGAGCCAGTCGGCCATGTGCGGCTCGACGCGTGACTTGAGCCCGGCGCGATTGAGGATGCCGATCAAGCGCGTAAGCCGGGGTGTGACGGCGCCACCGACTTCGCCGAACGGGGCGGACGCAGCCTTGGCGCGCATCGCCCGAACCAGGCTGCCCTCGCGCCTTCCGCCAGCAAAGACAAAACCCAGCATGATGCGATCCGCGCCCAGTGCGGCGACCCACTGCTCGGGCCCGAGCGCGGTGTTGACCATGAAAACCACGCACGGCGAATTGTTTTGCGCGAGCGAGGGCAGAAGTTCCTGTACCTGGTTCTTGCGCACGACGACCAGAATGTAGTCGTAAACATCATCGGAGGCGAGGTGGTCGATGACTGGCACCTTGGTGACCGTGCGGACACCGTTGAGAGGGTTCTCGATCTCGATGCCGCGCTCGTTGATTTCCTGATAGCGCTGGCGGCGGGCAAGCATGGTGACGTTGAAGCCCGCGCCATGGAGCTCAGCGGCGCACACCGAACCATTGACGCCAGCTCCCACGACGAGAATGCGTGGTGATTCACTGCCCATAAAGAATTTCTAGCAAAGGGTTGTGCCAGGATTGTAGCGCCGTTAGAGGGGGTTCGCTGCCAGTTCCCGTCACGCTGTGACCATTTTCGCTGCCCAGCTCTTCGCGAGGCTCCGAAGCGGTCGAGCGCCTTGGAGAAATTGTCTCCGGCTGTCGGCAAAGCCCGAACGGAAATGCGAGAACGTATCGAAGCAGTCACCGGGAGCCAGTGGGGCGGTATAAAGTGGGCGTGACGAGCAAAGTCTCTCATCCTGTTTGTTGGGCCTGCATTATCTCCGGCGCTGCGAGGACAAGATTGCCAACCACCTGACCGCTTTCGAGCAACGCATTTGCCTGCGTCGCTTCGAGAAGCGGAAACACACCGCTGATGACGGGATGGATCTTGCCTTCCTCGAGCAGGCGAAACAGGGTAGCCCAGTCCTCCAGGAACGGCTTGCGGTTGAACAGCAAGAAGCTTGATGCCCCATACATCTTGACTCTCCTGCCATTGGGTAACAATGCGAGCGCAAGTGTCTTGGCGACAACGCGCAGCGTGCCACGCATGCTCACGGGATTGCCATATCCTACGAACACACCGCCCCGTCGCAACAACGGGAAGGCTCTGTCGAGG
>Ga0335081_10010422_pt1 | contig 15025 bp, 15 predicted proteins | sample Lox_Sample_35_FD_206713 | JGI IMG/M metagenome (GOLD analysis project Ga0335081, IMG submission 206713) | Soil microbial communities from Loxahatchee National Wildlife Refuge, Florida, United States - Lox_Sample_3.5 | ecosystem: Environmental > Terrestrial > Soil > Wetlands | place: USA...
CATCCCGTTGGAACAGGTTGGCGGCCGCGGCCACGTTCGCTGGAATCACGTCGTCATGGAGGCTGACGCTATCTACCTGCACGGTCAGCAGAACGGGAATGTTCAGCGTTTGCAGCCGCTGTGCCACGCGCACCACCGCGCCGCCGCCCAGGCTTTGGCCGTAGAGAACGATCCGCGCCTGCGCCCGCTCGTCCGGGTCCAGGCGCCCGTCGTGATTCCAATCGAACGCTTTGCGAATCAACTCCAGCGCCAGGCTCTGCCGGTGGTTGCTCATGTCTTCGGCAAACACACCGGGATCTTCTTCGCGCAACTTCAGCGCCAGCTTGCGCACGCCGCGATTCGGGTCGTCCCAGCGATCCCATCCGCCCAGAAATCCAATGACCAGCGTGCTGCCTTTCGGCAGCGGCAGCGGCGTGCTCAGGTCTGAAAAAACCTGCCCGGAGGCCACCGCAGGCGCGAGACACAGCACAGCGATGCGCACCGCAAGCATGTAACTATCCTACGTCGCCGCGCGCGGACCTGCGAATGCCGCCAGCACAGACAGGATCTCGCGGCCGTACGTTTCCGCCTTGCGCGCGCCGATGCCCGGGATTTCGAGCAGCTCCTCGATGCTCGTTGGCCGCCGGCGGCAGATCTCCTCGAGCGTACTATCATGCAGAATCACGTATGCCGGCACCCCATTGCCCTTAGCCACGGTCCGGCGCCACTCGCGCATGTGATCGGCTAGCCCGGGCGCCTGCGGCCCGGGAGTCTGGGTTTTCACGCGCTTTTGTTTTCGCCGCCGAATCTCCGGAGCCGAGGGTGCCGCCATCCACTCAGGCAGCGCGGCGCACACATCGCACATGCTGCATGTCTCCCACTTAGGCGTCTCGCCGAAGTGTGTACAGATTTGCCGGTGCCGGCAGCGGCTGGCTTCGGCGAACCGCCGCATGGCGTGATAGCGCTGCCAGGCGCGTTCCTTTTCACCGGGATCTTTCAGATTTTCGATGAAATAGGTCAGCAGGCCTACATCGCGCTTCTGCCACAGCAGGGCGCAATCGGCGGGAAGACCGTCGCGTCCCGCCCGACCCGCTTCCTGGTAATACTGCTCGATCGACTTCGGCAGAGCCAGGTGAACCACGGCGCGCACCGAGGGCTTGTTGATCCCCAAGCCGAATGCGATCGTGCCCACCAGCACACGCACCTCGTCCGACATCCAGCATTCCTGGTTGCGCTGGCGCTCGACGGCGTCCATTTTGCCGTGATATCCCACCGCGCGAATCCCTTGCTGCTTCAGAAACTGCACGGTCTCGCCGACTCTCACCACCGTAGGTGCATACACGATGGCGTTCTCACCCGCGTGCGTACGCAGGGCGGCAAGCAGCAGCCGCAACTGCCCCGCGCCGTCGCACTGCTGCACCAGATAGCGCAGGTTCGGGCGATGGAAGCTCGCGATGTATTTGTGCGGTTCACGAAGCCGCAGTTGCGCCAGGATGTCGTGCCGCACGCGCTGCGTCGCGCTTGCCGTAAAAGCTGCGATGGGCTGGTCGGGAAATTTCTCGCGCAAGGCGCTGAGTTGCCGGTATTCCGGCCGGAACTCGTGGCCCCACTCGGAAATGCAGTGCGCCTCGTCGATGGCGAAGAACGCGATGGGCGCCTGCGACAACCACTCGACCGTATCCTGCCGGGCCAGGCGCTCAGGCGAAAGATAGAGCAGCCGGTAGGCGCCACCGATCGCCCGCCGAATCACTTGATTTTGCTCGGCCGGAGCGAGCGAGCTGTTCAGAACCGCCGCCGGAATCCCCATCTGCTCAAGCTGCGCGGCCTGGTCCTGCATCAGCGAGATGAGCGGCGAAATCACCACCACGGTGCGTCCCATGACTACCGCAGGTAATTGATAACACAAGGACTTCCCGCCGCCGGTGGGCATGACAACCGCTATGTCATGGCCCTCCAGCAGACTCTGGACAATACGCTCCTGCAACGGGCGAAAGCCATCATATCCCCAGTAGCGCTTCAGCGGGGCCAAAAGATCAGGATCGGAAGGCAAAGCACATTTTAACGCTATTGACTTGTATTACTAAAATAGTACACTAGTAATTGAAATGACTAAAGCAGAGTCGCCGGACACGCCATTTCGCATACAACTCGACCTCCGGTCAGGCGTTCCCGTCTATCGCCAGATCATGGACCAGGTGCTGGCCGGGATTGCTTCCGGCAGGCTCGCCAGTGGTGACCAGCTTCCCACGGTGCGCCAACTGGCGGTGGACCTGTCCATCAACCCCAACACGGTAATCCGGGCCTATCGCGAGCTGGAAATACGCGGCTTCCTCGACACGCACCAGGGGTCGGGAACATTCATCGGTACGCAGCGCGTGGAAGAAAACGGCGAGGAGCGGCAGCGGAAGCTGGATGGAATTGTCAGTGACCTGGTGGCTCGAGCCGGCGCCGAGGGATTCACAGCGCAGCAGGTGCTGGAGCGATTGCAGGGTTTGCTGGCGGAACAAAAAACGAGGAGGAACTGAACATGGGTTTGATAGGCACTCTGAAGACGGTTTCCGGCGAAAAGAGCGGCTCGCCGGTGCACGTCAGCGGCCCGGGTCTTTTCGTGTTTTTTGTGGTGCTGGCGGCAGGACTGGCAGCGAGCGCATTCTTAGATCGGCCGACTCCCGTATTCACCGCGCTCGTTGTCGGGACATATTTCCTGTTCGCTATCCAGGTAGCGAAGCAATGGGAGAAGGCGGCCGTGCTACGGCTGGGGCGGTATCGAGGGCTGCGCGGGCCCGGCCTGTTCCTGATCGTGCCGGTCATCGATTCGGTCAGCCGTTATATTGACCAGCGCGTCCGGGTGACGGATGTCAAAGCCGAATCCGCCCTGACGCGCGACACCGTGCCGGTGAATGTGGACGCCATCGTTTTCTGGCTGGTGTGGGATGCCGAGAAGTGCATCCTCGAAGTGCAGGATTTCGTGGAAGCCATCATGCTGAGCGCGCAGACTGCGCTGCGCGAGTCCATTGGCCGCCACGAGCTGGCGCAGATGATTACCGAACGGGAGACGCTGGGCCAGGAACTGCAGCGCATTCTCGATGGCAAAACCAATCCATGGGGCATTACGGTGCACTCAGTGGAGATCCGCGACGTGCACATTCCGCAGGCCCTCGAAGACGCCATGTCACGGCAGGCGCAAGCGGAACGGGAGCGCCAGGCGCGCATCATTCTGGGCACGGCCGAGACGGAGATTTCGGACAAATTCTCGCAGGCGGCTCAAGTGTACCAGCAGAACCCCGTAGCCCTGCATTTGCGCGCCATGAATATGCTCTACGAGGCGATCAAGGAGAAGGGCGCCATGGTCGTGGTCCCGTCATCTGCGGTCGAAACCATGGGGCTTGGGGGCTTGATGGGGACGGTGGCGCTGAGCAAGCAATAATCACCTCGAACTCCATGCGCCGGCTGGGCGCCTAATGACCTCCTGCAGCTCAGCCGATAAGTTCAGTGCGGCATGATGCCGCGGTCCTTCTCGGGCCGGAATGCTGAGAGAGATTCCGCTCCAGGCGGACTCTAGTTGTGAGGTCAGGATGTCATTCGCGGTTGTATGTGCTCTATGTCTGCTGCAGGCTCAGTTTGGCGGGGTCACCTCGCCCGAACGTCTGGAGCACGACGTCTTGGAGTGGCAAACGCAGCACATGGGGGATTCGGCAGCGAATCAGCCCGTGACCCGGGAGGCGAAATACGAGGAGCAGCAGTTTGTGAATAAGTTCAACAACCTGCTGGACACTCTCCGTGATTTCGCCGACCAGTACAATCACCACGTAATCGACGTCAAGAAGTTAAAGGCCCTCAAGAAAGCTTGGCGCGATTTGGAAAAAACCGACGCCTGGTTCAGGCTCAACGAGAAAACCGGCCAGTAGTCTGTCGTTCGTCGCGGCGAGGCACGACTCGCCAACTCCCTCACACAGCGCGGGCTCGACAGAAACCGTCGATTGTGCCACAACAGAAGCTGGGGATCGGTTTCCTCTCCTTCTCATGCCGAGCCGGTTTCAGAAACTGCGGTCCGCGATGCGACGCCGCATGCGTTACCAGATCACTCGCGGCGGCATGCTGTTCACATTGGCCGTGGCGCTGGTGGCGGCTGCGGCGATACTCTCCGGCAACAACCTGCTATTTCTGATTCTCGCCACCATGATTTCCACCTTGCTGGTGTCGAGTTTTATCAGCCGGCTGTGCCTGGCGGGGTTGGAGCTCGATCTTCTGCTTCCCGAGCACATTTCCGCCGGACGCGCGGCACGCGCCAAACTCTACGTGCGCAATCTCAAGGGTTGGATGCCCTCATTCTCTATCCAGGTGAGGGGTGTGCCGGAGCGTTCCGCGGCCATGCTCGGACGGACACCCGACCAGAGCGCAATTCTGACCGCACCCGTCTACTTTCCCCTGATTCCCGGTGGCGCAATCCTCGAAGAAAGCGTGGACGTTCAATTTGATCGCCGGGGAACGCAACGTCAGAACAGTTTCGTTTTCACGACGCGGTTTCCATTCGGATTCCTCGACAAGACGGTGCGGGTGACGCTGCGCCGCGAGGTGTTGGTGTACCCGTCGATCGAGCCCAGCCCGGGATTCCCGGAACTGCTCACGGCCATCGTGGGCGAAATCGAAGCCCACATGGTGGGCCTGGGGCGCGACTTCTACCGCATCCGCCCGTACGAAGCTTTCGAAAGCGCGCGCCATCTCGACTGGAAAGCCTCGGCGCACACGGGAGACCTGCAGATTCGCGAGTTCGCGCGGGAGCAGGAGCCCGCAGTCGAGATCTTTTTGGACCGCGATGTGCCGCCGCATCTCGAGGGCTGGTTCGAGCACGCGATCGAGTGTTGTGCATTTCTGGCCTGGAGTCTCTGGCAGAGGGGAGCGGGGATCCGTTTCCGCTCGCAGCAATACGACTTCCGCGTGCCGGAGGAAGGCGACGTCTACGCCATCCTGAGGTACCTGGCGTTGGTGTTCCCGCAATCCGGCAAACCGGCCGAGCCTCCTGCCGACGAGTCCAGCTTTCAGATTGTCCTCAGTGCGACGCCCGACGGTTTTCGCGATCTTGGATGGGCTCCTGCTCACCTGCTGGGGCCGGAGGCTTTTGACCCTCTGGGCCTTCGCGCGGGGCGTTAGAGGTCGCGCGCAACAGAGGAGCCGCTAGTGTGCCAGAACAATGCGCCGCACATCTTTCAACAATACAAATAGATGCATGGGGTCGGTAGGGGACGGGACGAAATCGAAATGCTGATAAACGTGCTGAGCGGCTTCGTCCTTCGCATGGACGGCAAACGCGCGGATGCCGGCAACCTCGGCGGCCAGTCGTGTGCGCAGCATGGCATCTTTCGGCAAGGCCTTTCCTACCCCCTGTTTCTGCCAGCCAGGATCCGTGGCAAGCCGCGCCAATCCTCTGGTCAGGCGCTGGGGCGCATCGTCGTAGATCACTGTCCGACCGCAAGCGCATAAAATCCAGCGATGGCGTTGCCAACTAATCCGATGTAGGTCTGAGAGGCTCCCGCCTGCTGATTCTGCCAGGCGAATCGCCGCAGAAAGCGGTTCAGTTCTTCCTGCCCGCATCGAAATCTCCGATGAGGTGGTCCCGCCGGAGTTTCTCGATCGTCCTCGCTTCGCTCACCCAGAGCTTCTGGAATCGAAAAACCCGGGTTCACCTACTTTAGCGGATCTGCCAGACAATGTCGTGACAACAGTCCCCGGCGCTGCGGCAGTCGCACCGCGAGCAGGAACCTCCCTGCCCATGGCCGCTCTGTTTCTCCGAGCGAATCCAGAGCGGATTTCATCTTCCGGTGCGGTACGACGTTCGCGGCGCAACCGCCCACGCGTGCTCAGTCGGCGGGTTCTTCGCATCCGGCTCGACCTTCTGCCCATTGAAGAGGAATACGTACCGCCTGAGCACCGTCACGATTGTGGGCCGGATGGTGAAATTCGACTGATTGCAATCATCGAGAATCCGGGCCGGGATGGCCGCTTTGCCCAGCCGCGCAGTCACAGTGATCCGCATGGTATTCGGAGCGCTCGCGGGAGAGAACGCCACCGATTCGATCGCGCCGCGCAGGACAGTGCCATCCGGAAGTTGGGTGCAGCTTCCGAGAGAGTCGTCCAAACCGAAGAAGATATCCAGGATGTTGTCGGCACGCTTGCTCCGGTCCTGACCCGGGTCGAGCAGGTATAGGAATGAATCCCCAACTCCCTGGTGCATGTCTTGACCCTCGCAAATCAGAACATCCCGGCCGTCGGAGCCGGAGAGCTTTTTGCAGTCGCTCGCATTCTCGCCGGCGCCGTACCAGACCTTTCGCCACGCAAATCGTTCCCTCGTAAACAAATATGCGCCACTCATTCCATTGGAGTGGGGCTCGCACCCCGTTCCGCTGACGAGAGCGTCCTCACTCGCCGGCCCCAGGAAATGACCGAAGGTGATGGTCCGCAGATCCCAAGTCTGCGCGGAGGACGGCATTTCCGAGGGACACACCGCGCACCCCGTGGCGGAAGCATGCCCCGGGCAGATCATCTCCAGAAAGGGCTGCACCTCCGCGGGAGAAAGCTTCGCGGCATCGGAAGGGATGGAACCGGCGTGCGCTGCGTAGCAGCAAGCCGCGCCGAACAGAACCAGTGCAATCGCCTGGCGCACCAGTTCATCTTAATGCCGCTTGCAAAAAAAAACGCGAGCAGGGGAACTTTTTCTGCTCGCAATCTGAGTTAATCCAACAGCTTCTTGCCCTCCCCGCTCAGAGCAATCATCCGCTGGAGCAGCGTGTCAAAGCCGCCGAAAGCCCGGATCTTCTCCACCTTTTCGGCGATCTTCTCCAGCCTCTCCAACTCCTTCAACCGTACCAACAGAGGATTGTCCTCCATCAGCCTGGCGGTGTTGGCGAGCGACCGCGTGGCGGCCGTCTCCTCGCGGCGGCGGATCAGGTGGCCTGCGCCTGCTTCTCCGCCGTCACCACCTGGTTCAGGATTTCGCGCATCTCGCCTGGCAGGACAATGTCCTTGAGCGCGATGGCGCCCACGCGAACGCCGAAGGCTTCCATCTCCTTGCGAACTTCGGCAGCCACCGATTCATCGATGTCCACCTTCTCCGCAAGAATTTCCTCCAACGTCCGTCGGCCCAGCGTGTGGCGAACGGCGAGTTGCACCGTCCGGTAAAGGTGCTCGGCGTAGTCCTTCACGCTCTGCTTGGCCTTCAACGCGTCCGACACGTGGAACTCCGCCCAGACGTTGACGCGAATGGAGACCTTGTCCTTGGTCAGGATTTCCTGACCGGGGATCTCGAGCGTTTGCAGACGCAGATCGACCACCTCCACGCGCGGGCTGCCCGCCGCGTTCCAGAACCCGTACACACCCTGGGCCAAGCGCGCGCACAAACCGGCTCTCGATGAACAAGAGACCGGTCTTGCCTTCGTCAACCGTTGCGTACCTCACCGGCACGCCGCTGCCGAGGCGCACCAGCGCTTGCAAAAGCGCGGCCGGCACTTCCGGCTGCCGATCACTCGCGCCGTTACTTCCATCGGCCCGCGCCAGAACATCACGCGATTGCCTGGAGCCACGGTCATGGCGAGCTTGCCATCGAGAGACACGACCGCAACTTCGAGGTCGGTTGTGTCGACGATAGTGAAGTAGCGTTCGGCGAGTGCGCGCTGTTCCTTGGCCAGGTAGTCAGCCCACGGGTTCGCGAATACACCTTCGCGTACTCTGTACTTCAACTCTTCGAGGCCGGGAGCCCAAACCCAGTATTCACCGGGATCGAGAATCCGCTTGAAGCGGCCCTTGCGAATCAAGAGAACGCGTTCCTGGTCACCAACCAGAATGCGACGTAGCATTACCATGACAGTCCACCTCCATTTGAAAATTGTTGGAATCGGATCCTCGGGCGCCGCTCCACGATTCGGAGTGCGGGCTTCCTCTAGAGCTCGATGTAAAACAGGCATTCCTGCCTACGTCCTTGCTGGCACGCAGACACTGTGGCCTGCTTACGATCGAGCAGTTTCAGGGGAAACTCAGGGCCTCGCGATCGGGGTTTTAAGGAAGTGCGAATGCTGGATGTAAGGTGAACACTTGTGTGCAATTCGCGCACGCCAGGAGCGCTGCCGCGCATATGCGATTTGGGAGAGGCGGAGCTGTCACATCCCAAAATTCATTTCTAAACCGGATAGCAGAGTCGGCTTCGGCCCCCCTTTCCGTACGCACTCTCCATACGAATGGTGGCCGCGCACCATAACCGAAGTTGGTATCAACTGTGACGAGCTTCGGAAAGCAAATTGCAGTGATAGATGGCGGAGGAAGGTTTCCTTATGTGGGTCGCCACAATTCTCGCGGGCATGGTGATTCTTTGCTTGTTCTTATCCATGCTGTCGTCGCCCCCTACGGTGGGCCGCTGAGACATCGCCGCAGACAATTTGACACAGTGTCCACAGAAGGCACGACAGATTGTCCGGCGGTCGACAGGGTCCACCCGGTCCATTCCTCAGATTGCTCCACCTCCCACCCTGCTCTATACTAAAAACTTAGAGCAAAATGCCGAAACGAACGTTTCAACCGAATAGACGGCGGCGCGCCAAAACGCACGGCTTCCGCACCCGCATGAAAACCGCCGACGGGCGCAAAGTCCTCTCTCGCCGCCGGGCGCAGGGCCGTAAGAAGCTCACCGTCAGCTCCGAAAGGTAGTCCGAATCGCAGGTTTTCCGAAAAGTGTTCGCCTGTTGCGCTCCAAAGATTTCCGGCGAGTGTATGACCACGGAACTCGCTATTCCGGGCGGTTCTTCGCCGCGTTTTACTTGCGGCGGGAACAATCGGACGGCAAAAGCGTATGTAGGATCGGGTTTACGGTTCCCCGATCGCTCGGGGGTGCAGTGGCCAGAAACCGGATCAAGAGGCGTGTCCGCGAGGCTGTCCGCCTACGGCTCGATCAATTAAATCCACAGTGGGAAATAGTATTCAATCCGCGCCGGGCGGCGATGGACTCGCCCTTCAGCGAACTGGTCCGGGAAGTGGAGCAGTTCTTTCTCCGCTGCAACAGTTCATAGTGAGCGCGTTGCGGTTGTATAAGCGATTTCTGTCGCCCTGGCTGCCGGCGGCCTGCCGGTTTCATCCAACCTGCTCGGAGTACATGCGCGAGGCGGTGGAACGATATGGCGCCGCCCGCGGAGGCTGGATGGGCGTCAAGCGCCTGTTTCGCTGCCATCCCTTTCACGCGGGCGGAATCGATCTGGTGCCATGAGCGACGAGCAGAAGAACCAGCAGCCTGGCTCCAAACAGGAGTTGTCCACAGAGACGCGGCTCTTAATCGCGTTCGCGCTCATGGGGCTAGTACTGTTCGCGACGCCGTACCTCTTCAAGACTATGGCGCCTCCGGCTCCGGCGGCGAAGAAATCAGCTATTCAGCAGCAAACCCCGGCACCGCCTTCCACGACGCCACCCGCGCCGGTAGCAGCACCGGCAAAATCGGCCCCAGCCGGGGAGTCTGAGCAGCACATCGCCGCGCGGAAAGAGGAGACTTTTGTGGTCGAGACCGATCTCTACAAGATCGTGTTCTCCAATCGCGGCGCCGTGGTTCGCGAGTGGACACTGAAGAAATATACGGACAGCAGCGATAAAAACGCCAAGCCGCTCGAACTCGTGAACATGGTGGCGACGCCCAAGACGGGCTACCCGTTCCAGTTCTTTTTCGAACAAAAGAAGCCGGCCACGGATCTCAACAATGCGCTGTTCGATACGAAGCCGTCGGGTGACGGCCTCAGCATCACTTTTGAATATGCAGATGGCGCGGTGACCGCCCGCAAAACTTTTCGATTCCATAAGAATGAATATCTGACGGACGTTTCAACCGAGGTTAGCGAGAACGGCGCGGCAGTGCCGCATCTCGTGGCATGGCGTGGAGGATTTGGCGACCAGGCTCTCACCAATCCGGCTGAACAGCATACGATCTTTTTCGACCTCAACGAGACCAAGCTGCGAACCCACGTCGCCAAGGATGCCAAAAACGCCCCGGTAACCGATGAAGGCAACTTCTCGTTCGCCGGGATGGAAGATAAATATTTTACGGCTGCTTTCCAGCCGGCCGGTGCCGGTGCGCTGCGGCTGGTCACGTTGGCGGATACCGTCGCAACCACCGTTGATCCGAAGGAGCAACCTCGTGTAGGAGCCGCTGTCGGCAACCCCGGGCACAACGATTTTGCATTGTTTGTAGGGCCCAAAGATATCGATATCCTGCGCCAAGTCAACCCCAAATTGGTGAACGTGGTGGATTTTGGCTGGTTCTGGTTTCTGGCCAAGCCGCTGTTCTACGCACTGCACTATGTGAACAGCCAGTGGGTGCACAACTACGGCTGGTCCATCATCGTCGTCACGATTTTGATCAATCTCGTGCTCTTCCCCATGAGACTCACTAACCTGAAGTCCATGAAGAAGATGCAGGTGCTGCAACCGCAGATCGCTGCCATCAACGACAAGTACAAAGGAATCGGCCTGCGCGATCCGCGCAAACAACAGCAGAACGAAGAGATCATGGCGCTTTACAAGAAACATGGCGCCAATCCCATGGGTGGCTGTCTGCCCATGCTGATCCAGGTTCCCTTTTTCATCGCGTTCTACAAAGTGCTGTCGGTTTCCGTCCAATTGCGTCACGCGGACTGGCTCTGGGTAACCGATCTTTCGCAGCCGGAGACCCTGGCGATTCATATACTTCCGATCGTTATGATCGCCACCCAGTTTTTCATGCAAAAGATGACGCCAACGACCACGGCCGACCCTAGCCAGCAGCGCATGATGCTCATGATGCCGCTCGTAATGGGCTTTTTCTTCTACAATTTGCCTAGCGGTCTGGTGTTATACTATATGACTTCCAATCTGGTGGGCATCGCGCAGCAGTGGTTTTTCAATAAGACCGTAACGGTAGCGGACCTGCCGCAGCCGGCGCCTGTGGCGAAGAAGCAAAGCGGGAAGAGGCGGTGAGCGAGAAAAAATACACCGTCGACTCGGTGGCACCCAAGATCGATCGGTTCCTGAAGCCGCTCCTCGTCCGGGCGGGCTTCAAGGTGACGTACGAGGCTGCCGAAGGCGAGTCGGTCAACCCGGATTTCGAGAACCCCGAAGTTGTGGTACGATTTTCCGGCCCCGATGTAGATCTCCTGCTCGCGAACAAAGCGGAGCTGCTCCTCGCGCTCGAGTACATCACCATGGAAGCGCTGCACATCTCCTCCGACGACCACTCGCGCATCTCGTTCGACGCACAGGATTACCGGGCATTGCGCATCGAAGAGTTGCGCATGAGCGCGGCGGCGGCGGCGGAAAAGGTCAAGCGCACGGGACAGCCGTTCAAATTCAATCCGATGAACAGCCGGGAACGGCGTGTGATCCACCTCGCGATGCGGAACGAGACCGAGTTGCGCAGTGAAAGTACGGGTCACGGCGGATATCGCCAGGTCGTGATCTATCCCGCAGGCATGGCCAGTTTGCCGGAAGCGCCACCGCCCACGTATCCCAGCGCCGGGCGGCCACGGGATCGAGAGCGGGATCGCGGCGGCCGTCCACGCGCGCAGGGCCGCGGCCGGCGCTGATCCGACCGCAAATTGGACCTAAGCGACACGATCGTTGCGATTTCCACGGCGCCGGGCCGTGGAGGCCTGGGTGTGGTGCGGATCTCCGGAGCGAACGCCACAGCAATCGCCGCGCAGATCCTGCGATTTCCGCGCGAACACGCATGGCAATCATGGACCGCCGCGCTCGCCGAGCTTGCCGACGAACAGGGCCACGCGGTTGATCAAGTAGTTGTCACGTTCTTCGCGCGGCCGCGTTCGTATACTGCCGAAGATGTGATCGAGATTGCGTGCCACGGGTCGCCTGTGGTCATGCGGTATTGCGTGGAGCGCGCGATGGCTCATGGCGCGCGGCCCGCCGAGCCCGGTGAGTTCACATTGCGTGCCTATCTCAACGGGCGCATCGATCTGCCGCAGGCCGAAGCGGTCCGCGACCTCATTGAGGCGACGACGCTTTACCAGGCGAGGATTGCGGCGCAACAGATGGAAGGATCGGTCTCGCGCCGCATTGCGCCGGTTAAAGAACAGTTACTCGAGTTGATTTCGCTGCTCGAAGCCGGAATCGATTTTGCGGAGGACGATGTCAGTGTGGCCTCCGCCGGGGAAATGATGCGCCGGCTCGAACCCATCGAGCGCGCGATGGAGCGCCTGGCGGCAAGTTTCGCTTTCGGCAAAATCGTGCATGCGGGATTAACCCTCGCTATCGTTGGGAGGCCAAACGTCGGCAAAAGCAGCTTGTTCAACCGGTTGCTCGAACAGGAGCGCGCCATTGTCACCGACATCCCCGGCACCACGCGCGATCTGGTTTCTGAGGTGGCGACAATTTGCGGCATCCCGGTGAAGCTTATGGATACCGCGGGTATCCGGACGGCTGAGGGGTTGGTTGAGACGCTTGGTATCGAGCGCAGTCTTCAGGCGATGGCGGATGCCGATCTGACGATCGTTGTTGTCGACCTTTCGTCGGCGCTGGAGGCACAGGATCGGGAGTTGATGGAACGCGCTAAGTCGCAGGGGCGTGCGCTGGTGGTGGGGAACAAGTCGGACCTGGCTGTTCAGGCGGCGCCGGAAGAGGTAATTGTGGTTTCGGCTTTGACGGGAGCGGGAATCGAGAGCTTGCGCGACGCGATATTCGAGGCCATCGCGCCGGGCGGTGCGGCGGAGCAGGAGACGGGCTTCATCACGAGTCTGCGGCATGAGCAGTTGTTGCGCGAATCGCTGGGCTATCTGGTTAAGACACGCGAAGCCGTTGCCGACAACATTCCGCACGAAATGCTGCTGCTCGATTTATACGGAGCACTGCGGCCCATCGACGCGATCACGGGAGCGACAACGGCGGATGACATTCTGAACCGGATCTTCGCGACGTTTTGTATTGGGAAGTAGCATAACTTGACTCGGCAGATGATCTTGCCCAACGCCGAGTTCCGTGCAGGGTTCGATGCATGAGTAGGTGGCATGAACAGCTTCGGGAGAGTGCGCGATGCCGGTCAAGTGAGTTAGAGAGCCGGCTGGCACTGCGCCCACGGAGATGTGGGGATCATTGGCGGTGGGAGGGTAACGACTTCCTTCGACGAGCCGAGGCGAGTTTCGCGGCTGGTCAAATCGAAGCAGCTACACACGAGTGTTTCTCCGCGAACGCCAAATTCTAATACGCTCTGCAGTTGCTGAACCAGATTAAGGGCGGTGTGGCCACGCGTTGAGCCGTGAAACTCATCGGCCGCTTCGTGTGGCTCTGTGCGGATGCTCGCCGCGACTCACCCAAACACGATCTGCGCGATCACTAACTGCGGCAGCGCTTGATTCCAGCTTTGGGGGATGGTGTCGAAGGCCAGGCGGAAGTTCTTGGTTTGACCGGGAGCAAGCGGGCCGGTACGGCGGCCTACAACTGAGACGCGTTCGCGCAGAACGAGTTGTCCGTAAGCGTCGTAGAACACGCAGTTGATCTCGACGACGTTCAGCGTGCGGTCGCCGTTGTTGGTGATCTTGCCGAGGATCTCGACCACCTGCTGCTTCATGTAGCTTTCGGTGGCCTTCATGCCGACATCGCTCAATTGCAGGTTGTGGACGTACTGCTTGGCCTCCGCGGTCAGAACAGGCGGGGCGGGCGGATGTTTGGCGGCCCAGTAGTTGTAACCAGTCCAGGCGCCGAAGCCGAGGACAACGATGATGGCGCCCACCACCACGGGAATCGGGATAGAGAAGCTGCTCTCTTCAGTTTTGGTGACGCGTTTATCGTCTGCTTTACCGGCCGCCAACGGTCATCTCCCGGATCATCAGCGTGGGCGAGGCGGTGGAGCCGCGAAACTCCAAGTCCGATCCGATCGCTTCCATATCCATCAACATCTTATTCAAATTTCCGGCGATTGTAACCTCGGAGACGGGAAACGCAAACTCGCCATTGCGAATCCACAGTCCGGCGGCGCCACGCGAGTAATCGCCAGTGACGATGTTCACGCCGGAACCGATCAGCTCGGTCACGTAGAGGCCGTCTGCGATGCCGGCAATGATGTCGCCGGGTGAACGCTCGCCAGGTTCGATGAAAAGATTGCCATGCCCGATGCCGGCGTTGCCCGAAACACCGCGCGCGGCATTGCCAGTGGTCTTCATGCCGAGCTTGCGCGCCGTGTACGTGTTCAGCAAGTAGCTTTTCAGGACACCACGCTCGATGACGGCGGTGCGGCGCGAGGGGACGCCTTCATCGTCGAAGGGCGAAGTACCAAACAGGCCGGGGATGGTGCCGTCATCGATCACGGTTAGCACTTCCGCAGCGACCCGCTCTCCTAACTTGCCTGCGAGGAAGGATGCATGGCGATAGATCAATTCGCCGTGCACCGCCTCGAAGACGTTGGACAGCAGACTGCGCGCAGTTCGGGGCTCAAACACGACCGGCACACGCTGGGTTTCGACCTTGCGTGCGCCCAGACGGCGCAAAACGCGATCGGCAGCTACGCGGCCGACGTGCGCCGCGGGCTCGAGGCCAGCGAAGCTGCGCGCCATCGACACCCAGTAATCTCGCTCCATGGAGTCGCCCTCGCGCGCCACGGGCACCGCGGCGAGGGAGCAATAGCTGGAGCGATACTCGCCTACGAATCCGCGGGAATTGGCGAACACGCGCCGGCCGAGGCGCGAATCGAAAGAGCCGCCCTCGGAGTTGGTGATGCGCGGGTCGGCCTGGAGAGCCGCCGCTTCCGCCTCTCGCGCGAGATCAATCTTGGCCGGCGTTTCTATACGCCCGACGTCGGAGCAGTAGAGCTGCAAGTCGGCGGAGATGGCGCCCAATTCACCGGGGTCAGGAAGGCCGGCGTGGGGATCCTCGCTCGTGATGGCGGCCAATTCGAGCGCAGACGCCACCATGCGCTCGATTCCCTCCGCCGACAGGTCAGACGTGTAGGCCGAGCCGGCGCGTTTGCCTATCAGGACACGCAGTCCCGCGTTACGCGAGCCGGCTTGCTTCAGGCTTTCAACCTCGCGCATGCGCACGT
>Ga0335081_10010424_pt1 | contig 15025 bp, 13 predicted proteins | sample Lox_Sample_35_FD_206713 | JGI IMG/M metagenome (GOLD analysis project Ga0335081, IMG submission 206713) | Soil microbial communities from Loxahatchee National Wildlife Refuge, Florida, United States - Lox_Sample_3.5 | ecosystem: Environmental > Terrestrial > Soil > Wetlands | place: USA...
GAACAAAGTCGCCCACTACCCGTAATATCTGCAAATTGCAGGAACAGTTCAGCGATGTTAGGATCATCGTCCTCAACCGTGCGACCAGTGGCTCTCTTCGACGGCTGATGGTTTGAATCTTTCGACAGGTCATCCCCATGTCGTTTCGGGGCAAGGAAAACATGTTGAGCACTTGATCCGTTCGTCGTCCGACGATTCGCTGGTTACGCTCGCTCGCAGGTTGCAACAAGTTGGTACTTGGCGGGCTTGAAGATCACCCCTTACACCGAAACACGGAATAAGCCGAAGTTAGACGTTCCAATTTTAGATACACATCAACTGTTCTTAGGGGTAGGTGACGACCTGCTCTGGGACTGTTCTACCGGCCAGTAGTTTCTTGCGGGAGAGGTTTCTATGCTGAGGGGCATGAATCGAAGGGGTTCACCCAGCGCACGGCCCTTTCGCGCCCAGCGAAACCTCGCCAATCTAATCCTGCTCATGGCGGTTGGAATCGGCGCGACCTGCCAAACAGGCTGTTCGGGCACGACGACCGCGGCATCGAAGGATGCCATAACCAACCCGGGACAATTCGGCCCGAGCACTTCTAGCCTTAACCTGGGCAATGTAGCCCTCGGCGACAGCAAGACCGTCTCGGTGAGCTTCACAAACAGCACGAGTTCCGCGGTCACCATACTGACCATCAGCATCTCGGGGCCGGGCTTCACTGCCGGCGGCATCCCCAGCGGCACGATTCTGAATCCGGGCGACATGGCCACGCTGAACGTGACCTTTACTCCTGCCAGCACCGGCAGTCAGACGGGCAGCGTTACGGTGACGAGCAATGCTTCGCCCTCAACCATAACCGTGGCCTTACAGGCCTCGGGCGTGCCCGCGGGGGATCATTTGGCAACGTTATCCTGGAACGCCAGTCCTTCTGGAGTAGCCGGATACTTCATTTACCGCTCTACGAACGGCGGGCCATTTACGAAGCTGAATACAACCGAGGATACAAACCTCACCTACACCGATTCGTCGGTGGCAGCGGGCCAAACTTATTCGTACGCGGTTACGGCAGTCACTTCCAACAACGTCGAGAGCGGCTACTCCAACCAAGTGACCGCAACGATTCCCTCGCCGTAGTTCCGTTCGGCGCCAATTCCAATCTTTTGCAGTCTCGCCGATGTGGCGAGAATGGCTTCAATCTAGGATTTTTTTTCTCCCGCAGCTTTGCCCATCGGCACCGAGGACGGTCTCACGGCCTGGGGCAAGCCGTGGTCCATGAGGATGGGATGCGCGGAGGGAGCCGGCTTAGGAGCGGGCTCGACGTCCATGTCCTGGAGATCGAAGTCGCGGGCGACCTCTTCCACGATCTTTTCCGATACGGTTGGGGAGTGTTCGACGAACGCGCTGATCAAGGCGTGTTCGCAAAGCAGATTGATGAGCCGCGGAATGCCGCGGGCGTGGCGATGTACGATTTCAATGGCCGCCGCGCTAAAAATCTCTTCTCCCCCACTGCCTGCGATACGGAGCCGCTCCTTGATGTAGCCATGCGTCTCGAGCAAGGTCAGCGGCCGAGTCTTGGCCCAAAGAGTGATTCGCTGGCGAAGCTGGCGTAGTTGCGGGTCGGTGAGTTTCTCCTCGAGTTCGGGCTGGCCGGCGAGGACGATTTGCAGCAGCTTTTCCGTAGACGTCTCCAGATTGGTCAAGAGCCGGATCTCTTCGAGCATCTCCGCGGACAAGTTCTGGGCTTCGTCGACAATGAGAACCGCACGCGTTCCTTTTCGATGTTGTTCGAGCAGCCAATTATTCAGGTTGATGAGCGCCCGGCTCTTCAGAGTGGAATCGCAGGGAATGCCAAAATCAGCCATCATGAAATCGAAAAATTCGGCCTCGCTGAGCCGCGGATTGAACATAAAAGCGGTGGCTATCTTTTCCTGGCGCGACCAATCGAGGAGTTTATTCAGGACGGTAGTCTTGCCGGTGCCCACCTCGCCCGTAAGCAGGACAAAACCTTTGCGCGTTTGAATGCCGTAAATCAAGCACGCCAGCGCCTCCTGGATATGCCGCGTGAGATAAAGATAGCGCGGATCGGGATTGACGTTGAACGGGCTCTCTCGAAGTCGAAAGAATTTCTTATACATGCTCAAGCCTCGCGGATTCTGAGTCCTGCCAGTTCCGGTTCTCCAGCGCGTTTTCGCGCGGGCCGCAGCCGGGATTCTACTCCCTTCAGTACGGGTCTAGTCAGTATTTCCGCCATCGTCCAGGCCCAGTTGCTTCAACTTATATAGCAACGCCTTATAGCTTATTTGTAGCTCGCGCGCAGAGCGCTTCCGGTTCCAGTGCGTGCGGTCGAGAGATTCCAGAATCAACTGTCGTTCCGCCTTGCGCGACGCTTCGCGGGCCGCTTGCTTAAGCGGACGGGGCCCACCTGAGCCGCTGGAGATCGACTTTCCAGCAACCCTGGTAACTCTACTCACCGCGAGATCGCTGACCGCTAAACTATCGTCTCCGAGGGCCACGATCTTGCGCGCTATATTTTCCAGTTCCCGAACGTTCCCGGGCCATGAATGTTGTACCAGCAAATCGAGCGTTGAACTCTTGATTGGGGGCTGTTGCCTGCCGAGCAAATTGGAATATTTGGTCAGAAACACGGCCAGCAGCTCCGGGATGTCTTCCCTTCGCTGGCGTAAGGAAGGTATGCGCAGACAAATACCATTCAATCGAAAGTAAAGCTCCTCGCGGAAGCTTCCGGCCCCCATCTCCTCCGTGAGATCGCGAGTACTGGTCGAAATGATGCGCGCCATCAGACAGCCTGGTGAGACCGCCCTCTCGCCGTCAGGCAAGAGATTCAACAGGAGCCCCTGCTTGTCAAGATCGAGCTGACCGACTTCGTCGAACAGCACCGTGCCATCCAGCCGGGCGTGCGAGCCCTTGCCTCCATTTTCGATGCCCGGGCCGAGCAGCCAATCGAAGCTGGATGTGGAACAGCTGAATTTGACAAAGGGTTTCGTGCTCCGGGGGGACAGGCGGTGGATCTCCGATGCAATAACTTCCTTACCGCTGCCACTTTCGCCCAGGATAAGGACCGGGATATCCGTTGTGGCAATCTCGGCTATAACCCGCTGCAGCAGGCAAATCGATGCGCTCACGCCCGGAATCATTATGCTCGCCGGCTCCGCGGGGCGCTTTTCGGCTACGAAAATGGCATCTCCGTTCAATGAGAGAATCCTCAGGCTGGAGAGAGCAACAGATGGGCCAAGCTCTTTCCGATCCTCGAGAGGCTGGAAGGCGCCCGTATTCTCTTAATTTATCAAAACTTAACCTTATTCTAAGGATAGAGTAAGCAGCGGGAACCAGCTTTCGGCGCGCCCGATAACTACCACAATGTGGTATTCATTTTCCCCCAATCGATGCAGAGAGGGTCGATATCGGGGCATGGGGCTCACCCCGGGGAGCAGGGTAAGTACCGGCCGCACAATTAGTTAGTGCCCAATCGCCGGACGGCGGATTCTATCTCTTGTGGCATCTGCATTGCTTCGTATCCAAAGCGGCCAAGGCTAAACCATTGCTCGGAATTGGGCCAGAGCGAGAGGAATCCTTTATCAGCTCCGTGGATGGTCAAGAACGATCTGCCTTAAAGCATCCGTATCGCTACGTGAGGGCAAACGCTAGCCCGTTGACGAACTGAAGAAAGGATTTATGAGTCGCATCCACGAAGCTCTGAGAAAAGCCGAACTGGAAGCCGGCGCTATTACCACGGCGGATGTGCAGCCGGCCGATCATCAAGAGCCAGCCGCCCGGCCCAAGCACGAAAACACGGCGCAGTTCGCCGAAATTAGAAACGAAATTCAATCGCCCCTGGTTGCCGACCTTCTCCAGGTCAAGCGCTCCTGGGACCTCGACGATATTAAGCGGCGCTGCGCCCAGGTACGGTGGGATCCTGATCCCCTGAGTGATGTGTTCGGGCAAGAGAGTCAAAACCTGGAGGCTGCCGAACAATTTCGTACGCTACGCTCCCGCCTTTACCAATTGCGCGCGGAGAGAAAGCTGCGAGTGGTTTTGGTCACGAGCGCCATTGCGAACGATGGCAAGACATTCGTCGCTAGCAATCTGGCTCAGGTGATCGTGCGACAGCCCGACCGGCACGTTCTATTGATCGACGCCGACTTGCGGGCCTCCCACATGCACGCGGTAATGGGAGCGCCGGTGGCGCCGGGATTGAGTGATTATTTGAGTGGCGCCGCCGACGAGACGGCTGTGATTCAACACGGACGGGAAGGCGGCTTGTACTTTGTTGCCGGCGGCAAATCGGCCAGCAATGCCAGTGAATTGCTTTCTAACGGGCGCCTGAAGGCCTTGATCGAGAACGCGGCTTCTTGCTTTGATTGGGTAATCATCGATTCGCCACCCTGTTTGCCGGTAGCCGATGCGAGCTTGATGGCCGGGCTCTGCGACGGGGTTCTTCTAGTCGTCCGCGCGTCCGCTACGCCGTCGAGCGCCGCGACTAAGGTGGCTCAGGAACTGCGGAAAAGGAACCTTCTTGGAGTGGTGCTGAACGCGGTAGATGAGAAGACATTGAGCTACGGTTCTTACTACGGACGAGGTCATTATGGGAGCAGCGCGAAGGATGATTCCGCGAGATTGATAACCTAGGTGGAGAAAGAGATTTGAAACATGGGAATGTGTAAAAGCAGTTCGAGATTCCGCCATACTGCGGTATTGGTGTTTCTCGGTCTTTTGCCGCCGACGCTGCTTTTGGGGCAGCAGAGTTCGGGTCAGAAGGATTCGACGCAGATTCAGGCCTCGAGCAAAGGCGCGTCCCAGAGCGGATCGGCAACGGCGGATCCCAACTACGTGATTGGGCCGCAAGATGTGATCGACATTAGCGTGTGGAAAGAGCCGGATCTATCTCGATCCGTTCCAGTCCGCCCGGATGGCAAGATCTCATTACCCCTGCTCAACGATATCCAGGCCTCTGGTTTAACCCCCGGGCAGTTGGGCGCCCGAATTACCTCGGGTCTGACTAAGTACGTGACCAATCCGCAAGTGACGGTCATTGTTTCGCAGATCAACAGTCAGCGAATTTACGTTTTGGGAGAAGTGGCTCGTGCGGGAAGTTATACGCTTCTTCCAGATATGACCGTTTTGCAGGCCCTTTCCGATGCGGGCGGGTTTACAGCGTTTGCCAACTCAAAAAAGATCTACGTTCTCCGTCAGGAGAACGGCAAACAGCAAAAGATTTCGTTCAATTATAAAGACGTGATTAGCGGGAAAGACCCCAGCCAAAATGTCGCGCTGAAGTCGGGCGATACGATCATCGTGCCCTGAGGCTCGCCCTTAGAGTACTCCTCCAGTATTTTGTCGTTTCGAACAGGAAAGCGGGTCGCGCCCATGCGACTCACATATACTTTTGTGCGTGCCATCACACCGCGGGACAACTCGTGTAGAACCAGCTCAAATGTCTGGGATATACTTCCGTCCGAGGTCGGATGGTGCGTGCTAGCTCCGTGCTGTGGAAGCTGCACTCGTCAAAGGTGACAGGTCAAAGTAAGGCATTTGCCATAGGTCTATGGAGCTGAGATGAAAGGTGTCGTGCTTGCGGGTGGGACGGGGAGCCGGCTGAATCCCCTCACGCGCGTTACGAATAAACACTTGCTGCCGATCTATGACAAGCCCATGGTGTATTACCCGATTCAAACGCTGGTGAATGCCGGAATCCACGAAATCCTGCTGGTTACCGGCGGGAAGAACGCTGGCGACTTCTTGCGCCTCTTAGGGAACGGCCGGGATTTTGGGCTAAAGCACCTGAATTACACATACCAGGATGGAGAGGGTGGAATCGCGGACGCTTTGGCATTGGCTGAGCATTTCGCTGACGGCGACTCCATTTGCGTAATTCTGGGCGACAACATCATTGAAAACAACGTATGCCAAGCCGTGGCCAATTTCCGGAAGCAAGGAGAAGGCGCGAAGATACTCCTGAAGGAAGTTACGGACGCGCAGCGGTTTGGGGTCGCTGAGGTTCGCGGCGAGCACGTGGTAGGCATCGAGGAAAAACCCAAGCATCCCAAATCAAACTATGCGGTGATCGGAATTTATCTCTACGACCAGACCGTCTTCCGAAAGATCCGCCGCTTGAAACCGTCTGGCCGGGGCGAATTGGAGATCACCGACGTGAACAACTTCTACCTCGAAGAAGGCACGCTCACTTACGAAATTCTCGAGGGCTGGTGGACCGATGCCGGCACTTTCGAATCGCTGCTGCGAGCGAACACGCTGGTAGCGGAAACCGGCGCAAACAAGCTGTCGCGGGCCGAGCAGGAGCAGTTCGTCGCCGATCGGGAAAGTCTGCGATGAAGATTCTGGTTACCGGTGGAGCGGGATTCATTGGGTCCAACTTCATTCGGTATGCGCTGAAGACACGCAAGGACTGCGACATAGTCAATTACGATAAGCTAACCTATGCTGGGAACCTGGCGAATCTCGAAGAGGTGGCGAATCGTTCGAACTACACGTTCATCAAGGGCGATATCTGCGATGGCAGCGCGGTGGAAGCGGCGATGCGCGGATGCCACGCGGTAGTCCATTTCGCCGCGGAATCTCACGTTGACCGCAGCATCTACGCACCCGCCCCCGTCATCGAGACGAACATAAAAGGAACCTTCACCTTGCTGGAAGTGGCCCGCGCGCTGCGCATCGGCCGCTTCCTGCATGTTTCGACCGACGAAGTTTACGGCGACATGCCGCTGGCCGAGTTCGCCGATGAGAGTTCGCCATTGCAGCCCAGCAGCCCCTACTCGGCCTCCAAGGCCGGTTCGGATCTTCTGGTGCTCTCTTATGTTCGCACGTACGGCCTCTCGGCCTTGATCACTCGCTCGTCGAATAATTACGGGCCCTATCAGTTCCCGGAAAAGTTCCTCCCCCTGATGATCACGAACGCGCTCGATCATAAGCCCCTGCCAATCTACGGAGATGGAAAACAACAACGCGATTGGCTGCACGTGGAAGATAACTGCCGTGGAATTCTGGCTGTGCTCGATAAGGGACGCGTTGGCGAAGTCTATAATATCGGTGGGCTGGATATCGAAGAGAATATCAGTGTGGCGCGGCGAGTTCTTGAACTGACCGAGCGGCCGGAATCGTTGCTGAGCTATGTTACGGACCGCCCGGGCCACGACCGCCGCTATGCCTTGCGCTGCGACAAAATGGAAGAGCACCTCGGCTGGAAACCGCAAATCTCGCTCGAAGAAGGGTTGCGGCAAACAATCGATTGGTACAAGAGCAACTCCTCATGGCTGGCGGGAGTGCGCGGCGGCGAATACAGGTCCTACTACGAGAAATATTACGAAAACCGCGACTCCTCGCTTCACGCCATCGGCCCTTCCTCTTCTCGGTGAACGGGATCGCAGTTTTCCAAAATCAATTCCGCCCGGATGCTTGCCGTGAGAAGTGTATTTCTACTTCTACTAGTGACCTGCGGCTGCGCGGCCAGAAATCCGGAACCCCTTTGCGTAATCGCTCCTGCTGCGATGCCGGAAAGCTGGCGGCCTTCCGGCAATATCCAGAAACATCTGAGCGCGTCTCCGTGGTCCGCTGACGAAGCCGAGGACGCCAGGTATGCGGTACGAACCGGCCTCGATGAACTCAGCGACTTTTTCTCGAGCCGCCCTGCGGCCGTTTTTGCTCTCAAGGACGACGCGGTAGAGCCGTTACTCGATGCCTCCTATGCCGCGGCAAATATGCCGGCGCTCCAGATTGCCGCGCGAGACCAGGCGCGCCGGGTCCTGCTCCTGCTGCTCGCACCCTATTTGCGCCGCGCCACCGATGCGGCAACCTGCCGGGAATTCTCCCGGCTGCTGGACCTCGCGATTTATTCGCACGCTTTGCTTGCCGGAGACGATTCGCGACTGCTTCTCATGGTGGCGCTCACGAACAGCGCCTATCACTCTTGCGGTTCCCTACCGGCGGCCATGGGTTACGACTATCGCCGAAAGTTGGCGGCCGCAAACGTCTCCACGGACGATGTCGGCGATTTGGTGCTGTGGAGCATCACCTTCACCGATGCTCAGTTGGTAGCGGGCCTCCAACTGCCCGCTGAAGCTCGCGACCTGCCGCCCGCGCTTTGGCGCTTTCTTGCGCATTATCCGCTCGCCGGAGCACGCTCGTATCGAAACGGAACCTCGGACATGAGGTTCTACGACACCGCATACCTCGCCACCCACATCGCTTATATTCCAACCGGCTACGGCCGTTATTCGATCTATGTTGAAGATGCGCCCAGCTTGTACCGCTTTCTCAGAGAAAACTTCTATGCCGTCTTGCAAATGGGCGAGCTCGACTTGGTCGCGGAGTTCGTGGACCTCTTCCGCCAATATGGCTGCACGGAGCGAGACGATCTGCAGGTGCGCGATGGAACTCGGTATTTGCTGAAGCTCTTTCATGGCGCGGGAGACCGCTGGATGGCTTATCGGGAGCCATACGAGAGGCCCAAGATAGACGACTACGACGCCGTGCACAAAGCATGGACCGGAATGTCAGGAGTTCGTGCTCGGGTTCCAGAACCGGCGAAGCCAGGCACCTATGGCGGCATCATGCGCGCTTGGTTGGGTTATCCGCGCTGAGCGCGAGTGATCCCTTCAAAGTCACTTGAAGGCGCGCTTCCCTGCCTGCGCTGCCATCTTGCGTGCGGCCTCGTAAGAATCTCCAAATGCAGCAACTAAAAAGTGCGCTCCCCCATCTAGCGACCGGCCGTTGTAGCGAGCTTATCACCACCATCCGAATGTAAATCGGCTATTAACTTAACGAGCGATTGGCTGATCTCGTCCTCCATGCCGATCAGGTCTAACGGCGTCCGGTCGAATTCGCGCGTCCAGACGTGTTCCTGCTGAGGAAATCGGATTAGCTGCGCCGTGAATCGAAAACGCCCCGCCGACTCACGCAAGCTGCCTTCAACCAAATAATCCACGTCTAACTCCCTGGCAATTTGTCGAGCGGTTTTGGCAGTGGTTTTGTAAGCCATAGATGAAGTTCGGGGCACTACTCCCAACTGCCCCGGATTCATCGTTCCTAGCTGGGCGATCAACTCCTCAGTCAAGCCGTCACAAATGTATTCTTTGGACGCGTCACCCGTAAGGTTCTGAACCGGGAGGACGGCGATCGACAGTTTGTGCAGGGCCTTTGCCCGAACAAAACCGATCATGGTGCCCGTTACCAGAAGAACGGCAAGCAGGGGAACCCAAAGCGGCCAACCACACTCTTGAAGGATCCCTTTGCTCGGACGTGGCGTGCGGCCGTTGCGAGTACCTATCGACGGTGCTTTGGCGTGCAGCACTCCGTCCCGGTTTCTGCCTTCGGAGGCAGTCGAATCTACGGGCTGGGCAGATGACCCTATCAGCCCCCTATCCAACCGCACAGGTGCGACAAATCGGTAACCCCGTTTCGGGACAGTTTCAATTGTGCGCTGCTGCTCGTCCTGAGAGAGGATTTGCCGGAGATTAAACACATGGCGGCTCAAATTGGCTTCCTCGACAAACGTATTCGGCCAAACCTTATCAAAAATCTCGAAACGGAGCCTCGGACATGACGTTCTACGACACCGCATATCTCGCGACCCACAGGTCCTGGTCTTACCTAACTGAGGTGTCCAGTTTTAGAGGGGAGCACTACACTCTTATCCTACTAGCTTTAGTTTGAAGTGATGAGTCGAGAGGAGACCTCAACACCAGCCCCAAGTTGGTCGGTGCCGCGAACCGCTACCTCATCTCCTTCGTGCAGATCGCCAAAAACTTCTATCAGGTTACCGGATCGGGCCCCTGTGGTGACATCTACCCATTCCGTAAGATTTTGGCGCACACGGATTACGAAGGTGCGTTGCAGGTCGCTGGTCACGGCGGAGTTTGGAATGAAAAGCGTCGGATAAGTGCGGCGTATCGGCCAGTCGATTTCGCAGAAGGTCCCCGGAACCAGTTCCGCCCGTGGATCGCTTACGTCCAACTCTACAGGCATAGTTCGGGTCTTGGTGTTTACGTCGCGCGAAACTCGGGCGATCGGAGCATGAAAGATCCTGCCCGGAACGAGGGCACCGTGAAGGCAACAATCGTATGCTCTGGAACACCCTCCACGCTCACGTATTCAATCAGACGTTACCGAAGAACGATGGAACTCAAAGACGACGCGACGCCCTAAAATAGGGCATCTCCGTGCCCGATTGCTGCAAAGGTTTTCACCATGTGGGACTTGAACCTTTCCGCTGGCACTCCGCAACACTGCCTAATAGCTTAGTTTCAGCAGCTTAGAGCCGTCGTTTAGGGCAGTATTCGCTCCGGTTGGGAACATGGGTTGCTACACTTTGTTCCTGATATTCCGGGGCCCAGTGATAAATCTGAAACTGCCAGGTCGGGAAAGAGGTCGCCTACAATGCGCGCGCCGTATATGGCAGGTCCAAGCCGGCCCCCGAACCTACTGTCCCATCAAGCAGCGTCACGCCGTGAATTAGGACCGTCTTCCGAGCAACCCACCCCGTCTCTACTAACAACTAGATTTGCCCTAGCCCTTCTGCTGGCGGCGATTTTCCCGTCCTGAGAACGTACACGAAAACGACCATGAATTCTCAGAACTCTGACGGGGTGGACGCACATCTTCTTTCGATTTTTCCGAAGAACGACACGTGGCTACTTTCCACTCTCCGATGGAAGAATTCCTTACAAAAGCTCGGTTTGAATTTCCCGCACAGAAATCGACTCGGCATCCGAAAGCCGAAGCCAGCAGCATGGTTCATTGGGGCCGTCGCGCTTGTATTAATCCCATCGTTTGCGCGCGCTCAAACGAACGCTGGAGCCCCTAGCGCTCGTGCCCTCATTACGGGCAGCATTGATGAAGGGAAACTAATCCCGCTGCCGGGGAACACTCGCCCAGAAGCAATTCCAGAGAACGATCGCGGTGCGGTGGCCAACACATTTCCCCTGACCCACGTACTCCTGCAGTTGCGCCGTCCTCCTGAGCGGGAAAGTATGCTGGAGCAATTTCTCGGCGAGCTCCAGGACCCCAAATCTCCTGAATTCCACAAATGGCTGAAGGCGGATCAATTCGGCCAGAGCTTTGGCGTCGCGCAGCAAGACCTCGATACGATCGCGCAGTGGCTCCAGTCGCATGGCTTCACCGTGAACTCGATCTATCCGAACCGAATGGTGATCGATTTTTCGGGTACGGCAGGCCAGATTCGTGACGCCTTCCACACGGAAATACACAGCCTCGATGTGAACGGAGTAGAACATATCGCAAATTTGAGCGACCCGCTCATTCCCGCGGCCCTGGCGCCAGCGATCGTGGGCATCGTCTCTCTACATAGCTTCCAGCCGCGCGCTCAACATGAAATGCGCAACCCAACCGCCAATTACACGACTGGCTCCGGCACCTACGGCGTCGTGCCTGCAGACCTTGCGACCATCTACAACTTGAATCCACTTTTCACTGCCGGCTACTCCGGTCAGGGCCAAACCATAGCCGTAATCGAAAACACCGACGTTTTCAGCACTTCGGACTGGGACACCTTCCGCTCAACCTTTGGCCTCTCCAGCTACTCATCGGGATCGTTTTCTACCCTTCACCCGGCGCCTCTGAACGGCGCCAATAACTGCGCTGATCCCGGAGTATTAACCTCCAACGAGGGCGAGGCTATTCTTGATGCGGAATGGTCCAGTGCGGCAGCACCCAGCGCCGCAATTGTTCTGGCTTCCTGTGCGGACACCAGTAGCACCTTCGGTGGCTTGATTGCACTGCAAAACTTGATCAACGGCAGTGACCCACCACCGGCGGTGGTTAGCATCAGCTACGGCGAATGCGAAGCGGAAGACGGAGCCACGGCCAATGCGGCATACAACTCCGCATATCAGCAAGCAGTCACGGAAGGCGTCTCCGTTTTCGTGTCCGCGGGCGACGGCGGAGCGGCGCTCTGCGATAACAACCGCAAGAATGCAACTCACGGCATCGGTGTGAACGCGCTTGCCTCCACGCCCAACAACGTGGCGGTGGGCGGCACCGATTTCAGTGACACATACTCCATTACGAACAGCACGTACTGGAGTGCCACCAATGGCTCCAATTACGGGTCCGCCCTGTCCTATATCCCAGAGATCCCCTGGAACGACTCTTGCGCCAGCGCGCTCCTCTCTAACTTCCTCACCGGCTCGGAGACAACATACGGCAAGAACGGCTTTTGCAATTCGAGCCAGGGAGAATCGTACCTAACCACGGCTGCGGGGAGCGGCGGCCCCAGCGGCTGTGCGACGGGGTCGCCCTCCAGCGGTACAGGGATCGTCAGCGGCAGCTGCCAGGGTTGGGCTAAGCCTTCGTGGCAGGCCGCGCTCAGTAACTTAGGAAACCCCAACGATGGCGTGCGGGACCTCCCGGATGTCTCGCTGTTTGCCGCGAATGCTGTTTGGGGGCATTACTACATATTTTGCTGGTCCGATACTGAAAACGGCGGGGCCGATTGCGGCAACGATCCCGGCGGCTGGTCGGCAGCGGGCGGAACATCGTTTGCTTCGCCGATCATGGCGGGCATCCAAGCCCTTATAAACCAAAAGGCTGGTCAGAATCAGGGCAATCCCAATTCCGTCTACTATCAACTCGCCGCAACGGAGTACAACGGCAGCAGCGCCGCTTGCGACTCGTCAAACGGCACGGGGGTGTCGAGTGCTTGCATCTTCTACGACATCACGCAAGGCGATATAGACGTCAACTGCACAGGCAGGCATAATTGTTACCTCGATTCCGCACAAGAGGGCGTGCTTTCTACATCAAACAGTTCCTACAACCCTGTATACGGCGCCACTAGCGGCTGGGACTTCGCTACGGGGATTGGAAGCGTTAATGCCTCCAATCTGGCCAACAACTGGCCAAGCCCGCCACCTGCAGCAACTCTAGTTTCTGCCACAGCTGTTTCCGCGACTGAAATCGATTTGACCTGGACGAACCCTCCGGGGTCTAACGCTGCGGGCAATTCTGTTTTGCGTTGCACGGGCTCGAACTGCACACCCGCAACCGTGATTGCATCGCTTTCGGCGGCCTCGGCTACCTATCAGGACAAGTCAGTCTCTCCCTCGACGGTCTACACGTATCTGATTCAAGCGACGAACCCCTGGGGTTCAGCAAACTCGAACTCTCTGGCCGCGACGACGCCGGTCGTTGTCAGTCTGCTTCCTTCAGTTATTTCGGTGACGCCTAGCAGCGGAAGCGGCTTGGGCCCGCAAACTTTCAGTTTTCTGTACTCGGACCCCGATGGCTTCGCTTCCCTGAATACACTTCAGGTCCAGTTCGCGCCCAGCGGAACCAACCCCAACATCTGCTTGCTCGAATATATTCAGTCTACGAACGGACTATACTTGCTCAACGACTCCGGAACTGGCTTCCTAACACCACTAACGCTTGGGGTTATGGGAAGCTTGCAGAACAACCAGTGCAGCGTGGACGTCGGCAGCTCCTCCGCTTCTGGATCCGGCAACGACCTGACCCTAAGCCTGGCTATCACCTTCACCTCTTCGTTTGCGGGTACGCAGATCATTTCGATGCAGGCAAATGACAATGAAGGTATGGCCAGCGGATCCCAAGTTGTCGGCAGTTGGACGGTACCCACCGCGGTCACATCGGGTCCGGCTCTTCCCCTCAAGGTGAGCACGAACCGGCGCTACCTCGTTGATCAAAACAACGTACCCTTCCTGATGCTGGGTGATTCACCCCAAGGCATGATGGCTAACCTGAGCACGTCTGATATGGCCACGTATATGGCCAACAGGCAGTCGCGCGGATTCAATACGATTCTTGTCGACGTTTTGGTAGATACATACACGGCAGGAAATCCAAACGGCACGACCTTCGATGGCATCGCGCCGTTTACAAGCGGATCGTCGCCTGCCGATTATGACCTCTCGGCGCCAAATCCCTCATACTTCTCGCGCCTGGATTCTTTGGTCAGTATGGCCGCATCCGACGGCATAGTCGTAATGTTGGACCCAATCGAAACAGGCGGCTGGCTGCCGACCCTGGAAAACAATGGTCCGACGAACGCCTTCAATTACGGTGCATATCTCGGGTCTCGATACGCAAACCGGCCCAATGTAATCTGGCAAAGCGGAAATGATTTTCAAGACTGGAACAGCAACAGCACTGACAACAACTTAGTTTATCAAGTGATGGCCGGGATCGCGTCTACGGCCCCGAATCAGGTACAGACCATCCAATTGGATTACCCTGTAAGCTATTCCAATCAGGACCAAGCCACGCTGGGTTCCACGTTGACGCTGGACGCGGCGTACACCTATCTAGAGACCTACGATGAGGTTCTGCAAGCCTACAATAGCTCACCGACGCTGCCCGTTTTCCTCACGGAAGCGAACTACGAATACGAGAACATCACCGAGAACCTTCCTGGCCCAACCGGCCCCTTTGTCTTGCGAGAGCAAGAATACTGGGCTATGACGAGCGGAGCTACCGGCCAGCTTTACGGAAACACGTACACGTGGACGTTCACTCCAGGTTGGCAGAACTTTCTGGACTCGCCCGGGACGCTCGAACTTGCATACTTGAATAAGCTCTTCAACTCCCTTCCCTGGTGGAAACTGGTTCCAGACCAGAACCATCAAATCGTTACCGTCGGCTATGGAACCTACGATGGGGGTAACGGCGATCTACCGTTTGCCGACTATGCCACAACGGCTTGGGTTCCAGACGGGTCACTAGCCATCGTTTACGACCCGGCAGGAAATGCTCTGACCGTAAATTTGGCGAACTTCAGCCAGCCGGTGACTGCCGCTTGGTATGACCCCAGCAATGGAGCATTCAATGTAATCGCCGGGTCCCCGTTCCCAAACTCCGGGAGCCAGACGTTCACACCACCGGGAAATAACCATGACGGGGATACGGACTGGGTGCTGCTCCTAGAGGTGAATTCCATTAATCCACAGCAGGTTGCGACGCCGACCTTCAGCCTGGCGGCCGGCACTTATGCTATAGCTCAATCGGTCACAATTTCCGACGTAACGGCTGGCGC
>Ga0335081_10010425_pt1 | contig 15025 bp, 10 predicted proteins | sample Lox_Sample_35_FD_206713 | JGI IMG/M metagenome (GOLD analysis project Ga0335081, IMG submission 206713) | Soil microbial communities from Loxahatchee National Wildlife Refuge, Florida, United States - Lox_Sample_3.5 | ecosystem: Environmental > Terrestrial > Soil > Wetlands | place: USA...
TTGATGCTTGTGGGAAAATACTTCGACCTGCTCGTTCTCGTCGTCGATCTGCTGCGGATGGACGACCGGGGCGATGAAATCCCCATCCCGATTCTGAGTCTCACACTTGGCAAGCAATCGTTGGGGAGGATGGAACACCTCCACCTGTCAACCGCTGAACAACTCAAGATGTATGGAGACCTGCTGTTTGAGAACGGAAGGCAGATCACCCCTCACCGCGATATCGAATTGCCCAAACAGCACGGCGCGAAGTGAAAATATGTTGAGACGCGCACCGAACGTCCCTCGATTTGCTCCTTCCGCCGAGCTACATGTTCTGAATTATACTATCCCCGAACTGCGAGCACTTCACTTCCTTCGCCCCTTCCATCAACCGCGCAAAATCGTAGGTAACGACTTTGTCCTTGATGCTCCCTTCCAGTCCCTTGAGGATGAGGTCCGCCGCTTCATTCCATCCCATATACCGCAGCATCAATTCTCCCGACAGGATGACCGAGCCGGGATTGACCTTGTCCTGATTCGCGTACTTTGGCGCAGTGCCGTGCGTTGCTTCGAACACGGCGTAGCCGTTTTCATAATTGATGTTTCCGCCGGGAGCGATTCCGATGCCTCCGACCTGAGCCGCCAGCGCATCTGAAATGTAGTCGCCGTTGAGGTTCAGCGTGGCTATGACGTCGTATTCGGCAGGCCGTGTGAGAATTTGTTGGAGAAAGGCGTCTGCAATCACATCTTTGATGACAATCCCGTTGGGAAGTTTGAGCCAGGGTCCGCCGTTCAAAGGCGTTCCCCCAAACTCCTTCTTTGCCAGATCGTACCCCCAGTCGCGGAATCCCCCTTCCGTGAACTTCATAATGTTCCCCTTGTGAACGAGCGTCACAGATTTCCTCTGCTGATCGCTGGCGTACTTGATGGCTGCGCGCACGAGCCGCTCGGTCCCTTCAACGGATACAGGCTTGATACCGATGCTTGAAGACTTCGGAAAGCGTATTTTCTTGACCGCCATCTCTTTCTGGAGCCAGTCAACGACCTTCGCTGCCTCCGGGGTTCCGGATTTCCATTCGATCCCTGCATAAATATCTTCGGTGTTTTCCCTGAAGATGACCATGTTCACCAGCTCGGGATGTTTCACGGGCGATGGGACACCCTGGAAATACATAACCGGCCGCAAACAGACGTACAAATCAAGGAGCTGTCGGAGGGTGACGTTGATGGACCGTATGCCTCCACCCACCGGCGTCGTCAACGGTCCCTTGATTGCGATGACGTGTTCCTTGATTGCTTCCAGCGTGTCGTCGTGCAACCAGGTGTTGGGTCCATACACCACGTTGGCTTTCTCGCCGGCGTAGACCTCGAACCAGACGATGGAACGCTTCCCGCCGTAGGCTTTCGAGACGGCGGCGTCGAACACACGCTGTGAAGCTCTCCAGATGTCCGGACCGGTGCCGTCCCCTTCAATGAACGGAATGATGGGATTATCCGGGACCCGGAGCTTTCCTTCGTGGACGTTTATTTTTTGTCCCTTGGACGGGGGGGTGAGTTTTACATACTGTGGCATGGACCGGGTTACCTCCTTCGGCAGTTTGTTAGCATGGTTCGATGTGGTTTCTGATAAGATCGGCGTAATGCTTCATTTCACCGTTTTTGTATTTCTTGAGTTTGAGCACAAAGTGGATATCGTCGTCCTGGTATCGTGGAGTAACGTGCAAATGGAAATGAAAAACCGATTGTCCGGCGATCCTGCCGTTGTTCGAGAAGATATTGAACCCTTCGAGGCCAAGTCCTTCGACAAGAGCTTTCGAAACAACCTTTGCGGCATCCAACAGCGACGAGTAACACTGGGGATCGAGCTCGAGGAAATCGCGATAGTGCATCCTAGGGAGAACAAGCGCGTGGCCAAAATGGATCGGGTTAACATCGAGGATCGCGACGACCCGATCGTTTTCAAAGAGGATTTCGGAAGGAATCTCCCCGGAAAGGATTCTACAGAAAACGCAATCGCTCTTCACACAGCAAGCTGGTTTTTCACAATTGATGATAAAAAATCTATTCAAAATTAGCCCGAAAGTCAAAACGGCGAAAAAAAGGGGCGTGACTCAATAACAGATACACCGGCGGTCACAGACCACACCGTGACCGAATTCGTTGCGCATGTCGCGGCATGCCTGCCTCGCATGTTTTTTCCGGAGGACCGTGACACCCTTGAGACTGATTCACCACCAAAAAGGCGGGCGAATGCTTTGCATATCGTACCACGTTTTGGTATATTTTCAGGCCTGCCAGCAAGTACACATTGAACACAAGGACCCATACTATGAGAAACTTTTCGACCGTTGCTGTTGCTCTCCTGATCGCCTGTGCCATCTGCACTCAGGGATTTCAGTGCGGCTCTCCTGAATTTTCAGGGGCCAAACTGCGGATTCAGCAGAAGGACTATCCGGGCGCAATCAAATTGCTCGAAACCGAAGTGAAGAAAAATCCGACGAACGAGGAGGCATGGTACCTTCTGGGAGGGCTAGATGCAGACCAGGGTGACTATGCCGGGATGAACACGGCCTTTGAAGAAGCATTGAAGCTCAACAACAAGCACGCCAATGAAATCTACAGGATCCGCTACAGCAAGTGGGGAACACACGTCAACGATGGCGTGACGTATCTCAACAGGGCGACAACGGATTCGACGCAATTCTACGACAGTGCGGCGAGTGAATTCAAAACGGCCGGGCTGATCTGGCCCGACACCGCCCTCACGTACAAGTATCTCGGCATTGCGTACAACAACAAAGGCGATTTCAACGATGCAATTGTTGCGTTCAAAAAGGCGTGGGAGATGGGGAACGACCTGGAATCGTTCAAACGCGTCGGCAGAATCTATTTCACCATGGGGACCCAGCTTGACACCAAGTTTGAAACGGACAATGCCGATTCCCTGCGCGTTTTGAAAAACCTTGGCCAGATCCGGGTCGGAACCCACAAGAACGATGTCATGGCAGCGTTTGGTGCACCTGACGAAGTAAAGAAAATTGAACCCCTGAAGAAGGGAAGGAAGCGTGTCGTTGAGAAGGTCAGCCCCAAAGAAGAATGGACGTACAAAAACCTCGGTCTTACGGTGGAAATCGAGAATGATCTCGTTTCGAGCATGAACAAACCTCGCACGCCGTATATCGACTCGACGTATCACCGACAGGCCCTGGTGATGTTCGATAGCGCCGAAGGGGTGTTCGAAACAATCAAGCAGAACGAACCGAAGGACAATGAGAACCTGAACATGCTGCTGCAGGCGTATGTCCGGTCGAACAGGATCAAGGAGGCAATCAATACATTCCGGATCGCGGTGGAAAATGATTCCCTGAACAAGACGAATCATTACATCCTCGGGATCCTCTATCGTGAGGATGGTGAGTACCAGGCGGCCGTCGACGAATTCAAAGTAGCGTTGTCGATCGACCCGAACTACGCGGATGCGCAATATGATGTTGGCGCCACCCTGTTCAACTGGGGAGTCGACATGTTGAGAAAGGAGGAAGCCGCGGCAGAGGCGAAGGGTGAAACAAAGGTTGAATCCAAGAGTGAAGGAAGCGAGGAATACAAGGCGAAATTCAAGGATGCGCTCCCGTATCTCGAAGAGGCTTCGATGATGAGGAAGGATGATGCCCAGATTTTTGAGACGCTCGGAAAGATCTACGCTCGCCTCGGTCAGCAGGACAAAGCCACGAAAGTGTTCGATCAGGCTGACTGGCTTCGCAAGCACACAGAGATCAAGCTTGGGATGAAGGAAATCGACCTCTCGGCCGTGATGGGTGATCCGACCAAAAAAGAGGACATCACCTACAACAACGCGCCAGCTTCCAAGTGGACGTATGAAAAAGACAACATTTGGTTCGTGGTTGTTAATGGCGTAGTGAAGGACTGGACGTGGTTTGGCAAGTAATGAGATGGAGTTCAGGACGATCGACTAATTGTAAGGATACTGCATGAGCGAGCCAGTTCAGCAACAACAGATCAACATTGAGCTCGGAGAAAAGGAAGCGGAAGGGATATACTCAAACCTTGCGATCATTACCCATTCGCCGGCGGAGTTTGTCATTGATTTCACGCGCGTGCTTCCGGGCGTTCCGAAGGCGAAAGTGCACGCGCGCATTATCATGACCCCCCAGCACGCGAAGATGTTGTTAAACGCCCTCAAAGACAACATCGAGAAGTTTGAGAAAAAGTTCGGTGAGATACGATTTGCCGGCGACACTGGAACCCCGATTCTTGGCTTCCAACCGCCAACAAAGGACCAGAAATTCAACTGACCGCACGTATAGGATCCTCGAAATCCTCCGTGCCGATTCCGGCGGGTTTCGGGGATCATTCCCCGCTCGATATTCTAGTTCTTCCGCGTGTTTGTTGTCACAGGCACATATTGATGTAGTGGCCTCACCTTGACATTGGGGGCCACCCAGCATATATTTGGCGCAGTAGGTTGGAGCCGGAGAGGCTGCCGGAAGTTTTCCCACACATTGAGCATCGTCCTTATGAAGATACCATTTCGCCGCATAGAAACGCCAATTGCCTTCCTGGGTATAGGCGCTGTTCTGAGCATCATCGCGTTGAGTTGCGTGAAGATCCCGACTGAACCGACGATATTTCCTCAGTCCGACATCCAAGCGAGCATACCCATTATAGACCGGACGTGGACACTTGGCCAATTGTATGGCAAAAAGAGTTCCAACGTCAGCTATGTCGATTCATTGCACACCCAGGTGTACCAATCGGTGCTCAACACGAAACCATTGGCGCTCGACACGCTCAAGGCAACACCGCACGACCAATCAAGTAAGGTTGCACTCGGGGAGATCACGTTACCGGGGTTGTCTTCCAGCAGCCAGTCATTTACTGCTTCGGATCTAGGTGCCACCACTGGTACCTATTTATCTCCTCCTTTGCCTTCCTACCCTGGAGCAAGTACATCTTTGCAGGGTATTTCTTTGCCGGCGAGCGGACAATTCGATTGGCTGGGAGTCGACAGCGGAACGGTGTCTCTTACAATCACCAACACTCTGCCTCTCCAGATCTCGTTTCCACAGGGACTCAGGTTGAAGAATAACTCGACGAGCCCGCAAGATACTACGACAATTGCTCCCTTCAACATACCGCAAATTGACAGCGCGGGCACCGCAGGCTCGACTTGGACAGGCAGCTTCACAATAAGCAAGAAAATTGTGTATGCTGCATTGAAGTCAGATTCCATCAAAGTCAATCTGCTGGGCAGGACTGGCTCATTTACAATCTCCCCAACCGCAGGCGTCAGCTTCACGTTCAGCTCGGGGAGTTTCCTGGTGGACAGCGCAGCGGCTGTAATACCAAACCAGACCATCGTTCCGACGACTGATTCGCTCTTCACAGTCGACGATTCGATTGTCGTGAAGGATGCCGATTTCAGGAGTGGCTCGTTCAATGCCGTCATAAAGAATCATTCGAATGTTACTGTCGCAATGTACCTCCAGTTTAACGATTTGGTGAATACTCAATCAAATCAGAGTTTTCTTATAAATCAGAATCTTCTTCCGAACGACAGTATCGTTTCTCCCGTCAACCTCAGCCAGTACAGCATCCACACCACACCAAGCAACTTGGGCTCGAAGATTTCATTCAGACTGGGCATCAGTTCAATTCAATCTGTGAACAAGATATCAATTACGAGCCACGATTTCATCACTTCCGGAATTGAAGTGACGTCACCCTTTGTCATAAAATCGGTCACTGGCAAGATCAAGCCTACCACACTTATTGTAAATAATGGAATGCCAGGATTACAGGGGGATGTTAGCAACTTTTCAGCGACTAGTATAAACTTCAGCTCGCAGAGTATAACTCTGAACCTCGGTGTCTACAGCGGTTTTGTCACCGATTACAATCTCACCCTGACGGGGATTTCCCGGGCACAAAATAAGACTGTAACGCTGGTGATACCGCCTCCGGCGGGCAGCGCTCAGAATCGAATTACTCCATCTGCAAATGGGTTGGCGCAGATCGTCCTCAACAACTCCACTGGGTTCGGCACCTTCCTGAGTTCATTCTTCCAGGCGATTCCGGACACTTTTATTTTGAACGGGTCGGTCACAATCAATCCATCCGACGTTTTTGGGACGCCGGGGGGCTATGCGACGATTTACGACACCTCCAAACTCTATTCGTCGGTAGATTTCTACTTCCCCTTAGATGTGGGAATTTCGAATGCCCAGTATGCGGACGTCGTGCCCATCAAGGGTAAATTCGATAGTTCATTTGTTGGGAACACGAAAAGTGGCTCCCTATACTTCACGATTAGTAACGGTTTACCGGTCAGCTTTGGCTTTTTGGCAACCTTCCAGAAATACGATCCAGTCATCAAGGGGCCACGGACATTGTTGACAGTGCCTGTCAGTGGTGCGCCGGAGATTATTCAAGGTGGAAAAGTCAATGCTTCGGGAATTGTGACGTCGGATTCAAGCACGAGCTTCTCTCTTTCACTCTACAATGCACAGATCCAGCAGTTGGTGAATGCCGATTCTGTTGGTGTGCTGTTCCTGTTGAGCACATCGTCGGGGGCGTCGGTCCCGGTTGTGTTCGATTCCACCTACACAATCCATGTGAGGGCTTCGGCCAATATGGTCTATACCCTGAAGGAGAAGAACCAATGAGAACCAAGAGCGCATTTTCGACTTCGAGGTGTCTCGTATTCTCCTTGCTGGGAATCGCCACCCTTCTCTCTATGGCAGCCGCCGGCGACCGATCCAGCATCCGGGGCGTGAGCATGGGCCGGACCTATGTCGTTCTCTCCCGTAGCGTCGACTGCTTGGGGATTAACCCGGCAAACCTGGGGCTCGACGACCGGCTTCCTTTTACACTGTCGCTGCCTGCAGTCGGAGCACGTGTCAGCTCGGATTTGCTGAACCTGCAGACATACAACGACTATTTCACCGGTGTGCCCGACCCGCAAAACCCCAGCAACCGGATTGCCTATACCCTGACAGACCAAGATAAGAACACCATCCTCTCCAGGATGCCGGATGCCGGTTCCACCCGGGCCGATCTGGAGGCCAACGTGTTCGGCCTATCGATCCAGATGGGACGAATTGGCGCGCTGGGGTTCGATGTGACCGAGCACGTTGGTGTGAAACTGGATCTCCCCAAGCAATACGTCAAGATGTTCCTGTTCGGGTTCGATTCCTTGGGATCCAACTATAACTTCAACGGCACTTCGGCTGATGCCTGGTGGTACCGCGAATGGAATGCGTCGTATGCCAACAAACTCCCATTCAATCTTCCTTTGCTTCACGACATCCGGTTCGGTGTCGGCTTCAAGATTATTCAGGGTTTTGGAGTGATGGTAACGGACCATTATAATGGCTCCCTTGCAAACACGAATGTCAATGCCGGCATACCCAATTCCGTTCCCCAATACCAGGTGAACGCGAATTTTGACTTCCTCACAAAGCGGTCCGGATCCAACGTGTTTACCACCGACACTACGGGTAAATCCAAGTTCAACTTCACTCCCTTCCCCGATCCCGCCGGCAAGGGAACCGGTTTTGACTTTGGTCTGAACGGGGAGGTAAAGGACGGCTTCAGGGTTGGGATCAGTATAACAGATATTGGAAAGATCTCGTGGAACCAGAATCTTGTTGAAACGTACGGTTCGTATAATGCGTTGCTCACAGATCCATTTGATTCAACGCAACAAGCCGAGCTTAAGAAAGGGTTCAGAGGTACCAATCGGCCAGGTCAACCGTTCGTCACGGCGCTCCCGACGAAGTTCAGGCTGGGTGTGTCAATTGATTCTAAGAAAATGCCGGTCTTGCACTACCTTCCGGGAGATTGGCTCTGGGAAGTCGATTACAACCAAGGACTCAACAATTCGTTGGGCAACTCCACCGTCCCGCGATTGTCGGTCGGCACTGAGTGGCGCATTATTCCCATACTTCCGCTGCGTACGGGCATCACCGTTGGTGGGGCAGATCAATTCCGGTGGTCGTTTGGGTTCGGACTTGATTTCTGGATATTGAGCCTGGATGTTGGAACGGAAAACTTCGGTATGTTCTTCGCACCGAACAGCACGGCCATGATTTCTGCGGGTGCCGGGTTGAGATTACGTTTCTAGAATTGCCAAGGCTCGGGGACTTTCGAGAACGGCCACCGATCAGACGGTGGCCTTTTTTTTTATCCTGATCTTTCCGACAACCTCACCCGACTTCCCAAGAAGAGTGACTTATCTCACAAGGCGAGCAAACGCATCTCAAATGTTGGCTTGAAATGCCGTTTCCAGGCCACCGCGCGATCCCACCGTCAGCGAGGGCAGTTGATTCTTCAGCAATCAATGACGATTTTCAAAAAGGAATATGAGAGAGTGACGTTGGGTGCCGTGTGGAATTCCTTAAGAATTGCAGGACAATGCGTTTCATTCAGATTTGCAAGCTCCCCTTCAATATCGTCCTTGTGGTCACTCTCGCCGGTTGTCTGGACGCTCCCCGAGATAATACGTTGGATCCATCATCTCCACGTTTCCAGAATTCAGCCTCGGTCAACGGACAGGTGACAATCCGGAATCAAGGGAGCGGAATTGCTTCGGCATCCGTCCTCTGTGTTGAACAGGGAGTCTCGGTGATCTCCGATTCGAGCGGCAATTATGCTTTTCAACAGCTCACGGCTGGTTCATTGACCCTCGTTGCGTCGAAATCCGGATTCGTTTCCGATACTCAACGAGTCCACCTGGATCCAGGCGGTACAATAAAGGTCTCGTTTGCCCTCAACGGAGCGCCTGTTGTGCTGAAAGAGTCGATCATCACCCACAAATACGACCAGTACTATCCGAGCCCTGTCTACACCGTGGATGTTTCGGCTTCCGTGACAGATCCCAACAGCATCACCGACGTCGATTCAGCCTGGTTCGCCGTCGACACGCTGCTCTATCCGATGGTGTATTCCATTGCGACCCAGCAATTCCAAACGACCCTCTATAAGTACGATTTCCCGACGAACACGATCGATTGGCTCGTCGGAAAGGCGTTGACGATCAAATGCACAGATCGTTACGGGGCGGTCGGGACAGGAGTTCCTTTTTACATCACGCGTATCATTGAGAACACAGCGACACCATCATACCCCATATCCCAGAACAACGATACCACGGGGCCAACTCCTTTGTTTAAATGGCTCCCCCCTGGGGTGACGTTTGACTACACGTACACCCTCGAGTGCCTGCAGGTGAATGCAGGGACAGAAACGCTTGTGTGGACCTTGGCGAGCATCAATTCGACCATCCTGCAACAGCAATTCCCGGGTGATGGATCGGGGCTCTCTCTGGCGTCGGGCAACTACGTGTGGAGTATTTCGGTGGTTGACAACTTTGGCAACAGCTCCAGGTCAAAGGAAACGGCATTTGTCGTCCGATAGCGATGGAAAGTACGCATAACGATAATTTCCAGGCGCTCTACGAAATTGCCCGAACGCTGAACTCGATCCTTGAGCCGCGGCAGCTTCTGGAAAAAGTTCTATCCATCGCAGTGCGTCATCTTTCGGCCGAACGGGGCTTCGTCCTGCTTGCCGAATCTCGCACGGAAGCCGGTTTTTCGGTGGCCGCAATGGAGAACTTTGGATCGCAAGAGAAAGGCGATGAGTTTGCTGCCTCTTCTTCCGTCGTCAAGCACGTTCTGACGACGGGGGAGCCTGTGCTGACGTTCGACGCCCAGGCCGATGCGAGGTTTGACGCTTCCACGAGTATCGTTGCCCAAAACATCCTCTCGATCGCGTGCGTCCCGTTGCGCTCCGGAGACCGCGTCACGGGCGCCGTGTACCTTGACAGTGCGAAATCCCGCAAAGCCTTCACCGATGATGCCGTCAAATTCCTTACGGTGTTCGGCAATGTCGCGGCGATCGCAATCGATAATGCACAACGATACTCGACGCTTCTGGGCGAAAATGAGCGTTTGCGGAGCACGATCGAGGCCACGCAACAGTTTCCTTCGATCATCGGTCAGAGCGCGAAATGGAAACAAGTCCTCGACTTGGTACAGCGGGTTTTGGATGTGGATGCATCGGTCTTTCTGACAGGCGAAAGTGGAACGGGCAAGGAACTTATCGCACGGGCGATTCACGAACAAGGAACGAGGAAGGGAATGCCATTCGTTGCCGTCAATTGTTCTGCCATCCCGGAACAGCTGCTCGAAAGCGAGCTGTTTGGGCACGTCAAAGGTTCGTTCACCGGTGCAACCGCGGATAAGCGTGGTCTCGTGGAAATTGCACATGGAGGTACATTGTTCCTGGACGAAGTGGTGGAGCTTCCAGTCCTTCTCCAATCGAAAATTCTCCGATTGCTGCAGGAGCGGGAATATCGCCGCGTGGGGGACACGATGAACAGGACGGCGGACATACGAATTATCGCTGCGACGAATCGAAATCCGCAGGAATCGATCAAATCCGGCGCACTCAGAGAGGATCTCTTCTTTCGCCTGAACGTCATCGGCATTCATCTACCCCCTCTTCGAGAGCGAAAGGACGACATTCCTCTCCTCGCAAAACACTTCGTGGCGCGAGCTGCAGAAATGTACCACCGCTCCGTGAACGACATCGAGCCTGAAGCGATGAAGGTGCTTCTCTTGAATCCGTGGAAAGGAAATGTGCGTGAGTTCCAGAATGTGATCGAACGTGCAGTCGTGCTTTCAAGGGGAGGCCGGTTGACAAATGATGACTTAATCCTGACCCCGACAGACCTGCCAACGCTCGGTCCTTCCGCGGTCACCCTCGAAGAGTTCGAGCGCCAGATTATCGAAGCAACGCTTGCGGAAATGGGAGGAAACAAGACGCGGACGGCAGAGCGGCTCGGTGTCTCGCTCCGGTGGCTTCAATACAGGTTGAAAGAGTGGAGTCAATCCTGACATGGCGCAGTTCCGGATTGAGGAAAAGATCAGCGAAAGCGGCTCGACGACTGTCTACCGCGCGTATCAAGAAACTCTCGATCGTGCGGTGCTCCTTAAAGTACTGCACCAGCATCTTGCCAATGATCCCGCAGTTCGGGAACGATTTACGCGCGAGGCGAAGGCCTGCGCCCACCTCCGGTCTGAGCACATCGTGCAGGTCTATGACTTGACGGAATACAACGGTTGTCCGGCAATCGTCATGGAGTACGTCCACGGACGCTCGTTGAAAGATATCCTCGCTGCCACTCCGCCGGACCGCGAGAAGCTCGCCCGGACGACTGCCATCAGCATCCTGAAGGCCCTCTCGTTGGCCCATCATCGCGGCATCGTGCATCGCGACATCAAGCCTGGAAATATTCTTATCGCCGACGATGGTGTGATCAAACTGACCGATTTTGGACTTGCACACATAGCCCATTCCACGACTGTGACTATTGAGGGCACAGTCCTGGGCACTCCAGCCTACATGGCTCCTGAACAGATACGGGGTGAGGGCGCTGACGAGCGGGCTGATTTCTTCTCTCTTGGCGTCACTCTCGTTGAAATCCTGACTGGCGAGCGCATTTTTGAAGGGTCTACGTACTCTGAATGTGTCAAGAAAATCACCGAGTTCAGGACCGATCATCTTGACCGTCTCACAAAGACGGTTGCGGCCCATCGGCTCAACCTGGTCAAGAGGCTGATGGAACCGGATCCGAAAAACCGGTACCAGTCCGCTGCGGATGCGCTCAGAGATCTTGGTGAGCGTGAGGATACAGTAAAGGATAAGACGACGAAATCGGTTACGCGGAGAGTATCGGTTGCAGCTGCGCTGTTCATCGGCTTCCTCGTGATTGCAGGTTCTTGGTATTTTGGAAAACATTTGAGTTCCCCGGCATCGCAGGCACCAGTTGGAGTTCTCCAGAAGTCGTGGAGTCGTGACTCGGTTCAGCATCCAGAAGACCATGGTGCGGCCGGGAATCTGAAAGAGGAAGGAAAGAACAGTGGCCGAATAGCCAGGCAGGATGGACATATGACGACGGACAAAACGGCGGCATCCGCGGTCGCGTCTGTCCGGGATTCGTCGAAAATCGTGTTCACCAGCTATCCTTGGGCAAAAATTTATGTCGACGGTCGGCTGGTTGGTGAGACTCCTCTAGCCCAACCAATACTTCTGGCCCGTGGAAAACATTCTGTCACATTTTCCAATCCCTCGTTCGATCCCATTATGAAAACAATCAATGTTCTCCCGGGAAGAGATGAGACTGTTTCTGCGAACTTCCTTGAGAACGCTGGCTTTTTGGAGTGTTCGGTCCAGCCATGGGCGGACGTCTACGTCGATGAGCAGTACAAGGACACAACGCCCCTGAACAGGCCGATCATCCTGTCCGCAGGAAGGCATCGGGTCCGATTCCATAACGGCGCCTTCAACGATGCGGTGCGGGATATCACCATCAAACCTCACGATACGCTGACGATAACGATCAAGCTCATGTCCTTGCGATGACGTACAAGATCATCATCATCGTTTCGGCATCGATTCTCCTCGGACCTCTTGCCAGTGGACAGGCTTCGAGAACAGATTCCGCACTCAAGGCTGCCAGCAAACTCTATGATTCTGGCTCCTATGAATCGGCAGAACTGGCCGCTCGCCGTTTGTTGGAGCAAGCCCCGATTTTGGATTCAGTTCGAATAGAGGCGGAACGCATTATAGCCTTCTCATTAGTTGCGCAGGGGAAAATGGATCTTGCGCGCGAGCATTTTGAATCGATCTTGGCGCTGAATCCGACATTTGCGCTCGACCCAATTTTGACTTCACCGAAGATCCTGACGGTATTCCAAGAGGCAAGACTTCTCATAGCGTCCCGATACAAAGGAGAGGGGGTCTCGGGCGGCAGAGAAGATAATGCGATTACTTCCGTTTCATTCAGGACGGCATTTTTCCCAGGATGGGAGCAGTATCACCAGGGACGGTCCGAAGCTGGACTGATTTTTGCCAGTGCAGGGGTTTTGACGCTTGGCTCTGCGATCACATTTGAATTCCTCCGGGCACCCGCCCGCACAGATTATCTCTCTGCGACACACCCCGCTGAAATCGCGAGCAAATACAATACGTACAATCGCTACTACAGGGGGGAAGCATATTCCTTCATTGCGTTCGCCGCGATCTATGTGGCATCGGAATTCGACGTCTTCTTGAACGTCGGAAGATCTGTAGAAATCAAACCTTCAGTTGTCGCGCCAAACAGCTCCGGTGTATCTCTCTTGATTGACTTCTAATCTGAACAATCTGCGTGTCTGGTGTGCAAAACTTGCACAGTCGATCCTCCACTCGTTGTTAATTCCTCTCTTTTTGTCAATTTTCGAATGGCACTCTATTTGCGGGTGGGGCGGTGGCTTATTCCAGTAGAATATCGGTACCAGATTTATCAAGGAGACCAGGCAATGAAAACGCGTTACAGTGTTTTGACGCTTGCAGTGCTCGTTTGCGCGACCGTCGGACTTCTTGCCCAAGAAGGGCCACCCCAAAAAGGCCCGAAGGATCAAAATACAGATCATGTCAAGTTTATTTCGATCCCGAGCTCGACGGCCCGCGTAAACGTGCCTTATGTCTATACGGCGCAGGCAGTTTCTGATGATTCGACCGCAACGATACGGTATTCAGGGGCGATCTCTGCCGAAATGAGGGCAACTGTTGTCGCTGAGCGCCTCCCCATCGATTCCGTCACCGGAGTCGTGAACTGGACACCTCAACTCAGAGGATGGTTCGAAATTACCATCACAGCGATCTCAGACAAAAGAGGCCGCGCACGCCAGTCATTCAATCTTCTTGTCTCCGCCGGCGAAGGGACCATTCAGGGGCGAATTACGGACACATTGGGCGCAGGTGTCCCCAATGTTATTGTCCAGGCTCTGAAAACCGATGTGATGCCTATCGTCCTCCCGGCGCAAGACCAGGACGGTGGTTTCTTTTCTTACTCTGCAAGGACGGACGAGAACGGCTATTACAACATCCAACACGTCGAAGTGGGATCGTACAAGCTGCGTGCAATCTCGCCCACTCCCGACTTCGCAAGCCAATGGTACGATGGCCAGACAGATGCTTCTCTTGCCAATGTTGTGACAGTAGCCGACTCGCAGGCGCTCGTTGCCAACATCGTGCTCCGGGCAGGTTCGGCACTTCATCCGAAGGTCACCGTATCGGGTCAACTCGTGGATACGCTGGGTGCTGCGCTCGGCGCACCAAACGCGCGGGTCTTCTTTGTTCGCGCCGGATTCGTCCTCAATTCAAATTCCTCGATAGACGATTTCCGGGAATCTTTCGATGAGGACGACGACGCCGACTTTCGCATTGACGGTCATTCTCCCTGTGTGTTTTCGACGACCGCGGACAGTCTTGGCAATTACAGCCTGCGCGTTCCGACCGGATACTACATTGCTTTTGCAAAGGCTCAAGGGTATGTGACCAACTTCTATCTCGACCAGACCGATTTTGCCTCCGCGAACGTTCTCAATCTGACTGCAGACAGCGCGGGGATTGACTTCACGCTTGCGCCGCTTCCGCCCGTTGTCTTTGGCAGCATTAGCGGCACCGTGCTGGACACTGCACTCGACGTCGGAGTGCGCGCCCGCGTCATCGCGTTCCGCGACCACTGGAGAAACAGGGATTTTTACCACATTGCGCGGACGTACACCGTTGACACCGATTCAACCGGTGCGTATGCATTCGATGAGTTGTTGCCGGGAAGCTACATCGTCTTTGCAGTTCCCGTCGGCAACTACGCTCCGTCCTACTACACGACCGATACGTCCAACGTCAAATGGAAGCACGCGACACAACTGGCGGTAAACGGCAATTCTTATACCGGTGTCAATATCGACGTGAGGCCGCTGCCGGTGCCGTTACGGGGATACGCAGGAATTAAAGGATCGGTCAGCACGAACAATCAGGGTCCAGTGGCCGGGGCGTTCGTTTACGCACTCGCGGGGGGACAAGTGGCCGGTTATACGATCACTTCCAGCAATGGCAGCTACACTTTGAGCGGTCTTGCACCCGGTTCATATTCGGTGGTGCTCGACAAGACGGGATTTGACGAAGTCACTTC
>Ga0335081_10010427_pt1 | contig 15023 bp, 14 predicted proteins | sample Lox_Sample_35_FD_206713 | JGI IMG/M metagenome (GOLD analysis project Ga0335081, IMG submission 206713) | Soil microbial communities from Loxahatchee National Wildlife Refuge, Florida, United States - Lox_Sample_3.5 | ecosystem: Environmental > Terrestrial > Soil > Wetlands | place: USA...
GAAGTTCTCTGGGTAGAAATCGACCTTCGCTTCGACGAGCTGAGCACAGTAATTAAGGTCAACTTCGGGACTATCGACACCAAGTAACGGCAAAGGAGGTTCAACCGTAAACAGCGGGTTGTTGTAGGTCGTAACATCTGCGGTGTGCGGGACCGGCTCGCAAGCAATGCTCGGATGACTAGCAATGAAGTCAGTGGCATAGTTAAATAACGACGGCCGCTGCCGCATAATATGCCGAGCGATCAGATTTAACCCAGCCTCGTTGACGGCGGCGTAGAGGTCGCAATGGTCAGTAAAGGCCATAGTCTGCTCCCCGGCGAAACCATGTAGCCTTCAGGGTAAGCGCGGATAAGACTGCGCTTACAGGAGGTGCATCAGAGATTGCGAATAAGTCTCGAACACCAGCGCACAGCGCAATCAAGCGCTACGCGCTTCACTAAAGGTTGTATAGTGTGATTTGGGAAAGATTAGGGAAAGAATGTGGCGTCGGCCAGAAATGCCGTTATTGTCTTCTCCTTTCCCCGAGACGAGGATTAAATTCGGTCCTGCGCCAATCCAACCATAATCCGCGCCCATCCAAAGAAAAGCACCTCTGTTCCGCACTTATTCCGGAATCCCGGGAAACAACACTCCGGTCGGTCGAAGCATTGCCCAAAGGCAAGAACGCCCAAGCGCGCCAGCGGTGCGGCGCGAGCATCGACGCCTTGTTGCCGCCCCCACGTTGGGCGCACGATAGTTGGCTAGGGGGCGAGTCGCCGCCGTGCCAACTACTGCCGATGATCCCGATCCGGTCACCAAGCAGGCGCAGCTTCTGCACATCAGCCGCGGCAGCGTCTACTATCGGCCGCGGCCAGTGCCCGAGGCGGACCTAGCGATCATGCGCCGTCTTGACCGGCTGCATCTGGAGTTCCCGTTCGCCGGCTCGCGGATGCTGCGCGGGCTGCTGGTGGCCGAGGGGTGCAAGATCGACCGCCATCGGCTGGCGCCGCGCGATTGTGGTGATGACCTTTTCCTCGATCTGCTGCTGCAGATCGTCGACCTGGTCGTCCGTCGCGATGACACGATGGGCAAGGGCGGCGTCTCGCCTCGCCCAGGCGTCGATCGCGTTCGTGATCTGCTCGCCATCAAGACGACCCATTTCCACGATTTTGTTGGCAAGCTCGTGCAAATCGGCGTCAAAGGCACGGGTGGTATGGTCGACCATGATGACCCCCCTCACGTCAGACTCGGCTCTTCGGTCCGGGCAATTGCTCCGGATCAAGCCCGAGTTCCTCGCAGGCCCGGCGCACAACGCGTGGGTCAAGGATTTGGCGCGAGCCGCCGAGCGGAACTTCCGTCGAGCGGCCGTCGCTTCCTTGGCGGCGATATTATCGGGGTACCGCAGTTTCCTGACGCTCCGCAAAGCGTGGTCGCTCCCTCAATTGAGCCCGACTTGCGGGAGCTGGTCAGCGATGACGTTTAGCCGACGTGCGCGACGTTAACACAACCGCGTCGCTTGCGTGTTCGAGAACCATGGCGCTCACCGCGTCACCTTGTGGCCGTCGGAGCGCACCGCTGGGAGTTCTGTTTGCCCTCAGCTGCGGGGCATGCTTTGCGGAGCGGGGGCAATTTGCAAATCGTCAGGGGCACTACGCTGTGCTCGCTTTCCGAAAAAACAAAAACACGCAAAAAAGAAAAAAGTTCGTTTGAAAGAAAGCGCCGTCCTTGGCTGCCATCCGAACCGGCCCAATACCGGCGTGCGCCAGTCCATCGATCAGGTCACGCGTGCTGGCATTGCAAGGGAGATATTGCAGACGTCGCGAAACAGCGCTGCCCCGGCCCCTGCCTTGATCATCGATTGAATATAAGCCTTCGGCACGCGGACAGGCCGCCGTGCTTGACATTCCTCCCGATACCCCCAATTGATACACAATTGGTTCATAAATATCGCGTGTAGTCGGCAGGTACCGCCACGACGAGTGAACCGATCAGCTCCAGAAATCGTGAGCGCTCTTTCAGGAACAGTTTTCCACAGTGCAGGTCGGACACGAGCAAGGCGGCGTAAATTACGCTCGCTCCGGATCCCGTCCTGCCGCACGAGCAAATTTCACCTGCCATTACCAAGGAGTGAGCCATGAAGAATGGCCCAAAAACTATGACGAGTACGAACCGCCCCAAATCGGCGAGACCATTTGATAACCGCCGAAAGCAGTGGACCTCCAATGGGGGCCGCCCTGACTTGCGGGGCCCTCAAAACGCGCAAAGAAGCTACGAGCGGTATCTCGCGCTAGCCCAAGCTCAAGCCCAATCCGGCGACGTGATTGGGGCTGAAAATTACTACCAGCACGCCGAGCATTATTTCAGATCGATGTCGTTGGACCGAGAAACGACGTAGGAGAATTCGACGCGATACCGAAGGCGATTTACGCCTTCATTACATCCGATATTGCTGGATCCGCGTTTGGATTCGGCAACTCACCGACACAATGCTCCATCGACTATCTCAGCTTACGTATTTTGCCATCACGAGAATAATTGCGATTTGCAACAGACCCTGCGTTCCCGCAAGCCAGATATTGATACGGTTGATGCGGACAATCCGTTCACGGTCAGGCTCTGGCCGGCGGAGTTCCCCCCAGATGCGCAAGCTATTCGGCAATAGGAAGCCCAGTCCCATGAGAGTCATCACAGCGACCAGCGCGAGCGAGATCACGACCAAATGAAACATGGGGCTCGCTGGCGTCGTGAAGCCGAACCAATCGGCGAGGAACCAACCGGTCGTGCCCGCAGTTAAGGAGACCATGGGGAAATACAGGAGTGTGCGTGGCACCAGATAGGCAATCAGCGCGGTGCGAGCGCGCATGTCCAGCATGCGCAAAACGGGACCGAGAATGAAACCCATGAATAGGTCTGCTCCGGTCCATAGGGCGCCGGACAACACGTGAATCCAGTTGAGCAGGAACGCGTCGTGCCGAACGATGGCCACGATCATCACGACGGGGAAAGCGAGCGTCCACCAAGTGAGCTGGCGCCAAAGCGGGCGCAGCGGCGGTGGTGTTGTCACCATCATCCTAATCCGGCTTTCTTGATTTAATCCGTCCACACGGCCTACTCTACGGGCGGGCTTTTCGCACGACCTTCCGGATATCGAGTGTCAAATTTATTGACAGCAGCGCCCGCCGACAACAGCCTTGTCTTGACAGTCGCGACCTGACGGAGAGTGTCGATGGCCGGAAGCGTGAACCGCCAAATCCTGCTCAAGAGCCGGCCTGAAGGCGCGCCCAGCCTCGGTAATTTTGAGTGGACCGAAGGTCCGATACCCGAGCCCGGCGATGGCGAAGTGCTCATGCGCATCGTCTATCTCTCACTGGATCCATACATGCGTGGTCGCATGAGCGCGGCGAAATCGTATGCGACACCGGCTGCAATCGGGCAACCGATGGTCGGCGGTACAGTCGGTGAGATAGTCAAATCCTGCAATCCGAAATTCTCGGTGGGCGACATCGTCCTCGGCTATGGCGGCTGGCAGGAATATGCGCTTTCGAATGGCGCGGGGTTGCGCAAGCTCGATAGAACAGCGGCGCCCGTCTCGACGGCACTCGGCGTCCTCGGCATGCCAGGGATGACCGCCTATGTCGGTCTTTTCGAAATCGGCCAGCCGAAGCCTGGGGAAACTGTCGTCGTCGCGGCGGCCTCCGGCGCCGTCGGGTCAGTCGTCGGGCAAATCGCCAAAATCAAAGGATGCCGTGCCGTCGGGATCGCCGGCGGCGTTGAGAAGTGCGGCTTCGTCGTCAATGAGCTAGGTTTTGATGCTTGTATTGACCATCGCGCGCCCGATTATGCCAAACAGCTTGGGGCCGTTTGTCCAAAGGGCATCGATGTCTATGCGGTCTCATCGCGCAGTACAACGCTACGACCCCGATGCCCGGGCCCGACATGTTTTCAGTGTTGCGGAAGCGTCTTCTCCTGCGTGGGTTCATCGTCTCGGATTTCGCCGTGAAACAAAGCGATTTCCTGCGCGATGTCAGTGAATGGGTGCGCAACGGTCGCGTGAAATATCGTGAGGACATCGTCGACGGGTTGGAGAAAGCGCCCGCGTCATTCCTCGGCGTGCCGGAAGGTAAGAACTTCGGCAAGATGCTGGTGAGAATGACGACGTGAGCGCAGGGAATGCAACGATGAGACCGCAGCCAGAACGATCTTCCCAGGAAGTTCTGGCGGGCCTCGTCGAGCGAGTAACCTACCACAACGCCGAGAACGGCTTCTGCGTTCTGCGCGCTAGGGCCCGCGGGCATCGCGACGTCGTGACCGTAGTTGGCCATGCCGCAACCATTTCCGCCGGTGAGTGGATCACTGCCTCCGGCGAATGGATCAACGACCGCACCCACGGCCAGCAGTTCAAAGCGCGATTCCTGCGGACATCGCCACCAACCTCGGCCGACGGCATCGAGAAGTACCTCTCGTCCGGCATGATCCGGGGCGTGGGACCGGTCTACGCCAAGAAGCTCGTGCGCGCCTTCAGCGAGAAGGTGTTCGACGTCATCGAGGCAACGCCGGATCGGCTGCGCGAGGTCGAAGGCATCGGTCCGGTTCGCGCGGCCAGCATTCTCGCCGCCTGGGCCGAACAGAAGGCCGTGCGGGAAATCATGGTCTTCCTGCATAGCCACGGTGTCGGCACTGCGCGGGCGGTGCGCATCTTCAAGACCTACGGCTCGAACGCCATCCAGGTCATGACCGAAAACCCATATCGCCTGGCACGCGATATTCGTGGCATCGGATTCAAGACCGCCGATGCGATCGCGATGAATCTCGGCGTCGAAAAGACGGCCATGATCCGGGTTCGTGCCGGGATTTCCTACGCGCTGGCCGAGGCGATGGACGAGGGCCATTGCAGTTTGCCGACGGACGAACTCTTGCCGCTGGCTGAGAAGCTGCTCGCGGTGCCGCAGCAACTGATCCAAACAGCGCTCGAGCTCGAACTGCAGGACGGCACGGTGATTGCCGACCGGGTTGGCGAAACGCCCTGTATATTTCTGGCTGGTCTGCATCGGGCGGAACGCACCATCGCCGAACGGCTGATGAGGCTCGCAAACGGCAAGCTGCCTTGGCCCTGGATCGATCCGGACAAGGCCCTGCCGTGGGTCGAGAAGTACATCGGTCTTGCCCTTGCCGAAAGCCAAGTCGCGGCAATCCGCCTTGCGCTGATGTCCAAGATGCTGGTCATGACCGGCGGGCCGGGCGTCGGTAAGACCACTATCATCAAGGCGATCCTGCGCATCGTCGCGGCGAAAGGCGCCGGTCTTCTGCTGTGCGCGCCGACCGGCCGTGCTGCGAAGCGGATGACCGAGGCGACCGGCTTTGAGGCCAAGACCATCCACCGGCTGCTGGAGGTCGACCCCCGGAGCGGCGGCTTCAAGCGTGGCGAGGACAACCCGCTCGACTGCGATCTGCTGGTTATCGATGAAATGTCCATGGTCGATGTCATGCTGATGCAGGCATTCGTGAAGGCGGTGCCAGACAAAGCCGCTCTCTTGATTGTGGGCGACATCGACCAGCTACCTTCGGTCGGACCCGGCCAGATATTGGCCGACATCATCTCATCAGGCGCCGTGCCGGTGGTGCGCCTTACGGAAGTATTCCGGCAGGCCGCACAGAGCCGCATCATCACCAGCGCCCATCGCATCAACCAGGGCTCGATCCCCGACCTCAGCCCGTCCGGAACCGAGAGCGATTTCTATTTCGTGCAGGCGGACGATCCGGAGACCGCCGTCGGCCGCATCATCGAACTGGTGAAGACACGGATCCCCAAGCGGTTTGGCTTCGATCCCATCCGCGACATCCAGGTGCTTTGTCCAATGAATCGGGGCGGCGTCGGCGCGCGCTCGCTCAACATCGAACTACAATCAGTATTGAACCCAGCCGGCGACCGCAAAATCGAGCGGTTTGGCTGGACTTTTGCCCCGGGCGACAAGGTGATGCAAATCGAGAACGACTACGACAAGGAGGTCTACAACGGCGACATCGGCACTATCGACAAGGTTGAGCCTGACACGGGCGAGCTCGTTGTGAGCTTCGACGGCCGATCGGTCGCCTACGGATTTGGCGAACTCGACATGCTGGTACCGGCCTACGCGACGACCATTCACAAGAGCCAGGGATCGGAATATCCCGCCGTCGTCATCCCGGTGCTCACTCAACATTACGCTATGCTGCAGCGGAATCTTCTCTACACCGGCGTGACCAGAGGCAAGCGGCTGGTTGTGCTGGTCGGGCAGAAAAAGGCTGTTGCCATAGCGGTGCGCAACGTCTCGGGCCGGCGAAGGTGGTCGAAGTTGGCGGAATGGCTGAGTCTCGGTTCAGTAGTCTGAATGTTGTTTAAGATGGGCAGGTGATGGCTCGAGCATTTGAATGTCGGTTTGGGATCGGCGATCCCTGGGCCTTTCACAGCGCGGTGTGGATTGCGCGGGCCAGCCGGAACAAGCCCGATTGTTACATTACGGCGCGGTCAATGGGTGGCGCAATAAAAGCAAGCTTCCACGCTCGCGAGCGGCGGCACGTGGGCCTAACGTCTGAACACATCACCAAGGCTTTTAGTCGGGCCGATTTGCACGACAGCACACGCCATTTCGATACCTGGACCCAACCCTATTCACTTGGATCGGGGGCCACACTGGAATTTCTACTCCGCTTTCCCACTTCACAGCTTCGCCCATTTCCCCTGCGCGCATCCGACTTCAACAAGGTCAGGTGGGTGCCAGCTGCGCCACCTGGTGAAGTAATCGAAGTTGGCATGCTGTGTTTCGAGCCAGGGACCCACCCGGAATTTATGAACACGGGCACTGCTATCCGGATAGCAGACGGTACTTTGATTGACGGTCGACAGGTCTGGTTGGTTTCACGAACTGTTCTAGAAGGGCAGTTCACGAATCGACACACCATCAAAGACGAGATTCGCGCCCAATGGCAGGCATGCGGGACGATGCCTGCTGATCTACATGAGAGCATCCGTCTGATGATATTCTTTAACGACAGCGGGGTCCGTGGATGGACCGAAATGGCGGGTGATTGGCTCCGATAATCCCGGCCTTCCATCGTGCGCGCCTCGCGCGGTAGACGTGACAGAACCGGAGCCGCCGGGACTCTATTTGTATTTGGATATCCATCGCTGCGGTGATAGCCGCTTGGTCGGTTAAGTCAGACAACGGCATAGATCTGGGATCCTCGCCGCGTTCATGATAGCAGGTTGCTTATGAATCATACCATGCCACCGCGGATTTGGTTACGTCGCGACGGTTATGGCGGCGATAATATTCCCTGAATTCCTAATGACGAAGCGCGACGACTTCCCTGCTGCGACGATCCGAACGCTGGCGAGCCGTGCAGGCCACCACTGCTCCAATCCACAATGCCTCCGCCCGACCTCGGGACCAGCCTTGCAAGAGAACAGGTCCGTCAACGTCGGCGAAGCCGCGCATATCACGGCCGCTGCGCCCGGCGGCAAGCGGTATGATCCCTCGCTGACGCCGGAAGATCGCTACGCGGCGAGTAATGGAATGTGGCTGTGCGAACTGTGCGCCAAGCTGATCGACACCGATGAGGCGCGCTTTACGGTCGAGGTACTGCGCAAATGGAAGAAAGAGGCGGAAGATCGCGCTCTTCGCGACATCGCGACCGCGGCGCCGGGTACGTATCGGCGGCCGGTCTTGTTCGTGGCGCTCGACGATGCCGATCGCGCATTCCTCCAGTCATTGGCACTCCCGCCCGAAGATGATGCCGACGCTGTCCTCTCGCGCGTATGTCCTGCGGCGGAGCGCGATGTCGCGGCCTTTCGAAACACGAAAGAGTGGCCTGCTCATACCATCGCCCTCAGTTTGACGCTTCGCGGGAGGGACGATAGCCGTCACGCGATTACGATCGAAGGCTTGGCAAACGGGCTCGACGCCGCCGAAGTCTTGAATGTTGTCTCGCCACCAGGCACGGGCAAGAGCACTGCTGTTACGCCGGGCCTTGTCTGATCGACCCGGCGATCTGCAGGCGACGTTTCCGGGCCGCAACGCGCAGCGTTCCAGATCGCCGATGCTGCTTTTGCGATGCCGGGCGTTTACGAGTACATGGAAGCCGAGCACATCAAATACGCGATCCGGTTACCCGCCAACCAAATCCTGCAGCAGAGGATCGGCTACCTGCTCAAGCGCCCAGTCGGACGACCGCCGAACGAGGTGCGACGTTACTACGCCAACTTCACCTACCAAGCAGGAAGCTAGGCCAAGCCGCGCCGGGTGATCGCCAAGGTCGAGTGGCATCCGGGTGAGCTTTATCCCCGCGTCGGCTTCATCGTGACGAACATGAGCCGCCCGGCCGAACGGGTCGTCGCCTTCTACAATAAGCGCGGAACCGCCGAGCAGTGGATTAAGGAAGGCAAGGGCGCGATCAAGTGGACGCGGCTGTCGTGCCGAACCTTCGCCGCCAACGCGGTGCGGCTGCAGCTTCACGCCCTCGCATACAATCTTGGTAACTTCCTGCGCACACTGGCGACGCCGGAGCCGATCAAGGAGTGGTCGCTGTCGAGCCTGAAGGAGAAGCTGATCAAGATCGGCGCGAAGGTCGTCAGCCACGGCCGCACTGTCGCATTCCAAATGGCCGAGGTCGCCATCCCGCGACAAATGTTCCAGGAGATTTTGCAACTGATCGCCGAACTGCGGCCGCAGTCTCCACCTGCGCCGGCATGAGGCGCTCGATGGTCATGCGCTCACAAGCAACCGACGGGAGGAGTGTGTCGAAATGCCAGCGAAAATGGCCAAATCAGCCTCTCTGCCGTCGTTCGGGCTACCAGCGGACAGCAGCCGTTCCCGCCGCCAGCCGGTCTTGCCCGAACGTAGGAAAAACGCAAAAATGCCCGCAGAATATGGGATCATCCGGGGAATCCCGGTTAAAGCCAAGGCGACGAAGGGCGGGGGTGCAATGAGAAATAGAATCGGATTTTCGGCGATGTTGGTCGCGGCCTTGGTTTTTGCCGCAGCGCCGCGCGCGCACGCGGCTGGCTATCCCGATCATCCCGTCAAGGTGATCGTGCCGTTCCCTGCCGGCGGCATAACCGACGTGGTCACGCGCATGATCGCGCAGAAGCTGTCCGAACGGCTTGGCCAGCAATTCTTCATCGACGACGTCGGCGGCGCCGGCGGCAATATCGGCATGGGCAACGCCGCGCGTGCGCCCGGCGACGGCTATACGATCCTGTTCGCCTCATCGAGCATCGTGGTCAATCCCAACCTTTACAAGAAGGTTCCGTTCGACGTCGACAACGACTTCATTCCGGTCACCAAGGCAGGCGCCACGCCGAACAGTTGGCTGGTCAACGCCGATTTCCCGGCCAAGACCATGCAAGAGTTGGTCGCGTTGATGAAAGCCAATCCCGGTAAGTACAGCGTGGCCTCGCCTGGGACCGGCACGACGCCATCCTTGTCGATCGAAATGCTCAAGCAAGATATGGGTGTCGATTTTATCACGGTTCCCTTCACCGGCGGCGGACCGATGAACCAGTCTTTGCTCGGCAGTTTCACCCCCATCGCCTGCGCGGCCTTCGGCAATGTCGCGCCGCTGATCCTTCAGGGCAAAGTGCGCGCGCTGGCAATCGCCAGCAAGACGCGGCTGGAGGCCTTGCCCAACGTGCCGACCCTCGAAGACGTCGGCATCAAGGGCGAGGAAGCCGAGACCATGACTGGCGTCTTCGTTCCGGCCGGTACGCCGGCTGCTATCGTCGAATTGCTGCAGAGACAGATTTCCGAAATCGTGCAGATGCCGGACGTCAGGGCCAAGCTGCTGAGCTTCGGGATCGTGCCGGACGGGGACTCCTCAGCGGATTTCGCAACCTATGTGAAGGATGAGATCGCCAAATGGAAGCGGGTGATCGAGGTCGGCAAGATCAACAAAATCTGATCACGCCGCAACGGCGCACTCGCTTTCTAAGCGTGCCATGTCCCTTGCGTCCCGTGTAAAAGGGCGATGATCGCAATGAGGTCGGTCATGACGACGAAAACTTTGGCGCCGCAGCCTTTGGGCTATGTGGGTTAACTCCTGAGCCATGGACCTCAAGCGGCGCCGCCGGTTACGGTCCAGCATCAAATCGTCGCCTGACCGTGTGACAATTGGATCGACGACCGAAGAAGCCGTAACGAACACCGGAAATGCCCGCTTATTCCAAACATTCCAGTAGGTTACGCCATGATCCTTGCTCGCAGAACATTCCTTCGCCTGGCAGCAGGCGCTGCCGCGGTACCGGCCTTGCCGCGCATGGCGCTTGCCGAATCCTATCCGAGTCGGCCGGTGCATATGGTCGTCCCCTTTGCGGCCGGAAGCTCTTCGGACATTCTCGGCCGTCTCATCGGTAACAGGCTTTCGGAAAAACTGGGCCAGCAATTCGTTGTCGAAAATCACGGCGGCGCAGGCGGGACGGTGGGTGCCGGGATAGCAGCGCGGGCGCCCGCTGATGGATATACGCTCTTGGTCTCCGGCTCCGCGGATGCCGTGACGGCGACGCTCTATGACAAGCTCAGCTACAATTTTCTTCGCGATCTTGCGCCGATCGCTGGAATTGCCCGCAGCCCCCTTGTCTTGGTGGTGAATCCATCGTTTCCCGCCAAGACGATTCCGGAATTCATCGCCTACGCCAAGGCCAATCCGCGCAAGATAAATTACGGGTCAGCGGGCGTCGGCTCGATTGTCCATATGGCCGCTGCGCTGTTTGAAGCCGAGGCGGGCGTCCAGATGGTGCACGTGCCTTATCGCGGGATGGCGCCGGCGCTGACCGATCTCATAGGGGGCAGGGTCCAGGTTATATTCTCGACCATGCCCCCGGTTGTTCCGCACGTTAAGGCCGGCAGGCTGCGCGCCTTGGCGCTGACCTCCATGGCGGCCTCCGATGCTCTTCCCGGCTTGCCGACAATCGGACAGTTTCTGCCCGGCTATGAGGCGAGCATCATGGAAGGCCTCTCGGCGCCGAAAGGCGCCCCTGCGGAAGTCGTCGACATCCTCAACAAAGAGGTGACCACGGCGGTGGCTGATCCGCAAATCAAGACCCGCCTCGCCGCCCTCGGTACCGCACCGGCGCCGATGACGCCCGGCGAATATGGAGCGTATCTCACCAAGGAAACGGAGAAGTGGGCCAAGGTCATCAAAACCGCGGATCTGAAGCCGAATTAGCGCAACTATTTCGCGGAGAGAACGCGCCGGCCTCAAAGCGCCGCCACCGCCTCCACTTCCAGCATGTAGGCTTCGTCGGCAAGTATGCGGCGGATAGGCGCTTAAGGCCATCTTGGGTTATGCATTCCCAGTTCCAGGCAAAAACGAAGATGAAAGCGGCACGGCGCCGATGAAGATGGGGACTTCGGCCCGTTCAATGTTTAATCCGATCCCGGATGTACCGATGACCAAATGAGATCACGTTGCATCGCAGCAACGTTGAGCCATCCTTGTCGCTGATGGGTCAGGACCGACCGAATCCGCCCTTCCGCCCCATGTCCGCTGTCCCCCCGATTGCGACGTGCGGGGGGAGAAGCCGTTCGGAAAGGGCTTGCTAAAATAGGATTAAAGGAATCGAATTGAGTCCAGCCACAGTGCCTTTCGTCACAGTGGAGAGCGACAAATGCACGCGACGATTTTGAAATCGGCAATCGCCACTTCACAACCTCACAAATCACAGTTCTCCCATTATCGAGTAGCGGCGGTGCTCGCGATGGCGCTAGCGTCAGCTTGGTCCACCGCTGCGGAAGCCCAGCTGGCCGACCAAATCGTCCTAACCAGCCCTGATATCCAATTCGGCGCCCCAATGACGCTTTTGGCGTTCTCTAGCAATGCCGCGCGCAGGGGCGAGCCCAACTTCGATGGCGCGCGCGTGTGCGGCTTAAACAAGATCGTCAGGGTAATCGACAGCAACAGCACTCAGTTTTTCGCTGCGCTCTTCAACAAGACACAGATATCGGCAGCCAGTATCGCGTCGTCTTTGCAGGGGACCATATTCTACCAAGTAGACCTTACTGGAGTTGCGGTCGACGAAATCATCCGCTCGGATACTGCCGTCGTCCCGGGACCGAATCCGCCAACTCCCGATAATTTCTTAAGGGAAACCATCGTCCTGCACGCGACGACCGTCAAATACTCCTATCAACCCGTTCTTCCTAACGGCCAAAAAAATGGTCCGCCATTTCCGCCATTCGGCTGGAATTGCATATCAAATACGGCTTTCTAGAGCGGCGCGGACATTGCCCGCTGGCCGCGTTAGGTCAAACCGCCAATGTAGGTTCCTCTCCAGATTGCGACCTAAAAAGCGACTTGCCGGCGGGTCGCTCAGCCAATAAGCGACATATGCGGTGTAGCAAAATACCGCTTCATTCGATGACTTCATCGGCACGGGCAAGCAAAGGTGCCTGTACCGGTAGTTCGGACACCCGCGCACCTTTCAGTATGCGATCGACATAGCTTGCCGCTCCCGTCGTTTAAACTCAATGCTATTGGAGCGGTGTCTGGCTATGGCTTTCATCCTCCGAAAGCCCGGCAGTCCCGGTCAATTCCACGCCTGATAGATGTCCACCGCTAAGGGCGCACTCCACCAAGCGGTCGCTACGTGCCCATACCGACCAAATTGCAGCGCAGCAAAAAGGGGCGCCCTAAATCCTCTTAGATCGTTTTATTGATCGGATATTTTCGACACAGATCAAGCCATTCATGTGTATTCAATTCGAAAAACCGGCCATGAAAATACAAAAAGGAACATGCGATGAAACCACAAGCAAAAATGGCCATACGTTTTGGTGCACTGGCTCTTGGTTTAACTTTGGCGTTTTCGAGCTTTAGCACATTAGCGGCGTTCGCGCAGACCTTCGCCGTTTCCGCCACCGGAACCAGCAACGTGCTGCCTTTCGCTTGGGGACCAGACTGCGGTGCAGCCATTACGCCCTGGCACGACCCGCAAAACATAGGACCCCGCATGAACGGTCTCTACAATACGATGCTAAATCCGCCGTTGCCTCCGTACGTGCTAGCTAAACCGGCCGAGAAGCAAGGGAAGCGGGAAGCTCGATAATTAAACGCCGGACCCTACCAGTTCGATCCGAGCGGACGCTCGCACCAGATTCTTCGCTGGCGCGTTTCTGTCCTTGCGACGTTGGTAGGAGCGACCTCGTAGAGTAGCAGTCGAGCACTACTGTGCATCGCAGGAAATGCTAAACAGGGGAAATGTCGCGAGGGATCATTCGCGTCGTTTTCGACCTCAGTCATTCGTCCGGCAGAAAGGAGCCCGGGAGCGTGCATTGACCTAAATCAAAAGCAGACGCGCAGTCCGTTGCTACGGTTTTGTATCAGGGCGAGGCGGTCATGAACCCAAGCGGCCCGCAATCCTCAGCGACTCGCAAATTCCGATCGGTTCCTTTGGTTTTTGCCTCGGCGTCGTTCATTGTTCTATCTTGCTGGCTTACGCTTGCCTCAATCCAATCTGCGAAGTCTCAGGTTCGATCCGATGTCTCTCGGCAAAGCGCCACCTGTTTGCAGTGCCACGGCACGCTGACGCCGGCTTTGGCTGAAGAATGGCGCGCCAGCGCTCACGGTCAAAGCGGAATTGGCTGTTACGAATGCCACCGTTCGGACAAGGCAAATCCTGGCGCCTCCGAACACAATGGCGCAACGATTTCGGTGATCGTATCGCCGAAAGATTGCGGTCAGTGCCATCAAAACGAGGTCGATCAGCAAAAGGGCAGCCATCACGCCCGAGCCGGGGAGATCCTCGCCTCGCTCGACAATTTTCTCGGCGACGTGGTTGGCGGCCCCCCAGCGGTCGCCGTCGGCTGCTTCCAATGTCACGGCTCGACGGTGAAAGTGCTGCCGGGCGGCAAGTACGATCCCGCCACCTGGCCGAATACCGGCATCGGCCGGATCAATCCCGACGGAAGCGCCGGAAGCTGCAGTGCCTGCCACACCCGGCATCGGTTTTCCGTCGCCCAGGCGCGCGAGCCGCAAACCTGCGGCAAGTGCCATCTCGGCCCTGATCATCCGCAGGTCGAGATCTACACCGAGTCCAAGCACGGCATTCTTTGGGAGGCCAACAAGCAGCATCTGAATCTTGATCGCAAGTCGTGGCGGCCGGGCATCGACTATACGGCGGCGCCATCGTGCGCGACCTGTCACATGAGTGCGACCCGCACCCAGGGCGTCACCCACGACGTCGGCGACCGCATCAGTTGGACGCTGCGGCCGGCGATTTCCACCAAGCTCAACATGGTGGTGTTTGACGACCTCTCCAAAACCGACGTGCCGGAAGGCCAAGCGCTGCCGAAGGTCGGCGACGAGGTCAAAGGCAGCGACGGCAAGGTGCGAAAGGTCAGCCAAGTATTCACTTGGCAGGATCGCCGCGCCCGCATGCAGGACGTTTGTACGGCGTGCCACGCGTCGGGCCTGGTCAACGGCTTCTACAAGCAGTTCGACGATCTCGTCGATTTGTACAACGACAAGTTCGCCAAGCCGGCGGCGGCGATCATGACCGAGCTGTACAAGGCGCAGAAGCTCACGCCGGCGCCGATGGACGAGAAGCTGGAGTGGACCTATTACGAGCTGTGGCACCACGAGGGCCGTCGCGCGCGTCATGGCGCGTCGATGTCGGGCCCGGACTACGCCTGGTGGCACGGCATCTATGAGGTGGCGAAGACGTTTTATCTGGATTTCATCCCCGAAGTGAAGCAAGCCGCTGGCGAGCCGCTCGCGACGGATCTGTTGGAAAAATACGTGTATAGCCAGCCCGGGCACCGTTGGCTCAAGGAAGGCATGAGCAAGGAGCAGCTGCAGAAGATCCAGGATTTTTATCGACAGCGTTACGGCGAACAGAAGTAGAATAAACAAGGCTGCACCTACCGTGCGCCGCAGCAAATCGTTAATCCGGCATGTCGCTTTGGGTCGATACTGTTGAAAAAGGTTTGGCACTCATCGGCGAACAGTGATTCCGTCGTCTGGAGAGATTCGGCGGCGGAGGTTTGCCATGATGGGTCGACAGACCGGCGATC
>Ga0335081_10010428_pt1 | contig 15023 bp, 22 predicted proteins | sample Lox_Sample_35_FD_206713 | JGI IMG/M metagenome (GOLD analysis project Ga0335081, IMG submission 206713) | Soil microbial communities from Loxahatchee National Wildlife Refuge, Florida, United States - Lox_Sample_3.5 | ecosystem: Environmental > Terrestrial > Soil > Wetlands | place: USA...
TTCGGAGGAAAAGACTCCGTGATTTGTCGCTTGTTCTGTCGAGGAAGGCTTTGGGATACATACGTTCCCGAGCGGGTTTAAGGTTGGTATTAATAATTAATATAGTGTATGTCGCCTACTTTCCACCACGGAGGAGTCGGGTCACCGTGTTTGTTCCCCGAAAGGGGCGTCATATAGGTGCCGCCACAATGTGTAACGAGAATCGACTCAGATGAGGAAAGACAGCTGAATTGCATACTTAATTCCACTCGTGGTGGCATCTGAGCAGCACCCAATTCCATTGCGATGGGTTCGTGAAGATAGCGAACAATGCTGGACCAGAGGCGACGGAAATTGCCGGGGCCACCGCCAGTGTGGTCGGGATTGAAACTTTTGCGGTTGGGGCCTTTTTACGTGTTTTTTCGGTCATATTACCGGCATCTCGCCACGGGACGTGCCTCTGCCGTCGTCATTGACCAGACAGAGCTTGCGGTCTCCCCGAGGAGCAGCCCCAAACACAGGCACACGAAACACAGCACAGCTTACGGCCGCCGCCCAACCTATTTCCCCGAACATGGCTGCCAAGTCGGGCTACGAGCGCCTGACGCAGGTGGACGAGTATGACGAGGCCGATGATGCACACGTGCACCCCTTATCCGCATCCCGATCAAGCATCATCACAAAGTCCGTCGCCATCCTCCCACAGCCTACCCATGTCCATCGCCTCCCCCATGCCTCTGCCGGCACGGCCGATGCGCCCTCCACCGGCGCATTCAAGACACGAGGCCGAAGTAACTCGGGAATTGACATGAAGGCCATCAATGCCCGACTCGAGAGGTACTCTTTCCAAACACATATACAAAGTGTTAACCCCCCCAGGTGGGCCGACGAAATCACGAGCAAATTCGTGATTCGGAAAAAACCGAAGCCTCGAGACGATGAGGAAAAGGAAATTGGATATAGTGTCTTTGTGGCACCTGGTTATGCTAGCGAATTTGTTTCTTTTGGCACTTTGAACCATAAGCATCCGATGACAAAACCTGAGTTTGACGCGATTGTTGACTCGGTGCGGATCGCAATTCGGATGGGCCTTCATCCCCGGATGATCCGACAAGGCAGTAGCGGAAGCTATTTTGTCTCTAATTCTGCTGGCAAGACGGTCGGCATCTTTAAACCCAAGAATGAGGAACCATACGGTAAGTTAAATCCTAAATGGACCAAATGGTTACATCGAAATCTCTTCCCGTGTTGTTTTGGTCGATCTTGGTATAGGAATCGCTGTTTTCGGACACTGACCATAGCTTGATTCCCAACCTGAGTTATATTTCCGAGGCCGCTGCGTGCGTGTTGGATCGCCAGTTGAAATTGTTCATAGTTCCTCACACGGAAGTCGTTTGGCTATCCAGCAAAGCATTCAATTACGACTGGTTCGATCGAAGAGCTTACTATCGCAAAGGAAAACCCCTCCCTCAAAAAGTCGGATCTTTCCAAATCTTCCTTGACGGATTCAGAGGTACTTTTAATCCTAGTCGGTATTCTGACATGAGATGCAAATTTGTTTTTGCGAGAGAACCCATGGCCAGATCGATATAATTCATCATTTAATACCGACGTCGCTCCGAAGAAGAATAGTTGGACGAATATGTGCTTCCCGGGTGCCACAGGTGACGATCTTGAGGAGCAGAATGAGGCCCCTCAGAGTAGTAATCCGACGCAGGATCCTACTCCGCGGTTCCAGTGGACAGAGGCGTTACAACAAAACTTTAGAGAAGAGCTGGAAAAATTAGTCATTTTAGACTATATGATGAGGAACACGGGTATGCCGCCTGCCTGGACCATTTTGCTGATTCCTGATCGGGGGTTGGACAATTGGATGATCAAGATATGCTGGGATAACCATAGCGATCCCGAAGATGAGAATCCCCATCCTCACACCAATGGAGTCGCTGAGAGAGAGACGACGAGCGGAAATGGGAGAAATGGAAACGCGTCACCCGCCATGAAACCTGTCACGGGCCAACCTCTTCCATCCCCTACCCTTGCCGACATCAGAGCTTCGGAAACTCTGAATTCACAAACCGGAATACCTCAACCCGGTACTCCACCTAACAACTCGCCGCATATTCACATCGGCGCCATTGATAATTCCCTCGCGTTCCCCTGGAAGCACCCCGACGAATGGCGGAGTTTCCCATTGTACTCCCCTTTGGCTCTAATATCAAACTAACGCTTTTGTAGCGGCTGGCTCTTCCTTCCGGTATCCCTTATTGGACAACCCTTCTCTCAAAGCACCCGCAACCACTTCATCCCTCTCCTAACATCGAAGCAATGGTGGCAAGAAACTTCCAAACTCCTCCGTACCCTCTTTGACAAAGACGACGACTTCCAAGAGAAAATGTATTCCCGCCAACTCGCCGTCCTCAAAGGCCAAGCCTGGAACGTCCTCGAAACACTTAAAGCACCCGATCAAGGTCCTCTCGAACTCTGCCGAAGACAACGAGTCCTTGTCCATGATGAAGAAATGGATGTCCCTGTCGCAGTCCCCATGACCGTCCCTACCTCTCGTGCTCCACAATTCCACGAGGAAATGGATATTTCCTCCCTCGGCATCGGCGCAAGCTCCGCACCTCCCCCGCAGACAAGGTTAAGTCGAACTCCAGAACCCACTGTTCGAGGCGGGTTGAATACAATCGTTGACGACGGGGATCTGTCGAGATCGAGTATGGATGACTTTGACGGCCTCGGACGAATGTCCAATGTTGAATCGCTAGCTGGATCATTTCTTTCTGAAGATTTGAATCGCTCAAAACCGTTGCGTCCATATGGGTATTCCCGCAAGTCGAGGAATCGAGTCAGCTATGATGGACCCTCGAGGCCGCTATTGAATCCTGGACGACGGAGGGGGTATTCGCTCAGTGAAACGACAGGATTTTTGGATGAGGAGGCTGAAGAGGAACGGGATCTGGGGTTCGCTGCAGCTCAGGATGATGATGTTCTTCGCCGTAAGGTTATCGTTGAACAGTATTCTCCCCGCATTCCTCGTTTAAGAATTGGCCCTAACTCTTTCTTTTTCAGGTTTGAGATTGTGAAGTCGCGAAATCCTGTGTTTAGTTGGTGCTGAATTCATCTCAGATAGGTTTTCGGCCGGATATGCATATACGTGGCTACTTTGCATGGAATTGATATGGCGTATCAGGAGTTGCATGATTTTGGTCCATCAAGAGCGTTTATGTCTTAAAGGAAACGAAAGTTTAGAAATAATATTTCTACGGCATGCAGTACGTAGCAATATTCTGAATGGTCGAATGATGACACAAAGATATCTTGACATTTCTGCTTCGGTAAATCTCTGCAATCCCCCAACGGCCCATTCATATATTCTCCGGTCACGTTTGTTCAAGTCTTTCGTTGGCGAAAAGAGTCGAGTCCCAAAACGAATCCATGTTGCAGAATCTTTTTTGACCGGATTGTCTTGAAATGTCTTCAACCGCGTCAAAGTCTTCTTTATCCAATTCGAATAGATCAAAGTTGGATTTGATTCTAGATTCTGTACTAGACTTGGGGATGACAACGTTCCCACGTTGGACTACGATTAGTGATTACGTACAAGGACCTACCAAGCCAGGAGAGGATGACTTGGGCTGGATCCTTTCGAAGTCTCTCCGCAACTTTCACGATCTTCCGTCAACATATTGACCGAGGCGGATCGACATACTGTCTCATCTTTAAGCGGCTTCTGAGCACCATAGATGCGATGACCACCCAGATATTGACCTCCAAGGGGAGAGAAGGCCATAAGCACGATATCATGGTATTTGCAGAATTGATGGAGCTCAGGCTGAGTAAGCCATCTGAAGTCAGATGTTGTAAGCAGCCATTGGGGGTACGGATGGATCTCAACTTGATTGACCGCCGGAGGGATTTTGGCAGTTGTCAAGAGATTTTGCAATTGAGACACATTGAAGTTCGAGACGCCGATTGAGCGGACCTTGCCGCTGACAACAAGGGCCTCCATATCCTTCCAAGTCTCCGAGTGATCATTCGACCTCTCTGCATCGAGCATGGGCTGGGTTTAATTCACGAAGAGATTGAAGATATTACTTTTCCACTTGGGTGAGTAGCAATTGTGACACCGTCACTTTCAGCTTTGAAGGCAATGGGCCCTATATTCGTAAGAGACGTTGATGTTCCCCTTACAGTGGAGCAACAAGAGGTCGATGTAGTCGACCCCGAGATTGTTAAGGCTCATCTCAGCACTTTTTTCGACATGTTTATGCATATGATTCCAGCTTAGCGTCAAAAATTGTCGTTGGCAGAGAACATACACTTTTGTAGTGATAAAGAGATCTTGCCGAGGGATCCCGCTTTCGCGGATTGCTTCTCCGACCGGCTTCTCGGTTGCATACGCCCAAGCAGTGTCGATGGAACGATAGCCACACTTCAAGGCAAAAAGGGTTGTGCCAAAGAGACCCGGACGAGCTGCCTCGACGGCATCCCAGGTGCCAAATCCGACTGCAGGGATATGGTAGCCAGAAGAGAGGTTGAACGACGTGGGGAGTGGCATGGTCAGTGGGATGGAATGAACGGAAGCGGAAATTATCAGTTCTGAGCAACCCAAAAGACACGGCTCGATTGGTCCGATTCCGGCACTCAAAGCTCGCCGAGCCAACGAGCAAGAACAAGGAGCACCGCGAGCAACGTTCTACCCCAGAAAGACGCGATAAAGTGGAGATCCTTAATCCGTCGAGCCTTCGCGTGATGGCACCAGCCGCGGGAGCTGCGCCCGCAGCGGGGGGCCAGGCATCGCCAGGGGAAGTAAGGGACGGCGGCGGGCCGTCCACCAAGCGCATTAGGCCCTGCCAGCGATGTCAGAAACTCAAGGTCAAATGCGAGCGCAGCCCAGACGGAGGACCATGTCGGCGTTGTCACGCAAAGAAGAAGGAATGTACGTACGAGGAAGTCTCCAACAAGAAACGCAAGAAGAATCCTGATGAGTACAAAGCAAATCATTGCCAGAATCCTCTAACGGTAGACGGATTGACGAGTTGGAGAAAACCCTGACCGCAGTGAGGGAGATGCTCGCTGCAGCAAATCAACGACAACATTCGCGGTCGCCACGGGTTGGTGAGCCAGTTGGGAAATCGGGCTCGGGTCACGGACACTCACTCGACATGCTCGCCCGAACAGCTGTGAATGCTCATGCTCCCAATCTGGACAAACTTGATCCTGAAAACACTTTCGTTACAGCAACTGGAACGACAAATCCACACAGTCCAAATCTCCGTGCCTCGGTCTCAGACTTGGCGTCGTCATGGTCACCGGATGGCAATTCTGGCGATCCCATCGAGCGAAGATGGCTTGATATCGAGGATGCCAGGTCACTTTTCGACAGGTGTGATAGACTACACATAATAACTGACCTTTGTAGATTCTGGAGAAACATGCTTCCAACTAATCCTGTAATTTCCTTTGGCAGCGAGCCACCGGATTTCGAACTCCTCCGTCATCAGGAACCCATTCTCTTCTTGAGTATCCTCGCCGCAGCCGCAGGAAACATGACAACGGACAATACGTTCGAGAGGCTACAAACGGAAGCACTTTCGATAATTACCCATCAATCAGTGGTGAAGGGCCAGAAGCGGTCGGAGTTACTTTTATCTCTTCTCATCTTAACATGCTGGCCCTTGGCTCCCGCTCGGTACGACTTTCCTTGTTGTTTAGCTGAGTTAGATTCGATCAATTGAGCGCATACTTGCAATCCCATATGATAATGGGCATGTGCATTGATCTCGGACTTCAGACATCCTCCAAGGAGGTGTCACGACCTTTGGCCACCAAGTTTCTCCCGGAAGAAGTTGAGCCTGGAAATCGGAAAGAGAATGTCACCCGACCTCTCGAAAGGGAGCGGACATGGTTGGCTGCATATATGCTTTCAGTAGGGTATGTCGCACAACTCCGCTATAAGGATGCTAATGACAAAGATTCGCTATAGGAATGCGGAGACCGCAAACAATTGATTGGCAGGCTCATCACGTTACTTGCCTTCAAGCCTTGCTTGAGAGCGGCGATCGGCATGATCTCAAACTAGCCCGAATAGTTCAACTGTTACACGTCTGCGAGGCCATCTCAAGAACCTTTTCCTATGACTCCCAAGCCAAAAGCATAACTCTCGTTTATTTCCTTGACTAATCTCAGAGCTCTCCGACCCGACTGTCTATCTCACCCTCAAGGGCTTCCGAAATCAGATCGACCAATGGAAAGAAGCTAACCAAGATCTTGACAACTACGAAAATTTCTGGTATCACCTCACCGTCCTTCATTTAAACGAAATTGCCCTCCACACCTTCCACGAGCCAGGAGATCTCCGGCCCCCGTTTGGTCTAAATGTTCGTATGGAACTGCCTATCTCCGCCTCTGATCCTGTTGTTTCGGCCGCCCATCTCGATTGCATCGCCAAAGTCGTTTACTCAGCGCAAAAGGTGCTAGATATAATTTTCTCCTTACATTTTCGAGAAGATGGACCCTCGTTAATTTCGCATTTGCCAATCGTATTCATTGCAAGGGCGTTGTATGCTTGGGTCACACTGATGAGGGTTGCTGCGATCGGAAGTTCGGTGTACGATGAAGAGGCGGTTCGGGTAACCGAATACCTCGAAAAGCTCATGCAAGTCCTCGATGAATCTGCAGAAATAGCGCATTACCATACAGCCATGAGTACTGCCACATCACCTGTGACCGACACTGATGTAGAATTCTCCTGGATTTTAAGAATCCTGAGACGTGGCTTTAAGCATAAAAAAGGGATGGCATCAATCCCACGACCAGAATCTTTCACGGCCATGGGGAATCAATCAATAAGAACTCTCGGGTCCCGGACTAGGGACACGCCGCCCGCTAGCAGGGTGCCGACGACTTTACCTCCTCTGGAGCCTGAATTTCCAACCGAGATGGAATTCCCACCTCAAGAAAACGCAACAAGTGGAACGGCTGGTGATTTCTCGAGGGGCGAAGAATTTGACTGGGATACTGCCATCCAGAACGTCGGAAATTTTTTTAATAATTTTGGGGGATTCACCAGTAGCTTTATGGAGGAACAACAGTTTGATTGGTCTTAACGGGATTACGCTTGAGTTCGGCGATTTTTTGAAGGAGAAGGATATCTCTGAGTAATAACTGAGTAAGATTTCACCAGATGGAAATGTATGGTATTGTGGAGATTCAGCGAGTTCGAAACGGAAGTGCGCTGTGAATGATTAGTACTTCGTATTTAAACAACGAAGCTCTAATACAACCGACGGGCAGGTTGATGTATTTCCTTCATCGGCAAATGCACAATCCTCCCAAATCCCCGTAAACTCCGAGGCTGATGAAGCAACACCCGTCCACTAACTCCCATGCCATTTCTCTCTACAAAATAATAAGCCCTAATCATTTTAGCAAGTTGTTTGTTCGCCGTAGCGACTTCACACCCACCCTCTATCGAGATGGCCAAATTATAAACCTCCGTCGCTTCAATCGAGAGCTTTTCCATATCCTCATGCGAGAGGGGGGATCGAACGGCGTCCGCGACAGAACTAACCTTGATAGGAAGCAGGACTGATGAAGGAATTGAATAAATAGTGAGATGGTTGTACTGTTCGGTGAGGGATTGGATCGTGGAAGGGGATTTTCCGAATAGAATCGCTGCCCGTTCTTTCTCGGTTTCACTGCCGATTGTTTCGAGAAGCATGTTCATTTTCGAATAGACGCCAGGAGGAGCTATTAACTCGTCTGCCATGTGTAGAAATGGGAAAATAGTTTCTGGTAATATTGGCGCTCTTTCTTCCCACTCCGCCTGATCAATTTGAGTACATGTATCTTTGTCATACTGGATTGCCTTCGGGTCCATGTTGCAGACATCCGCAACAATCGATAAGAGTGTGGTGATGTCGAGAGCTATTCGTCGGAAAGGTGCATTTGGAGATTGAGGTGTTCGGATGTTGGGTGCATAATCGAATATGGGATATTCGTCGGACTGACAATGGTATCGTAATCCAATGGAATCGAGATAGGCAAAGAGACCGTGATCGTGATCTCTGGAGAGGTAGGGAAGGATCAATATTGGAATCGCACCGGATATTTCAGCAGCCGAAATTAACTGCTTCGCCGACGTCCCAATATGGGTTTGTGAGATAAAGTGATCTCTTGCTCCATTGCATTCCACCTCATTGTTCTCGCCCATCTCCTGTTCGTCGCTACTGTGGCCTTCGTCCCACTGTATTCGCACCAAATCATGGCCTAATCGTTTTTCGTCCATCGTTGAGATTTTCAGAAAGTATCTCGTCCGACATGCGTCTCCGGCAACGACTTCAACTTGGACAGCTGGGGCATTGTCTGCCGTCCTGACCCTGTTCGATCGGGTATTCCACTGATTTGTAACCGACGGACGTCCAACAGCAAAGAATTTTTGGATGCCGTACAAGTGAGGAACGGATTTGACGACGGTCCAGACTTGAAGAAGGTATTTGTAATTGGATGATCGAATACGAGAGGGTTCTCCTTCCTGCATTGCCTGGTGGTCAACGTCGGAGCTGCAGGGATAGACCTTCTCTATGGAGGAGCACTCGATTTGAACGGATTTGTAGAAGGTCCAAATGTCGTCGCCTTTTGACGGTTCTGGCCCGTGGGGGAAATCGGAACCTGTATTTCAGAATCGGACGCAATTTGCAGAGTACCTTTGTAGGCTCTGATGTCTTCTAATATCTGCCTGCATTGTAACAGAAGGTTCTCTGAGTCAAGCGACATTTTTTGTTGGTGATCAACGCCCGGTGGCCGACTACTCACGAACAGAAGAAGCTTAATTATTTATTAATCGAGGTAAATTACTATGGAACAGATCTAATCACTCTTACCTTTCACGGCTTGGGTTCCCTCTTGCCTGCAAATCAGCGATAACATAGGGTTAGATAAATACGGTTCATGTTCCTCTTCTGCCCAATTTCCGAATTCGTCGTCTCCTAGTGAGAAAACAGCACCGTCCTCAGATTTGCTGGACAGCATGGGTTGGGAAGCATCTTTGTCCTGCTGAGAGCCACTTGGCACGGCTTTGTTTTCTGGCTTGGGAGGAGGATGGTCAGGTGGATTGTAAATCTGGGCATCTTCTTCCCCATCACCGATTTCACCTATTTCGAGATCATGCAAGCTGCTGAGATCGAAGTCGTCGTCTTCTTGTCGTAACTCGTCGCTCATGGCGAAACGCTTGTTGTTGGCAGTGGGTCGAAGGATGTAAACGATGGTTGTGAATACTACGAGATAGAGGATATTAAGCCAGCCATCAAGAAAGAACCTAATGCCTTAGCGGCAGGCTTGAATGGACATACCATCGGCTTTTCCAGTTCTCGGGAGCGAAGTTTTCAGCAGTGCTCTGGGCAAATGCAACGAGATTGAGAAAGAAAAATGAGAAGAGGACGAGAACGCTCCATAAAAGTAGTCCCCAGACCCGTTTGTACATGGTCATTTTTACAGTTTGTTTGCGTTCTGCTAAGTCTCGAATTGTTAAATTTAGAGAAGTGATAATCCACACATAGAAGGTCGTGGTTGTGGCTGTAAGGGGTATGACAACGAGAAGAACCCAAGGTGATGCGGATTCAGGAGTGATGACCATAGCGCCGATAGCAAATGCAATCGCAAAAACAAAGTGTGCCATAGCAAGGATGCGACATCGCCACATTGCAGGTCCAAGTGAAGGTCTAAAGTTAGCCTGACAATGGCGCAATGAAATAATCAAGATACTTGACGACAGAATAACCCATGCATACGATGAGGAGCATGAAAAATGACAATGCGCCTCGAGCGGCATTCATGATTGCGACAATAAACATGAGAACTCGGGATGCCACGTTGTTTCCGTGGTTATTGATGTAATCGTAGTAGAACCAGATGAAAACCATTTCGACGACCATGAAACCAATGATTGCGGATATGTAATTCTTGGATTGAGCAGTGTAAGTTACGTCTTGCGTACCTGGATCGGAAGGATATCCTGGCGATGCTGGAAATAGAGGAACCCCCAGAAAGCACCGATCAGAGCATATACAATTGCCAGTCCCCCGTAAAACATCAGCTTGGGGTACTCTGCAGCATTTAGTTCGCCAAATGCATTTCGCCATTCGACAATGGCATTGTAGTGAACATCGTCAGCCATTGCGATTGTGGCAACACAGTAATAATTCGAGTCTTCAATGTAGTATTTCCAACTCTTTGGCTCTGCCAAGTTGATGGCTTTTGTGAAAATGCTTCCAGGTGCCGAAGAATTGGCGACAAGGAACTCGCCATAGTGATCTTGGGTGCACAACCCTCGTTCGATGCTGACAGTGTCGCAAATGTAAGTCGTCTGTTTGCTTCAGTGTCCCGTCGAGCGCTGGGAGTGATGTACCGTGTCATCCTCCTCATGGATTCCGATATCGAAGATGTCTGACCACGCGAATATGACGAGACTCACGATCTGGGGCTCGTCGTCGTGTATGGGGGCAAAGATGACGTTGATGTAGGGGTCGATGGATCCTCCCATCGCGTTCTTGGCGTACATGCCCCGACACCGTTCATGAGTGCCGTCCTGCTCGTCCTGGCGGCCATCTCGCGTTAGCAGGGCGAGCCTCGAAATGTGGGAGGGTGGGCCATACGAGATAATCCTCCAAAGCCAGGACGGGTGTTGTGAGGTTGAGGACGAGGCAGAGGACGCAGAGGACCAGCGCCCACTGGGCACAATGTCCCCGTCGGCGTCTGTCCATGGCGGGGCCGCGACTGCCGTGTCCTTACGTCGTCGTTGTCCTGGCGGTGCGCCGTGGATGCTCGGCGTGTCTCGCTCGCGTTCGTGCAGCCGCGCTGTGACGTTGTCTCGCCTCTCGTTGATTTCCGACGGGCTGCTGCGTGGCCACCGTTGATTTGCGTGGCTCCCCCCATCGATCGACACGGCATTCTCATGGATACGTCCCTGTCAGACTCCCGACCATGAACTTGTCCGGGACGCTCAACGCATGGCGTGCCGTCATGACGCCCAAAATTGTTCGGCCGCATGTTGTGCTTGGTCAGTTCAGCGACATCACATTCCCTCTCTCGAAATGTGTTGCCGCAAACGTCAAACAAAGGTGGGGAATCGACGTCCAGCCCGACATTCGTGCCGTTGTCATCGACAAAGATAATTGCATTGCAAAACATAAAACGTTACAGCTGGTGGAAGAGTATGAGGCAGTGTCCCTGCGAGATATCTCTAAAGTTAAAGGATACTTGGAACCATTTGCTTGATGAATTCGGGGCGGACGGCGTGTTGTTAGTGAGCAATACATCGGGCGCCTCGGGCGAGACAAACCAGGTAAAAAAGTTTCTTGAAGGTTCTAAAGGCAGGCCGCATATCTGGAAAAGACACTGGGGATTCCTGTTTTACGTCATGACACAAAGGTGCGTGCCTTTCAATTTAGCAAGCTATTCATGTTCAAGAAACCGGGCTGCTACAAAGAGATCGTCAGATATTTCCTTGACCAGAATCCGCCGAAAATCTCGCATCCAAGTCAAATTGCAGTCGTCGGAGATCGTCTCTTCATGGATATCATGTTGGCCAACTTAATGGGAAGCTGGGCAATCTGGCTCCAGACAGGGATTCAACAAGGCAACGATCCGGTAAGTAAATTGTCCTGTCCTGCCTGAGATATCCGTAATCTAACTAATTCGTGTGTCGGCATAATACAGCTGACATATATCGAGAAAACCATCTATAACACCCAAAATACGCTTGGCATACGACCTAAATTCCCCGCTCGTTGGCAACCAAAGGCATAAGATGGCCATTTGCTTCTAGAGATCGTTTTGTCCAGGAAGCGCGGTGATTCGCAGCTGTTTCCACACATTAGTAACTCGCGCAAGGAGATGAGTATTGCTCATCAAGGCAACGAGTAAAACATAATAGAAGATTGTAAATCCAATCCGCTTCCATATCGCCCGCAATAAACCTCCCTCTTGTCGTAATGAGGAACGTGCGCGCAACAGAACTGCATCGGCAATGAAGCGAAAGAGGCCCTGGACGTGACCCGCGAAGTCGAGGAGAGAGGCTGCTGCGAGGCTAAGAGGATCATCCACATCATGTCGTCTGTGTCTTTTAGTAGGTTGATACATAGGTGCCGTTCGGAAAGAATCACTTGAGTCGGTGGAATTGGCAGAGGAGACGGAAAACGACCGGGGCCGAGCTCCATTATAAGGAGTCATTGAGTTACATCGATGCCGAGTGCCGTCGAGGTCAAGGAAAGAGACTGTTTTTTGTGGACTTCCCGTCGTATGATGGAAGTCCCAACTCTGATGCCAAGGTTGCCGATTCAGAGATGCGGACGACCGGAGAGGAGGAGTCACTGGACGTAAATTCGGAGATGAAGGACAGGAGTAGAAGACGTCTGAGGCAGAATCGAAAGAAGTGACGTGTGAAATTTGTTTCAGCTCAAGTAGAGGCCGATTGGCATGTCGTTGCAGTGCGTCGTTATCGTTGTGGTCGTAATTGTATTCAGATAGACCGCCGAGTTCTCGCATTAGTTTGATGGAAATCGAAGGTACTACCTTTTGGAAGATCTTCTTCTGCCACGCATTCTTTCAATTCAGTGTCATTGACGAACGTTACGATTTTCAGCGTCTTCGGAGGAAGCGTGCGTTTGGCCAATTCCCACATTGGCGTGAAATACCACGAGAAATTTGCCACGTACACTGACCCCGTCATGCCAGGAAATCGATGGTGTAGCAGGTCGTTCGTGTATTTGAGAATTTCCGAGGGCTACAGATCAACGTAATCATTCTAGGATCGCTTACGATTCCTGACAGGCCGACACCCTTCAAGTCGAGAATGCATGAATAACGGACGACGGCATCCGTTCCATGTCCTTTTTCTTCCCATACCTTCAACGTTTCTTCCCAGCATAGCCGTCTTCCAACTTCAACACTGAGCGCAATATACTCTTTGAGTTCTTGGGATGCATCTTGATCATATTGTTGAAAGTGCTTGGGTCTCATCACCGCGACGGGTCGCCCAAACTTGTCTTTCACTGCAGGCAAAAAGAAGAAACCCCCCTGCTTCACCGGGGAGGTCTCATCCGTTGGCAAGGACGACAGTCGGAGATATGCGAGTGACTCGCCTTGCAGCCGTTCCCTGTCCTGGACGCTGTTGACTTGTGGCGCTCTGGTTCCAGCGTAGGCGACAGAAGATCCAATTCTCCATAGGACAGTGTCGAGAATCAGCTGCTTTGCACGAGAGCGATTCCACTGGGCGCGGCGGAAGAACTTGAATATTGACACGAGGTCTTCGAGGTACTCCTTGGAGAGCGCAACTTCGTGCGGCGTCAGGTTGTGTTTGTTGGTTAGCTTTTCGAGATCCCCTTCCACGAGCTCCGTTTGCAGAGACGCGGTGTCCTCCAGCTTGGCGATGAACTGCTCCCGCAGAAAGTCTGTCTCCGGAACGACCGGCATTGTTGGTCTGCTCGCGCGTCCTGTCTCAAGACGACAAAGGGCAGCGACAGCGTCGAGAGCCGCCGGCTGTCTTTAGCGGGTAAGGCTCAAATTTGCCGCACATGGCCGGAAACTTGCTGATCGACGCACCGTCGCCTATTGTCGCTAAAGCAATTCCTGGCGCTTGGTTACGTAAAATGTCATCTTGGGCCTGCCGTATTATCAAATCAGGTCTTTGCTAAATAGGAAGAGATATTCCATATGGCTGTAGATAAATATATACAATATTCTTCTGCTTCGGAACAGTCACTTAGATCAGAGAATAAGGGACGTGTGAAAGTTTCAAGAATCTATTCGTCAGAAAAATAAAAACCCTCCCTATCTGCACCTTTCTGTAAAAGTTTGAGGTTTTTGGGGAGCCAAACTATCTACTGCCTAGCGAGCATCTTTTGGAACATGTTTTTTTATATAGCTTCACAAGTTTTTATCTGAATCACATGATCAAAGATGATTTTGAATCTGCTGACTAAGCTCTTTCATTTGAAAGTTATATTTACTGAACTAAAAAAACTAGAAATGTCTTAAATTTACTATTATTACTATAACTTTCTGAGTTTATAATACAATCATATAACCAAGGCCAGATTTAAGAGTTTTTATTAGTAAATATTATATAATACTAATATCATGTGTGAAAATTTCAAACTGGTCTAGTGGGAGCATAAAAAGTACCAAATTCCTTATATTTTGGTTCAATTATCATCTATTTTCATTATAACTCCATCAGTTTTTGTCATAATCATATTATAAGAGTAGAAAATTAAAGATCTAATTGTCTACATTCAAAATATTTTTACCCCGTTTAAATTGAATCAAAATTAGATGAACTATGCTTAAAAATGTCTCTGTTCAAGGATTTAAAGGCAGTGAAAGTCCAGATAGTTCAGCTAGGCATACCATTGAACTATCTGGTTTTAGCTAGCTCAAAAAGGATTTTCCTGACATTCCTTTTATTAGGAATCATATATTTTAATTTCGATTGATATCCTAGATTTACTAAAAGAGCTGACAGGTTAAATTTTAATGATATATCATTTTAATTGATAGTAAAGTCGTTTTGATGAGCGTTCAGGTCCTTCTCATAATGAGATCACTGATAAAGTGATTCAATTATTGAAGACACAATTGTATTGAAACACTTTCCATAGTCAAAACAGTAGATAATATACTTTCTTAAGAAAATTTCTAATCACAGCTCGAGATATTAGGTTGAATAACAGATCGATTAACAGTCCAACGCATCCTTCAAAATTCGGCATCCATAAATTCCTGCTCCACTTCCAGCTTCTCTGAAGTTGCAACTTAACAAACATTTTTATCCCCAACATAGTCATTGAAGTCGCTATAAACCACAAAGGGCCAAGAAAACCCTTAGCAGCAGTTATATCCACCTGTCGGTCTAACCCGGGAACTGATCAGAGCCTGACCAGCTTTTTTCTGGGCTCGGATCGAGTCAGTTATAGTTTTAGGAATGTGAACCGGATCCCGGATCATGAAAGTGACAATATCGGTCGAGTTAATTTAAA
>Ga0335081_10010429_pt1 | contig 15023 bp, 12 predicted proteins | sample Lox_Sample_35_FD_206713 | JGI IMG/M metagenome (GOLD analysis project Ga0335081, IMG submission 206713) | Soil microbial communities from Loxahatchee National Wildlife Refuge, Florida, United States - Lox_Sample_3.5 | ecosystem: Environmental > Terrestrial > Soil > Wetlands | place: USA...
TGCGGGTCATCGGGCGCGCCGGCGTGGGCGTGGACAACGTGGACCTCGACGCCGCCACCCGCAAGGGCATCGCGGTGATGAATACGCCCGGCGGGAACGCCGTGGCCGTCGCTGAGCAGACTCTGGGCATGATGCTGGCCATGGCCCGCCATCTCTGCCGCGCCGACGCTTCCATGCACGCCGGCAAGTGGGAGAAGAAATCCCTGCAGGGCACCGAATTGAGGGGCAAGACCCTCGGCATCGTCGGCCTGGGACGGATCGGCATGGAGGTGGCGCGGCGCGCGCGGGCCTTCGGCATGGACGTGATCGGGCACGATCCCTTCGTCTCGACCGCGGTCGCGAAGGAGCAGGGCGTCCGCATGGGCAGCCTCGATCAACTCTATGTGGCTGCCGACTACATCACCCTGCACGTCGGGCTGACGCCTCAGACCATGGGGATGATCAATGCCGAGACCATCAAGAAGATGAAGAAAGGCGTTCGCCTGGTGAACTGCGCTCGCGGCGAACTGGTCAATGAAGCCGCTTTGGCGGACGCCATCAAGCAAGGCCACGTGGGAGGCGCGGCCCTGGACGTCTTCGTGCAGGAGCCTTTGAAAAACTCTCCGCTGACGGCGCTTGACAACGTGGTCCTCACTCCCCATGTCGGGGGTTCGACCCATGAAGCGCAGGAAGCCGTGGGGGTGCAGATCGCGAAGCAGGTCAAAGACTATCTGAAGGACGGGGTCATCCAAAACGCGGTGAACGTGCCTTCCGTCTCACACGACGAGTACCTTAAGCTGCAGCCTTACATCGTATTGGCCGAACGCATGGGGACTTTTCTGGCGCAGGTGAGCGAGGGCACGCTGGAAGAAATTTCGCTGCGCTACAGCGGCGAACTGGCGGAGTGGAAGACCGAGCTGATCCGCAACGCCGGCATCAAAGGCATTCTCAATCAGGGGCTCGAGGAAAAGACCAATTTGGTGAATTCAGCGGCGATTGCCGATGCCCGGGGCCTCCGCCTGTTCGAAGATCGCAAGCCCAAGACCTCGGGCGGCGCCGACAACGTGCTTTCAATTCTGCTGAAGACCAGCCAGGAAAAACACATTGTGAAGGGCGCGGTGCTCCACGGCCATGCTCCCCGGCTGCTGCATGTGGATGGAATCGAAGTGGAAGCGCCGCTGGAGAGCAACCTGATCTACATGCGCAATGCCGACGTGCCCGGCGTGATTGGGCGGGTAGGCACGATCCTGGGGGAGCACAAAATCAACATCGCCAACTTTTCTTTGGGCCGGCGGACGGAAGAGGGTCCTGGGAGCGAGCCGCGCGAAGCCATCGCCATCGCCCACGTAGATGGTTGCGTCTCGGACGCCGTCATCACGGAACTGAGAAAGTCGCCGGCAGTGCGGCAGGCGAAGGCAGTTAAGTTGTTTTGAGAAGAGCCGTTGGTCGTTAGTCGTTGGCCAAGACCCAGAAATGCATATCTTGTCTTGGGTGTAGAGGTTTGTTGGCTAACGGCCAGCGACTAACGGCCAACGACTGCCTTTAAGACAGCGATTCTTTTCTGAGTTTGCGGCTTTCCGCCAGCAGGGCCATGGAGTGCATCAGGTTTTGCAGGGTGACAATTCCTACCAGCCGCTGTTCTTCCACCACCGGAATCAGGCTCAGGTTATGCGAGGTAAGTTTGCGAAAGGCTGAGGCCAGCGATTCTTTCTTCTGCGCCACTTCAAAAATACGGTTCATCACTGCCTGCACGTAGCCGTTGCCTTCAGCTCTCAGCGCTTCCAGGATCTTCTGCTTGGAGATGACGCCCACCATGTCTCCGCCCCGGATTACCGGGAAATCATCCTGCAGGGTGTGGACGGCCTTGTCGAGGGCGTCTTCCAAAGTGTCCGCCGGCGAGAGGGTGGTGAATTCGGTGAGCATGATGTCTTCCAGGTGCACCGTCTCCAGCACCGATTGAAACACCGCCGAGCGCTCTTCCAGTTGCGCCCCCACGAACAGGAAGAACCCGATCATGGTCAGCCAGGTGCTTTCCGGTTTTCCCGCCTGCAGGTATTGCAGCATCCCCGTAAACATCAGGACCGTGGCCAAAGTCTGCCCGATAGAAACCGCCCGGCGGGTGGCGCGGACCGGGTCCATGCGGCGGCTGAAGACTGCTCGCAACACGCGACCTCCGTCCAGGGGATAGCCGGGCAGCAGGTTCAGCAGCGCGAGCGCCACGTTGCACCAAACCAGGGTGCGCGGCAGATTGGTGTAGGTGATGTAGGGTCTCTCCCAGATCCGCGCTTGAGGGAGCGCGACCGAGACGATGGCCGCCGCAACGGCGGCGGCGAGCAGGTTGATGGCCGGCCCAGCCATGGCGATCCAAATTTCCCGCTTCCATGCTTCCGCTGTAGGCTGCACGACCTGCCGACTTTCATCAAACAGGGTAACTCCTCCGATGGGCAACAGGATGGTGGCTTTGGCAGAAATTCCCGCCCTCCAGCTGGCCAGCGCATGGGCCAATTCGTGCAACACCACACACAGAAAAACGATGCCCACGATGGCCGCACCTCGTAGGCGTGCATCGGCGGTATGGTTGGACCCGAGCAAGGTCGCCCAGACAAAGAACGGAAGAAAGACAAACACGAAATGAATGCGCAGCTCCACTCCGAAAAGGCGCCCCGCCGGGATGGACCAGCCTCGCATCAAATGCTCGCCATGGTCATTCTATCGAGTTTGGCGGGAGCGCGTTGGACAGGAATGAGCCGATTCGTGACGGAAGTTTTCCGCCCGCGCCGCAAATGTATGAAGCTTAAAACTGTTGCGGAGGCCCCACCTTACCGGATTACTGCAGAATCACCCCGGTTCCTTTCGGCAGGTAGCCCTTCCGCCAGAACCAATCTTCCATGGCGGCCTTCAGTTGGTCGAGCGGGACTTTACTCCCGATCTCCATTACACCGTCCCCAACCGGCAAGGTGTTATCGAAGACGCTGGCGTTGGTGAAATTGCGCATGGCAAAGTTGTCCAGCCACTTCAGGGGGCAAGGCCGGCGCTGGCCCTTCTCCTCATACTCGACGCGGATCTTGCGGGCGAACATCCACAGCGATTTAACCACAGAGAGCGCAGAGTACGCCGAGAATTGCGGGCTTGACACTCGGGCGTCTCCCGCATAGTCTGCCCGCACTGCGGCGTCCAGACCGCAGGTACGAAAGGCGTGCTTGAGGTTGGTGAGAGGCGCCGGCAAGGGGGCTTGTATGTTCTTTCTCGTATATATCGCGTTAGTCGGCTTGGTGGCCGGCTGGGCCGCCGGCAAGATCATGAAGGGCTCCGGCTACGGGATGGTGGTCAACATCGTACTGGGGATTGTGGGCGCCATCATCGGCAGTTCGGTCATGCGGATGCTGGGCTTCTATTCCCGGGGCGGCCTCATTCCCAACATCCTGGTGGCAATCCTGGGCGCGGTAATCATCGTGGCCATCGCCCGCGCCCTCAAGAAAACATAAGCTCCAGCCCGAAATTCGGGCCGGAGCTTGCACATCTCTCATTCCCCGCCGATGCGGAAGCGCACACCTGCGCGAAAGTTGATTCCCAGCGACGGATACCCGACCACTTCCTGATAACGGTGGTTGAGCAGGTTTTCCGCGTTCAGGTAGGTGGTGACTCGCGAGTTCACCGCATACCATTCGCCGGTATCGAGACGCGCATAGCCTGGAGCATGATCAATGTTGAGCCCCAGGAAATCGGAATCGGGTCTCCGGCCTACGAAACTTCCTCCCAGACTCCCTCCCCATCGGTTCCCCAGATAGGTGAGCAGCAGGCTGCCGGAATGCTTGGGCCGGCGCAGCAGCGGCCGGCCCGGCTGATGCAAATCATCAAACGCAAACGGCTGTTCCAGGATTTGCGTGGACATGTAGTTGTAGCCCGCATCCACAGAAAGCCGCTTGGAGACTTGCCCGCGAAACTCGACCTCCGCCCCGTGGGCCAGCGATTTATCTATGTTCTGATACTGACCGGTGAAGGTGGTGAAATCCAGAATGGCAAAGTCAATCTGGTTGCGGAACAGATTGTTGTAGTAAGTAGCGGTGAGGGCACACTTGCCTGCGAGAAATCCCTGCTGGAAGCCGGCTTCGAAAGCGCGGTTCTCTTCCGGCTTGAGGTTGGGATTGGGCACGATCCCCGGGCCCTGAGCAAAAGCTTCCTCAAGGCGTGCCTCCTTGATTCCAGTTGTGTACGAGAAGCGCAGCTGGGTGCCCGAAAGAATCTCCCCGCCGCGCAGTACCTGGTAAGCGGCTGCGATTCGCGGTATGCCACGATTTCCAAACGTGGTGTTGTGCACGAAGCGCCCTCCGCCCACCAGCGAAAGCCGCTTCAGGGTGAGGACCTCCTGGGCATACCCCGCCTGGTTGCGGCGCAGGCCATGCGTGAAGGAACCGAAGATCAGGTCTTCAATGAAGCCATTCTCGTCTTCGAATTGATATCCCACCGCCGCCTGGGCCCAGCTTTTTTGCAGCCACTGCCCGTCGTATTCGAAGCCGGCGCGGTTGTAGTCGGCCACGGAGTGAAACGCCGAATCAAAGATCCGGTCCGGGTTGTCTCCGTTCACATTGGTGCGCTGGTGGAGATACTCAAATCCGGTGATGCGATGTTGCCAGTTCGCAGGCCCGGTAATGGACAGTACAACGCTTCCCAGCAGATTGTTCTGGTGCTGCCACTGGTTGTCATCCGGCGGCTCCGAGGGGGCCCCATCAAACTGCCACTCCCCCTGTATGCCGGTGAAATTGTTGGAGTGCCGCACGCGAACGCGCAACGAAGCGCCGTTCCCCAGCGCGATGCCGATGTTTCCGCCCTGGGATGAATTTGAATATTCATCGTTGATCCCCTGGCCGTTGGTATTGAACTGATCGGCAAACAGGTCGTAGTCGAAGACTCCGTGCGCGCCGGACACCGACGCGTAGCCATGTCCGGTTTCGAGATCGCCGCCGTCGGCTCCGAAAAGCAATTCCGGCTTCGACGTTGTCCCGTTGCCCGACCACATCTGTACCACGCTGGTCATCGCGTCCGAGCCATAGAGCGTGCTTTGCGCCCCGCGCACGAACTCGATGCGTTCGGTTTCGTTGAACGGAACCACGGAAAAATCAAACGTCCCGCCCGGTTCATCCACCGGGACTCCATCAATGATCACTTTGTTGTAACGGGAGTCTCCGCCGCGCACAAAAAGTGACGCCAGGCCTCCGCGCCTGCCGGTGCTGTTGACCACCGCGCCGGGCAGGAAGCGCATGGCATCGCCGGCCGCCACCGGCTGCATGGTTTGCAACTGGTCGCCGGTGAGGCTGGTCACGTCTGCATTCGCCGCTTCGAGCGGGACCGGAGTTCGCGTGGCCGTAACCACAACCGTTTGCGATACCGGCGCCACCCGGAGCGTGATAGTGAGGCTTGACTGGTCTTTCGGAACATCGGCCGTCTCGGCGGCAAACCCCGGGGCCAGAATGCGCACCTGGTATGGCCCGCCGTCCACGTGAAATTCGGCGACCCCTTCCACCGAAGTGGTCTGCACGGCCAGAGGCGCGGTGCCCTTCAGTAGGATCACCTGCGCGCCGGACACGGCGGCCAACTGGGGGTCTGTGACTTTGACTTTGAGCTCGGCGGCGGAAGCTGCCGCCACCAGAAGAAGAACACCAGCAAGAATTCTTAGGAACCGCATCACTCCTCCTTTGCACGCGAAAGGGGTTGGTGTTGACGGTCCACGCCGGTCTCCTGGCTTGCGAGTCAGTGGGCTTTTTAGCGACGGGCTGTTGACCCGTCCCCCGAGCGAAGCTCGGAAGCTCACGACGACCGCCTCGGCCTTCCCAGTTTCCCAGTGGCCGGAGGCGAATGTCCTCGCTTACAGTTGCGCGGCAGCGCGGGATTCTCACCCGCTTCCCGATGCCTCATCGCGGTGATGAGGACGCGCGAACCAAAGAGTTGTGAAAGAGCTGAACCGAGGTGAGGAAAGAATCTAATGCCTGATGGCGGTGGAAGTCAATGCACCTTCACAGCGTATGCAGATACGCCATCAGATCATCCACCTGCTGCTGGTCCAGTACCTGGCCGAACGCCGGCATCTTGCTGCGCCCATAGAGAATAATCTCGATGGTCCGCGCGTCATTGGCGGGCAGGCCGCTGGCTTTCATGTAGGGTCGCCGGAACAGCCCCTGCAGCGCCGGGCCATTCTTGTCGCTGGAAGAATAAGGCTCATGGCAGCGGTCACAATGCTGGTCGTAAAGCCGGCGGCCGGCGGCTTGCTGAGGATTCAGCCCCAGCTCGGCATCGCTTTTGCGGCGCTCCGCGTGGCAGCCTGAAAAAAAAAGACCGATCACCGAAGCACAGAGGCAGAGACAGAACCTTTGCCGGAAAAACCCATAGCTCCATCCGAACTGAGTCATATAGACGTAAAATAAACCATCGAGCAAGCCTATGCCGGTTGCCATCAAACGAATTTACGACAAGGCGGTCCGGGCCGATGGCGCCCGCGTGCTGGTGGACCGGTTGTGGCCGCGCGGCGTAAGCAAAAGCCGGGCGGCGCTGGACGCCTGGCTGCGCGATCTGGCGCCTTCTGACGGACTGCGGCGCTGGTTTCATGCCCATCCGGAGACCTGGGTGCATTTCCGCAAACTTTACTTGAAGGAACTGGCACGGCCTGAGGCCGCAGCCGCCCTCGATCAACTCTATCGTCTCGCGCAGCAACGAAAACGGCTGACGCTCCTGTTCGGCTCCAGGAATGAGCACTACAACAACGCCACGGTATTGAAGGACCTATTGGACGGAATGCGCAAGCCGCCTACCGGCACCGGCCCCGGCGCGGTACGCGCGATGCGGGAGCGGCAAGTCAAGAGGATGTCCCGCTGAATTGGCAGGGGCTTTTGTCGGAAGGGTTCGGCCCCACTCCCGCGACCAATGGTCTGTGGCTAACGACTAACGACCAACGACTAATTCCTGATGATCCTCTTCCCTCTAAACTCGCCTGTATCCCCTGCCGCCACCGCGCCACAGCCCGTTTGGGACGCCATCTTCCGCCGGCAAAAGCAACCTGCCCGTAAATGGTGGCTGGTCACCCAGTCAGATCATGCGGAATTGTCCGGAGAGCTTGCTTCCCGCATCGCCCTGCCGGGTGTCGGCGAGCTTGACGAAGAAATTCTCCAAGCCATCTCGCTGCACGATTACGGTTGGAATGCGGTGGACGATCTCAATTCCCCGAAGACCGACGGAGACGGACGGCCGCTATCTTTTCTGGAGACCGAGCCGGCGGACATTCTCCGCGCCTGGCTGGGATCCATCGGGCGCGCCGAACTAGTTGCGCCTATCGGCGGCATCCTGGTCAGCGAGCACTTTAGCCGCATCGCGCGTGACTTTGTCCATGGGCCCAAAACTTCGCCGCCGGTGGCCCAGGCCCTCACCACATTTCTGGAACGTGAACTGGACCGCCAGGAGGAATTGCGCGCCCGCCAGTCGTGTTCCCTCGAAGAAATACTCCTCCTCGTAGATGTGCTCCAGTTCTGCGACCTGCTTTCGCTCTATGTCTGCTGCGGGGCGCGAGAGAACGTGTACTTCCCTCAGCAATTCAGTGGGCTGACCATAGGCCTATGGCGGGATGGCGAGTGCTGCCGCATGCAGCCATCCATTATTCAGCGGGGCGTGAGCCTCGGGATTGAGGCCCGCGAATTCTCCCCGGCCGGACGCCCGAGCGCGGTGACCATCCCAATTCTGTTCTCGTGAGCCTACGGCAGCTGCACCTCCAGCGCGTATAGCTCCTGGGTGCTCAGGTCGCGGGTGAACACACCGCTGCCATCCGGAGTAACCCCGCTCCAGGAACCCCAGAAGCTGCCATAACGGTTCTGGTCTTTTAGGTCCATGACTAGTTCTGAGTCGGTTTGTCCCAGCCTGACGCGGCGCACCGCGACGTTGCTGGTGTAGTAGGTAGTGAAGTACAAGAACTGACCGTCGGAGGACCAGTCCGGGTAGCCCAGCATTCCCTCCTTCATTTCCAGCCATTTCGACCAGGTCTGGGTCTGAAAGTCGAAGCGGTCAATCTGCTTCGAGTCGGAGGACAGCGCGACCAGGTAGCGGCCATCGGGGGACCAGCGCGGGCTGAACATTCTCTCTGAGCCGGGGATGGCCGAAAGCTGATGGGTTTCCAGGTCCACCACTTGAATGTTCAGCGGATAGGCATCGGAAGTGGCTGAGTTTCTGCCAAACACCAGGTGCTTGCCGTCGGGCGCCCAGTCCACGTCCACTTCGCCCCGGTCTTCAGGCAGCAACTCTTGTGGTGTGCCGCCCTGGGCGGAAACCAGGAAGATTTTCCAGGGCTTGCCCCATTGCGTAGCGATGTAAGCGATCTGCCGGCCATCGGGGGACCACCGGGGCAGGGTCGCGGCCATGGAAATGGAAGAGGTCAACTGCATCTTCTCGCTGCCATCGGTCCGGCTGCGCCAGACGGCGTTGTCGGGATAGCTGGTGTAGGCGACCCACTTCCCATCTTTGCTGAACGCCAGTTCTCCCGCGGATATGCCCGACAAGTACGGGACCATCTGCCGCGAGGCGGCGTCATAGCGGACCAATTCCGCTCGCGCCAGCGTGCCCGCGGCAAAGATCTTCTTGCCATCCACGCTGGGAATGAAATCGTGGAACGCGATGGGGCCACTGGTCAGCTGCACCGGGGCTGGGGGACGCAGGGAAAACCACCCGTGGGTTTCGGGCAGCACCCATAGAGTGCTGGATTTCTTAGAAATGAAAATGTAGTTCTTGCCGTCCGGGGTCCAGTAGCCGCAACATTCCGACGGAGGGTCGCTCCAGCCTGGCAACAGCGGATGGGGGTTGGAGCCGTCCACACTGACTTCCCACAGAGAGAGCCGGTTTTCTGTCTCGAACAAGGCGTAGCGAATCCGCTTGCCATCGGGAGAAAAACGAATGGCCCCGGGAATTCCCTTGACACTGAGGAGACGCCGGGATTGCGATCCGTCGCTGTTGACCAGATCAATCTCTCCGGCGCGAGCATAAACAATGCGGGCGCCATCCGGCGACCAGGCCGCGTCCCGCCCCACAATGTTACCCAGGCGCCGTGGTGTTCCCGTCGGCATGGGCACCACCCAGAACGAGTTCTCCGGATTGGTACTGTCCTTGGACGAGATCAGAAGACTGGAGTGGTCCGGCGCGATGTCATAGAGCGTGGAATTGGGGATGTCCACATTGAGACGCGAAGATTCTCCGCCGGTGACGGACACCTGCATGATCCCGTAACGCCCGTCCGCGAATCCCGTGTAGTACACCCGGCTGCCATCGGTGCGCGGCATGTCCTTGGAGTCCCCGTCGCGGGTGATCTGCGTGGTCTCGATGACTTTGGCAGAAGGCGCTCCTGAGAGAAATGCGACCGCCAAGACGAGCAGCAACACGACGCCGCCCAGTACAGTCAGAATGTTCCGCTTCAAATGCCGGGTGCGCGGCAGATGTATCTCCGAAAGCACGGGGTATCCGCTGGACTCCGTGTCCCGCTTCAGCCGCTTCAAGTCGGCCCGGACCTCGGCCGCGCTCTGATAGCGGGTTTCGCGGTCTTTTTCCAGGCAGGTGCTGATGATCCGCTCCAGTTCTTTGGGGACGCCGGGATTCAGCCGCAACGGCTCGGGAGGGATGCGATGCAGGATCGCGTCGAATATGGCGGCGGAGGTGTCGCCCCGAAACGGCAGAATCCCGGTGGACATTTCGTAAAGCACAACGCCAAACGAGAAGAGATCAGTGCGTGCATCCAGATCCTTACCCAGCGCCTGCTCGGGAGACATGTAAGCTACGGTGCCGAGCGCGGTGCCGGGACTGGTCAAGTTGTCTTCGGTGACCGTGGACGCCGCGTTGCCCACCGGCCGGAACAGGTCTGTCTTGGCCAAACCGAAATCAAGAATCTTGGCGTACTTGCCGCCGACCACGAATATGTTGCCGGGCTTGATGTCGCGGTGAATGATGCCTTTACTGTGGGCGGCTTCCAGTCCCTCCGCCACCTGGAGTGAGAGGTCCAGCAGAGGCTCAATCTCCAGCGGATGGCCACGAATCACGTCGCGGAGGTTCTGCCCGTCGAGGTATTCCATGACGATAAAGGGACGCCCGTCATGCTCCCCGATTTCGTGGATGGTGCAGATGTTGGGGTGGCTCAAAGAGGAGGCGGCCCGCGCCTCGCGCCGGAAGCGCTCATACGCCTGCGGGTCATGCAGGAAGTTGTCCGGCAGGAACTTGATGGCCACCGGGCGGCCCAGCTGCAGGTCTTCCGCCTTGTAAACCACACTCATGCCGCCGTTGCCGATCTTCTCCAGCAGGCGGTAGTGGGAAATGGGCTGCTCGATGAGGGTGTGCAGCGCAGACACGGACACCACCCCCCTTCCCCGCTGATGCTAGGCGCACCCGCCATTGAAAGCATAGAGTTGCGATCACACCGAAATGTGACCCGGCTCACACCGCCCGCGGCTGACTGACTCCGCCGCCGCGGCAACGTCGTTGGTTTAGAATCGCCGGCATGCGTCCCGTCTTCGATTGGAATGTGGGAAAGCGTGTGCTCCCGCTGGGCAAGCGCACCCTCATCATGGGAATCGTGAACGTGACGCCGGATTCCTTCTCGGACGGCGGACTCTATCTCGACAAAGAACGTGCCGTCGAGCACGCGCTGCAACTGCTACAGGATGGCGCGGACATTATTGATGTGGGAGGAGAATCCACCCGTCCGGGGGCCGCCGTAGCAAACTCCACCAAAACGGACAAGCCGATGGTGACCGAGCAGGAAGAATTGGAACGGGTCGTGCCTGTTATCACCGGGATCAAGCAGAAGCGCCCCGAGGCGCTGATCTCGGTGGACACCTACAAAGCCAAAGTGGCCCGCGCCGCGGTCGAAGCGGGCGCGGAGATCGTGAATGACGTGAGCGGATTTCGCTGGGACCCGCTCATGCGCAAGACGGTGGCCGAGCTGCGGTGCGGGGCGGTGCTCATGCACATGCGCGGCAAGCCGGAGGAGTGGCGGACCCAGCCGCCGGTGCTCGACATTGTGACCTTGGTGAAGCGGGAGCTGCGCGACTGGGCCGACGCCGCCCTGCTGGCAGGGGTGAAGCGGGAGCGCCTGGTGCTCGACCCCGGCTTCGGGTTTGGCAAGAATTTTCAGGAAAACTACCCGTTGCTGAAGCGCTTCGAGGAACTCCATCAGCTGCGCTATCCGCTGCTCGTAGGTGTCTCGCGCAAATCCTTCATCGGGCGGGCGCTGGCGAGGAATGGGGTGGATGCCGCCCTGCCTGACCGTCTTTATGGCACGTTGGCGGCAGAAACGGTCGCGATTCTCAAGGGAGCGCACATCATTCGCACCCACGATGTGCGGGCCACGGCGGACGCAGTGCGGATCGCGGACATTGCGACCTGACCTAGAAGGCTTTGCTGGAGTCCAACAATATAGTCACTGGCCCCTCATTCGCCAGTTCCACCTGCATCATTTCCTGGAATCGCCCGGTTTCGCATTTCAAGCCAGCAGCGCGAATCCGTTCCACAAAATATTCGTAGAGCTTGCGTGCCCGCTCGGGCGGGGCCGCGTCATCGAAGGACGGGCGCTTGCCCCGCCGGACATCGCCATAAAGTGTGAATTGCGAAACCACCAGGACGCCGCCGCCAACTTCGCCAATTGCCAGATTCATCTTCCCCTTTTCATCTTCGAAAATACGCAGGCCGACAATTTTGTCGGCCAGATAGTCGGCGTCGGCCTCGGCGTCCGCAGTACCCACTCCCAATAGAACCAGAACGCCTGGACCAATCTTGCCCACGGTCTCGTCGCTGACCGTGACCTGGGCCCGACTTACACGCTGCACCACGGCACGCATCCGGTTAGTCTTCCAGTTCTCCCGCTGACTGGCAAGATGGCTCACCGTTTCGGCCGCCGTGCGTCTATTAGATTTGCATTTCTTGCAGCGCGCTCACTACAATCTCGTTTCTCTCCCAGGAGACCCCATGCTGCACGCCCTCCGCAGTCGGTTTTTTCCCTTGCTGCTGGTCACTTTCGCCGGCATTGCCGCGGCGCAGACGGCGCCGGCGTCGAACGAGGTCCTGATCAAGAACGCCGTGGTCATGACCGTCACCCACGGCAACATCCAGGGTGGCAGCGTTTACATCAAAGACGGCAAAATCGCCGCCGTCGGCAAGGATGTGGCCGCTCCTCCGAGCGCAATGGTCATTGACGCGGGAGGCAAATACCTCACCCCGGGCATCGTGGATTCCCACTCCCACATCGCCCTGGATGACGACGTCAACGAGGCCACCAGCCCCGTCACCCCCCAGATGATGATGCTTGACGCCTTCGACTACCAGGACAAGGCCATCTATCGCACCCTGGCGGGCGGCGTGACCACCTCGCTGCTGCTGCACGGGTCGGCCAACATGATCGGCGGCCAGGCCGTGGTCATCAAGCACAAGTACGGCGCGGGACGCGATGCCATGCTGTTCCCCAACGCGCCCCAGTCCATCAAGTTCGCCAGCGGGGAAAATCCCAAGCGCGTCTATGGAGACAAGGGGCAGCTGCCCTCCACCCGCATGGGAAACTTTGCCGTGCAGCGGCAGGCGCTCACCGAAGCCCAGGATTATATGCGTGACTGGGACGCGTACAACGCCAAGGTGAAAGCGGGCGACAAAGATGCCGAGCCTCCCAAACGCGACCTGAAGCTGGACGCGCTGGCGGATGTGCTGCGCGGCAAACTGCTGGTGCAGATCCATTGCTACCGGGCGGATGAATTCATCACTGAGATGGCGATCGCCAAGGAGTTCGGCTACCACGTGCGCGCTTTCCACCACGCGCTCGACGCCTATAAAGTTCCCGAGAAACTGGCCGCCGAAAACGTGGCCATCGCGACTTTCGCGGATTGGTGGGGATACAAGAATGAAGCCTACGACGCCATCCCCTGGAACGCGGTCATGGCCATGCGAAAGGGCGTGCGCGTGGCCATCAAGAGCGACTCCGGCGATTTCGCCCGGCGCCTGAATCAGGAGGCCGCCAAGACCATGCGCTACGGCGGGGCGACGGAAGAAGAAGCCCTCAAGATGATCACGCTCAACCCGGCGTGGATTATCGGGGTGGACGATCGCGTCGGCTCGATTGATGTGGGCAAGGACGCTGACCTCGTCATTTGGGACGGTTATCCACTTTCGGTTTACGGGGTGCCCAATAAGGTCTTGATTGACGGCGACGTTTATTTTGACCGCTCGCTGCCCAAGTACGGGATGCCGAAGTTTGGGGAGGGACAATGAAGACCGTCGTTGGCCGTTGGTCGTTGGCCCTTGGCCTTTCGCCGTTGGCACTGTGCTTGCTTCTGCCGGCCAGCGCTTCGGCGCAGCAGAAACCAATTGTCCTCAAGGGCGGCAAGTTGCTGACCGTGACCCATGGGGTGATTGAGAATGGCGTGCTGGTCATGCAGGGCGGAAAGATCGCGGCAGTGGGAGCAGCGTCCGTAGTGAGGATTCCCAAGGACGCCAAGGTCGTGGATGTGACCGGCATGACGGTCTATCCCGGCCTGATTGATTCTGAAACCCACCTCGGGCTTACGGAGATCACGCAGGAAGTCAGCACCAACGACATGATCGAGCCGAGTGATGAGATTTTTCCTCAACTCCATGTTTATGACGCCTTCCACGCGGAATCGGAGTTGATTCCGGTAACCCGCTTGAATGGGATCACCAACGCGATTGTCGCTCCTGACGCCAGCGACACGTTGCCGGGGCAGGATTCCTTCGTGCAGCTGGCGGGGAAATCCGCCGATGACATGCTTCTGGTCCGGGACATCGCCATGCCGCTGAACTTCACCGGCGACCAGCGGCGCAACGAATCCTGGGAGAAACGCAAATTCCCCTCCACCCGCATGGGCCTTGCGGCCCAGCTGCGTCAGGCGTTTCTTGACGCCCAGCGCTACCAGCAGGATTGGGCGGATTACCAAAGAAAGAAGAATGAGCCTCCCTCCGCAAACGACAAAGACAAAAAAGGTCCGCCTACACCTCCGAAGCACGATCTGAAACTTGAAGCTTTGTTGCCCTACCTCGAAGGCAAGAAAACCATCGTGCTGGCCGCTGAGGAGGCCAGCGATCTGGAGACCGCGGTCAACCTGGCGCGCGAGTTTCATTTGAAATTCGTGCTCAACCACATCAGCCACTCCCAGCCGGTGCTGGATTACGTGGCCAGTTTGAAAGTGCCGGTGATCGTCGGCCCGATTTACGAGGAGCCGAAACCAGACGAACGCTACGACGCGGTGTACAGCCTGCCTGCGCAGCTCTATAAGCGCGGCGTAAAAATTGCCTTCGCATCCTATAGCGCGCACGATGTGCGGAATCTGCCCTACCAGGCGGGCTTCGCTACGGCGTTCGGGCTGCCTTATGACGAAGCCCTAAAGGCCATTACTCTCAACGCCGCTGAGATGTGGGGCCTGTCCGATCAATTGGGATCGCTCGACGCAGGCAAGAGCGCCAATGTGGTGGTGGCGAATGGCGACCCGCTCGATGTGAAGACTGACGTGAAGAGGGTATTCATCCAGGGACAGGAAGTCCCGATGACCAGCCGGCAGACCGAACTGCGCGATCAGTACTCCGGACATTGAAAGGCCGCCGCAGATTTTCACGGATCTCCACGGATTAGATTTTCAAAGGTCTCAGATCCGTGCGAATCCGTGAAGATCCGTGGCCGTCTTTGCCTTCCGCGATTGACTTCGGGTCTCAGGCACCCTACCATTTCCGCCAATGGTGGAAGCTGACTCGCTCGCCGGCCAAACTGTCTCCCACTACAAGATTCTGGAAAAGCTGGGCGGCGGCGGTATGGGTGTGGTCTATAAAGCGGAAGACCTCCGCCTGCATCGTTTTGTCGCGCTGAAGTTTCTTCCCGAGAATCTGGCCCAGGACGCGCCCGCCCTCGCGCGCTTTCAGCGTGAGGCGCAGGCGGCGTCTGCCCTGAATCATCCCAACATCTGCACCATCCATGACATCGGCGAGCAGGATGGCAAAGCCTTTATCGCCATGGAGTTTCTGATTGGTACCACGCT
>Ga0335081_10010430_pt1 | contig 15022 bp, 11 predicted proteins | sample Lox_Sample_35_FD_206713 | JGI IMG/M metagenome (GOLD analysis project Ga0335081, IMG submission 206713) | Soil microbial communities from Loxahatchee National Wildlife Refuge, Florida, United States - Lox_Sample_3.5 | ecosystem: Environmental > Terrestrial > Soil > Wetlands | place: USA...
CAGGGCCGGCTGGGCCGCCCGCCCGCCAGCCAAGGCCGCCCCGGCGCCGTGATATTCTCGCGCGCGGCCAGATCGTCAGGGGATTGGCCGTGATCAACTACTTCAGAATGCTCAACCGGCCGCAGCTGCACGCCTATCTGGCGGCGCTCGGCGGCTGGTCGCTCGATGCACTCGATTTCTTCGTTTTCGTCTTCTCCCTCACCGCGATCAGCGCCGAGTTTCATACCACGGTCAAGGCGGTCTCCGAGGGCATCTTCCTCACGCTGGCGTTCCGCCCGGTCGGGGCGCTGGTGTTCGGCTGGCTGGCGGAGAAGTACGGGCGCCGGCCGGTCCTGATGTTGAATGTCGTGAGTTATTCCGTGGTGCAGCTCGCCACCGCCTTTGCACCCAACCTGGCGACACTGCTGGCGCTGCGTGCGGTATTCGGCTTCGCCATGGGCGGTGAATGGGGCGTGGGCGCGGCGCTGGCATTCGAGACACTGCCGGCCAAGGGGCGCGGTTTCTTCTCCGGGCTGCTGCAGGAGGGCTACGTGCTCGGCTACCTGCTGGCGTCGGTGATGTTCTGGTTGCTGTTCGAGCAGGTGGGCTGGCGGGGCCTGTTCATCGTCAGCTCCGGGTCGGCGCTGCTGGTGCTGTACATCCGCTTCGGAGTTCAGGAGTCCCCTGCCTGGACGGCCGGCAAGGCTCCGCAGCGCGCCTCCGCCGCCGTGCTCTGGGGCGCGGTTACCCGTTATTTCCCGACGCTCTGTTACCTGGTGCTGCTGATGGCGTGCTTCAACGCCTTCTCCCATGGCTCGCAGGACCTGTACCCGACGTTCCTGCAGAAGCAGCATGGCTTCCCGACGAGCCTGACGGGCCGGATCACGATCATCATGAATATCGGCGCGTTGATCGGGGGCATGTGCTTCGGCGCGCTGTCGGAACGCATCGGCCGCCGACGCGCCATCGTGCTGGCCGCCGCGCTGTCTCTGCCGATGATCCCGTTGTGGGCGTATTCGCAGACCGCGGTCATGCTGGCGCTCGGGGGCTTCCTCATGCAATTCATGGTGCAGGGAGCCTGGGGCATCGTACCAGCGCATCTCAACGAGCTTTCGCCGCCTTCGGTGCGCGCCATGCTGCCGGCCTTCGCCTACCAGCTCGGCAACCTCGCCGCCTCGAAGATGGCGCCCTTTCAGGCCGGCATCGCGGAAGCCCACGGCAACGACTACGCGCACATCCTCTCGCTGACCATGGCGGTCGTCGCCGTGGCGCTGATTTTGGTTACCTCGTTCGGCCGCGAGGCGCGCGCGGCGGAGCTCAAAGTCGGGTAACTCGCGGGCGTCTTCCGGCCGCCTGCTCAGGGCTCGCTCTGTACCTGAATCGGGACCCGATGAGCCGCCAGAGCCTCGAGGGGCATCGGTCGACCGAGAAAGTACCCCTGTGCCATATCGCACTGCAGAGATTGCAGCAGCGCGAGCTGCTCGGCCGTCTCGACGCCTTCGGCAATCACCCGCACGTTGATGTTGCGCGCCAGCAGAATCATCGCGTGAGCGACCGCGACCAGCGCCGGCCCCTGCGCGCTGCGCATGCTCGATGCCATGAACGAACGGTCGAGCTTGAAGATGTCGATCGGAAACTCGTGCAGGCTCGCGAGCGAGGAGTAACCGGTGCCGAAGTCATCGACCGAGAGTGCGATCCCGAGCGCCTTGATGGCATCGAGCGTCTGCTTCGCGACCAAGAAGTCCGTTACCAGCTCGCTCTCGGTGATCTCGATGTGCAGGTGGCGTGGCTCGAGCGCGCAGGCGGCGAGGATCTCGGCGAGTCTCGCCGGCAGCAGCCGATCGCCGAGCTGCCGGCGTGAGATGTTGACACTCACGAACCCGGGCGCCGCCTCGCCCATCTGCCGCTGCAGTCGCGCGAAGTCGCGGCAGGCCTTGTGCGTGACCCACTCTCCGAGCGGCTTGATCAGCTCGCTCTCCACGGCGATGGGCAGGAACTCGGCGGGAGGGATCATGCCCTTCACCGGATGCTGCCAGCGCACCAGCGCTTCGATGCCGACGACCGTGCCCGTCTGCAGGTTGACGATGGGCTGATACACGAGTGCCAGCTGCTCGGCGTCGATGGCCGCCCGCAGCTCGCGTTCGGTATCCACCCGCAGGCGGGTGCGTTGGCTCATCGATGACTCGTAAACCGCGTAGCGACCCCGGCCTGCAGCCTTGGCCGCGTACATTGCGGTATCGGCGTCACGCAGCAGATCGCTGGCGTTGCGATATCCGCCGTCGCTGTGCACGATGCCGATGCTCACGGAGGTCGTGATCCGCGCGCCCTGGATCCAGTAATCACCCGCCACCGCGGTGAGGAGCCGCTCCGCAACCCCCTGCACCTCTTCGGGGCGTGACAGCTGCTCGAGCACCACGACGAACTCATCGCCACCGAGGCGCGCCGCGGCGTTGCCGCGCGTACCGGGCAGCACGGCGTCGGTGGCGCGGCTGGTCGCGCGTATCCGCTCGCCGACCTGCCGCAGCAGCAGGTCGCCGGCCTCGTGACCATAGGCGTGGTTGACGAGCTTGAAGCGGTCCAGATCAAGGAACAGCAGAGCGAAGCCGTTGCGCGGCTGCGTCGCGGCCCTGGAGATGGTCACCTCGAGCCGGGCCAGCAGCGCCTCGCGGCTCAGCATGCCGGTGAGCCGGTCGCGCGCCGGCGCCTCTTCGGGAGTTACGCCACCCGCGAGCTGGTGGTCCAGCAGGGTGAGAATCTGGGATTCGCTGTGGGCCATCAGTTCACCAGTCCGTCGAGCACGGCAGCCTCCGCTGCGCAGCGCGCTCCGAGCTCCGGCAGGTCGGTCTCGGTGATGTGAAACATGGTCAGCGGCAACCGCGAGTCGGGCGGCCGGAAGTCGTTGCCGAACACATCGCCGCCGTACATGGCGCATTGCTCGGCGACCGCCAGCAGGGCGCTGCCGAACGACGCCGGCTCGGTCTCGGGCAGATGGTGATGCTTGCGCACCGCATCGATGAACTGGGCCGGCAGCTGCCAATGCGCGAACAATGCCGCGCTGAGCAGCGCGTGCTCCGTGCGCCCGGCCGCTGCCGGACCGCCTGCCTCGTGACGCCGCAATCGCCGCTCACGCTCGATCTGCAGCTGTACCAGCCAGCCGAGATCGTGGAGCAGCCCGAGAAGAAAGGCGCTCTCGCCGTCCCACGGGGTCACGGCAGCGCGCGTCGTCAGCAGTTTAGCCGCCACGGCCGTCATCAGGCTGTGGCGGCGCAGATGCCGGAATTGTCCCGAGTCAGCACAGCCTGGGGCGATATTGCCGTCGAAGCGCGCAGCCATGGCAATGCCGGCCACCGCCACCGCCCCCAGCACCGCAAGCGCGCGATCGATCGAGCCGATCGACCGCGAGCCATAGAAAGCGGAGTTTGCCACCCTGAGAACGCGCACGGCGAGCGCGGGATCCACCCGCAGGAGCTCGCGCAGCTGCTGGTATTGAATGTCGACGTCAGGCTGAGTCAGCACCTGCAGCAGCCGCGGGTCGAGCAGCGGCAAAGCCGACAGGCGCGCGATGCGCATACGTGCCGATTCGAGCGCCGAGTCGCGCTCGCCTGCCGATCCTGGCATCAAGAATCCTCCCTGACCTGCGGCTTTCCCGGCGGCTGCGGCCCGGAGCCGCGAGCACCTGCGCCGCCAGAGACTTCCAGTCGTAGCGGCGGTGCGGCGGCTGTCGTCAGCCGCCGCCGGCGCGTAGCTGCGCCATGGCCTGCTCGAAGATGCGGATGTTCTCCGGCGAGTCTGGGGCGGCCTCGGCCTTCTCCGAGGAGATCTTCGTCAGCATCGCCAGCTTGATGCGGCCGGCGAGCCCAAATTCCTGGGCCGCTTGCTTATAAAAGTCATTCAGTTTGGCTGCCATGATCGTGCTTCCTTGACTCTCTTAAGCCTGACCAGCGGCAGACGCCAGCTTGGTCAGCTCCTCGATGGCCGCATGAACACCCTTCATGCTGTCGCCGAACTGCCCGATCTCATCGGGCCCGGAGATATCAACCGACAGGCCTTCGATGTCGGCCCTGGCGAGCCGGTCGGACACCGCCTTCAGACGCCCGAGGCGCTGGAGGATGGTGCGCACCGTCACGAAACCCACGAGTCCGAGACCCGCAAGCAGGCCGCCGCTGAACGCCAGCGCGAGGTTGCGTGCGCGCGCGACGGCGCGGGCCTGCGCGGCGACCGATGCGACGACCTCGTCGTTCAGGCGCTTGACCACCTGGTCGAAGAGATCGGTCGGCGCGCGGTCCTGGCCACGGACCATCTTGTCGGCGACCTTGAAGTCAAAGCCGCTGGCGACATAGGCATCGTAGGCGGCCTGGTACTTCTCGCCCATCGTCTTGTGCGCGGCGACGAACTGCTCGAGGAGGTCGCGGGACTCGGCGTCCTGCATGCCGGCCGCGAGCGCCTCGGCGCCGCTGCGCACCGACGACTCCTCGTCGTGGAACTGCTTGGTGTACTTGACCAGGTCGTCGGGCGTATGGCCGCGGAGCAGAATGTCCTTCCACTCCTGCACCTGTTTCTTGAAGCTGACCTGGATGACGCGCGCCTCCTCGGCCTGGCGTACCTGCCGGGCGAGCAGCGCGTCGTAGCCGGCGGACACGGTGCGGGTCTGCGCCAGCAGGGCCACCGCGAGGAGCACGAACAGCGTGACGACCCCGCAGAAGAACAAGATGAGTTTGGTTGAAATCTTCATGGCAAGCACGCCTCCAATGCGCACCGTCTCGTAAATGGGACTATCGGCTCGGTTTCAGAGGTCTTGAGCAACACTCTTCACCAATTGTGAAAGGGATCAGAATTCGGTCCAGTCGTCGCTGCCGCCCGTGGCCGCTTTGACGGCCGGCTTGGCGGCCGCCTTGGCCGGAGCGGCGGCGCGCGCGGCCGGGGCCGGTGCGGCGGCTTTCTTCGCCGCGCCGGTGCTGCGGCGGCCCGATGCCTGCGCAGCAGCAGCGGCGGCCGCCGCGGCCTGCGCCGACACGCGGTAGCGCTCCATCATCTGACTGAGGGACTTGGCCTGTTCGGCCATCGAATGACTGGCCGCGGAAGCCTGCTCCACCAGCGCGGCGTTCTGCTGTGTCATCTCGTCGAGCTGCACGACCGCCTTGTTGACCTGCTCGATGCCGGCCGACTGCTCGCGGCTCGCGCCGGCGATCTCGCCGACGATATCGCTCACCTTCTTGACGGAGGTGACGATGTGATCGAGCGTCTGGCCCGACTGGATGACGAGCTGTGAGCCCTCCTCCACCTTGCGGACGCTGTCCTGGATCAGTGCCTTGATCTCCTTGGCCGCCGTGGCACTGCGGCCGGCGAGATTGCGCACCTCGCTCGCCACTACGGCGAAGCCGCGACCCTGCTCGCCGGCGCGCGCGGCTTCGACCGCCGCATTGAGCGCCAGCAGGTTGGTCTGGAAGGCGATCTCGTCGATCACGCCGATGATGTCGACGATCTTCTTCGAGGCCTCGTTGATCTCGGCCATGGCTCGGACGGCCTGGCCGACGACGCTGCCGCCCTTGTCCGCCTGATCGCGCGCCGCGGTGGCGAGCTGGCTCGCCTGGCTGGCATTGTCGGCGTTCTGCTTGACGGTCGAGGTCATCTGCTCCATGGAGGACGCGGTTTCCTCGAGGCTCGCGGCCTGCTCCTCGGTGCGCTGACTCAGGTCGGCGTTGCCCTGCGAGATCTCCACGGCGCCGCGCGACACCTCGGTCGCTGCGGCCTGCACGATGCTCACGACCTCGCTCATGTTCTCGGTGAGCTGATTGATGCCCTTGCCGATCTCGGCGAACACGCCCGACTTGCCGCTCAGGTCCATGCGGTGCGTGAGGTCGCCGGAGGTCGCGCTCTGTACCATCGCCTTGATATCCGACTCGATGCCGAGCTCGGCGGTGCGGTCCGCCCACTCGAGCACCGTGCCCAGGCGCCGCCCGCCGGCGTCCACCATGGGATTGGCGCTGATGCGCAGGGTGTGTCCGCCGATCGTGATCTGCGAGGTAAAGGTCTTCTCGAGGCCAGCGAGCAGATTGCGCTGGTGGGCGGGATTTCTGTGGAAGCTGTCGATGCTCGCGCCGAGCAGCCGGCTCGCGTCGAAGGTCGGCAGATCCTTGCGGAAGTCGTCCTGCGCGCCGCCCATCATGTCGCGCATGGCGTTGTTCAGGTAGATGATGTTGAGATCGGTATCCGCCACCATCACGTTCGCCGACAGATTGTCGAGCGCGCCCTTGAAGGCGGCGTTCAACTCGCTCTGGCGCACCTGCTCGGTGATGTCGGTCGAGTACTCGACCACCTTGAAGGCCTTGTCGTCCATGTCGCGGATCGGGTTGTAGGTGGACTGCAGCCACACCTCGCGACCGCCCTTGCCGACGCGCCGGTACTGCCCGGCTTCGCCTTCTCCGCGGGCGAGCTTCTCCCAGAAGGCGCGGAACTCGGCCGAGCCGCGCTGCGCCGGATCGAGCAGCATGCCGTGGTGCTTGCCGCGGACCTCCTCGAGCTTGTAGCCCACGACCTTGAGGAAATTCTCATTGGCCGTGAGGATGGTGCCGTCGGTGGCGAACTCCATGACCGCCTGCGCGTTGCTCACCGCCTTGAGCTCGCCCTCGTATTCGGTCGACTTGCGGATGGTCTCGGTGATGTCCTGAGCGAGCGCGACCACCTTGACGAGCCTGCCCTTGAGGTCCGCGATCGGGTTGTAGCTGGCGCGGATCCAGACGACCCGCCCTTCCTTGTGGTAGCGCCGCTGGCGCCCGGACTGGGGCTCGCCCTTCTGGAGCTTCTCCCAGAAGGCGCGGTACTCGGCGCTGTCGCGCGCGGCGGGCGGCACGAATATCCGGTGGTGCTGGCCGCGCACTTCCTCCAGCGAGTAGCCGAACACCTTCAGGTAGTTGTCGTTGGCCCAGAGGATGGTGCCGTCCATCCCGAGCTCGATGACCGCCTGCGAGCGGCGTATCGCGGCGACCTGGCCGGCGAGATCCGCATACGACAGCTTGTCGGCGGCCGCTGAGCGCGGCTTGGAGCCCTTGCTGCGGGCCGACCGGGTCTTGCGCACGGAAACTTTGCTCATCACGCGCTCGCTCTCGGGAAAAAACCGAACCCGCCTCTTGGGACGGCGCCCCCGAAAAGCCCGGGAGACCGTGGCTATAGCGGCAGTGGCGGGCCGGACTTTAGCTGCCCGCGCCCTCAGGCGACCGTATTGACGAGCTGTCCGGTGCCCGGCGCGCTCGCCGCGGTGCTGGCGCCCTGGGTCTGCTGCAGCAGCGATTGGAGCATTGCGCACATGCCGGCGCCGTGATGATGGCCATGGTGATGCCCATGAGCGGCGCTCACCGCCCCCGCTGTCGTGCCCGCCGCAGCGGTCGTCGCGCCGGATGCGGCGGATGCGCCGGAAGCCGTGGCGGTGCCCGCCTGCTGCAGCGCCTGCATCAGTGCGCTGCCGAAGCTGGCGGCGCCCTGGGCAGCGGCGGCCGTGAAGGGGCTCTTGCTGGCTATCTGGCTCACCAGGGCCGAAGGATTCAAGACGCTCGAGATGGACACTTGCTGGGACTCCTTGTGTTATTCGGTGCGGACGGTCAGGGAACGCGATAAAGCGAACTGCGGGAACCGCTTCGGCCACCACTTGCCGCCGAGGCGTCTCAAGCGGCAAGGCCTTGCCGGCTCGGGCGCGCCAGCCATGGCACTGGCGGTCGTTCCAGGGGAATCGGGTGCCGCAACATGCTGACGTATTCCTCTGATTCCGTTCACTATCCTTGGCTAGTCGCGCCCCCTTCCGTCACCGGTGGGCTGCCGCGAGACAGGCAAAGAAAGTGCAAACGCGGTGCCACGCCGTGTTAGCTGCTTCACGAAATTGGCTGCGGCTTCGGTGAGGCCGTCGCCGGGCTGTAACAGCGAGGCCCCGGGGGCTCGGGCTCAGAGGCCGCAATCGCTCAGGCCCGGATGGTCATCCGGCCGTCGGCCGAGCGGCCAGCGGAATTTCCGCTGCGCCTCCGAGATCGGCAGATCGTTGATGCTCGCGAAGCGGCGCCGCATCAGTCCCTCTTCGTCGAACTCCCAATTCTCGTTGCCGTAGCTGCGGAACCAGTGGCCCGAATCGTCGCGCCACTCATAGGCAAAGCGCACCGCGATGCGGCTGCCGGCGCAGGCCCACAGCTCCTTGATGAGGCGGTAATCGAGCTCGCGCGCCCACTTGCGCTCGAGGAAAGCGCGCACCTGCTCGCGGCCCACGGGGAATTCGGCGCGGTTCCGCCACTGCGTGTCCTCGGTGTAGACCTGCACGACCCGCTCGGGGTCGCGGCTATTCCAGGCGTCTTCCGCCATGCGGACCTTCTGCGTGGCGGACTCTGCGGTGAAAGGCGGGACGGGGGGACGCGCGGGCACGGTGTTGCTCCTCTGTTGTCCATGTAGACAGATCTGTCTACCAGTCAATGTAGCAAGTGTAGACAGATCTGTCTACAATGCTGCGATGCACGCCGACAAGACAGCTAGACCGCCTCGGCCGGCCCGCGAGCGCATCCTGACGACCGCGCACGATCTGTTCTACCGCGACGGTATCCGCGCGACCGGCATCGACGCCGTCATCGCGGCGGCCGGGGTGACCAAGGTGACGTTCTACCGGCATTTCGCCAGCAAGAACGACCTGATCGTCGCCTATCTCGAATACCGCCACGAGCGCTGGATGCGCTGGTTCACGGACGCGTTGCGCCGGCACGGGGGCAGTGTGCGGGCCCTGGTGCCGGCGCTGGCCGAGTGGTTCCGTTCCGCGGATTACCGCGGCTGCGCGTTCATCAATGGCGTGAGCGAAATCGCCCCTGCCCTGCCGCAGGTGGTCGAAATCACCCGGCGCCACAAGGCCGACATGGAGCGCGCGATTGCCGGCTTGCTGCCCGGGGGCCGGCGGCGCGCGTCACTGGCGCGCGCACTCGCCCTGGCAGTCGATGGCTCGATCGTGCAGGCGCAGTTTCGCCCGGACCTCGACACGGTGATCGGGGATCTGCGCCGGCTGGTGGCGGCAGCGGCCGCCTGAGACGCCCGAACCACTAACACGTCACGTTCCCCGGAACACCTCTTTATCCGGGTCGCTCTCGGCCGATCTACCAACGGATAGGCCGGAGTGTCCGTCGATACTATGTCAACTCGCAATTCACCAGCGGTGGCCCGCCCGCGTATTGGGCGCTGCGCGATCGGCGGACTGGCCGCCGCCTTGTGCCTCGCGTGTGCCGCGCCGGCGCTCGGGGGCACGGCGCGCTGGGAGACCCTGGCCTCGCCGCAGTTCCGGCATTACTCCGTCGACAACGGCCTCGCCAACAGCGCCCTCACGGCTCTGGCCCAGGACCGGGACGGCTTCATCTGGATCGGCAGTCAAAGCGGGCTGATGCGCTTCGACGGCTACCGCTTCCGCACCTACCAGCACGACCCTCAGGACGCCGGCTCGATTCCTTCGAATTTCGTGCAGTCCCTGTTCGTGGATGCCGCCGGGAACCTGTGGGTAGGAACGGCCAACGCAGGGCTGACGCGCTACGAACCACGCGCGGGCCGGTTCGTCACCTACCCGGTCGGCGGAGTGCGCGGCACTCGCACGGCGGACGTAGAAGCGGTCATCGATGACGGCAAGGGCGGCCTGTGGGTAGGCACAGACGGCGGTCTCGATCACCTGGCGGTCCGGACCGGCGAGGTCACTCATTACGATTCGCCTCGCGGCGACAGTCTGCCGCACGACTACGTCCTGGGACTGCACCAGGAATCCAGCGGCAGCCTGCTGGTGGGCGACCGCGTCGGTCTCATGCGGTTCCATCCCGAGACAGGGCGTTTCGAGCGCCTGTCCGTCACCGATGCATCGGGCCGGGTAGTGGCAGCCGGGGTGCGAACGTTCGCCGAGGACTCCGATCACCGGCTCTGGTTTGGCACGACTCACAACGGCGTCGGGCTCTTCGATGCGCACGGAGCTGCCGGCTTGCCACGGCTGACCGGCGCGATCGCCGCGCTGCTCGCTGAGCAGTCCGTTCGCAGCATCGCCGCGGGCCCCGGCGGCAAGCTGTTCGCGGCGACTTACGGCGCCGGCGTCTTCGTCCTCGATCCGGCGACTCTCGGCGTTCGACACATCTGTCACAGCGATGCCGATGCGACCAGCCTGTCGTCGGATCAGGCCTATGGACTGCTGCGCGACCGATCGGGCCTGCTCTGGGTGGCGACGGAGCAGGGCCTGAGCGTCACCGATCCAGGTCAGACGGCGTTCCAGACGGTGGTCGTCGACCGTACGCGGCCCGACCGGCTCACGGAGGGCAGCGGCCTCGCCGCCCTCATCGATTCGCAGAACCGGCTCTGGATCGGCCATCACACGAGCGGTGTCGATGTGTTCGGCGCCGATGGCGCTCGCCTGGTGACGCTCCATCCCAACGAGCGCGGAGCCCATGCCGCCGGCGATCACAGTGTGTACGCGCTCGCCCGCACGGCTGACGAGACGGTCTGGATCGGTACCTCCGACGGCCTGTACCGCGTCCGCGCGGGCAGCTGGCAGACCCATCCCGTACCCTTCCCCGGCGACCATGGCGGACCCAACATCCAACGGCTGCTGGTGCACGGCTCTGACCTGTGGGTGGGCTCGCGCAGCGGCCTGCATCGCTACGACATCCGCTCAGGACGCTGGAGCAGTTACAACAGTCGATCACCGGGCGGACTGACTGATGCTGCGATCATGGCCATCCTCCAGCGCCCGGACGGCAGGTTGTGGGTGGGGACACGCAAAGGACTCAACCTGTTTGACCCGGTCACCGGCAGGACCGCGTCCTTCACCCCGCCGTCGCCGGCCGGTACCGCTCTCGCCAACGCGTTCATCGTCGACTTGTGGAGCGGCTCCGACGGCCGTCTGTGGGTCGCCACGATCGACGACGGTGTCTATGTCCTCACGCCCGAGCGCGGCGGCGCACACCTGGCCCGCCACCTCACCGAGCACGAGGGCCTGCCCTCTGTGAACATCGACGCGTTGCAGCCGGACCTCGCCGGCGGAATATGGATCAGCACCGGCAACGGGCTGGCTGTCATCGACTCCGCCTCGCTCCGCGTCCGCGGGTATCAGCGCGCCGACGGCGTCCGGTTCGGCGATTTCTGGGCGCATGCCTCGGCGCTCACGCCGGAGGGGGATCTGGTGTTCGGAGCCGTGGGCGGTCTCACGGTGGTGCACCCGGCCCTGCTGGCGGAGCGTCACTTCGAGCCCCAGCTGCTCGTGAGCGGCATCACGGTCGGTGGCCATCTGCTGCGGACTACGCCCTCGGGCAGCGCAGCCGGAGCCATCGTGGTGACTGCGGACGCCAACTCCTTCCAGGTGGACTTCGCAGCGACCGACTACACCGCGCCACGGATGCTGCGGTACGCCTACCTGCTTCAGGGCTACGACTCCGACTGGACCGTCGTGGATGCGTCCAAGCGAACGGCTGCTTACACCAATCTCAGTCCCGGCAGCTACCAGTTGCTGGTGCGCGGCACCAACCGTGCGGGAGTCTATTCACCGGAAACATTGCGCATCCCGGTGCGTGTACAGCCGGCGTGGTACCAGACGTTGTGGTTCCGCCTGCTCGCCGCGGCGGCCGCCGCCTGCCTGATTGCGCTCCTGGTGCAGGCACGCACGGCGTATCTGCGCCGGGTGAAACAACGCCTCGAGGCGCTGGTCGCGAAGCGCACCGAGGAGCTGCGCCGCAGCAAGCAGCAGATCGAGATGATCGCCAATCTCGATTCGATGACGGGGCTCCCCAACCGCCGTCTGTTCGCGGAGCGGTTCGGGCACTTCCGCGCCTCGGCGGATCGCAACCGCTGTGGCTTCACGCTGGTGCTGGTGGACCTCGACCACTTCAAGGGAATCAACGACAGCTTCGGGCATGCGGCGGGCGACACGGTGCTCATCGCCGCTGCGCAGCGCCTCGGAGCCGCGACCCGCGAGGTCGACGTCGTGGCCCGTCTCGGCGGGGACGAGTTTGCCATCCTGCTCGAGGGCACGGTCGAGCCGGATGCGATCGCCGCCGTGTGCCAGCGGATTCTGCAGAGCTTCGGCGAGGCGGTATCGGCGGAAGGCCGAATCGTCCAGGTCGGCATCAGCATGGGATGTGCGGTCTACCCGCGCGACGGTCTCACGCAATCGGAGCTCTATAGAGTTGCGGACAAGGCGCTCTACGCAGCCAAGGCTGCCGGCCGCAACACCTGGCGCATGTACAAACGCATCCATGAACGCGAGGCCGGGCTGGCCCCGCAACCGGTCCTCACGCGGGCAGGATGATCTGCGGCGGCGCGCGCCGCTGCGAGGCCCGCCCGAACGTGTAATAGAGAGCAGCGGGCACCACCAGACCCACGATCCAGGAGATGTCCACGCCACCGAGGGGCTCGACCAGCGGACCGGTGTAGAAAGCGGTGGAGAGGAACGGAATCTGCACCGCGATACCGATCAGGTAGATCGTAATGCCGGTCGCATTCCAGCGGCCGTAGCGCCCGTCGGGATTCGACAATGCCGGCACGTCGTAGCGCGAGCGCGTGAAGCAATAGTAGTCGACCAGATTGATCGCGCTCCAGGGCGTGAACACGGCCAGCAGACACAGGATGAAGGCCTCGAACGCCTTGAGGAAGGAGTGACGGCCGGTGAGGGCGAGCAGCGCCGAGACCGCGACCATCGCGACGATATAGAAGAACCGGTGACGTACCGAGACGCGCACGCCGCGCCGCAGGCCGCTCACGATGGTCGCCATCGACATGAAGCTGCCGTAGGCGTTGAGTGCCGTCACCGTGACCTTGCCGAAGGCGATGCTGAAGTACAGGAGGCTCGAGGCCATTCCGGCCGCGGCCAGACCGACGATATAAGCCACCTCGTGGTGCTCGAACTCTCTGCCCGCCACGGCGGCGGCAAACACCCCGAAGGTCATGGAAATCTGCGAGCCGATGACCGAGCCCAGGCCGACGGCGCTAAATACCCTGGCGACCGAGGTGTTGCGCGGCAGATAGCGGGAGTAGTCGGCCACATAAGGTCCATAGGCGATCTGCCACGAGGCCGACAGCGACATCGACAGGAGAAACTGGCTCAGGGAGAAATGCCGCTGCACCAGCAGGGCGGACACGTCATGGGTCGCGAACAGCCGGGCAAACATGTAGGCGAAGGCGACGACGCCGACGACGCTCGCGATCCGCCCGAGCGCGTGAATGACGCGATAGCCGAATATCGTCACGACGACGATGAAGCAGGTGAAGACGACGATGCCGATGGCGTCATCGACGCCGAGCAGCCGTCCGATTGCCTGGCCCGCGAGTACGCTGCCGCTCGCGGAGAAGCCGATGTACATCAGGCACACCGCGACGATCGGGATGACCGCGCCGTAGACGCCGAACTGCACGCGGCTCGAGATCATCTGCGGCAGACCCAGCTGCGGCCCCTGCGCGGCGTGCAGCGCCATCACCGCGCCGCCGATGAGCTGGCCGATGAGCAGCGCAATCAGCGACCAGAACACGTCGCCGCCGAACACCACCGCGAGCGCACCGGTGACGATGGCCGTGACCTGGAGATTGGCCGCCAGCCACAGCGTGAACTGGCTCGCGAGTCCCCCATGGCGCTCGGCGTCCGGAATGTAGTCGATCGAACGGATCTCGATCGCGCCCGGCGGCGCACCCGGCGCCTTTGCAACCGACATCGTTGGATTCCTCCACGACGACGTCCGTGTCGCCACGCGGGCACCGCGGGAGCGGGCCGGCCGCCGTTATGATAGCGCTTAGGGCCCGCTGGCCGCCGTGATCGCCCGCAGCTTCGCCTCGAAGTCCGCATCACCGATCAGCTTGGTGGTGCTCGCCACCATCCTGCCCTCACCATCGAGGAGCGTAATGATCTGCGAGTGGTCGAAGCTCCCGTCCTCGAGGCGGCGGTAATGAAAGCCGAGGAGCGCCGCGATCCTGCGGGCATCAGGCTCCGCGGCGCTCGCGAAGGTCCAGCGCTCGGGATCCGCACGGTGCAGCCGCGCGAGCTCGGTGAGGCGCTGCGGCGTATCGTGCGGGGCATCGAAGCTCACCAGCAGAACGCGCAGCCGCGCGCGCGCGGCGTCGTCGAGATGTGCCTCGTACACCTGCACGGCGGTGATCAGCATTGGACAGTAGGCCGGACAGCTCCCGTAGAACATGCTGACCACGGCGGGATGCCCGTGGTAGAGGTCGAAACCAGCCGTGGCGCCCTTTTGAGTCGTGACCGTGGCATGCAGCTGATACAGCGAGTCTCCCGGCCGGTCGGCGGCCTGGCAGGTGAGAAGCGCGCCCAGGGAGATGAGCGCGGCGAGCAGAGCCGTGCGCGGCCCGCTCATGGAGCCTTCTCCGCATCGCGCGCGCAGCGAAAGCCGATCGCATGGCCCGTGTCCGCGGCGCGCAGGCTGCCAAGCAGCGCGATACGCATCAGCACCGCGTAGTTCTCCTTCTCCTGCAGGTTCTGCGCGCCGCTGCCGCAGAAGCGCTCGGGGTCGGCATCGGCGGGCAGCAGGGAATCGAAATCCTGCACCCACTCCCACACCACGCCATGGATGTCGTACAGGCCGTAGACATTGGCAGCCCCCTGCTCGACGGCCACCAGACCGCCGGCGGGGCGCGCATACCAGTCGAGTATCTGCTGCCGCCAGGCCGGGTCCGAGCGCGCATCGCGCAGTGTGCCGCTCGCGGCCGCCGCCAGCTCCCATTCGTACCAGCTCGGCAAGCGCGCCTGCTGAGCTTCGCAGTAGGCCTGCGCGGCGAACCAGCTCACCCGTGTCACCGGCTGAGCCGCGGCGGCGCGTGATCCCAACTCGAGTGGCCCCGACCAGTGCCCGAGGTAGTCGGCGTCCGCGAGGATCCTCGGCACCGAGCCGCGCTGCCACTCCCGGTGCGCGCTGACGAAGGCCAGGAACTCCGCATTGGTGACCGGGTGCCTTTGCAGCAGGAATTCGCGTACCAGCACTTTGTCCTGCCGGCCGCTCGGCAGGGCGGAGTGAAGCTCCGCGCCCGCCACCGGCAGGAAAGGATTCCCCTGCGCGGCGGC
>Ga0335081_10010431_pt1 | contig 15020 bp, 39 predicted proteins | sample Lox_Sample_35_FD_206713 | JGI IMG/M metagenome (GOLD analysis project Ga0335081, IMG submission 206713) | Soil microbial communities from Loxahatchee National Wildlife Refuge, Florida, United States - Lox_Sample_3.5 | ecosystem: Environmental > Terrestrial > Soil > Wetlands | place: USA...
CAGAGCCCGCGTAGGTCGTCGTCAGGACGGCCGCGCCGGTGGCCTGACCCTCCCAGTAGCTGGCGTCACGGCGGATCAGCCGATCCCACAACCTCACGAGGCACCCACCCCGGCGGCGCGCCGCGCCTGGTGCTGGCAGTCGCACCACCGGCCTGCGCCCGGCGTTGCGGCGATGATCAGGCCCATCGTCTCAGCGTCGAGACGCGGCACATCATCACAGGCGGAATGGTGACCGTCCCGGCACGGTGAGCAGATCACGAGGCGCGTGCCCTCTCAAGGACCTGCGCGAGCGTCGGTACGTCATGCACAGATGGCCGCGGCAGGTTCTCATCGTCACGGAGAAGCGCGTACACGCCCACCGCTATGGAGTCGGCGATGATGCCCAGACCCAGCGCCCACAGGCCGATCAGCGCCGCACCGCCGAGGATTCCGGCGAGGGAGACGAACAGCAGGACAATGGACAGCCGCATGACTCACCTTCCCTGGGCGCAGGTTTTTTGCTTGCTGGCAGACTGAAACCGTCCCGCCGGGGGCGTGCAGGCGCGATCGGGCTGATCCGGTACCGCGGGCCGGGGACTTAGAAGCGAACTCCTGCCACGCCCTGAAAGGGCCGTCCCTGGCGGGATGCCGGTCAGAGCGCCCAGACGCCGGGCGCGGCCAGTTCTTCCCATCGCAGGAACGCCCAGCACGCCAGCGTGGCCGCGACCAGCGGCGCCTGATCGACGTCCACCTTCGGGTCCCATGCGTTCGCCCCGGCCAGCGGGCGCTGCTGAGAGGCCCGGACGGCGTCCGTCAGCGGCTTCTGGTCCAGGTGCTCCAGGCCGCCACCGTCCACCAGGTCCAGGAACTCGCCGTGCGCGACCGCCACGTCCTGCGCCGACGGCTCCAGCGCGATGATCCCCTGCTCTTTCAGCGGCTTGACCAGCGTCCCCGACTGCGATTTCGGGTTCACGACCACCGCAATAGGGTCATGCTTCGCGGCCAGCAGGGCCATGCGGGCCACCATCAGCCGCGGGTGATCGTAGAACGGCGCCAGGTCGACCAGGACCTTCCCGGACGCGGACCGCCCGGCCGCCACAATCGAGCCCTTTTTCCGGTCCTCGCTGATCGCGGCCCCAAACGCGACCTCGCCGCTCACAGCACGCCACCCCGGACCGCCGCAGCGCCCCAGGTGTCCTCGCCGATCACACCCCAGCCCGGCTTCGCGACCTCCGGCCACTGGCAGCCGTAGGCGCGCCGGAACTCAGCCTCGTCCATCAGCTCGTAGTCGGCTCGCACAGTCTCCTCGGACACGGTGATCCCCAGCGCGGGCATCCGCCGCCGCCACGTCACCGGGTCACCCGGGTCCTCGTCATCGGCGAACGAATATCCGATGTAGCAGCCGTTCTCCGTCACGCCCATCTCTGCGCGCGCCCGGCCGTCATCGACCTTGCCGCGGAAGTACGTGCTCTTCTCGGTGCCCGCCGCGCTGACCACCCATAGCTGCGCGTCCCGCGTCATCATCGCCGGGCGCATCGCCTGCTCCAGGTGGTCATCTTCCTGCGCCCATGCCTCGTCGATCACGCCCAGGTCCAGGTTGTCGCCGTGACCGGACGTCTGCGTGTTGCTGACCAGCCCCAGCAGCGAGCCGTTCTTGAACACGAGCGCCTCGGAACCGGAACCGCGGCGGATGCCGATGAACGGCGCCAGCTTGCTCCGCTCAATCCGCGGCCACCACACGTCCAGCATCCGGTGCCGCGCATCCAGCCGCGTCTGCGCCGTGTAGGAGATCTGCGTCCCCGGCCGCCGCAGCGCCCGCGCGATCATCATCGACAGCAGGTCCACCGACTTGCCCTGCTGCCGCATCACCTCGATCACCACCTGGCGGTAAGCCAGGCGGCCGTCCGGGTTCAGCTCCGTCGCGATGCCGTTCGCCTCGTGCTGCCACGGCATCAGGCCCGGCCCCAGCGGCGTCCGGAAGTTCAGCAGCTCCGCTGTCTTCGCGATTCCCTTCGCCAGATTCGGCCGGCCAGTCGCCGGGGTCGCGAACCTAGGCCTGCAAGGCGCCGAAGAGTCCCGTGAGGTCGGCATCGGCGGCCTTCCCGGTGTCCTTCGGCGTCAGCTCCGCCAGCGTCATCCGCAGCTCCCGCGCCACCAGCGAATTACCCGGCTCGGCCTCATGTGCGAGCGCGAGGCGCGCCGCGAGGGCGCGCATCTCCGCCAGCGGGTCCAGATCCGCGCCAGTGATCCTCCCGGCCAGCGGCGTGACGTCCTGCGGCGATTCGGCCTCGCCGCGGACCGCCGGGCAGCGGCGGCACAAGGAATGGTCGCCTGCCTTGTGCGCGCGGGAACGGCGGACACGGAGGGCCGTCGAATCGGCCACAATCACCCTCCGTAACGTCGTGTGGTTTCACGCTCGCTAGCCGCTGCCGAAACGTTACGCGACGTGACTTGAATATGAACGTCGGCTGCGGAGTCCACATCTTTGCAGGTCAGCGGCCCGGCGATTCGACACGGCGCGCTGACCTGCGGTTTTCCATCCAGGGTGGTTGGAGGGCCGGGGTGGTGACCGCTGACCGGTTGGGTGGTCGCGCTGACCGTGGTCACTGCCTGTGCTCGCCGTCTTTGGTGTCATTTTCGCCTGCGTTCGCGTTCGCGTTCGCCTGCCATTGACGTTCGCGTTTGCGTTGGTGTCTCGCGTTCGCCTGCCTGGTTCGCCTGCCGTGTATGCGCGGTATGCGCGGTATATGCGCGGCTACCAGTGTCGTGCTGCTGGCCACGTGCGGACGGCGCCGCGTGTCCGGTTGCCGCGTGATGCGCCTTCGGCCCGGTTATGCGCCCGGCAGCTTAGGCCGGGCAGGTAGCCGCCATATGCGTGGTCGTGGGCCAGGTCGAGGAACCGGCGCGCTACGGTGAGCGGCCACCAGGTGAGCGGCTCACCGCCGATCGCGCACCGGTCGCCGGGCTTGTACAGCGCTAGCCGCCGTCTGCGTTCCGCTTGATGCTCGGTGCCGTAGCCGCGTTGTGCTGTGCTGCCGCGGCGCGCCCACCGCTGATAGTCGCGGCGTGTGCGTGTCATCACCAGAGCGGCACTTCGGCTGCGTCGAGCTGGACGTGGACGAGGTCCCAGCCATGGCCAGCCATTTCTTCCATCTCGGCGTTTGCGTCGGGGACTTGTTCCCAGCCATGGGCGGTGATCCGCCACCAGCCGCTTTCGCGGATTGGTTTCCTGGCCATGGTCAGGCTTATGGTTTCAGGCGCTAGGCGTGGCAGGTGCGGGCGGGATGGCGGCGACGGTGGCGACAGCGGTCTTCAGTGAGCCGACCGCGGCGTCGAGGCCGGTCAGGTCAAGCGCCGGGTTCGCGGTCTTCAGCGCGGTGATCTCCGCTTCGATGGCGGTGGCGGCGGTGCCGAGGTCGGTGACGGCTGTGGTGATGGTCTGGACGTCGGCGGTGATGTCGTCCTGCTGGCTCATGATCACGTCCAGTTTCGCGTTGACGGTGGTGATGGCGGCGAGCACCTGGTCGAGGGTGGCGGTCATCGCCTATGGCTGCGGTTGCGGCTCGGATGCTGTCGCTGGGACGCGGATTTCGGTGGTGATCACAAGGTCGGCGTCCTGCGGCAGTTTGGTGATGGCGCCGTCGATGAGGGCGCTGACCGGGATGTGGACCGTGACCGGGTTGAAGTCAGTCATGGTTGCTCCCCGGTTTTGGGCATGAGGTGTCAGGCACATTAAACCAGCCCAATGCGGCTGGTGGTGTTCATGGCGCGCTCATGGTGGGGAGTGTGGCGCTGATGGTTTTGATGCCGCCGATGCCTTTGGTGGTGATCTTCACCTCGATGGCGTTGCCCGCGGCGTCCGGCGGGATGCTGGTGAGGAACTCGCGGAGTTCACCGATGGTGAGTTTACGGTCGGCGGCGCGGATGGTGATGGTCTGTTCGGCTGGCATGGTGTCATTCTCGTGTGCTGGTCATGTACGGGGTGAGCGCGGCGTGCAGGCCGATGAGGCGTGTGGCGTTGTAGGCGGGTGTTGGGCGTCCGGCGCGGCCGGTGTGCCGGACGTCGTCCGCTGGCCAGCCGAGTGCGGTCACGATGGCGCGGAGTTGCACGGCGGTCATGGGCGGTTCGAGTACGGTGCACGCTTCGGTGATGGTGAGGGTGACGGCCGCGGGCACGGGTCCATGGTGGCAGCGGTCATGGTGTGACGAGGCCGTCTGCCCAGCGGATGAGCGGGTCGCCGGTGATGCGGGAGACGTCGAGGCGGCCGGTGGGATGCCGGTCCTGATGGTCGCGGCAGGCACCGTGGCGCAGGCAAGTGACGATGCCTGCGCGTGCCTGCACTCGCAGCATGGTGTATCCGCAGTACGGGCATTGCGCTGGGATGCGCCGCCATGGTTCGGCCTGGTCGACGGCGGGCAGCTGCTCGATTGGCACGATGAGGCGGCTGAGTTCGGCGGTGACCATGGCCTGACGGGCGTCGTTGTTGGCCAGTCGCTGGATGGCGTCGAGGGCGGCGATGGTGCTGGTGTCGGAGCCGCCGCGGGGTGGGCCGCGGTGACCGGTGACGGCTTCCCGGAGGTCTGCTTCGAGCGTGCGGATGCCCGCGTGGGCGTCCATGGCGGCGTTGGCGGCGGCGGTGTTCCATGGTGGCCGTGAGCCGGGCTGGCCGTGGCCGGTGGTGCCGTTGGTGTCGGGCTGGGTGGTGAGTGCCTGGGCGATGGGCAGGAGCTGGGCCATGATGGCGCAGGTGCTGGTGAGGTCGTTCATGGTCAGTGTGCCGGGATGGCCGCTGGGATGTTCGCTGGCGGTGTCTTTGGGAGCTGGTTGAACCTCATCCTCTCCACCCTCGTGACACGGGCAGCCGCAGGCTACATCAGGGGCATCGTCGCGGCAGTACGGGCAGCCGACGCATAGCCGCAGGTTCGCCTTGGGATCCCATGGCGGGTAGCGGACCATCAGCGCAGGTTCCGGTTGTCAGGGTCAGGCATCCTCGCCCCACTCCCACCACCACGCGTTCGCGCAGGCCTCGCCGCAGAACAGTCTCCCCTCGAAGCTCTGCATCTCACCGCCGCGCTGGCACCAGTTGCAACGCTCGTCGTCGTCCAGGCCGATGTCGGCACCCATGGTGTCAGTCCTCCTCGGTGGCTTCTGCCGGTGCGGGCTCGGCCGGTGCGGCGGTCTCGGCGGGTGGGGTGGGTTCGGTGGGCTTGTAGAGGGCTTCGAGGCCTTGGATGACGGGGACGATCGCGGCGGCGATGGCTGCGGGTGGGACGTGGGTGGCGTTGAGGAGGGCGTCGGCGGCGGGGTTGCCGATGAGGGGTTCGAGGCGTTGCAGGTCGCCGATGGCGGCTGGGAGGGTTTCGGTTTCGATTTGGCGGGCGTGGTTGGCGAGGTCGTCGAGGGCTGCGTGGATGTCGGCGATGGCCATGGTGTGTGCCTCCAGGGCGGTGCTGGGGATGGTGGTGATGGTGGTTGCTGGCGTGGTGGTGGTGTTGGGGTGCTGGTTGTAGTGGCGGTGGTGGAGGAGGCGGCCGTACTCGATGGCGAGCTGGTCGAAGAACGGTTCCCGGCTCATGGCTGCTCGCTGTCGTGCTCGTCCGCGCCGGGCTCGTTTGCGCCGACGGCGATCACGGTCCCTTCGAGGATGGCGGCGACGGCGGTAGCGGCGACACGCCAGGCGTTCATGATCCGGGGCGGTAGGTCCGCCCATGCCGGCATGGGCTCGCCGCGGAAGTTTTTCCAGTCGGTGTAGTCGCCGTAGGCGAGGTAGGCGGCTTCGCCTGTGTCGTCGGGGTGGGTCATTCGCTGGCGGAGGCTGGCTGGGTCGATGGTGATGCGCGGTGGGGTGGTCATGGGTGTCTCCCGTTGAGTGCGCGCCGTGCTTCGGCGGCGGCGATGGTTTCGTTCAGCACAGGTCGGTCGGCCAGGTTTGCGAGACCGTTCCGCACCAGCCGCAGTAGGCGGCTACGAGGCCGGGGGCTACGTTGAACGGCTCGTATAGCGCGTCACCATGGGCGTCGATGTGCGCGCATGCGACGCAGATGAGCGCGACGGGTAGCCGCTGGGCGGCGTGGTCGTCCAGGCCGGTGCGGAAGTTGCTCCGATCGGTGTTGCAGGTCCTGCACAGCACGCGCAGGTTGGTGCTGGCATCGGACCCTCCGGCCGACCAGGGCGTGATGTGGTCGAGCTGGGCCGTCTTCAGGGTGAGCGCTACTCCGCAGCTAAGGCAGCATCCGCCGTCCCGTTCGAACACTAGGCGGCGGACGGTCCAGGGGATTTGTTCACGCTCGCCGTGCCGTGTCAGTGGCCAGCGTTCGCCGTGGCTGGCGGCGTTCGCGTATCGCTCTAGGTCGTCTAGCGCTTCGAGCAGCGGGGCGATGAGCGGCGTTGTCCCGGGGTTTTCCACAGCCAATTTTGCCTCTTCGCGCGTGCGTTACGGTCCGTAAGTTTTTTCGACTGCCTGTATATGTTTCTGGTGTAAGTCCGTAGTCTCCGTCCGTGCGAATGTCACGCGCATTGTCACAAGCATCGTCACGTGACAATGCATCGCATCGTCACACCGGACCGTCACGCGGCATCGTCACAGGCGATGCGCCGTTCCGTTCCCGCCACCGCCTGGTCCGCTCGGCACCGCTGGCCGCCTCATGACCATCCCATCGGGCGGCAGCGCCCGCCTGAGCCCTTCTCCGGCGCTCCTGCGTCTCTGTGCTCGACTCCTGGAACTCATCCCAGCCGTGGATGAGCCAGCCGCCGGGCTGGCCGCGCCAGAATCCATGCCGGACGAGCCGCTCAGCGTCCATAGAGCGGCCATGAATGAACGGGAGCGCCTCACGAGGTATGAAGCCGTCCGTGCCGTGCGCGCCGCAGTAGCCGAGCGAGCACACGTACACCAAGCCCGCGCGATGGCCGTCCTTCTCGGTGAGCATCGCGAGGAGCTTGGGGTTGGTGGGGAACGCCGTGTCTAGGCGCACCCATGGCAGAGGCATTGGTAACCCGCTCTCTCATCGTCGCTAGCGGATAGCGGATAGTTCGCGCTGGATGCGGCCGGACTGCAGGTCATCCGGCCGCCACACATCCCAGGAGATGCCAGCGGCGCGGAGCATCGACCCCCACTTCTCCTGGTCGCGGGTGAGCCGCCCCTTGTCGGTCTTCAGCTCGCGGAGCATGAAACCGCCCGGACCGCACAGTGCGAGGTCCGGCCAGCCAGCAGCCGAACGCTGGGAGAAGTAGGGGTGATACCAGGCGACGTTGAGCAGCTTGCACAGCTCGATCACGGCGTCCTGGAAGTGGGCCTCCCTCACCCATCACCCGATCCGGCCGACCACGTCGTCAGTGGTCGTCCAGTCGTTGGTTAGCAGTGGGACAACTTGCTCATAGGCGCGGCGGACAGCCTTGGCGAAGTTGCTGGCGTTGCCCTCCTTGACCTCGGCCTGCCGCCTCGCTGCGTCCCAGTCGCGCTTAGTCATCGAGCCGATGGCAGCGAAGCGGTTCGGTGATGTCTCCAGCACGCGGGGCAGGTAGGGGAACAGCTCCGACTGGTACTCGCCGGTGTCTGAGTCACCTGACACCGGGCAGCCGACCTGCAGGTCGATCCACCGCTTCATACGCTTCCTGCTGAAGTCGCGCACGGTGCCATGAACGACGCTCTCGTCTCGGTCAAAGATCGAGTCGTGGAGGAGTTCTGCCGCTTCCTCGCGCTCAAGGTCTCCGTTCAGCACCTGCTTGCCGAGGGTCTCCTCCTCGGTCTTCAGCCATGCCGGTATGCGCACTGTCCGTCACCTTCCATGGTTGGTCATCGAAGCGATGGCCCGGGCCATCGCTTCTTCCCTCACGGTGAGGCCCATCACCTCACCGGTCGTCCTGGCTGGTCCAGAATCCGGTCCATCCGGCCGGTCCAAGTTGCCCCCACGGGGGCGAGATGGACCAGGGAACTGGACCACGTTGTGGACCACCGGGGATTGCCGCTCATCCCACCGGGCGAGGTCTCGCATGACCGTCTGGTGGCTCACGGCAAGTTCTGCGCCGATCTGGTGCGTGGACATACCCTCGCCGCGCATCCGCACAGCGAGGGCCATCCGCTTGTCCTTGTCGCGCCACTGGCGTGGCCGCTTCCGCTTGTAATTCCTCACGCGCTGGCGGCCGGTAACGCTCCGGCCCGTGGCTCTGTGCGCCAGCTATTGTGGTGTCTCACTATGCTAGATGATGCTTGGCCTAGCAAGTGCCCGCATGGCCGGGTAGTGTCGTGCCAAAGACCATGTGGCCAGCACGTGTGTCACAATCAGGGAGTGCCAGACCCGATGAGCGACGTCATAGCCGCACGCGACGCCTACCTGAACGCCCGTGAGCAGGTGAAAGCAGCGCGTCTTGCGCTCGGCCGCGCCATCCACGAAGCACGGCAGCGGAACGTCGCCCAGGCCGACATCGCGAAGCAGCTCGGCCTCACCCGTGAGCACATCCGGGTGTACGAGGTCGACTATAAGAAGGCTGCTGCTGGCGCTTAGCGTCATCGTGTCCCGTCCCTCCCGGTCATGCGGACGGCTGCGGCGTGGACGGCCTGGATCGCGCTGAGGTCCATGAATCCGCGGCTGGTGCACGCCTGGCATCGGCATGTGGCGTGTACCAGTGGGGTTGCTGTCCAGCCGCCGTAGGGGCAGAGGGTGTGGCCGAAGACGATCGGATCCGGGCAGCGGCAGCCGCTCATGATGGCCGCCCATGCTCAGCGCGGTAGTGCCGGGCGTACCGGGCGAATGCGCGCCCAGCGCGGCGGGAGGGGCCGGGGAAGCCCCGCCCGCACGCGCACCGGGTGTACCAGTAGCGGCGTACGGGCGGCTGCGGGATGGTCACTGCTCACCTCTGCGAGGGATGGATGACGGCAATGTGGGTGTTCAGCCCGGCCCGGCCGCCTTGGGTGACGAGGCCGCATAGGCCGCAGACCCGTTCCCAGATGTCGCCGCGGGGCAGTTTCGCCGGGTTGATCTGGGCGGCGGCAGGCTCACCGTGCTGTGCCATGCGGCTCACCCGTCTCCTCGCAGAAGTGGACCCGGTAGCGTTTCGCTGGTGCGGCCGCGTTCTCGCCGGTGGCCAGCCACCAGGCACGCCATGCGCCGGAGGCGAGGTGCTCGGCGGCGACGGTCCCGGCCGGATCCGGTGCCCAGTTCAGCGGTGGGATGCCGCGGGCGATGATGACCCGGGCGCCGCAGCGGTGGCAGTCGGTGCGGTCCGTGCGGGCAGTGACCCTAGCCATCGGCGGCCACCTTCCGCCGTGCGGTCTCTTCCCACAGCTTGGTTTTCCACGCGGCCTCAGTCCACAGGCGCGTGAGCTGGTCACGCTGACTAGGGGTGATCACGAAGATTGCCTTCCCATCGGCCATGAGCGCGATGTCTGCTTCGCTGATAGCGACGGTGACGGTGCGGCCCCGCCAGTCGGTCAGCGTGCCGATCTCCTGCCACGTTTCCAGCCACTGCCCGTCAGGCATCAGGCACCTCCCCGTCTTCGATGAGTGCCTGGAGCTGGGCCGCGTCGCCGCAGCGCTGCAGCAGGCGCCGCACTTCGGTGGCCTGGTCCTGGTCTAGTTCCTTCGTTGATCCGAGCGTGGGCAGCCCGGCGAGGCGGGCGGTGATCCGCAGGCGTGCGTCCCGGTCGTCGTCGCTGTAGCCGAGGCGGGCGAACTCGGAGCGGATGATGCCGATCTGGCCGGTTGCTGCCCGGGGCGGTTTTGGGGCCTCCCCCGCGGGCTCCGCAGCCGGGGGGTTGCGCGGAGGGGTGTCCGCGGGGGAGGCGTCTGGGGGCGTGGCGCGGCCGATGATCTCGGCGGCGGTCACGCGGGCCGGGCGCGCCGCCGCGGGTGCGGCTGCGGCTGGGGTGGTGTCCGGCTGGGGCTCGTCGTCGAGGTAGATGCCGCCGAGGTCGTTGGGGAACGCGCGGCGCAACGCGAACGCTTCGGCGACCTTCTCGATCATGTGGTCGGCCTGGGTGCGCCACTGGGCGATCAGCTCGCCGTCTTTGGTGGCGGCGTAGGCGGCGGTGCGGACAACACCAGGGAACCGTTTGCCGTCTTTGACGACGGTGACGTTGCAGGCGGCGGGCGGTGTGTCCCACAGCCATACGGTGTGCGGGGTGCCGTCGGCGTCGTACCAGATGGTGTCCTCGTATTCGACGGTGACGCCGAGCCGGGCGGCGACCCGGTCGCGGATGACGCGGAAGCCGTCGATGCCGACCTGGATGGTTTGCTTGGTGACGTACTGGCCGTTCTGCCGTTCGCGGCGGCCGATCATGTAGATCTGCCTGCTGAACGGGTCGAGGCCGGTTTTCTGGCAGTAGTGCATGAACACGGCCAGGTCGGCTTTGGATGCGTCTTTGATGCCGAGGGTGGCCAGGGCGGCCTGCTGCTTGCTGTCCCACATTTCCTGCCCGGGCCGCACGGCGAGCGCGGCCGAGGGGGCGGTCTTGCGCTGGGTGATCTCTGCGATGGTCATGCGTAGACCTCCTGGCGTGCCGCCCACGGCGGCAGGCTGATCAGCTCAATGTCGTTCGTGTAGCCGGGCCAGATGCCGGATTCGGTGCAGTCACGGAACCGTTCGATGGCTTCCCGGTTCCGCGCCCGGCCCACAGCGCGGGCGTCGTCGTCGAGCTGGGCGACGGTGACGAGGTATGGCGGTTCTTTCTCCTGGAAGATGAAGAGGAACGCTGGGTCGTCGTCGAGGCTGAGCGTGCGGACCCCGTCGCAGTACCAGGCGTCCTGCTGGTGATAGGCGTAGTTCGCGACGGCCTTCGCGATAGCGGCCGGGTCCGCGCTGGCGCAGGACTTGTAGTCGGTGACGATGAACCGGCCCCGGCCGGGCTGCGGCAGCCAGTCGACGCGGCACCGGCGGTGGACGCCGGTGACCTCATCAGTCCAGAACAGGGATTGCTCAGGCTGGCCGCCGCGGTCCGGGTCGAGTAGCGCGCCCGCGATCGGGTGCGCGCGGACCGCGGCGGCCATGGCCTGGACCTTGCCGAAGTCGGCGAGGAGCAGTGGTGTCTGGCCCGTGTCGCGGGCGGTTTCGCGGGCGTCCTTCGCGTCGTTGCCGCGCCAGTCGGGCGCGTCGACGACGGCGATCTCCGGTCCGGCGCCGAGGACCATCCGGTGGGCTGCGGAGCCGAAGCCGAACACGTCTTTACGCTGGGGATGGTCTTGCCGGTGCTTGAAAAGGGCTGGGCAGGACGGGGGCAGGAGGAGTTTTGCGCCGGAGCAGGACAGGGCCGGGTCAGCGAAGTAGACGTCTTCAGGGATGTTGTAGACGCCGGGCATGGTGAAGGTGCTGGTCATGGTGAAGGTGCTGGTCATGGTTTGCCGGTCCTTCCGCGGAAGGTGATGCCGTAGTCCTGCAGCCACCCGAAGTCGTGTTTCGTCCAGGTGGCGGTGGTGGAGCGGCCGAGGCAGAAGCGGAAGGCGCAGCGGATACCGCAGCTGCAGTCGGCGCCGAAGTCGTGCTGGTCGCACCAGCCGCATTGCACGGCGTCGGCGAGGGCGGTGAGCGCGGCGTCTGTGAGCTGGTGCGGTACGGGTGCGTCCGGGTCGCTGCCGGGGTCGACGGGGTCGGCGGGCTGGCTGGACAGTTCAGCTTCGGTCTGTGCGATGACCGCGGCGGCGGCGCGCCAGGAGCGGTGCAGCGCGCGGGTGCCGCGCCAGCCGAGGTCGAGGGCGACGCCGATGACGACGAGGCAGACGACGAGCATCAGGACAGCTATCAGGGTAAGCAGGCAGGCGATCATGACGCCTCCCGGAGCTGCCGCTTGTACCGTTCGACGGTGCGGACGCTGACGCCGAGCCGCTGCGCGGCCTGCGCTGCGGTGAGCGCACCGGGCCGGGCCCTGGTGTCGCCTCGCACGTTATGCAGGGTCAGTTCAGCGAGGGCGCTGAGCCGGTCGGGTTGGCCTCGGCCGCCTGCGTTGTTGCGGAGGTAGCTGACACGCTGCCGGTGCGCGTCGGTGCATGCGTCGCATGCCTGTTCGCCGCGGCGGTGATGCCGGGCGTACGCGGCTGGGGTACCGCATGGTTTCAGCAGGGAGGGTGGCAGGCGGCGGCCGGTGCCAGGCCCGGGCAGGTCAAAAGAGTCAGCTTCAGGGCCGATTGCCTTGATGAGGTGCCCAGTGAGCTGGCGGCGCCGCTCAGTGGCGGCCGGGTCACGCCAGATGTACGGCTGCCACACGGGTGTCAGGATGCGGCCGCTGGTCACGGGTTCGGCTGTGATGATCATGGGCGGGTTTCTTTCCGGGTGCGGTGGGCGCCGGACTGGCGGACAGCATGCGGATAGCGGCGTGGCGGCCGGGTCAGCCAGCGGGATCGGTCGTTGTCCCCGCCGGTAAGCGCAGCGAAGGCGGCAGCGAACAGGACGATGAGGGCGGCGGTCAGCATGATGATCAGGCCGGTCATAGCTGCGTCTCACCCCCGTGCTGCGCTTCACGTTCCCGGTGCTCGGCGAGGTGGGTTTCCCGCTGCTGGTTGGCGTTGCCGTAGCTGTTCCAGGCGTCACCGGTCCAGTGGCAGCCGGGGATCCGGCATTGCGGCTGGAGGACTTTGACGATGGTGACGGCATTCGCGGGGATCACCGGTTCTCACCTCCCCACTCGTGGGGCAGGCGTGTTGCGGCGACGGTATGCCAGGCTTCGCTGTCCCATGCGGGCAGATCATGGTGAGCGGCCATGGCGGTTGCGGCGGCGAGCGCGAGGGTGGCGTGGACGAGCGCTTCGGGTGCGATCGCGTGGCGTTCGAGGAGCTTTTCGGCTTCCCGGTAGTGTTCCGGGCCGGTCATGACCGCACCTCCAGTTGCATGAGGTGGGTGGTGATCTGCCCGGCGGTGAGGGGTTTCCCGGCCAGCCAGGCGTCGACTTCGGTGCGGAGGTAGCGGCGGGTGCCGCCGGGGGTGTGGATGGGGTGGAGCCGTCCGGTGTTAGCCCAGCGGGTGACTGCTTTGCTGGTGACGCCGAAGACGGCGGCGACTTCGGCGGTGGTCATGAAAGTGGTCCTGGTCATCGGTTCACCTCGTGGATGCGGCACCAGCCGCAGAGGCCGTCGGGGCCGTCGGCGTCGCCCCGGCAGAGGCAGGGGCAGGCGCACAGTGGGCTGGTGACCCAGGTGCATGCGGCTGTGCGGAGCGGGCTGTCGGCGGCGTGGGGGGTGGTGTGCCCGGCGGGGCGGGTGCAGGCGGCTTCGAGGTAGGCGCTGATGATGCGGCGTTCACCGCAGACGGCGGTCATGGCTGGCTCCTGGTGTTCGCTGCGGTGGTGATCGCGGCGTGCGCCGCAGCCATCTGCGCGAGGACCGCGGCGGCATCGGCGTGCCCGGCCGCCCATTCCTGCTCCACCTGGGCGGCCAGTTCCACGGCGCGGGCCAGATGCGCGGCGGGGGTCACGACTCACCGTCCAGGCTGAACAGCGCGTCCTGGCCGCCGAACATCAGGCTGTCGAGTTTCCGTTCGCGGGCGAGCTGGGCGGTGGCACGGTCACGGGTCTCCCGCAGACGGCGGCCGTCCGGGCACGACAGCACCCGGCGGCTAACACAGCGCGGGCAGCTGCGCTGGTGCGCCTCCCAGGCGGCTTCGCAGGCGTGAGCGGTGTCGAGGGCGCTCTGGGTTTGCATGCTGACGGTCATAGCGTCGGCTCGCAGTCGTCGTAGTCGCCGTCTTCGCGGGCGAGGTCGCGCGCGTGGTCTTCCGCGCGCCAGTCATCGGCGGCGGTGTCCGGGTTGTAGCCGGGGTCCCGCTGGGGCCTGGTGATACCTGCATCATCAGGCCAATAGCAGTCTTCGCCGGTGCACTCGGCCCGGCCGCAGTCGGGGCAGGCGTCGGCGAGGTGCCGGTCACCGTCCTCATCGTCGACGGTGTCCGGGTTGTAGCCGGGGTCGGTTGCTTCCCACCGGTCCTGCTGCTCCTCGGCGTACCGGCGGTCCTCAGCGAGCCCAGCGGCGAGCAGCCGCTCCGTGTCCGGGTCAGGGTCGCCGTTGCCGGGCGGGGCCTGGAGGGCTTCCAGGTCGCGGATCCGGTCGAGGGCGCTGGCGAGGCCGTGTTCCAGGTCGCGGATCCGGCGGGTGGCGTGGTCCAGGTCGTCACGCAGTCCCATGATGGCGCCGCGGTGATCGTGCTCGGTCCAGGTCATGACGTCTCCCCGGTCAGCTCGTCGATGACCCGCAGGAGGCCGCGGATGGTCTGGTCGCGGTACCCGGATGCGTAGGTGGCCTGGAGGTCCTCGCTGATGCTGCTGCAGCTGCGTGCGGCGATGTCCTTGTCGCTCATGCCGGTCACCTGGCGGGCCCGTTCGACGCGGCGCCGCTGATCCGCGGTCAGCCGCGGTTTGGGGGCGTTCACCGGGCACCGTCCGTGTAGCTCGTGCCGGGCAGCTGGTAGCCGGGGGGGAGCAGGTTGGTGCCGGCAGGGAGTGGGGTGGGGATGCCGTAGGCGGCGGCGCGGAACAGGTCTTTGGCTTCGCAGGCGGCTTTGATCAGTTCGTCGGCTTCGGTTGCGTCGCGGAGGAAGATCGAGCCGCGGCGGCTGCCGCCGTCGTAGAAGTCGAGGGTGACGAAGTGGGAGCTGCGCTTGTCTGCCGGGAAGTTTTCGACGTTGATGCTGGTGAAGGGGTTTTCTGTGGTGAATCGCATGTGTGCTCCCTAGACTTTGCGGTGTCCCGGTGCGGTGCTCCCGCTGGGACTGCGGGGTGCCCGGCTAATGGCCAGCGACGGGCGCCCCGCTTTACGGTGCGGGGACTTTGTTGCGTTTGATGTAGGCGTTCAGGTCGGCTGCGGTGATGCGGCGGGATGGGCGGGGGCCCGTGTCGCCGACGCGGCGGGGTTGCTTGGGTTTGCCGCTGGAGACGTCGACCGTCCCGATCTCGCCGTTGTTGATGAGCTCGTACATGCGGGTTTTGCCGATGCCGAGCAGCTTCTGGACTTCGGCGAGGGTGTAGAGGCGGTCTGTCATGTTCGGAAGCGTACCCGAACGTTCTCGAACTGTGCAAGGGTTTCGGTGGGCGGCTATGGATTTTCTGCGTCACCCCCCTGGGTGT
>Ga0335081_10010433_pt1 | contig 15019 bp, 14 predicted proteins | sample Lox_Sample_35_FD_206713 | JGI IMG/M metagenome (GOLD analysis project Ga0335081, IMG submission 206713) | Soil microbial communities from Loxahatchee National Wildlife Refuge, Florida, United States - Lox_Sample_3.5 | ecosystem: Environmental > Terrestrial > Soil > Wetlands | place: USA...
AGGTGGCCCAGCTGTACAACCGCGACCCGTTCGCCCTGCCCGCCTGGCGGGCACCGATCTACCAGACCCCGGGCTGGATCATCGCCCTGGTGCAGCTGGTCCGGCTGCTGCGCTGGCTGGTCCGGATGGTCGTCCGGCATCCTGTGGCTGCCACCGTCGTGGCTGTGCTGGTGCTGGCCTGGCTGAATGTCGGCTGGCTGGGCCTGGTGCTCCTGGTGGCCTGGCTGGTGGTGGTCCTGGTGACCTGGCGGTTCTTCTGGCCGGGTTCGTTCACCCGGTGGATCGGTGGCCCGGCGCGCGGGAAGTGGCGGGGCTGGTGCTACCGGCGCCGCTGGGCCGGGGTGATGGCCATCTCCGGGGTGGCCCCGTGGCACCAGGGCCGGGTCGTGCTGCCGGTGCTGGGCAAGGTCACCGCCACGAGGTACACCGATCGGGTACAGGTCCGGCTCGTGTCGGGGCAGGCTCCGGCTGATGTGGCTAAGCACGCGGAGGCCCTGGCGCACGGGTTCGGCGCGCTGTTGTGCCGGGTCCGCTCGGCGAGGTCCGGGCGGGTGGTGCTGGAGTTCGTCCGCCGTGACGCCCTGGCCGCCATCGTTCCCGCCCTGCCCGTCCCGGCTCGCCCGGATCTGGCGGCGCTGCCGGTGGGCAGGCGTGAGGACGGCGCGGCCTGGCTGGTCCGGCTGCACGGCACCCACCTGCTGATCGCGGGCGCGACCGGGGCGGGGAAGGCCTCGCTGCTGTGGGGCCTGGTCCGGGCCATGTTCCCGCTGCTGCGTTCCGGGCTGGCCCGGGTGCTGGCGGCCGACCCGAAGCTTATGGAGCTGGCCTACGGCCGGATCATCTTCGAGACCCACGGCGCTTATGCCGCCGACCCCGCCGCCATCGCGGACATGTTGGAGGGCGCGGTCGCCGACATGCAGGCCAGGGCGGGCCGGTTCGCCGGGCTGCAGCGCGACTACATGCTGTCCTTTGAGCATCCGTTCACGGTGGTGCTGGTGGATGAGGTCGCGTTCCTGACCGCCTACCAGCCCGACCGCAAGCTCAAGGACCGTATCACGGCCGCGCTGGCCACCCTGACCACCCAGGGCCGGGCGGTCGGATATGCCGTGGTCGCCGCGCTGCAGGACCCGCGCAAGGACGTGCTGGCCATCCGGAACCTGTTCCCCGACCGGATCGCCATGCGGCTGGACGAGCCCGGGCAGACCGACATGGTGCTCGGCGACGGCGCCCGGGACCGCGGCGCCGCCTGCGAGCTGATTTCCTCCGATCCCTCGACCGGCGCCGGGGTGGCGTTCGTCCGGCTGGAAGCCGATCCGGACCCGGTGCGGGTCCGGGCTGGGTGGGTCACCGACGCCGATATCCGCGCCATGGCCGATCAGTGCGTGCCGGAGCTGGCCGAGTGGGAGGCGGCATGACCGCGGTGACCTGCTGGCGGACCGATGAGCCGTGCCCGGTCTGCGCTGCCGGCCTGATCCTGCTCGATGACGGCGCGGCGCCGCCGCGGTATGAGTGCCGCCTGTGCGGCTGGTCCGACACCTGGACCAGCGACGACCCAGATGCTCGTGATGCCGATCATCTGGGTCTGGGGGTGGCCAGTGACTGACACCGCCAGTACGTCGAGGACGACACGGGCGCAGCGGATGGCGATGCCGCTGGCTCGCCAGGTCGTCGAGGACCTGGCCGTCGAGCGCGGCGCGTGCATCCGCCCGGTTCAGCTGCGTCGCACCAATCTCGACACCGGGGAAACAGAAACGGTGCTGGTGCCATGTGGGCACACGCTGGCCTCGGTCTGCCCGTCGTGCGCGGAGCGGGCCCGGACGCTGCGGGCGGCGCAGTGCCGGGAGGGCTGGCACCTCGAGGACGAGCCCGACATCGAACCCGACCCGGCCACCGAGGACCAGAAGTGGTGGATCGAGAAACGGGCCGAAGCCCAGCAGCTCCGCGACCAGGCCGCCGCGGCCGGGACCGACACCACCGACCTGGACGAGCTCATCGGCGAGCTGGATGAGGAGATCACCAACGCCGGTATCCGCGGCAAGGCGGCCCCGGACCGCCCGGCCCGGCGGCACCGCTCCACCCGCCGCCGCCAGGACGCCCCCGACCTGCCCCGGCGCAAGGTCAGCCCGCACACGGTGGGCAAGGCCTACACGGCGCCGGACGGCAAGACCTACCGCCCGTCCCTGTTCGTCACGCTGACCCGCCCGTCCTACGGCCGAGTCGATACTGATGGCACCCCGGCCGATCCCAGCGCCTACGACTACGACCGGGCGGCACGGGACGCGCTTTCCTTTGCCGCCCTGTTCGACCGGTTCATCCAGAACCTGCGCCGCTACGTCGGTTACGACCTGCAGTACTTCGCCGCCGTCGAACCTCAGCGGCGGCTCGCCCCGCACGTCCGCATTGCCATGCGCGGCACCATCGCCCGGGCCGAACTGCGCCGCGTGCTGGCCGCGACCTATCACCAGGTCTGGTGGCCCGACGTGACCGAGGTCCGGTTCGCCGAGGACCAGCTGCCGGTGTGGGATGAGGCGGTCGGCGGCTACCTCGACCCGGCCACCGGGGAAGTCCTGCCGACTTGGGACCAGGCGCTGGATGCCATCGGCCCGGATGACGAGCCTTGGCATGTCGCCCGGTTCGGGGAACGGTTCGACGCCCAGGGCGTGCTCGCCGGATCCAAGGACGCCAATCGGTGCATCGGCTACCTGACCAAGTACCTGACCAAGCAAGTTGGCGAGGTCCACCAGGCCGACACCGACGCCCAGCGCGCCCACGCCGCCCGGCTGGCCGGAGCGTTGCGGTACCAGCCGTGCTCGCCGACGTGTGCGAACTGGCTACGGTACGGTATCGAGCCGAAGAACGCCCGGCGCGGGCTGGTGCCCGGCCGGTGCAACGGCAAAGCGCACAACCCCGATCACCTCGGCTACGCCGGGCGCCGCATCCTGGTGTCCCGCAAGTGGTCCGGCAAGACGCTGGCCGACCACCGCGCCGACCGCCAGCAGTGGCTCCTGGAGATGCTCTGTGTTTCGGCAACTGACCTGGGCCGCTACGCCTGGGAACCCATCGCGCCGAGCGATCCGGACTACTTGGACCGCGCCCGGCGGATGCTGCACGCCGTCGCCGACCGCGCCCGGTGGCAAGCCGCACTCGCTGAGGCCAGACGAAGAGCTGCCATGCAGGACAGCAAGGATCTTTTGGCAACGGGAGGGCGGCATGACTATTCGGACCCGGAACGCTGCCGAGACGTGGGAGCCACCCTTGGAACGTGACACATACCTGGCAAGTGAGGTGATCAGGCCCAAGTGGTACACCACCGCCGAGGTTGCCACGATGCTCGGCTATGGACTGACTAAGACCAAGCATCTCGTCCTGTCCGGTCAGATCAGATCGGTAAAAGACGGCAGGTCACGGCGCATCCTGCCCGAATGGGTGGATGACTATATCCGCCGCAAAGTCGCTGAGGACCAAGCCGCATGACCAGGCGCCGCAACGGCGAGGGATCGATCTACCCGGTCAAGGACAGCCAAGGCCGCCTGACTGGCTATCGAGGCTATGTCTGGTGCACGAAACCGGGCGGTGAACGCTACCGCAAGTACGTCAAGGGCAAGACCTACGAAGCCACTCAGCGGGCATGGTTCAAGCTCAGGGACGAAGCGCGCTGCGGACCGGTTAGTTCTGACGTGCCCACCCTCGGCGACTTCCTTTCGTATTGGCTGAATGAGATCGTCCAGCCAAACCTCGCGCCCAAGACGTACCAGACGTATGAGCTGTTCGTTCGCCTGCACATCGATCCGTACCTTGGCCGCAAGCGGCTCGACAAGCTGCAGGTCAAAGACATCAGGCAGTGACTCAATAAGCTTGCGAGCCTTTGCCAGTGCTGCATCCAGGGAAAGGACGCCATCCGACCTGAATCCCGGCGGCGGTGCTGTGCGATCGGCAAGTGTTGCAAGGAAGTCCTGGCTCCATGGAGCCGCAAGGATGCCCGCGACACGCTTCGCGCCGCCCTTACCTGCGCCGTCGAGGAGGAGATCATCCCCCGTAATCCGGCGACCGTGATCCGCCTCCCAGCACCACGGAGACACAAGCGCAAGGTGTGGACGGTGGACGAGGCGCGCCGGTTCCTGGAGTCAGCTCGCCGCGACGAAGACGCCTTGTATACGGCTTATGTCCTTATCCTGGTCCTGGGCCTGCGTAAGGGTGAAGTTCTCGGACTTGCCTGGGATCGGGTCGATCTCGACGCCGCGGCGTTGTATGTAGGCGAGCAGCTCCAGCGGGTTAAGGGCAAGCTTGTACGGCGTCCCGTCAAGACGGAATCGTCCGAAGCGCCGTTGCCTTTGCCTGAGCTGTGCGTGACCGCGCTGAAGCTCCGGCACGACCGACAAACAGCCGACCATGAGAGCGCAGGCGATGCGTGGATCGAGACCGGCCTAGTCTTCACCAGCCGTCATGGCACGCCGATCGAGCCCAGCAACTTCGACCGCAGCTTCAACCGGCGCATCGTCAAGGCCGGAGTACCCAAGATCAGCAGGCACAGCACCCGGAAGACATGCGGTTCATTGCTGGCCGCGCTGGACGTACATCCGCGTGTGGCCATGCAGATTTTGCGGCACAGCAAGATTGCCATCACCATGGAGATCTACACCGAAGTACCCTCTGCGGCCACCCGCGAGGCTCTCCGGAAGCTCGGGCGATGGCTGGACGAGCCGGGCAACTGACTCACTGCTGCACTTTGCTGCTGCACCAAGGTCAACAGAGGCCTTAAATGAATCGCTACTGGCGTCTGACCTGGGTGGAGCTAAGGGGACTCGAACCCCTGGCCTTCTGGATGCAAACCAGACGCTCTTCCAGCTGAGCTATAGCCCCAGGATTTTCTCCCCAAGGGTACCTGCTGCGAACATGTATCGCGATGAAGGCCGCCTGGTCGACGGCCGACCGGACAGCCCGGCAGGTACCGCGGTCCGTTCGGGACGAGGGCCCGCTACTTGAGCAGGCGGGACAGGCGGCGGTCGGCCAGCGGCTTGCCGCCGGTCTGGCAGGTCGGGCAGTACTGCAACGCCGAATCGGCGAAGGACACCTCTTTGATGGTGTCACCGCATACCGGGCATTCCTGGCCGGTCCGGCCGTGCACGCGCAGGCTGCTCTTCTTCTCGCCCTTCAGGTCGGTGGCGGCCAGGCCCGCCGACCGCTCCACGGCTTCGGTCAGCGTAGTCCTGATCGCGTCGTACAAGGTGGCCACCTCGGCCGGCGTCATGCTGGCCGCGATCTTGAAGGGTGACATCCTGGCGACGTGCAGCACCTCGTCGGAGTAGGCGTTGCCGATGCCCGCGATGATCCGCTGATCGCGGAGCACGCCCTTGACCTGGGTCCGGCGCCCGGCTAGCAGGCCGGCCAGGGTATCCACGGTGAAGTCCGCGGCGAGCGGGTCGGGCCCGAGCGTGGCCACGCCCGGCACCTCGGCCGGGTCGCGGACCAGGTACACGGCCAGGCGCTTGTGCGTGCCCTGCTCGGTCAGGTCGAATCCGGACCCGTCGTCCAGCGCCAGCCGGAAGGCCAGCGGGCTCTTACCCGGCTTCGGCGGCGCCTTCGGCAGCTCGTCGCGCCAGCGCAGCCAGCCCGCCCGGGCCAGGTGCATGATCAGGTGCAGGCCCTGGTCGGTGGCGATGTCCAGGAACTTGCCGGACCGGCCCACCTCGGTGATCACCTGGCCGGTGAGGCTGGTCAGCGGCGGGTCGAACGTCTTCAGCACCGAGAAGGAAGCAGCGTCGGCCCGCGCCACGGCGTGACCCGTCGCGTGATCACGCAAGAACGCGGCCAGCGACTCTACTTCCGGCAGTTCCGGCATGCTTCACAGTTTGCCACGTGCGAGGAGAAGTCAGTCACTCACCATGTGTACTAAATGACTCACTGATCGTGAGCGCAGCCTGGGATGCGACCAGATCAGGCAGTTCGCCGATGTCGGCCAGCAGGTGGGTCGCCCCGGCCCGGCGGAGCCTGCCCGCGTCGCCGGAGTCGCTGAGCACGCCGATCACCAACCGGGAGCCGGCCCGCCGGGCGCCCTGCATCCCGCCGCCGCTGGCCGTGACCACGGCCACGTCACGCACGTCGGCGATGCCCAGCCGCAGGATCGCGGTGAGGATGAGGTCGGGCCAGGGGAAGCCCCGGGCCACGTCGTCGGCGCACAGCACCAGGTCCGCGCGCTGCCACCAGTCGAGGTGTTCCATCACCAGGCTGAGCGCGGGCCTGGACAGCGAGGACACCAGGCAGATCTTGACCCCTGCCGCGGCGAGCTTGGCCAGCGCCTCGTTGGCTCCCGGCACCGGCAGCATCCCGAACCGGTCCACCGCCGCCCGGAATGACCGGTCGAAGGCGAGAATGGCGGCCTGAGCCCGGATTTCGTCGCCGGGGAACAAGCTCCGCATGACGTCGGCGGGCGGCCAGCCGCGCGTCCGGTCGAACTGCACCATCGACCGGACATAAGCCGCGGTCCCGGAGACCAGGCCCTGGGTGGCGATCGCTTCCGCGAACGCCCGCTCCAGGACACTGTCGCCGACGGCGGCCGCCCCGACCACGTCACAGCAGACCAGCGATACCTCAGACATCTCGCTCACCTGGTTGCCTCCTGGCACCGGATGGGCTTCCCGGCCATCGGACACGGCTCCGGCCGCGCGGGTCAGTCCTCGTCGGCTGTGGTGGCCTCGGTCCACAAGTCGAGTTCGGCGCGGTCAGACTGGACCTTGCGCCAGACTGCGAACGCGCCGACCCCGAGCGCGGCGAGCACGATGAGCTTCTTCACAGCGAAGAACCCTCCACCTCGATGAAATCGGGTCGGCGGATCGAGATTTCCGCCGACCGCAGGTGTACGGCAGCTTAGCAAAGCCGGCCTGCCGTCAAGCGCGGCCAGCGGACGCGCCGCAGTCTTCCGGGAGGTGTTTCAGCGGATGGCGGGGTTACGTGGACTTGAACCACGGACCTCTTCCTCAGGGCTCGCAGACGAATAAAAGGCTGGCTCAATCCCTCAGGTGCCCAGGCCACCAGCCTGATATGCCGTTGGAACGTGCGCTTTGTTCCGAGACGACTCCTTATTGGGGAAGCCGCGCCCGCTACCTGCGCACTTCTGCGCTGACCTGCTGAATTACTCGTCAACGACGCGCAGCAAAGTGGCGACGTTGAGCGTCGTTGTAGGGCCAAAATAAGGCCAGCCAGGTCAGGCTGTGGACCTCAGGCTGGTAGCCGACCAACCGTCGAGGCGTCGTTGACACTGGGGCTCACGGCTCCGGAGGCGGTAGGTCTACAGTGACACCAACTGCGCGGAGTATGACACGCTATGCGGCTTGGTCCGCATGTGGTGCACAGGCAACCCACGCTGGGTACGGGACGGGTTATCAGTCGGCGAATCGGCGCTCGACTTCCCGCGCTCGATTCGCTGCTTGGCGGGCTTTGTCGGCGGCGCGACGGTGGTCGCTGGCGCGCTCGGGAAGCTGGGCTGCGGTAAGTATTCGGTGAACCTGTGGGATCTTGACCTGCAGTCTTTGGCTGAGCTGCGCAAACGTCCAGGAACCCCACATGATGACCGAATATTTACGGGCTGCGAGCTTATCGTGAACCTGGGCGACCGTTTCCTCTGTCGCGACAAGGGCTGCGGCCGTCTCAGACAGGCGCTTGCGCAGCGCCTTCGCGTGTTCGATCTGTGCACCGGGGTCGGGCAGCTGGCGGGTCAGGTCCCGTTCGCCTTGCGCAACCGCCCTGTCGATTTCCGCCTGTTCCCGCTCGGCGCGGGCCGCCGCACGTCGCAGCGCTGCCTCGGACCGGTCCAGGCGGGCGCCGCTGGCCGCCAGGAGGCCGCGTGAGCGCTCGATGGCATCCAGCGCATGCCGCCGACGCATGGCGGCCAGGGCACCGAGTTCTCCCGCCATCTCATCCAGGTGCTTCTCGCGTTCGTCGGCCTCGCGGTCGCGTTCGTCGGCCTCGCGGTCGCGTTCGTCGGCCTCGCGGTCGCGTTCGTCGGCCTCGCGGTCGCGTTCGTCGGCCACCTGCTCGCGCCGGTTGGCGAAAGCCTCCCAGTTGTCGGCCAGCCGCTCGCCCGGGGAGATGTCGTCCGGCTTGGGCGCGGCTCCCTCCTTGCGGTCCATGCCGTAACTATGCGCTGCTGCGATGCCTTCTTCAACGCTGACTGGTCGGGTGTGGATAGGCCTGCTCGCATCCAGTTTCTCAACGTGGAGGTTCGCCGCGCGCCTCGGGCCGGGCCTTCGGGTTCGGGCTCGGCGCGGTCCGCAAGCCGCACCCGGCCCTGTACCGCAAGACCACCACCTGCCGCCCCGACAGCGGCCAGCGCATCACGTACCTGGAAGCCGAGCTGGCAAAGGCCAGCGAACGAGAACGCGCCCTTCCGCGCCGTGCTCACAGCCACGGGCCTCGACCCTGCCGACGGGACGCAACGCGAGCTGCGGCACAGCTTCGTCTCGCTGATGTCCGACGCGGGTGTTCCGATTGAGAAGATCGCCCGCCCCGTCGGCCACACCGGGACAACCACGACCGAGACCGTCTACCGCAAGCAGATCCGTCCCGTGGTCATGGGCGGCGCAGAAGTCATGGACAGCCTGTTCCCCGGGCGGGATGCCGATGCTTAGTTACTCAGTTGGTTACTCACCAACGAAACGCCGTAACTCTTGCTGGGGCGTCATGGCCGCTGACCTGGTGGGGTTACATGGACTTGAACCACGGACCTCTTCCTTATCAGGGTGTCGGCATTCCTGCTTCGATTGAGGATTGGCTGCTGTGACCTTGGCGTACGTCTGCCGTGTGCTCGTGGGTTATCACGCAATGTCCTGCGTTCGCCCCTGTTGTCCTCAGCGTTCTAGGGCCGTTGTAGGGCCAGCCCTAGGGATCGTGGACCTTCTGATCCGTAGGAGTGGGCACATCGTCCAGGACCGTCTTTTGCGGTCCGTGTGCTAGATGGACGTACACAGCTGGCTGCTGCACGATCACTCCTATGCCGGTTCTACAAATGTTTCGCCAGCCAGGAGTGCACCTCGCCGATGCCGTGCTCCAGCAATGTCAGGTGCCCGTCGTCATCGAGGAACCTGGCCTCGACCCCGGGGATACGTGCGGCCAGCCATTGACCGTGCCCAAGCGGAACGAACTTGTCCTGCCTGCCGTGCAGGAGCAGCACTGGGACGGAGATATCGGCCAGCTCGAACCCCCACGGGCGCAACATGCAGTTGTCGTCCCACCATCCCTGGCTGCCGGGCGCCAGGCCCACACGCGTGCCGTGCGAGAGATACTCGGCCAGCTCGCCCTTCAGGACGGTCAGATCTGCGGGCGACAGCAAAGACTCCAACGCCTGGACGAGATCGCTCGCGGTCGCGGCCAACATCATTTCCCGGTCTTTGTCCATCTGGGCCCGCGCCGCGTCCGGGTCTTCGAGGTACAGCCGGGATTCGTCGATGTTGTCCTGGCCCATGTCAGCGAACCAGTCAAGCCCTTCGGCGCCATACGGCGCGGGCGAGGCGAGCGAGGCGGCCGCCGCGACAAGATCGGGCAGCAACGCCGCACACGCCAGCACGTGCGGTCCGCCACCGGAAATGCCCCACATCGCCAGCCTGTCGATCCCGAGCCCGGCGCAGATTGCCCAGACATCGGCCGCGCAATCGGCGACGGTCCGCCCCGGGCAGGGTGTCGAGCCGCCGTAACCGGGCCGGTCATAGCTGATCAGCCGCAGCCCGCGCGCGGCGGCATCGGCCACGTGCGGGCCATACAGGTGCCGCGAGTTAGGAGTACCCATGTGGACGAGTACAGCGCTGCCCGCGGGATCACCGGCATCCTCCACGGCCAGGATCCTGCCATCCGGTGTGCTAACGCTCCGCTCCATGCTTGCCCCCAAGACGTGCCGCCATTCGCGGACTCAACCGAGTTGTACGTTCCCACACCGCCAGGCAGTCACGCCAGGTCAGGCTTTTGATCCCGTAGATCAATGGAGAGTGTCCGGCCAGTGCTCCGGAATCCCGATCCGCAGGTCAAGGTCCTGTCAGGTGTCCGCCGTATATGCCGTCGTCCGGTACCGTCCGGTCAGTCTGTGAGAAAACCGTGAGAGATCCCCGCACCTTGCAGGGGATGGTCCGTGTCCGATCCGGACTGGCCCTGGCCCAGCCCTTGTGACCCGGGCTGCACCTCCGCCTACTTCGGGAACACTCGTTAAGAGACGCCCATGCAGACGTCGAGCGTCTTACCAGAGTGCCTGGACAACTGTGCCGTTGTGCAACGTCACCACCGCGGCCCTGGCCATCCACGCCGGTACGGCGGAGGACATTTCCGGCCAGTTGTCCATCGCGTCCTGCCAATGCCTGGCAATCCCAGCCGGTGACTCATAGTACTCATCGAGCACGAAGGTCGTCCTGCCGGTCGGCTCAGAGCCCGGGTCCATCGGGTTCGACAGTTCCGGGCCCTTGGAGATGGTGTAGCTCAGCAGCGCCGCATCGCCCTCGCGGGGATGCCCCTTCATCCACTCGCCGTGGCTCGCGAAGATGCGATCCCCTTCGGCCACGTCATCAGCCTCCACCGTCATCATGATGACGAGGTGTGACTTTCCCATGTACGACATGCTGACTCCCCCTCCAAGGCGCGCGTGACGGCAACGAGACCGTTCTTCGTCCGCTGGTATAGTAAGCGGTTGCCAGGCTTGGCCGTCAAGGAGGGTTCGCCGAGATCCGGGGAAGGCGGTCGCTCGGCGGCAACGGCGGTGCATCTTTTATTCCGGCGCGGATGGACAAGAAGACACAACGCCTGCAATCGCCCGGCATAACACGGTCTCCCCAGGGCAAGCCGATAGTGCCGGGTCATCCCCGGACCCTAGCTTCACCACGGCGTTGCGTTTGGTGACACGAGCAGTGGGACCAGTGATCTCTTCCGTGTCAGGTCTCCTCCGCGACTCGGCTCACGTGCGTCAAGGCAGGTCGAGATACCTGCGGTGTTGTTCGGGAGTGGCCGTGATGACCCTCGGTCTACCGCCTGATCGGGCACGCTGCGGGCACGACCCTCTTATCCGTGGGAATGGGCAAGCCATCCAGGACCGTCCGTTGCGGTCCATGGCTGGGCCGATATTTCAGGCTGTCCATCCGTGGCAGGCGGTATCCGCTGTCATGGCAGCAGTCACACCGAACAGCACTCGACCGTCTGACATCTCGGCAAGGCTCGACCGATGACGGACCGCCGCCGCGCCCTGGACATGCAGGGCCTTGCGTCAGTCGGGCGGGAATTCGGCCAGGACATCGAAGGTGTCGCCGGGCTCGTCGGGCGGCGGGTAAGAGAGGCGGTCGCGGACGGCCACCACGCCTGGGACGTGCCGAACCCTGCGTACGATGGCGTGGCCGGTCGCGTTGGTCTCTGGCGTGCCCTCCAACGTCACGACGCCGGCTTTTACCGTCACTGTGAGCGCGTGCCGGTTGTCGAGGAACTCATACAGGATCACGTCATCGGTGATTTCCTTGCGGATTTCCTCATCGGAGCGGTCGAAGGCGGCGAGCACGTCGGCCCGGCTGATGATGCCGATGAGGTGCCCGCTCGCGTCCACCACCGGGAGCCGGCCGACCCTGTGGTTGTACATCAGCCGGGCCGCGTGCTCGACCGTTTCCTCGGGGGCGACGGTTACCGGCCTGCCTGTCATCAGATCATCTGCGGTTACCCCGTGCGCCTTCTTCTCAGCTTTGTGGTGGAAGATGCCGGTGATATCTCCTCGCAGACTGTCCTGCTCGTCGATCAGGGCTTCTTTGGGCATCATGTCGGATTCGGAGACGACGCCGATTACCTTGGCCTCGTCATCGAGGACGGGAAACGCGTCGAACCGGTGCTTGCGCAGGGTGGCGGCGATCTCTTTGAACGACGCGTCCTTCCTGACCCAGATCACGTTAGTGGTCATGACATCTTTGACTGTTGGTTGCATTGTTCTCGCTCCTTCCGTGCCTTGGCGGCTGGGGACGACCGTGAGCGCGCTGATATCGGGACCGCAGCCAAAGGCATAGGAGGCTTTTAGGTATGAGCTTCGTCGGCCCCGGAACGCCGTGCCAGGGGCGGAAGTCCCGTTGGGCTGGCGGAAGGTCATGTGCCGGATTCATCGACGCAGCGCTCATAGGGGTCCGGATCATCCAAAGGCTGTTCATCCACGTGGCTCCCAGCGTGGCTCCCAACCGCACGCTCCGCGGGCATCTCGGGGCTCGCTCCACCCGTTCGTTGTCCTGGTGGCCCGCCCTCGCGTAGAACGAACACGAAGTGTCAGCTTGGGAATTGGACAGATCGCGGCCGTTGCTGCGGCCGACCAGGCAACTCAGCTGACCGGGAGTGGCCGTGATTGACCCTCCATCGCCCTGGTTAATTGCACGCTAATTGCACGGCAGTCGTTGTCGGGCGGCTATCTCGTCGGCTGTATGGGCTACTGCTCGGCCTCGGCCAGTACTGCGTCGATGCGGGCCTGGTCTTCCGCCAGGCGGGCACGCTTGGCCGGGTCGGCCTGCGCCTTGCGCCGGGCCTGCGCCTTGCGCCGGGCGTGTTCTAGGTAGCGGGCCATGAGAGCCTGGTAGTCGGCGTCGGCGTCCCGCGCTGCTTGCCGGACAGCCCGGATGAAGTCCTCAAGTTCGCCTCGCGGGACGTCGAACCGGATCCGTCCCTCTGGGTCGGACCCCATCTGGCCCTGGCTCCAGCCGAGACGGACCCGATGACGGAACTGCCCGAACCAGGGGTGCTCGCCGAGGCGGTCCTTCCACAGGTTCGCCCGACTGCAGGCGACGCTGATCTCCGTTTCGACCAGTCCTTCGCTGGGCTCGTCGATGGCGCTGATCCCGGTGACGGTGCAGAAATCGCTCCCGAGGACATCTGGGGAGTTGACCATGCCGTCCATTCTGTCTGACGCCCTGACCCGGGACCAGGAGTGGCCCGGCAGCATGATCAACTGCTTAGGAGGACGTGGGCGACTACGCTCGGACCTGTCCGTACGCAGGTCAGCGGGCATGCGGAGGTATCCGCGAGTGACTGCCAGTACCCGTGGCTGTCTGCCTCATCGGGCACGCAACGGGCACGCGACCTTCTGATCCGTAGATTCCAGTGTGAGCATCCAGCGCGGTTCAGATCGGTTCGCGACCTGGGGGTCCTCCAGGCTCCCCGCCTCACCCGCCCACACCCCGAGGGCGAACAGCCCCGCTCCTTGGGGCCACAACTGCCATTCGGCCAGCATGAACGTGTGGCCGTCGCCCAGCGGCCACCGCTGCCACACCAAGAAGGCGGTCACCGCGATCAAGAGGGCGGCAGCCGCTATGACCTGGGCCCCGGACCACCGGAGCGCACCCGGTGCCGGGTGCACACGCCGCAGCAGGGCATAGGCCAGCGAGAAGGCCAGCAGCGCTGCCACGAACCACAGCGACCCTACTGCGTACGGCCCGCCGTACCGGGGCGGCATGCCCCAGTACGGTGTCAGACTCAGGCGGAAGCCATAGCCGAGGTCACCCAGATAGGCGGCAAGCCTGTCGATCACTGGAGTTTCGCACTTTTGAGGGTGGGCGGGACTCGACTGACATCTGAGCGTCAGCAGGCGGGTGGCTGGTGCGACACGGCCTGGTTTGTGTGGCTTTGGTGCGTGATCTGGCGGGTTGGACGCGGAAGCATCGGCGGTGCTGTTGTCCGCCTCGTGCTGAGGGAACCCGCCGATGCTTCCTTCCCTGACGCTACCTGCTTCGCTGCTGGAGATGCTGTCCGCGTTGCGTCCGTGTTTCACCGCCCCGGGGTTCGTGACGTTCTGCGGCCTGGTTGCCGGGCTGGCCGGGCGGGTGCGCCGCCGCACGGTGGTAGGGATGCTGCTGGGTGGCTGCCTGCAGCATGCCTGGCCGCATGATCGGGCGCACTACTTCTTCGCCCGGGCCCGCTGGGAGCTTGACCAGCTCGGACTGGCGGTCGCGCAACTGGTCGTGCTGTTGCTGGTGCCGCCCGGCGCGGACCTGCGCGTGGCGGTGGACGATTCGGTGTTCCGCCGGTCCGGTCGCAAGGTGCACGGCGCCGGGTGGCAGCATGACGGCAGCTCCCCGGCGAAGAACAAGCTCAGCTACGGCACCTGCTTCGTCACCGCGGCGATCCTGGTTGACCTGCCGTTCTGTTCCCGCACGGTGGGCCTGCCGGTGCTGGCCCGGCTGCACCTGCCCGGCAAAGGCGCCGGCCCGGGCAAGGTGGAGACCGCCGCGGCCCTGGTCCGCCAGCTCGCCCTGGCGTTCCCCGGCCGGCTGGTTCATGTCGTGGCTGATGCCGCCTATCACGGCCCCGCGTTGCGCACCCTGCCGGAGAACGTGACCTGGACCTGCCGCATCCCGCGCAACGCGGTGCTGTATGACCTGGCGCCGCCGCGCACCGGCAAGCGGGGCCGGCCCCGGACCAAGGGTGAGCGGCTGGGCACCGCCGACGACATCGCCGCCGCGGCAGCCTGGGCCACGGTCACCGTCCCCGCCTACCGGCGTGAGGACATCAAGCACGTCGCCGAGGTCACCTGCCTGTGGTACGGCTCCTGGCACACACGCACCGTCCGGCTGATCCTGTCCCGCGACCAGCGCACCACCAGCGGCTATGACCTTGCGCTGGTCACCACCGACCTTGACGTCTCCCCGGCCGCCCTGGTGGCACGGTATGCCGCCCGCTGGGCAATCGAGCAGGCGTTCGCCGACGCCCGCAACATCCTGGGCGCCGGCGAGGCCCGCAACCGGGTCAGGCGCGCCGTCGAGCGCACCGTCCCGTTCGCGATGCTCGTGCACACCATCGTCATCACCTGGTACGCCCGCCACGGTCACGACCCCGCCGCCGTCGATGACCGCCGCGCTGCCCAGCCCTGGTACCGCACCAAGACCGAGCCGGCCTTCGAGGACATGCTCATCAAGCTGCGCCGGACCATCATCGCGGCGCGATTTTCCCCAAGCCACCCAGGTCAGCCCGCAGACGATCAAATCCACGCCGTCCTCGCCGCCTGGGACGCCGCCGCCGCATAACTACGAAACTTCAG